>Ga0326728_10000390_pt1 | contig 172907 bp, 162 predicted proteins | sample MB3enrmetagenome_FD_207602 | JGI IMG/M metagenome (GOLD analysis project Ga0326728, IMG submission 207602) | Lab enriched peat soil microbial communities from McLean, Ithaca, NY, United States - MB31MN | ecosystem: Environmental > Terrestrial > Soil > Wetlands > Peat | place: USA: New York... | reverse complement strand
AGCCGGTGCGCTGGTATTCATTCTTTTCGTGCCGACCCAATACGCCATCCAACTGCAGCTGTTGGGCGGCATCTGGATCATTCAAACGCTTCCCGCCGTGATGCTGGGAGCGTATACCCGATGGTTCAACTCCTGGGCGTTGCTCGTCGGTTGGGCGGTGGGCACGTTTGCGGGCACGGAAATGGCTGTCGCTACAAAATTGACGACGACGTTTCCGCTGGTCATCGGCAGTTATACGTTCCCGGGATACACCGCCGTATACACCGTGATTCTCAACCTGGTTGTCGTGATTGTGCTGACACCGGTCTTCAACGGGTTGGGCGCCCGAAGCGGGTCGGCCGATGAGACCATCGGGTCCGACTATTACGGCTGATTTGTTCGGCTACATCGATTGGGATGACTTGGGTTTGCAGTTCTCGGCCGGCCAACATGGTCGCTGGTGACGTTGAATAGCCAAGGAATCCCTGCTGTCAGCGTGGAGACGAGCGGCGGGGGAGGCAGGAAGCGCTTGATGATCTGTTTGCAATTCTCGCCCAGGATCAATCATTGACGGCGATCAGTACGTGCGAGGCCTTGATCAGTGCCGTAAAGGCCGCTCCTTTCACGAGACCCAGTTCCTTAAGTGCATCGCTGGTGACGATGGCCGTCAGCACACGAGCACCCGCCAACTGCATTTTGATTTCGCAGTTGACGGCGCCCGGGATGACCTCAGTCACCGTACCGCGCAGCCGGTTGCGTGCGCTGATCCGGATATCCGGGTCCGGCGAGAGCAGGATAAAGCTCGCCTTGATCAGCGCCACCGCTGCGCGCCCGGGCTTCAGGCCCAGATCCTCGACCGCCTCGTTGGTAATGTTGGCGAATATCTCCAGTCCGTCGCCGATATCCAGAATGACATCGGCATTGACGGCGCCCTTGTGCACGGCTTTGATGGTGCCGCGAAGCTGGTTGCGTGCGCTTGTCTTCATGGTGATGGCCTTTATGAGTTCATTGAGCTTATCGAAGTCGTGCACCTGCGCCTGCATCTGTGCCAGCAGGCGCTGGTAGCCGCGTTGAAGCAGGCGGTAGAGGCGTACGAGTTCCCGTCCGTGCTCGGTAAGTTGACTGCCGCCCCCGTGCTGCCCGCCCGTCGCGCGAATCATCAGGGGTCGATCCGCGAGGTTGCTCATGACATCCACGGCATCCCATGCTGCCTTGTAGCTCAGCCCGACATCCTGCGCTGCGCGCGTGATTGACCCAAGGCGATCAATACTTTCCAACAGCTCGATGCGATTGGCGCTTAAGAATGCCTTGCCTTTGCGGCCCAGCCACAGATCGCCCTGCACCGCGAGGGCCGGTTTCCTTGCCTTTACCATCGATGCGACCCCGCTTGCCCTGATTTTCGCTCCCGCGTGCTGCGACAGTAACGTCTAACCGATGGTGGGTCTAGGTTCCGGGAGCACTCGTTAGCCGGGTGACCGTGAGAGGCACACGCGCACCATGGCTATCGTTGAGTTGCAATACTGGTAGCTCCTGCCCGCCGGTAGGCCTGTGTGCTGCCAGCCTGATTTCATCGGCCGCCACATTGGCACGCAGCTCTCGTTATATTGGCGCGTCTATAGCGATGCCCGAACCGCAGCTTTGATTTGAGGGTCCTGCGTTTTCGACCGAGGTGCCGCGCTGGTTTACGGGAGCCGTGAATACTGGGGGGCGAGCCCCAATGCCATCGCACCTGATTATTCACTTTTTCTGGAGCGCTAATCGCGGATGAGCGGTTGATGCTTAAAATGTTTTTCGTTGAGCCCGTACCAGTGGCCTATACCTATCGTTATATACGCAGGTATATTACGATTGAACATGAAAAAGATCACTCGGGAGCAGAATAACCGTGAAAAAGTCAGTCCTGGCATTGTTAGTCATGAGCGCCATCGCGGGCTTCGCGCAGGCGGCGGAAGGACCGACTCCGGCTGCTCCACCCACCCCAGAAGCCTGCGCGAGCTTCAAAGAGTTCGTCGCCACCGCTTGCCCGCTGACCTGGCACGGCATTACCGTGTACGGCGCGTATGACGTCGGTGTGGGCTGGGTCAGCCACGGCTTACCGGAAAACGGCTATAACTACGAAGGCGAATCGCTGGTCAACCGGAACGGCAATCACTCCCAATGGCTCCTTGCGCCGAACAACCTGCAGCAGACGGGTCTGGGCATCAAGGGCAAGATAGAGTTCATGGCCGACTGGTACGCTGAGTTCAACGCTTCGACCGGTATCAATCCGCAGTCCGGCCAGCTCGCCAACATGGCAGCCACCAACACCACGAACAACGGCTTACCCAGGGGCGCCTATTCGGAAACCGGCGACGGTGCGCGCGCGGGCCAAGCCTTCAATGACGAATTCTATGGCGGTGCATCGTCCACGTATTTCTGCACGCTGACCTTCGGTCGTCAGCGCTCTCTCGGTACCGATACGATGCTCGCTTATGATCCGGCCGGCGGCGCCTACTCCTTTTCGTACATCGGGTACAACGGCACGATGGCCGGCGGCGGCGACACCGAGGACACCCGTTGGGACCAGGCCGTGAAATATCGCATCGCGTATGGTCCGGTCCATTTCGGCGCGATGTATAAATTCGCCGACGGTTCTGGCGGCTGCTACTCCGCCTCCGGAACCTGGAGCGCCGCCACTTGTACCCCGGAACAGGCGCATAACACCGCCTATGGATTCGACCTCGGCGGGGAGTACGACAAGTTCTCCGCCGACGTCGTCTTCCAACACTACAACCAGGCGATCAGCGTACTCAACCCCTTGCTGGGGCCTGAGAGTCGGGCGGCGCCCTATCAGTCGACCACCAACAGCATCAATACGAACCCCATCACCGGGGCCAATCTGATCGGAACGGACAATACCGAATATGGCATCGTAACCGACAACACGGCCATTATGCTCGCTGCAAAGTATACTTCGGACCCGTTCAAGTTCTTTGTCGGCTACGAACACATCCAGCAGTTTAACCCGTCGAACCCGTTGGGCATTGGCGCCTCCGCCCAGGGCGGTTATCTCTTGAGCGGCGTCGAAGACAACAATCTTGATTCTCCCAAGATCGTGCAGGTCGCCTGGACGGGCGTGAAATACGCTTACGACAGGAAAACCGACATCACGTTGTCCGCCTATCATCAGTGGCAGAACGACTTCCGTGTTCCGTCGGCCTGCCCGCCCACCAGTTTCCGCGCTTCCTGCTCGGGCTTTCTCAACGAGGTTTCGCTCTATACGGATCATCACTTCACCAAACGTTTCGACGCCTATGCCGGCATTGCGTATTCCAACGTCAGCGGCGGTCTGGCCATCGCCATTCCTCACGGCCCCGGCGTCCCCTATAACTACAACAACAACGTTGCTCCGACAGTCGGCGCTCGCTTTACCTTCTGATCCTTTTCCGCGGCGATGATCAAGGGAGGCCACGGCGGCCGAGAGTGACACGGCGACTATCCACACTGGCAACCGGCAACGTGCTCTACGGCATTGGCCTGCGGGCAAAGATCTCCAAGGAGATTCCTTTCTAAGTCCCGAAGAATCTCAGCGACGCGGATTTACCTTTCAGGCGGCCGAGCACCATCCTGAAGGGTGGCCGGTTCAAGCCAGCTCTTTAGCGGCGTTTTGTCCAGCGATGCGACCGAAGGCCAAAATCTCTGCGAGATTGCCGCCGCCGGCCGGATAGCGCTGGCCGTAGATAGAGCCCAACTCACCAGCTTTGTAAAGGCGCGGAATGGGGTTTCCGCGGACATCGAGCACTCTGCCCTGAGGGTCGAATCTGGGTCCGCCCTGGGTGTTGGGACCACACGGCCACACTTCGGTGGCATAGAAGGGTCCCTTCTCGATAGGCGCCAGCGCTCGACGGCCAAATTCCGGATCTTTGTGCTGCTGAGCATTCTCATTGAAGGTGGCAACAGAGCTGGCCAGGATCGCCGGATCCATCTTGATGCTGCTGGCGTAATCTACGAACTCGTTCGGGCCCTGTCGGGCACGGATCAACTGCGCCAGTTCTTCGATCGTATCGGCCTTCATGATCCAGCCGTTCTCGATCTCCTTACTCTGATCCGTGCTCCAGTAATAACCATACTTCGCCGTTTTCGCGCCGACAATGCCGCCGGCCGGGCCAATATTGGGTGAAAGCGGCGCTCCCATCGTGCGCACCTGCTCATCGAATACGAAGTAGGAGGGAATTCGCGGATACACGCCTTTAAGCGGATCGAAAAAGATGAAATAGGCATAGGATGAATGCCCGTTGTAGCTCTCGTTAAAGTAGCGTTTTCCGTATTGGTCCACCACGATATAGCTCGGCTTGGCGATGGCGCCGAGACTCATGCCGACCGGGAAATTCTTATAGAAAAAGCCGTAATGCTGCGATGACCAGTTCATGTGCCAGAGGTCGGCGCCGGCCGCCATGGCCATCAGGAGCCCATCGCCCGTGTTGCTGTCCGTGCCGTAGAAGTAGCGCGGATTGCCGAAGAATGCGTTCAGTTTGACTTGATCATTGAACTCGAAGCCGCCTGACGCCAGGATCGTCGCCCGGCGCCCCCTGATGTTAATCTCCTTGCCGTCACATTCTGCGACCACTCCAAGAATTTCCCCGCCGCTACCCTGAGTGAGCCTCTTGCCGGGGCTGGAATACGCAACCCGGATGTTCTTGCGAGCCTTGACGCATTTGTCCATGATCTCAAACATCTTGGCGCCCGAGCCGGACCTCAAAATCCAGCTGCTGATGCCGTCGGCCCCGGGCAGATCAGGAAATTCCGCACCGCTGAACCTTACAATGTCCGAGGGCTCCCCGACACTATCCGCCAGCTTCTTCAGGTAGTCCCTGTTGGTCGAAGTCTGCTCCGCCCAGAGCCGGTACATGGTGTCATCGACGGTGTCGCCGATGCAGGCCCGGATGTATTGGAAAGCCTTCTCCACGTCCGTAGGGCTGACGAATATGCCACCGGACACGTTGGTGTTACAGATGTGGCAATCGCCCGGATTTTTCTCCAGGATGACAACGTCGGCACCGGCGTCCGCAGCCTCGATGGCCGTTATGGCTCCGCCGCCGCCATAGCCGAGCACAACCACGTCGGCCTCCACATCCCATTGGCTCGGCTGAGCGGCGATGGCCCGTGCGACATTCGGTCCTGCCATGTCCTTCTCCAATTAGTTAGGTTGTGCAATCAGCTTTGGCACTTGATCCCCGCCACCATAACCGCTATTGCGCGGGGCGCTATACGGGAAGGGTGAAGGGTGCAGAAACAGAAGCCCCGGCGCGGGGCCGCCGACGCACGCGCTGCCGGGAATAACCGAGCGCGAGGCCGATTACGTACATTCGCGGATCGAACTCCCTGCTAGTCCATTGTAGTTTTGGTGACGACAAGCATCCGAAGCTCTAGTGAGGCCAGAATGATAAGAAGCGAACGCTCGCGATGAGTTTTCTAGCTGTCGGTGGCTAAGTGCAATCCCGTCGACACGACCCATCATCGCCCGGAGTCATAAAGCTGACATATTCGAAACCGATACTTGGAGGTTGTCCTTAGATAGTCTGACCGAAACGGCCAAAAAATCCGTCCTGATCCGGAGCAAAGCAATGAGCATCATCAAACGTCTGTTCGTCGTGGGAGTTGCCGCAGCGGCTGGTTTTGCCGCGACGGCCGCCGATATTTCCGGCGCCGGCGCCACCTTCCCGTACCCGATCTATGCGAAATGGGCGGATGCCTACAAGAAACTCACGGGGATCGGTCTCAACTATCAGTCCATCGGTTCGGGCGGCGGCATCAAGCAGATCAAGGCCAAGACGGTGACCTTCGGCGCCTCCGACATGCCGCTGAAGCCGGACGATCTGAAAGCGGCCGGCTTGCTGCAATTCCCGATGATTATCGGCGGCGTGGTCCCCGTGGTGAACATCAAGGGCGTCGCCCCCGGTCAGTTGCATTTGGACGGCGCCACCATCGCCAGCATCTATTTGGGCGACATCGCCAAATGGGATGACCCGCAGATCAAGCGCCTGAATCCGAAACTCGCGCTGCCGAGCACCGCGATCGCGCCGGTGTACAGATCCGATGGCTCGGGTACGAACTTCTTGTTCTCGGATTATTTGTCCAAGGAGAGTCCGAAGTTCAAATCGATCATCGGCGCGAACTCGTCGGTGCAGTGGCCGGCCGGTATCGGTGCCAAAGGCAACGAGGGCGTTGCCAATATGACGACGCAAACCGATGGCGCCATCGGCTACGTCGAATACGCCTACGCGAAGCAGAACAAGATGGCGTTTACGATGCTGACCAATAAGAGCGGCAAATCGGTCGAGCCCAGCGCCGAATCGTTCCAGGCCGCGGCGGCGAATGCTGACTGGGTTCATTCCGACAGTTACTATGTCATCTTGACGGATCAGGATGGCGCGAAGAGTTGGCCAATTACGGGTGCAAGCTTTATCCTTGTGTACAAGGAACCGGCGGATCCGGCGGCGGTCGGCGAGGCGCTGAAGTTCTTCGCGTGGGCCTATAAGGACGGCGGTGCAATGGCTGCCGAACTCGATTATGTGCCATTGCCGGCACCGTTGATCGCCCAAGTCGAAGCGACCTGGAAGTCCGGTGTCACATCGGGTGGACATCCGGTCTGGAGCGGAAAGTAATCACCTCGCCAGGCTAGGTTCCGGCGTGGGTTGACCATGCGGGCGGCGACGGGAGCGAAACTGACATCGTGGCGATCATCGATCCGAGGCACGCCGCAAAGCAGGTGATCTACGAAAGGGTCTTCAGAACCGCAACCCTGAGTGCCGCGGTCCTGGTCCTGCTCATATTGGGCGGTGTGGCGATATCGCTGCTGAGCGGCGCATGGCCCGCCGTTCACCACTTCGGCTTTGCGTTCGTGACCCGTGAGATCTGGAATCCCGTGACCGACGAGTTCGGCGCATTGGCGCCGATTTATGGCACCGTGGTCACGTCCCTGATCGCCATGCTGATCGCGGTGCCGACCGGCTTTGGTATTGCGCTGTTCCTGACCGAACTGTGCCCGCCCATGCTCAAGCGCCCGATCGGCGTTGCCGTCGAGTTACTGGCGGCGGTTCCGAGCATCATTTTCGGCATTTGGGGGCTGTTCGTGCTTGCGCCGGTGCTGCAACGGCACGTGCAGCCCTGGTTGATCGAACACGCCCAACCGATCCCCGGCATCAATAAACTGTTCATGGGGCCGCCCTACGGCATCGGCATTCTGACGGCCGGGTTCGTGTTGGCCATCATGGTGCTGCCCTTCATCGCGGCGACCCTGCGCGACGTATTCGACACCGTTCCTGCCATGCTCAAAGAATCCGGCTATGGGTTGGGTGCGACCACCTGGGAGGTCATCTGGCACGTTGTCGTGCCGTATTCGCGAGTGGGGGTCGTCGGCGGAATCATGCTGGGGTTGGGACGCGCGCTGGGTGAGACGATGGCGGTGACCTTCGTCATCGGCAACGCGCATCGCATCAGTTCGTCTTTGTTGGCGCCGGGGACGACGATTTCCTCATCCATCGCCAACGAATTCACCGAGGCGGTGGGCGCGCTGTATACCTCCTCGCTGATCGCGCTCGGGCTTCTCTTGTTCATCATCACGTTTACGGTGATCGCGCTCGCGCAAGCGATGCTGCGCCGGCTCGAGCAACGGGTCGCGGCGTAATTCATGAATCGACGCGCCTTTCGTAAGGGGAAGAACGGGGCATTCCTGGCGCTCTCGTTGATAGCGACCTTGGCCGGGCTGGCTTGCCTGGCCGCGATTCTGTGGACGCTGATTTCGCATGGCTTGTCGGGCATGTCGCGGCATGTGTTCACCGAGATGACGCCGCCTCCCGGCAGCGAGGGCGGCTTGCTCAATGCGCTGTACGGCAGCGCGATGATGACATTGCTCGGAATTGTGATCGGTTCGCCCATTGGCGTGTTGGCCGGCACCTATCTTTCCGAGTACGGCCGAGACTCGCGCTTGAGCACGGTCGTCCGCTTCATCAATGACGTGCTGCTTTCCGCCCCTTCGATCATCATCGGGCTGTTCGTCTATGAAATCGTGGTGGTCACGATGGGGCATTTTTCGGCAATCGCGGGGGCCCTGGCGTTGGCGGTGCTTGCGATTCCGGTCACTTTGCGCACGACCGAGGACATGCTGAATCTCGTGCCGCTCGGCATGAAGGACGCGTCGGCGGCGTTGGGTGCTTACCCCTGGCGCACCGTCGTGAGCGTGTTGTATCCGGCCGCCCGCAGCGGCATCGTCACGGGGTTGTTGTTGGCGATAGCGCGCATCAGCGGCGAGACCGCACCGCTGTTGTTCACTGCGCTCAATAATCAATTTTGGAGCACGAATTTGAACGCTCCCATGGCGAATCTGCCGGTGGTCATTTTCCAATTCGCTCTCAGCCCCTACAAAGAATGGCAGGATCTCGCCTGGGCCGGCGCGCTCATCATCACCGTCAGCATTTTGATCTTGAGCATTTCCGCGCGCGTCGTGCTGGCATTGATGCAAGTCGATCGGGGCAGCGGACAATGATGCCCACGGCCAAACCGCCCAAGCATCTGAAAACGCGCAGTGCGCTTCCGGTATCGACGCCGGAGTTCGTCGACACCGGGCCGCCCAAGATCGAGATACGTGCGCTCAATTTTTACTATGGCGATTTGCAATCGTTGCACAACATCAACCTTACGTTGGCGGACCGTTCCATCACCGCATTCATCGGTCCCTCCGGCTGTGGCAAGTCGACTCTGCTGCGCGTGCTCAATCGAATGTATGCGCTGTATCCGAACCAGCGCGCCGAGGGTGAGGTGCTCATCGGCGGCAAGGATATTTTGGGCCCCTCGGTCGACGTCGCGGAGCTGCGTTACCGAGTCGGCATGGTATTTCAGAAGGCAACGCCGTTTCCGATGTCGGTATTCGAGAATGTTGCCTTCGGCTTGCGGTTGGCGGGGGGTATGCGCGGCGCCGATCTCAAGCTGCGTGTAGAATCCGCACTGCGCGACGCGGCGCTTTGGGACGAGGTCAAGGACAAATTGAATGCCGACGGCCGCAGTCTGTCCGGTGGCCAACAGCAGCGGCTCTGCGTCGCGCGCTGCATTGCGGTGCAGCCGGAGGTCTTGCTGCTCGATGAACCGACCGCCGCACTCGATCCGATTTCGACGCTGCGCGTCGAGGAAACCCTGCAAGCGCTGCGAGAAAAATATTGCATCGTGGTGGTCACGCACAATTTGCAGCAGGCAGCGCGCGTGTCCAACGTGACGGGGTTCATGTACTTGGGTGAACTCGTTGAAATCGGTCCGTCCCGTGAAATCTTTACTTCGCCGAAAAACCGCAAAACCGACGATTACATTACCGGGCGGTTCGGTTAAACCGAGCGAAAATGGCAGACGAGCCCCCCGATAGAAATCGCGCGACGGCCGTGAGTCCGTTGCCCGCCCGCGATTCGGTGTATGACCCCATCATGACCGCGCGTGCCGTTGACGTGCATTATGGGGAAAAGCATGCCGTGAAGAATGTCAGCCTCGATATTGGCCGCAATCAGGTGCTGTCGATGATCGGACCATCGGGCTGCGGAAAATCGACTTTCTTACGCTGTCTCAATCGGATGAACGACACGATTCCGGACGCGCGTGTCGACGGCTTGATTACGCTCGACGGCGAGGATATTTATGATAAGAAACAAGACGTCGCGCAACTGCGCGCGCGCGTGGGCATCGTCTTTCAGAAGCCGACGCCGTTCCCGCACTCGATCTACGATAACGTTGCTTACGGTCCGCGCATCCATGGGCTGACGAAGAGTCGCGCGGACTTGGACGATCTGGTCAACACCAGTCTGCAGCGCGCGGGATTGTGGGACGAGGTCAAGGATCGACTGTCCCAGGCGGGCACCAGTCTTTCCGGCGGTCAGCAGCAACGGCTTTGCATCGCGCGCACCATCGCGGTCAATCCCGAAGTCATCTTGATGGACGAACCCACGTCGGCGTTGGACCCGATCGCGAGCGCCAAGATCGAGGACTTGATCGACGAACTCAGGGCAAATTACGCCATCGTGATCGTGACCCACAACATGCAGCAAGCGGCGCGCGTGTCGCAGCGCACCGCTTATTTCCACCTGGGCGATCTGGTCGAGGTCGGACCCACGGATTTGGTTTTCACCAACCCGCAGCAGAAGCTGACGGAAGACTACATCACCGGACGAATCGGCTAACGCTTCGTGCTCAACCGCGCATCTTGGCTCAAGCGATTTTGAGGCTCTTGTAGGCAACCTGCTTGACGGCATCCAAGACCACGGAGAATACGATCGATGCTGCGAGGACTGCGGCAACCGTCATGGCGCTTACGGGCGCCATGAGTGTGCCTGTGATGGCCAGGAGGCCGGCAATCCCGACATCCAACAAAGATGACAGCATGAGCCAGCGCCCGGGTCGAGAATGCCACATGGAACGGCGCTCCCGTACGACGTAGACGGTCGCTTGGCCGGCGCAAACGAGCGTGACGAACGCGAGCGTGCGGAGTTCTCCTAGATTGAAACCTAGGCCGTAGTGGCCAGCTGCGACGGTCCCGACGGTAAAGGCCAATACGAACAACGCAAGGATCGCAGCGGCGCCGGTGATGGGACGAATGCGCCAACGCTCCGGCATCGGCGACGGCGCCGCCCGGTCGGTGGTCAGTGACATGGTGAGAAAGTCGCCAGTGATGAGCAGCAGCGCCATCAACATGGGGGTCAGTATGGCATGACCGGTCATGACGAGGCCGGCGCCCAAGAACAGCACGAGCGCGAATTTTTTCACGAGCGCATTGAGTGTATAGGTCAAAATGCGCTGGAAGGTCGATCGACCCTCCTGGATCGCCGTGACGATGCCCTCGAGGCCAGGTTCCGTCAGCACCATGCTTGCGGCCGATTTCGCAACATCGGTTGCCGTCGAAACTGCAATGCCCATTTGCGCCTGGCGCAGAGCGGGCGCATCGTTGGCGCCGTCACCGCACATTCCGACGGTGTGTCCGCTGCGCTGCAAGGCTTTCACCAAGCGGAATTTATCTTCGGGGAAAACGCCCGCATACACCGAAAAATCTTCCGGTTCGACGCGATCGGGAATTGCCCCCGGCGGACACAGCGGACCTGTGAGACCGATGGCGGCAGCAATGGTGGCTGCCGTCGGCGCGGCGTCCCCCGTAACCATCACGGTGTTGACGCCCATTGCGCGAAGCTGCGCAATGAATGCCTTCGAATCCAGCCGCGGCGGATCGCTGAGCGCCACCAATCCGAGGTGCGTGAGCTGCGGCGGCGGGCCCCCGGCGACTGCGAGGACCCGATATCCCTTCAGCGTCAGCGCGTTGAGTTCGGCCGCTGCCGATGGGCCCACGGGCGCCAATCGGGCGATTGCCTCGGGTGCGCCTTTAATGATGCTCTGCTCATGACCCTGCCCGTCGAGAATCAGCGCCTCTGAGGTTTTGGTCGCGGGATCGAATGGCGTGAACCGCAATATTTTGCAGTTGAGAATTGGGGAACCGTTTTTTAATGCGGCTGCGCGGATGGCGCCGTCCACCGGATCTTGCCCGCTATCGGAGCTCGCCAGGGCGGCCCAAGCAAGAACGTCATCGTCCCGAAGATCGGCACTTGTGGGTTTGACGGCAGTGACCCGAAGCTCGTTACGCGTCAGCGTGCCGGTTTTGTCCGAACACAGAACATCGACGGAGGCTGCTTCATTGATAGCCGAGAGCCGGGTCAGCAATACGCCTCGTGTTGTGAGCGTCTGGGCACTCAATGCTGCGGCGAGCGTGAAGGTAGCCGGCAACGCCACGGGAACCGACGCCAACAGCGCCGTCAACACGAGTGGAATGATGTGATTGACGGGCATCGCGATGAAGTGGGCATGGATAACCAGGAGCACAACAACGGCGCCGTTGAACACAGCCAGGTTTCGCACTACGCCGAGAACGGCCTTCTGCTCAGCGCTTTCCGCGTGGGCGATTCGTACCAGCTCCGCGGTCTTGCCAAAGTAAGTGCGATCACCGGTGGCGGTAACCTCCGCCATGGCCGCGCCGCGCCGCACCAGGGCCCCGGCGTATGCGGTCTTTCCGGCGCCGATCTCGACCGCAACGGATTCGCCGGTGAGCATCGACTGATCGACAAGCACCGAGCCGTCCAGAAGCCGGCTGTCGGCCGGCACCACACCGCCAAGAGCGAGGCGAACCAAATCGCCAGGCACCAATTCGACGGACGGTAATTTGAGCCACTGGCCGTCGCGCTGTACGAAGGCATTCAATGCGAGCTTCGACTTGAGCGCCGCCAAGGCTTCGCCGGCACGCCTTTCGTGGAAGATCCCCAGGGCTACGTTAAAGATCAGCAAGACAGCGATGATAAGCGCCTCCATGCGCTCGCCGATCGCCAGCTGCATGATGATGGCGGCCTCGAGCATCCAGGGCACCGGTTCCCAGAATCGGCGTGCAATGCGTGCAGCCAGGGAGACCTGCGGTTCGACGACGGCATTGGGCCCGACTTGCGACAGTCGTCGAGCCGCCTCCTGCGAGGAAAGGCCCTTGGTGGGCGAATCCGTCATGTCAACTCAATCCTCCGCGAGGATGATGTAAAAGGAGGCGGAAGCTCCCGAGCTGATCTGGTTACACAAACCGGAAAAGGGCTCTCCTTGAGCACGACTGATTGCTGATTTGCCAGGCAGCGATTCGCATCACGGCAAACCTCGGGCACGCGTAGTGTTCGCGGTCTCGAGACCGCGTATTCCTCGGCAATTCGCGCCGGTAAGATCTGCGTTGCTGAGATTCACATGCGAAAAATCGGCATCGACCAGTACCGCGTCCTTCAGGTCGGCGCCGGTGAGGATGGCGCCGCTAAAATCGACCCGAACCAGCTTGGTACCAATCATTTTTGCATTGCTGAAGTCGGAAAAACTGAAATCGGACCGGGAAAAATCCGAATCAGAGAGATCCGCGCGGCGCGCCACCGCATCGACAATATTGGTTCGCATCAGGCCCATCGACTGATTCTTCATGTACGCATCTTAAAGTTGCCCGCGATTTAGATTGGAGCCAAGCTTTACGCCCGCGTGGACGTAGTATATGTCATTGGGGTTCCGAGCCTGTTGAGAATGCGAAACCGTATGATCAAGCCAATGTCGCGGGGAAGGTTGGTATGTCCTCAATTGAACCCTTGATGATGGAGTTACGTTCGCGGTATCCGAGCTTGATCGACCTGCCGATTGCCCAGGTTGAGGCGGAACTGCAACTCAAGACGCGCCTCATTAATGCGGATCCGGGTGATCGCCTATTCGACGAGGGCAAGCCCTGCTTGGGCTTTCCCCTGGTGCTTCAAGGGGAAATCTGCGTCTCGCGAAGCTCTGCTGACGGCGTCCGCACCATGGAGTTATATCGAGTCACTCCGGGTGAGATCTGTGTGGTTTCGGCATCGAGTCTACTCGCGCATCGAAATTTAAATGCTCAGGGTACGGCGGTAACGTGTTCGCGACTGATGCTGTTGGCGCCGGACCTGTTCGAACGTTGGACTGCGCACCCGGCGTTCCGCCAATTCGTGTTTGGAGTATTCTCCGAAAGATTAACCGATCTAATGAACCTCATAGACGCCATTGCCTTTCAGCGCTTGGACCGACGACTTGCTCATCATTTGCTGGGGCATGGCCAGTATCTTCGGACGACTCATCACGCACTGGCCGATGAACTGGGCACCGTGCGGGAGATCGTCACAAGGCTTCTCAATCGGTTTGCGGCCGCTGGATATGTGAGCCTCGGCCGCGAGCGCATCGAGGTGCTCGATGCATTGAGCCTGCGGGCCGTGGCGAGCGGGCAGATAACATCATTTTAGGGATAATTATTAATCTTCCCTCTCATCGATCCATCCGTCAACGGGCACGCCCGCGGGTGCTGTGTAACCCAAGTCACCGACAAAGGTGGTGCGGCACGTTATACTTCAACCGTTAAAAACAAGGGGACTTAACATGACACCGAATGTCGGGACTGTTGATCGCGTGATTCGCATCGTCGCCGGAGTCGCATTGATTGTGCTCGCGGCGCTCGGTAAGGTTGGTGCTTGGGGCTACATCGGCATCGTGCCGCTGGCGACCGGGCTGTTGCGGTTCTGTCCAGCGTATCGCCTCATTGGATTGACGACTTGTCCGCTGGCATCGGGAAAAAAATAGAAACGGCGGGCGTTATCATACGGATCGGCGGTTTCCGTTGAGGGCCTGGCCCTTGTTGGCGGCAGTGAAAACTCGCATTCCGCCGCCTCTGTATGGAATTGCAACGGCGACGCTAATGTGGTGGATCGATCGCGCGTTGCCGATTGTGCGGGTGATCGATGCACCATGGAATCGGCTGGGCTGGGCGTTGGTCATGCTTGGCTTCGGCATTGACGCCTATTCTGCAACGGCATTTTTCAAAGCAAAGACGACCGTAAATCCAATGCGGGTTACTAGTGCGATGCACCTGGTCACCACAGGTCCTTACCGTTGGTCGAGAAATCCGATGTATTGCGGATTGATCGTCGCCCTCATCGGATGGGGCGTCATTCTCGGTTCTCTCGCTCCATTCGTGGCGATCCTCGTATTTGAGCGAATTCTGGTCGTCGTCCAGATTGGTCCGGAGGAGTTAGCCCTCGAAGCAAAGTTTGGAGATGACTTCCGAGACTATAAGCGGCGTGTGAATCGGTGGGTAGGCGTTCACGATTAAAGTGCGCCGATCGCGCGCTGCAGGCGATACTCTGCAATGAGCACGTCGAAACTCGCATCGTCGCGGTTGGTGATTGCGACGACCCGAAGTGTTTCTGCATCCAGTACTTGATTGTTGGTTCCCAATCCGCTGCCATATAACTCCTTGGCAATTCGCACGTTCTCCTCCGCTTGCGCCACTGCCGCAGAGGCGGCATGGATACGCGCAGTAGCTTCTTCCTGATTATAGAATGCCGTTTCGACGTCCAGTCTTACCACCGACCGCAGGTCGGCGAGTCGCTGCTCCGCTGCGCGGGCGCGGCTGCGCAAAGCGCTGGTTCGCGCCTGAAGTTGTCCGCTATCGAACAACCGCCACTGAAACCCGATGCCGATGGATGCGAAGTTCTCGCGGTCGAGAATTTGATTGTCGAGATGGTTATAACCCGCGTGCACCACCACCTGGGGTAATCCTTGTGCGCGCTCGGACCGTGCTGCCTGTTCGAGACCTTCTTGTTGTGCGCTGACCGCCGCGAGCTCGGGCCGATGTTCGATGGCTTGCGCGATGAGCTGATCCAGTGGTTCTGCGGCTTCAGTCGATGGCGTTGCCGATGGCTCATCGAGGTCGGGAGCGCGGTCGAGCGGTTGACCGACCCAACGGTTGTAGGCGGCCGTAGCCAGACGCAGCGCGTTCGCGGCCCGTAGCCGCTGCTGGGTCGCGTTAGCGAGTGCGACTTGGGCGGCCAGCACGTCCGATTGGGCGACCGCTTGTTTGTCATACATGACCTGCACATCATCCGCATGGGCTTTGAGGCTGGCGACGTTGGACTCGGCAACGTTCAGCGCCCGGCGGGCGCGGAATACTGCGACGTACGATTCGGCGACGGCGAGCTTGAGGTCCGCCGTACTTCGCACCTCTTGCGCGTTCGCTCCGCGTGCGCCGGCTGCCGCTGCGCCGATTGCGCCGCTGATTTTACCCGACGTCCAGATAGGAACGGACAGATCGGCGCCCGCGAGAGCATACCCATCGTGCCGCCAAATGGGCGCCTGTAATTGGCCCGCGGGCGTCGCGATATCGAGACTCGGTGCATGCTCGAAGTGGGTGTACGCGCCGTTGAGGTCGAGCGCGGGCCAGCGCTGGCGCAACGCCGCGGATTGATCCGCCTCGGCCGCCTCCCGATCGCTGCGGGCAGCTGCCAGCGTCCCGTCCGACCGCAGCGCCATCGCCCATGCATCGCTGAGCGATTCGGCGCCGGCTCCGCACGGAATGCCCAGTAGCGCGCATAACAGCATCCTTGCTCCGACCGGAGCGCGGCTTCTAGGTGGTGAATGGCGATAGTTCATCGTGGGTTCCACCCCTCATTGCGCGCGTTTTTTCAGCGAAACGATCCCGATCGCTTTGAGTACGTAGGTTTCGTAGACCGGGGTCAGGGACCCGGTGCGCACCTTGCGCATGAAATATTTTTCGAAGGCGATTTTCGCCAGATGCACCCATTTGCCTTTCTTCGACCACGTGACGTTGCGTGGCGGAATCTGCGGCAGCGCGACGAAGGCGGCGCCCGTGTCGCCGAAGTCCGCCAGGCAGATCGCATTCCAGGTCGCTTCGGCATCGGCCGGTTTGCCGGCGATCTCGGCGGCGATATTGGCCGCCGTCGCCGATACCATCGACTCGATCATGTAGCCCGTTTTGGGAGCACCGGTGGGCACCGGAGTGGCCTCGACGGGAGGAATCGCGACGCACACGCCGACCGAGAAGATGTTCTTGTATTTGGGATTGCGTTGATGCTTGTCGATCAGCACGAATCCGCGCGGATTGCAGAGACCCGGCACCGCCGCGACGGCGTCGACCCCCTTGAATGCAGGGATTACGGCGCTGTAGGCGAAGGGGAGCTTGTGCTCTTTCTTCAGCGCGCCGTTATCATCGAGTTCTTGCACCGTCATCTCGTTCGCAGTCACTGAAGTCATCTTGGCGTTCGTGATCCACTTGATGTGTCGTTCGCGCAGCTCGGATTCCATGAGCCCCTTGCTGTCTCCGACACCGCCTAAGCCCATGTGGCCGATATACGGTTCGCTCGTCACATAGGTCATGGGGACGCGGTCGCGCAGCTTGCGCTTACGCAAGTCTGCATCAATCATCATGGCGGTTTCATAGGCGGGTCCGAAGCAACTGGCGCTGGGGGCGGCCCCGACGATGATCGGGCCTGGATTTTTCAAGAACTCCTGGTAGCGCGCCCATGCCTGCACCGAATGCTCCTGGCTGCAGACCGACTGCGTGAATCCGTCCGGACCCAGACCCGGCACCTCTTCGAAGGCGAGCCGCGGACCCGTAGCGATGACGAGGTAGTCGTAGCTGAGTTCCTTCCCGTCATCGAGCATGAGCTTGGAATGTTCCGCGTCGATCTGGGTGACGGTGTTGACCAACCATTCAACCCCTTTTTTCTCGAGTGGGGTATGCATCTGTACTTGGGTTTCCTTGGCCGTGCGCCAGCCCACCGCGATCCAGGGATTCGAGGGAGTGAACTCGAAATACGGTCGCGCGCCGATCAGGGTCACGCGGTGACTTTTTGCCAGATGCTTGCGCAGATCGAATGCGGCCGGAATGCCACCCAAGCCGGCGCCGATGACGATGACGTGTGCCATAGAGTCCCCCAGTTAATGAATGACGCTCTCGTGGGAGCGCCTGATATAGCCAAAGTAGAGCAGTGGAATCAGCAGCAGCGTGAGCGCGGTCGATACCAAGATGCCGAAGATCAGCGAGATGGCGAGACCGTTGAAAATGGGATCGTCGAGAATGAAGAATGCACCGATCATGGCGGCAAGGCCCGTCAGGACGATCGGCCGTGCCCGAATGCTCGCCGCGCCAATCACGGCTTCGGCGAGCGGCTGACCAGCGGCGATCTCCTTGTTGATGAAGTCGACCAGCAGGATGGAGTTGCGGACGATGATGCCGGCGAGTGCGATCATGCCGATCATCGAGGTGGCGGTGAAATTGGCGCGGAGCAACGCGTGTCCCGGCATGACGCCGATGATCGTGAGCGGAATGGGCGCCATGATGATCAGCGGCACGGTATAGGAGCGGAATTGCGCGACGACGAGCAGGTAAATGAACACCAGGCCCACCGCATACGCGAGGCCCATGTCGCGGAAGGTCTCGTACGTGATCGTCCATTCGCCGTCCCACTTCACGCTGAAGTCGCTGAGTCGATCGGGCGGACTGATGAATCGTTGCGTGAGTGGTTGGCCCGCGGGCGGCGACTTGTCGATTTGGGAGACCAGGCTGAACATGCCGTACAGCGGGCTATCGAGCCGGCCCGCCATGTCGCCGGTGACGAACACCACGGGCAAGAGGTCTTTGTGGTAAATCGTCGCGTCCCACGGCATCTGCGAGACGGTGACTACTTCGGCAAGGGGCACGAGCGCTCCGGTCGTGGCGCGCACCGGAAGGGTGAGCGCCTGCTGCAGACTTTGTTTGTCGGCAGAACCGAATTCGAGTCGCACCGCGATCGGATCTTGCTCGCGGCCGGAATGGATGAACGTGGCATCCTGACCTGCGAGCGCGGTCGTGAGCGATTCCATGGCCTCGGCCTGGGAGACTCCGAGGAGGGCGGCCTTGGCCCGGTCGAGGGCGACGACGTACCGGGTGGCGGGTGCGGACAGCGTATCGTCGGTATCGACGATGTCCGGGGTGGCATCGAACATGGTCCGCAGGGCATGGCCCACCTTTTGCTGCGCGGCGTAGACCGGTCCGTAAATCTCCGCCACCAACGGTGCCTGCACCGGCGGCCCCGGCGGCACTTCGACGACTTGCACGGAGGCGGCGCCCAGCCGCTTGCCCTCCGCGGCGAGTGCGGGGCGAATCGCACGCGCGATGTCGTGGCTCTTGCGACTGCGATCGCGCTTGTCGACGAGGTTCACCTGGAGGTCGCCTTGGTTGCTGTCACCGCGCAGGTAGTATTGGCGGACGAGGCCGTTGAAATTGATGGGCGCCGCGGTTCCGGCGTAGGCCTGATAGTCGGTGACTTCGGGGACCTGCCGGACGATACTTGCCAGGGCTGCAAGCACGCGGGCGGTTCCCTCGACCGGCGTTCCTTCCGGCATGTTCACGACGACTTGGAACTCCGACTTGTTATCGAATGGAAGCATCTTCAAGACGACGAGTTGGACGACGGCGAGCAACACCGCGACGACGATCGCTCCTGCCGTTCCGAGATAGAGACGATGCCGGAGCTTGCGCGCCCGATCGCCGGTCAAAAACGGCGTCATCAGGCGTACGAAAAAGCGATGCAATTTGCCTTCCGCCTGCGCCTCGGCGGTCTCATCATGCTTCTCGCCGGCGAACAGTTTGCGGCACATCCAGGGCGTGAAAATCAGGGCGACGGCGAGCGAAATCAACATCCCCATGCTGGCGTTGATGGGAATGGGGCTCATGTAGGGACCCATCAGGCCCGACACGAATGCCATGGGCAGCAGGGCGGCGATCACCGTGAAGGTCGCCAGGATGGTGGGTCCTCCCACCTCGTCGACGGCGATCGGAATGATCTCGGCAATAGAACCCTTGTCGATAGCCAGATGCCGGTGGACGTTCTCCACGATCACTATCGCGTCATCGACTAAGATGCCGATCGCAAAGATCAGGGCGAACAGCGAGACCCGGTTGATCGTGAAGCCCCATGCCCAGGAGGCGAACAGGGTAGCCGCAAGGGTGACGATCACGGCGGCGCCGACAACCACGGCCTCGCGCTTGCCCACGGCGAGCAAGACCAGGATGACGACCGATGTGGTGGCGAACAGGAGTTTCTCGATGAGTTTCTTCGCCTTGTCGTTTGCCGTGACGCCGTAGTTGCGAGTCACCGTGACTTCGACACCCGCTGGGATGGTGATGCCCTTCAACTGTTCGACGCGGCTGATGACGGCGGTGGCGACGTCGATGGCGTTGGTGCCGGGTTTCTTCGCGATCGCCAGGGTCACCGCAGCGGCCTGACTGACCGGCTTGATGCCCTGTTTCGCGTCGGCGGGGCCCGTGCCGAACCACGCATAGCGGGACGGAGTGCGCGGTGCATCGGTGACTGTGGCGACGTCGTCGAGATAGATCGGTTTACCGTCGCGCGCAGACACGATGAGGCCCGCCACGTCGTCGCGGCTCGCGAGGAATTGGCCGGCTTGCACCGGCGAGAGACCCGTACCGTTGACGACGGCATCGGCTTGACGCACCAGATTTGCCGCTTGCAGCGCCGCCGTGAGGTCCCCGGCGGTGAGGCCCGCCGTGGTCAGGCGCCCTGAATCGAGTTCCACCCGGATCATCGGTTCGCTGTCACCGACCGTATAAACGTTGCGGGTGCCCGGAACGCGTTTGATCTCGCTCTCGGTAGCGCGGGCGATCTGCCCGAGTTCATGAGCGCCCAAAGTCGGATCGCGGCTCCATAGCGCGAGCGTGACGATCGGCACGTCGTCGATGCCCATCGGCTTGATCAGCGGCTGTAATATGCCGACGCCTGCCGGGCGCCAATCCTGGTGGGAATAGACGGCGTTGTAGAGCCGCACGATGGCGTCATTGCGATGAATGCCGACTTCATACTGAACGGTCAGCACCGCGAGACCCGGTCGCGATACCGAATAGATGTGCTTGACCCCCGAAATCTCGCCCAGTACCTTCTCCATCGGAGTCGCCACCAAGTTCTCGACTTGCTCGGAACTCGCACCGGGAAAGGGAATGAGAATATTGGCGAAAGTGACGTCGATTTGCGGTTCTTCCTCGCGGGGCGTCACGAGAACCGCGAACACCCCCATCAAAAGGGCCGTCAATGCCAGCAGCGGCGTGAGCTGATTCTCGAGAAAGAACCGCGCAAGTCGGCCGCTGACGCCGAGGGGCTGACTCACTGCCGCGGTACCGTCATAGCGACCTGAGCACTTGCGGCAATTGGATCGAGCGCGATGCGCTCTCCGGCCGCGAGGCCTGAGAGGATCTCAAGCTTGTCGCCAAAACGGTGGCCGGGACGCACATATCGAAGCGCCACCTGACCGTGGCTATCGATGACGTAAACGCCGGTCACTTCGCTGCGCTCGGTCACGGCCGAGGTCGGCACCAGCAGTCGGTCCGACGCGCCGATGACGAGCCCGACTTTGACATATATGCCGGGTGCCAGATCGATTGCGCCCGGGGGCAGGTCGAGGCGCGCACGAAAGGTGCTCGAGGGTGCGGCGGCCTCCGGGAAGATCGTGATTTTGGTGGCCTCGATGCGTCGATCGCCCACGTAAACCGCTGCTTGATTGAGCTTGCGCACCTGCGAGACGATGCCCTGCGGAATGGTCGTGTTGACGCGCAGGTCGCGCAGCGAGAGTTCAGTCATCAACGGCGTGCCGGGACTGACGGTCGCGCCCACCTCGACGAGTCGCTTCGTGACAACGCCGCCATAGGGGAAGCGAATCTCGGTGTATCCGACACCCTCGCGCGCCATCGTCAGTCCGGCCTCCGCAGCCGCCAACCGTGCGGCGGCGGCATCGCGATTGGCCGTCGCCTGGTCGAGCTGCGCTTTCGTGACGACTCGGCGCTGGTACAAATCCGCGATGCGCTGATAGCTCGTTGCGGCCTCTGCGTTCCTGGCTTGGGCCTCGGTGATCGCAGCTTCCGCCCCTTGCAGCCCTGCGCGCTGTTCGGTTGCCTTGAGGCGCACGATGACCGCACCCGCCGGCACGACGTCGTCGACGTCGTAGAGGATCTCGGCGACCCGGCCACTGGTCTGCGCGGACACCGTAGCCTGATTGACGGCCTCGACGGTACCGTCGACGTCACGTTCGAGCGGCGTTCGTACCGGTTCAATAACTACGCTAGGCAGGATCGTCCCCGACGAAGCCGCTGACGAAACCGCCGGCGGAGGCGGTTTGTTACCGCAACCCGCGACCACCAGCAGAAGCGCCGGCAGGATGCAAGGCATGCGCACGGCTGCGCTCAAGAAAACGCGGGGCCGGGCTGGATGCCCAGACGTTTGAGGATGATCGCCAATGGGCAAAAGCCTGTGAAGGACGATTGCAGCAAGTTTGCGCCGACGAATGCAGTGAGCCACAGCCAATTCAAGCTCACGAAGTGAGCAAGGAGGAGGCTCACCAGCACCACGGTGCCCGCAAATCTCATCACCCAACGCTCGATGCTCATGGCAATTCTCCGCTTAGTATTCGAAACTATTTGAAAGAAAGTATGGCGTATAATATCAGTAGCTGCTAAATTAGCAATAGACGATAAAAAAATATTTATCGATCGTAGAGAGGTCAAGCTGTGACGGTAGAACCTGCGAGTAAAAGAAAACGGGCGCGGACCCTGCCGGCGATGGCCGAAGTGCGGGAACATGCGACGGAGGCCGCGGTGTTCTTGAAAGCGCTGGCGAACGATCAGCGGCTCTTGGTTCTTTGTGCTCTACTCGACGGTGCGTTGTCCGTCGGTGAAATCAACGAGCGGGTGCCCCTCAGCCAGTCGGCGCTGTCGCAGCATTTGAGTGTTTTGCGCGACGCGGGATTGGTAACGACCAATCGTCAATCGCAGACGATCTACTACGCGCTCGCGCGCGGCCCCGCGCTCCAGATCATGGAAATTCTCTATTCGACGTTCTGCGTCCCCTCGCGACCCAGCGCGCGCGGCACGAAGGCGAAGTGTGGGTCCGCGAAGGGGCACTAGATCTGCACTAGAGCGGCTATACTTCATTCGCACTGGTGGAGTTGCGCATAACGCCCGAGAATTCGAGAGCGCATCGCCTTCCGGTCGATGTGGCGGAACTGCTCTATAGGGCTTGTATAGCCGCGCGGGGCGCGGATCATTCGGTGACCAATGCACGACACCACGGCGGCACACTTTACCGGCGCGATACCGGATCACTACGACCGGGCTCTGGGGCCCGTGATTTTTGCCGATTACGCCGCCGACATCGCGCGTCGGGCCGCCGCGTCGTCTCCAGCACGGGTGCTCGAGACCGCGGCGGGCACGGGCATCGTCACCCGTCAGCTCCGCGATTTGCTGCCGCCCGGTTCGCTGCTGACGGCGACCGACCTGAACGAGGCCATGCTCGATATTGCACGGTTGAAATTCGGGTCCGGCGAGCAGGTCACCTGCATGGCGGCCGATGCCATCGATCTACCGTTTTCCACGGGTTCCTTCGACACAGTCGTGTGTCAATACGGGGTTATGTTTTTTCCCGACAAGCCCCGGTCCTACCGTGAGGTCCGTCGCGTACTGAAAAGGAACGGCCGCTATGTGTTCAACGTATGGGATTCGCACGCCCACAATGCCTTCGGGCGCTTGGCTCATCAGGCGGTTGCTCAGCTTTACGGCGACGATCCACCGCAATTCTTTCAGGTGCCATTCGGTTACCATTGCATTGATGCAATCAGCGAGTCCTTGCTTGAGGCAGGGTTTACCGACATCGGAGCATCGATCGTGCGCTTCGAAAAGCAGGTTGTGGATCCTGCGCGGTTCGCACGCGGCCTCGTCTGTGGCACGCCGCTCATCGAGCAGATCCGCTTTCGCGGCGGCGCGGGGTCCGAGCGCCTGATCGAGGCACTTACCGACGCGTTCGTCCATGAGCTCGGACTTCGCGAGCGCCCGTTGCAAATGCAGGCGATCGTATTCGAGGCCCGCTGAATGCGCGCCATGAAAGATGCATTATCTCGTCAGGGCAGGTTACGCCAAGAACCACCATTCAGGACGTGCGGGAATCCATGACGCTGGAGCCACCGGCGAGCTATCCCGCTGCGTGTTCCCGATGCGCAGCAGACGATGATCCAACGGTTCGGGTCGAGATCCTTCGTGCCCCGTTCGAGATCGCCAAGGGGAATGTTGCGGCTTCCCGCGGCGTTGCCCGAGGAAAATTCGCCTGGCGACCGGACATCAATAATCACCGCGCCTTCCTCGAGCAGGCCCGGGATTTTGCGTTTAGCGCTGATGGTGATTAGCACCCGCTTGAGGGCAATCGCCGACACGAGACCCATCAGTCCGTACCCCACGATATCCATAGATGGCTGCATCATCAGAGTCGTCTCGCGACGTTCTGGACGGCGTTCAAACCCATAGGATCGCAGCCCTCTTGCACGACACCCTCCCGTTGCACCCTCCAGCTACGACTTTGCATTGATGCGGTTCAGCCGGCCATAGTATTTACGATGGTTTCGAGAAGCCGCTCGCCCCGTAGGGAATTCGTGATCAGACAAACTTTCTCGGCTCGCTCGAGAAGCTCCTTGGCCTTCACGTGATCGCTACTCGGCGTTACCGTGAGGATCGCGCGGGTGACATATCGTGTGAATTGGGTGACTCCGGCTACCCGCTCCAGCGTTCCCTCGACATGCGCTTCGAGCTTCTCCCACTCGAAGTGGGCAGCGCGCGACACGCCGCGGAACGTGAGGATAAAGCAATCCGCGATGGAGGCGATGAACAGCGTCTCGGGTGACCAAACTCCGCCCGGACCGTCGAACTCCGGAGGCGGGGCTGTCGAGATATTGGGTACGTCGGCAGATGTCACCAGAACGGTCCCCGTCGCTGATCCCAGCGCACCGACGCGATAAACATGTGGATAGGCTTTCATGGTGGGTTCTCCTCAGATCAGCGGAGCGAAATCACTGGTAGGCCGGCCGCCTTCCATGCTGCAATGCCGCCGCCCATGTGCGCGGCATGCTGCTGACCGGCTCCAAGGCGCTGCTCCGCCGCTGCGAGCGACCGCTTGCCGCTGCCGCAGAGAAACACGACCCGTCGTGCTCCATCGTCGGGCAATGTGGCCGCATCAAAGGTTGATAGGGGATAAAGCAGCGCCCCCGCAATTCGTTCCGACGCGTACTCCGACGGTTCGCGAACATCGATCAGAAGGAGCTTGCCCGCGCGCAGGAGGCGAGCAACTTCTGCCGCATCCAGGGTTTCAATCGGTGATGGATGTTTCGTCATGGCCTTTCCTTTTTGATGACCCGTCGGCGCGGTGGCGCCGTCGATGCTTTACAGAATATCCGAAACAACAGCTTCGCCAATGCTTTGGCCTCGGGCGCCGACAACCGGTACAACACGGAACGACCCTCGCGACGTCGCCCGATCAGGCCTTTCGCCTCGAGGATAGCGGCCTGCTGCGAGAGTGCGGGGGGCGGCAGGCGCGCGTAATGCGCCAGTTCGCTCGCGGACAGCTCGCTATCCATCAAGGCACAAACGATTCGTAGTCGTCCTGCGTGCGCAACCGTCCTCAAGAACTCGGCTGCTTGATCCGCGGACGCGTCCAAGCCGTCAAGGTGCATCATGTTGCGAACGCGGGTACGTGTCTTTGCCACATCGTCAGGAAATATTGGTGGTGTCCGCCGGCTTGTCTCCGGCGTGTTGGTCGGCATCCAACTCAAACCACATGGCGTTCAGGATCGCAAACGCACACGCGAGCCCAAGACCTAATAGCCAGCTGAAATACCACATAATTGCTCCTCAGTAGCTCGTCTCACGATTGGCTTCAATGTAGGCGTTCGTCACGGGCCCGCGCATGACGCGGTATACCCAGCCCGTGTAGGCAAGCACGATCGGCAGAAAAATGATTACGGCAACCAGCATGATACCGAGTGTTCGCTGACTGCTCGAGGCATCCCAGACCGTCAGACTGCTTTGCGGATGCGAGGATGAGGGAAGCAAGAACGGAAACAAACTGACCCCCATCGTGCCAATGACCCCGGCGATACCGAGACCGCTTACGATGAAAGCCGCTAGCCGCTGCCGGGTTTTCGCAAGCGCCGCCACCAGCAAAGGGGCCGCTAGACCAACCGCGGGAGCGAGTACAGTGGCCGGCCATCGCATGTAATTCGCAAACCATGCGCCGCTCTGTGCAATCGCGGTTTTCGCGAGAGGATCGGGTTCGCCCCCGGGCAACGCGCCCGACGTGATTGCGAAGCCGAAGTGGCCTTGCCAGAGCCAGATGCCCGCGATCGAAAACAGTAGAACCCAAGCGAACGCCGCGAAACGCGAAGTCGTTCGAGCGCGTTGCGCCACGGGCCCATCGGTTTTCACCGCCAGATAGACCGCCCCATGCGTCAATAACATCGCCACGCTAACGGTACCGCAGAGTATCGCAAACGGATTCAACAGGTCGAACAGGCCAAACGTATAAGTGGCACGCAGTTCGGAATCGAAGCTAAACGGGACCCCTTCGAGGAGATTTCCCATCGCGACGCCGAACACGAGGGCCGGCACGGCACCTCCTACAAAGAGGGCCCAATCCCAATTCGTGCGCCATCGAACACCCGGCATTTTGCTGCGGAACTTGAAGCCCACGGGTCGCAAGATCAGAGCTGCAAGCACCAGCATCATCGCCAGGTAGAATCCGGAGAAGCTAGCCGCATACAGTGCAGGCCATGCTGCAAAGATCGCACCTCCGCCTAAGATCAACCACACTTGGTTGCCTTCCCAGACAGGTCCAACGGTATTGATCACGACGCGCCGCTCCGTGTCGCTACGTGCGATGAACGGCAGCAGCATCCCGACGCCCAGGTCGAAACCGTCCATGATCGCAAAGCCGATCAAAAGAATACCGAGCAGCAGCCACCAGATGACTTTCAATGTTGCGAAGTCGAACACAATTGCTCCTAGCGCCGGAGGCCGGCGGGAATGGGGCCGCCAGCGGCGTCATCAGCGATATCGCGGGGCGGTGAGGCCGCCCCGGGTCCGAGCTTGACGTATTTCTTGAGCAGAAACACGTCAATGACCGCGAGGACGGTGTAGAAAATCACGAAGCCCGTGAGGCTGAGCGCCACGCTCGATGCCGGAATCGGCGAGACGGCCAGAAACGTCGGCAATACGCCTTCGATCGCCCAGGGTTGCCGACCATGCTCCGCGACGAACCACCCCATCTCGGCGGCGAGCCACGGCAGCGGTAGGGTCCAAAGGGCGACCTTCAAGAACACCGGGCTTTGCGCCACACGTCGTCGGGCGGAGAGATAGAACCCGATCCCGAACAGCACAATAAAGAAGAAGCCCAGCGCCACCATCACGCGAAACGTCCAGAATATGGGAGCGACGGAGGGAACTGTGTCCCAAGCAGCCTTGTCGATTTGCGCCGCCGTTGCCTGGGCGGGGTCATCCACGTACTTTCGCAGCAGCAGCGCGTAGCCGAGATCCTCCGCATGGTCCTTCAGCGTCTGACGGGCGGTTGAGTCGCTGGGGTCTTTCCGCAGTATCCGCAACGCCGAGGAGGCGGGTATGCCGTTGATAATACGCTGCTTCGCGTGCTCGACCAGTTCAAAGATCCCCGGTACTTCCGTATCCAACGAACGCGTCGCCATAAGCCCCAGCATCCATGGAACCTTAACTTGGGCGTGCGTCGCGCGGGTTGCCATGTCAGGGAGCCCGAAGATCGTGAAAGACGCCGGCGCAGGTTCCGTGTGCCATTCGCTCTCGATGGCGGCGAGCTTCATCTTCTGATGCTCGGTCACGGTGTAGCCGCTCTCATCGCCGAGCACGACGACCGATAGGGCCGCCGCCAGTCCAAAGCTGATCGCGACGGTGGCCGAGCGCTTCGCAAACTCGATGTGGCGCCCCCTGAGCAAATACCACGCGCTGATCGCGAGCACGAAGACGGCGCCGGTGACATATCCAGCGCTCACGGTGTGGACGAATTTGGATTGGGCCACCGGGTTGAAGATGACGTCTCTGATTGAATCGAGTTCCATGCGCATCGTGCTGGAGTTGAAGTGCGCACCGGTGGGGTTCTGCATCCAGGCATTGGCAATCAAGATCCAGAGCGCCGACAAGTTGCTGCCGATGGCCACCAACCACGTGACCACCAGATGCTGACGGCGACTCAGGCGGTCCCACCCAAAAAAGAATAGCCCTATGAACGTGCCTTCGAGGAAGAAGGCCATCAAGCCCTCGATGGCCAGCGGAACGCCGAAAATATCCCCGACGTAATGCGAGTAGTAGGCCCAATTGGTACCGAATTGGAACTCCATCGTGATGCCGGTGGCGACGCCCATCGCGAAATTGATGCCGAAGAGAATTCCCCAAAAACGCGTCATGTCCCGCCAAATCGGCCGCGCGGTCATGACGTAGACGCTTTCCATGATCGCCAGGAGGATCGAGAGTCCCAGGGTGAGGGGAACGAACAGGAAGTGATACATCGCCGTGACTGCAAATTGCAGCCGCGACAGGTCGATCAGATTCACTGAGTTCATGGAGCATCCTTTGCCGCGCTCGTTCCGATGAGAGCCGCGGTAGTGGCTGAGGCATCGGACGGCAAACGATGCGCTGGGCCAAAGAATAGAAAGTAGATCGTCAGCAAAAGAACTCCTTTTAGCGCAAGCGCCACCAAGACATCCCGTTGAGGACACGCGGTGCCGGAGAGTCGCAAGAAATCCGGAATTCGAAATGCCATAGACAACGCCGTGTGATTCTCAGGTGCGGACGATATGTAACGTTGCGTGATTGCGCAAGCATGCAAGTATGAAAATGATTAAGGAATAGTACGTATTGCATCGCTGGATCTGTCTCGTAGATGAACCATGGCGATATGCCAAACATGATCTGATTACGGGAACGACCCTCGTGCCTGACGGCGATGACGGCCTTTGCAATCTCGCGAATCCGAAGGCCTCAAAATCGACGCAAACCCGTGTCTCCCTGATAGCGCTGATTCTTATTGGAGAGCGCAGGGAGGGAAGGGTCAAATTCTATCGGCCAAGGGGACGATCGCGAGCACCCGCCCGCCCAATACCGTATGGAGATCACCTAGACCGGCGGCTCGATCGCCAACCAGACATCATGCGAGTACGTCGGCAGACGGTGGATCATCCGATTGGCATCATCGCATCCTGGATGGGACGACTTTTTTTGTACCTGAACGCAACGATGTCTTTCATGACCGGGCGGCGAGCGTCGCTCATGCCGTTGCGGTCGGCGAGGGCTACGTCCAGTCCAGCAATTCCCAACGGTAGCTGCTTTCGTGGAATCGCTCGCCGACGTCTTGATAGAAAGTGCCGAAACTCTCTCGTGCGACCCAGCGGCCAATTTCGGGCGCAAGCCAAATGGTTTCCAGCCGCTGCGCGGCAACGCGCTCGGACACGTTGGTGTATCGAAAATTGATGACGTTGGCATAGCGCAGCACCGTGAATTGCCCGGCAGGAACCGATACCGATTCCCACCGGTGGGCATGCATGGTCAATTGCCATGGCAGCTCATCGGGGCTCTCGGGGGTTATGTATAGCGTGTTCACGGGTCGACCAGCACCATCCCCCACGGCGCGATGTGGAGCACGCGTTAACAGTGACTAAAGTCACTTCCAAATGGCGCTTCTCGGGTTGCATGATTACCTCTTAAGGACATTACCGTGAGGTGCTTGAGGTGCTCGTACCAGATCGCGACAACGCAAAGGGTTATGTGCGGACTCACTCGAAGTCTACGTGGGGAGGATATGCCGCGTGACAACCGGTGATCGGATCAGCCAGCCGGCGATCCGAATCATCATTGCGGAAGACCAGGCACTCGTGCGTCGGGGTGTTGCACTACTACTTTCCATGGAGCCCGACATGGAGGTGGTCGGCCAGGCGCATAATGGCGTCGAAGCCGTCGAGCTTGCGCAACTGCTCCACCCCGACGTGATCTTGATGGATTTGCACATGCCGCTCAAAGGAGGCGTTGCTGCAACTCGTGAGATCACGCGAGCGCTCCCCGCTACACAAGTGCTTGTTTTAACAACGCTCAATGACGATGAAACCGTGTTTGAGGCGGTGCGCGCAGGCGCCCATGCGTACCTTCTGAAGGATGCCGACGAAGAGGAATTGCTGGAAACGATCCGTGGCTTGCGGCGCGGCGAATCCCGGCTAACGCCGCAGATTGCGCGCAAGGTGATGGATCAATTTCGCTGTCTCGGGCCTCTATCGCAAGCCGAACCGGAAAAAGGCTCCGCCATGTTGTCATCGGACGAGGCCGCAGTGGAGCAGGGGGGAGCCCTCAATGCCGCGCTCTTGGGCGAAAAGGAAGAGAAAATTCTACAACTCATCGCCGAAGGCATGACTAATCGTCAGATCGCTAACACTCTCTTTCTAGCCGAAGGCACCGTGAAAAACTATGTCAGCCGCATCATGGATAAATTACACGCCAATACGAGGACAGAACTGGCATTACTATCGAGAAAGCAGGTCGGTCCAGCATGACCGATCCGGGTCGGTTAGCTGCCGTTTTTTGGAAAAGTGACTTTAAAAAGTGACTTTAGTCATTTGGAGTCATGACTTTCGGCTCCTGCGAGGCCAGTTCGCCTCGTCTAAGATTATCCGCATTGCAATAGAGGACCCTGCATGTCCGTCGTCGAAATCGCGTTAAAACGGCCTTACACGGTAGTGGCGTTACTGATACTCATCACGCTGATGGGCGTTGGCGCGGCACTGCGCATGCCGATCGACATCTTCCCGGAAATCGACATTCCGGTGGTGGCCGTGGTCTGGACTTACAACGGAATGAGCGCGCAGGACATCCAGAATCGCATCTTGACCTTGCACGAGCGGCAGCTTGCCTCCCTCGTGGACGACATTTCGCGCATCGAGGCCATCAGTTACGAGGGCGTCGGCGTGGAAAAAATCTACCTTCACGAAGGCGCCGATGTAACCCGCGCGGTCTCGCAGCTCGCCAGCAGCGCGCTGGTGGTGCTCAAATACATGCCCCCAAATATCACTCCGCCGTTGGTATTGCGTTATGGGGCAACGGATGTGCCGATTATCCAGTTGAGCTTGTCGAGTAAGTCTTTACCTGACACGAAGCTCAACGACCTGGGCCAGAATATCATTCGTCCGGCGCTCGCCGTCGTCCACGGGGCCGAGGTTCCGTACCCCTACGGCGGCAAACCGCGCGTCATCATGGCCGACTTGGACCCGCAAGCGTTGCAGGCGCGAGGGTTGTCACCGACGGATGTGAGCTCGGCACTCCAGCATCAAAACGTCATTCTTCCGGCCGGTGATGTGAAGATCGGAGACAAAGACTACACGCTAGCCATGAATAACTCGCCGGACGTCATCGAAACGATCAATGCGTTTCCCATTAAGACCGTCGATGGACGTACGGTATTCATGCGGGACGTCGCGCACGTGCATGATGGCTTTCAGGTGCAGACGAATTCGGTTTCCGTCAACGGCACGCCGGGGGCGTTGATGGTGATCCGCAAGACCGGCGGTGTATCGACGCTTGCGGTGATCGATGGTGTGCGCGCGGCGCTGACCGATATAGAAAAAGTGCTGCCCAAAGGCGTTACGGTTAAAGCGTTGTTCGATCAGTCCGTATTCGTCAAAGCGGCGCTCAACAGCGTGCTGCTGAGCGCGTGCATGGCCGCGGTCCTGACCGCGCTGGTCATTATTTTATTCTTGGGCAATGTCCGTCTATCGCTGATTATTTTGGCGGCGATTCCGCTGTCCATCGTCACTGCGGTGCTATTCATCAAGCTGGTCGGTCAGACGCTGAACACGATGACGCTGGGCGGCTTTGCATTGGCGATCGGAATTCTGGTCGACAACGGCACGGTGGTCATCGAAAACATCGAGCGTCACGTCGCCATGAAGGAACCCCTGCATCAGGCGATCGTAACCGGCGCGAGCGAAGTGGCAGTCCCTACGTTTCTGTCCACCTTGTGCATTTGCATCGTGTTCGTCCCGGTGTTCTTGCTGCAAGGCACCGCAAAATATCTTTTTTCCCCGTTGTCGCTATCCGTCATCGGCGCGCTGCTCGCGAGTTTGGCGCTCTCGTTCACGATGGTGCCGGTGTTGTTCAACTATCTGATGCGCAAGCCCGTTCATGATTTCGAGGCGGAGCCGAGACACAGAGCCGTGGGAGAGCATCGGCGCTCGAACAATCCATTCGTGCGGTTTCAAGTGGCTTTCGAACGAAAATTCGAACAATTTCGCGAAAGCTACCGCAATACGTTGGCCTGGACACTGTCGCAACCGACGATGACGGTCATCGCCTTTATGGTCCTCATCGTCGTATCGTCCCTATTGTTTCCGCTGTTGGGCCGCGATTTCTTCCCGCAGGTGGACGCGGGGCAGATGCGCTTGCACGTGCGCGCCCCTGCGGGAACACGAATCGAGAAAACGCAGGAATACTTTGCCGAGGTGGAAGCGCAGATCCGCCAAATCGTCGGTAATGACCAAATCGACGTGATGCTCGATAACATCGGATTACCCTATAGCGGCATCAACATCGCCTTGAGCGATTCGGCCACGGTCGGCCCAATGGATGGAGAGATTCTGATCTCGCTGACCAAGAAGCATACCGCCACGGCGAAACTGATCGCGGCTCTGCGGACCGCATTGCCCGTGCGATTCGCCGAGTTGCAGTTCTTTTTTCAACCTGCCGACATCGTCGATCAGGTGCTCAACTTCGGCCAGCCCGCCCCGATCGACGTCAGAATATCCGGACCGGACCAAGATGCGGCGTTTTTCTTGGCGTCGGCGATAGCGCATGCAATGACGCGGGTGCCCGGCGTTGTCGATTCGCACGTCTTTCAAGTCCCCAATGCACCGGCGCTGACCGTCGACTTGGATCGGGCGTTGGCCACCGAAGAAGGGGTGACACAAGAAGAGGCCGCCAACAACGTGCTGGTCGCCACCAACTCGAGCGCGCAAACCGCGCCCAATTTTTGGGTGGATCCACGCAACAGCGTGAGCTATCCCTTGGTCGTGCAAGTCCCGACGTATTCATTCGCTTCATCGCAAGATCTGCAGACGATGCCGGTGACGTCGGGCAACGGGACGAACCAGAATCAATTGCTGATGAACCTCGCGTCGTTTGGACGGGAAGCCGTACCGATGGTGGCGTCACAGCTGAACATACGGCCCGTTTTCGATGTGCACGCCGACGTGCAAGGTCGTGATCTGAACTCCGCTGCGCATGATATTGACACTGTCCTGGCAGCGCATCGACCGGATGCATCTAAAGCACTGACGGTCACCTTGAGCGGTCAGGTGGATACGATGCGGGAGAGCTATACGGGGCTTTTCACCGGCATTGCGTTGGCCATTGTCCTTGTGTATTTGTTTCTCGTCATGAATTTCCAGAGTTGGATCGATCCGGTCATCGTGCTGATGGCGGTCCCCTTTGCGCTGGGTGGCGTGCTGTGGATGCTGTTCCTGTCGCAAACGCCGATGAGCGTGCCGGCGCTGATGGGGACGTTGATGTGCATCGGGTTGACGACCGCGAACAGTATCTTGGTGGTGAGTTTTGCCAATCAGCGGATGGACGCCGGCGATGATCCGCTGCATGCTGCAGCCAGTGCTGGCTACACACGCTTGCGACCGGTCTTAATGACCGCCAGCGCGATGATCTTAGGCATGGTCCCGATGGCGTTGGGAATTGGAGAAGGCGGTGAACAGAACGCGCCTTTGGGACGGGCGGTGATCGGTGGCTTGCTGTTCGCCACCTTTGCCACGCTCATTTTCGTGCCAACGATGTACCGACTGCTGCGCCGCCGACCGAGTGCGGTAACTGATCCGACCATTATAGGTAGAGCCAATGCCACCGCATGACACCGAGCACGACGTGCTACCGCCGACTCCACCCGAGAGTGCGCGGCGCGCCGAGTTTCCCGACGATACGTCCCGCAGGGAGCCGGACGCGGTTTCGACCGAGTTCGATCCCGGTACCGGCCGTCGCGTGAAAACAGGAGTTGTCATCGGAGCCGCCTTGCTGGTGCTCGGTTTCTTCGCAGTAGGCGTATTCCGATTCTTTGATGAGCGCGCGGTGTCAAGGTTCGGCGAAACGGCTTATTCAACGCCACCCCCGGTCGACGTCGTCGTCGCGCATCCCGCATCGGTGGGGCAGGATCTCGTGCTTCCCGGTCAGACGGCGGCATGGTATGAGACCACGATCTATGCCAGGGTCAACGGCTACGTTGCGAAGTGGTTCGTGGACATCGGCGATCATGTCAAGAAAGGACAGGTGCTCGCTACCATCGAAACTCCCGAACTTGATGCGGAATTGGCGGCGGCTAAAGCTCAGTTGCAGGCCTCACGAGCTCAGGTCGATGCACGCAAGGCGGAAGCGGAGTTCAGCAGAACCACCAACGAACGCTGGCGCGATTCGCCCAAAGGCGTCGTGTCCGAACAGGAGCGGGAAGCCAAGAAAGCGGATTATGAGAGTTCGGAGGCGCGGCTATATGCGGCCAACGCTCAAGTGGCCCTTGATCAATCGAGAGTGAATCAATACAACGCGTTGACCGAGTTTAAACGGGTCATCGCACCGTTCGACGGGACGATCACCGAACGCAAGATTGATATCGGCAACCTAGTGACGGCCGGCAGTGCGTCGACGACCACGCCCATGTATCGCATGGCGCAGACCGATCCTCTGCGCATATTCGTGGACGTTCCGCAAAGCGCCTCTGGGGAATTGATGAACGCCGGCGTGCCGGCCGAGATACGCGCAACCGGTGCGGCGGGCGGCGTGTTCTCGGGAAAAATCGCCCGCTCCGCGGAATCCATCAACGCTCAGGCGCGCACCATGAGGGTGGAAGTCGACATGCCTAATGTCGACCATCGGTTGGTGCCCGGAATGTACGTGAACGTGGCGTTCAGGCTCCAGCCCCGCGGGTTGGTCGAAGTGCCTGCCGCCGCATTGATATTTCGCGCGAGCGGCACGCAGGTCGCGCGGGTCGATGCCAACAGTAAAATAGAGTTCACGAACGTGACGATCGCCCGCGACAACGGCAGCCTGGTCGAGTTGGCTTCCGGCGTGAAACCTGGCGACCGTCTGGTCTTGAACATCAGCAGTCAGATTGGCGCGGGTCAAGCGGTGTCGGCGAATGATCCCGCTGGCGTAGCGGGCGCCGCCCCCAAGAGCTTTGCGGCGAAGCGCTGACGAGTACCCGCATGAAAGCGCTGAAGACAATTGGGCTCGCCTTCGTGATAGCTTTGACGGGTTGCGCGGCCGGCCCTAGTTATCGGCTCCCCAAACCTGACGAACCATCGCAATTTGCAGCAGCTGCTGTGGGACACACTCCAACAGGCAATTCGCTGCCGACGGCGACGAACGTCGATCTTGCGGCATGGTGGAAATCGCTCAACGATCCGGAACTCGATTCGCTCGTCGAGCGAGCCATCAAGTCCAACCTCGACCTCGAAATTGCCCTGACCCGACTTCAAGAGGCTCGCACCTATGAAAGTGTGGTTCTAGGGTATGCATTGCCCGAAGTTGACGCGAGCGCTGCCGCTGGACGCGGCACCGGATCTGATCTGACAAAGGGGCGAGCGGAGCAGGCGCTCACGTCGGCTGACAATACCAGTGGGCTTCAACATATCAACGCGATTGGGGGATTCGACGCCGTCTGGGAACTCGATATCTTCGGGAAATATCGACGGGAGATTGAGGCCGCCCGCGATGACATGCAAGCAGCCGCCGCTGCGCGCAACGTGGTGCTCACGTCGGTGGTCGCCGATGTCGTACGTGCCTATGTGGATCTTCGAGGGTTTCAGACGCAGGTCGGGATCTTGCGCAAGGCGAGCGATGTCCTTCGGGAATCGCTGCGTATCGTTACCATTCGATATCAGCGCGGCATTACCAACGAGTTGGACGTGGCGCTTGCGACCCGGGAATTGGACACATTCCAAGCGCAGATAGTACCGTTGGAAGCGCAGGTCAGTGCCGCGCAGTATGCGCTTGCGGTTTTGGTGGGGGATTACCCTGAAGCGATTGTTCAAGAACTCGCGACACCGGATTTGATTCCTTCCATGCCGGGACCCGCCGCGCCCGGTGTTCCGGTGGATTTATTGAAGCGTCGGCCGGATGTTCAACAGGCCGAACGCAACCTCGCGGCAGCAACAGCGCGTATCGGGGTCGCCACCGCCAACTTGTTTCCCCAGGTCGCACTCGTCGGTTCGATCGGTGAGCAAGCACAAGGGTGGGGCACGATTCCGAATATTCGCAAACACATCTGGTCGTTCGGACCCGCGGCGATCTGGCCCCTCCTGGACTTCGGCGCGCTTGACGCGCTGGTGGATATCGCCCATTTGGAGGCTCACGCGGAACTGGTCACTTATCGCAGAACGATTTTAGGTGCTGTGCAAGAAGTCGATACGGCGCTGGAGGCCTATACGGCACAACAGGATCGCTTGAAGAACTTGGGCGATGCGATGATTGCTGGTCAGCGGGCCGTCGACTTGGCGACTGAGCGCTACAATCGTGGCTTGACCGATTTTCTCAACGTCGTTGACGCGGAGCGACAGTTTTATGACTTACAGGAAGAATACGCGGCGGCGCAAGTGGCTCAGGGCGAGCAGTTTGTGCAGCTCAATAAAAGCCTCGGGGGCGGGTGGCAGAATTATCAAACCATTCCGGCCATCCGGCGGCCGCAACCGGCCATCATTGCTGCATTTCGGCGCGTGCTTAGTAGCTCGGCACCATAATGCGGCGCCTTGATCCACACAGTACCGCCTTCGTGCAGGAACTGTAGGCGGCTCGAGGATGCTTGGAATCGGACTGGTTTCGATCCTTTCGATTATGGGGGTGTCCATTACCGGAAATCACGCTCTTTGGCCAATTAGGTGGCTGAAGCCAGGTCAGAGTTGAACAATGGCCCGCTGCAAACGTACGCGGACCTCTTCCGCGATCGCGGCAAGCTTTGGGTTACCGGTGCGCTCCATCGAGGAGACGGGATCAATCGCGGCAATTTCTGTCTGATTGGGGCTCTCTTCCCGTACGATCACATTGCAGGGCAATAGCACTCCGAGTTTGTTCTCCAGTTGCAAGGCCTGATGGGCAAATCCGGGGTTGCAGGCTCCCAAAATGCGGTACTTGGGCGTATCCACGCCTAACTTAGTCTTCAGGGTGGCTTGCACATCGATGTCAGTTAACACGCCAAAGCCTTCTTGCTTCAGCGCCGCAGTCACGCGGCTGACGGCCTCGTCGAATGCGAGGGGCACGGTCTTCGCCAAATAGTAAGCCATTTGCTTCTCCTGCAAAGTGCGGGTGGAGCTAGGGAAAAAATTGCGTGCGTCAGCCGGTCGCTTACGCGCGCTGCTACCCCCAGCAATGATGATCCAGGGCGGCTATCTTCGCATCTTATTCGACGAGACCCTCTATCTTTTGGGAGTGCGCGGCGCAAACGTTGTCAACGAGTCTCCAGCGCGCGGCTCAGCAACTCGCAGAATCCTCGAACCAACGGCGAGGGCGGTCGCTCCCTGAGTTGCAGTAGATATAGCGGACGCATGAGCGCCGGGGCGGGCAAATGGGGAAGAGCTAGCGCCTTCACCTCGCCCATTCTCGTCAACTCACGGGTGACCCGCGCCGGTAGCATCGCAATGCCCAGTCCTGCCGCGACCGCGCGTGCGATGCCTTCGTTGCTCCCGAATTCGACCGTACGCTCAGGGTCGATCCGGTGAGCGCGCATTAAGCCATCGGTGACCTCACGTGTTCCGGAGCCCGGCTCGCGTAGCAACCAGACCTGCGCGTTCAAGTCCTCCCGGCTCGGCTTTCGCCGCCGCGCGAGCGGCGCGCCAAAGCGCGCGATGATCTGCAGCTCATCGTCACGCCAATGCGAGGCCACGATTCGGCGGTCATCGATCGCGCCTTCCACGAGCGCCACATCGATTTCACAGCCGATTAGATCTCTCCCGACGGACTGGGTATTACCAACACGGATTTGCAGCTGGGTCGATGGGTACAGACGGGCGAATGTGGCCACGTACGGAGGCAACCAGTAACCCGCGATCGTCGTGCTCGCACCGACGACGAGTCGGCCGCGCTTCAATCCGACCCGCGCCCGCATTTCGTCGGTAGCGGCTCGCTCCAGAGCGAAGATGCCGCGTCCGTGCTCGAAAAGCGCCTGTCCGCTCTCGGTCAGCCGTACGCCCTTGGCGCCCCTCGGGCCGCCGCCCCCACGCTCGATCAACGGCAGATCGAGCTGGCGTTCCAATTCTGGAACGGCCTTCGACACGGCCGGCTGGCTGATGAAGAGTGAGGCGGCCGCGCGCGAGAAACTGCGGTGCTCGGCTACGGCACAGAAGATGCGAAGCAGGTGCAAGTTTATATGCATAACCAAAACTCATTATATCCTGAAATAAATATATTCGACTTATGGGAGGGAGATCTTTAACTTGGGTGCCAAGCGGCACTGCGGCGGAATCCGCCGCCGCCCTGCATCGGATGAGGAGCCAATTTCGTGACCCACGCGCATGCATCTCCCCGCGGAGCCGGATCTCAGGCCACGAGGGCACGCTCCCTGTGGTTGGGCATTGCGCTCGCCGGTGCCATCGCCGTCGCCGGCATGATCGCTGCGCGAATGCCATGGGTGCAGCACCTGGGTCTGAGCGCGCTGACCCTCGCCATCGTGTTCGGTCTTGTGGCCGGAAATACATTTTTTCCCGCCATCGCAGTGCGCATGGCAGCCGGTGTGGACTTCTCGAAGAGCACGCTGCTGCGCGCCGGAATCATTCTGTTTGGTCTGCGAATCACGTTCCAACAGATTGCGGCGGTCGGTTGGACGGGCGTCGTCATCGATGCGTTGATGGTCGCGCTCACCTTCGTGATCGCCGTGCTGCTCGGCACCCGCGTGTTCCGGCTGGACCGGCAGACCTCCATGCTGATCGGCGCCGGCAGCGCGCTCTGCGGCGCGGCGGCTGTCTTGGCGACCGAGCCGGTGGTTCGCGCTGAGGCGCATAAAGTGTCGGTCGCGATCGCCACGGTGGTCGTGTTTGGAACACTCGGCATGTTCGCCTATCCGCTGCTCTTTCGCTATCTCGGCATGTCGGAGCATGCGTACGGCGTGTTTACGGGCTCGACCGTTCATGAGGTCGCGCAGGTGGTCGCGGCCGGCAGGAGTGTGAGCGAACCGGCCGCCGCTGCGGCTGTGATCGAGAAGATGTTGCGCATCATGATGCTCGCACCGTTTCTGCTCGTCTTGTCGGGCGTCCGGCATGATGGGCATGATGGGCATGATGGGCGCGCAGGCGTGCACGCCGATGGGCACACCGCCGGTCGCGCGCCGATCATCATTCCGTGGTTTGCGGTGCTGTTCATCGTCGCGAGCGCCGTGAACTCCTTGCATTTTCTGCCGGCGAAGCTGGTTGCTATGCTGATTGACGTGGACACGGTGCTGTTGGCGACCGCCATGGCCGCATTGGGTCTGCGAACCCATGTCGGAGCCATTCGACAGGCCGGTCTGCGGCCGCTGTTGCTGGCGGCCGCACTGTTTGTCTTTCTCGTGTTGGGCGGCTACGCGATCAATCGGTCAGTAACCTATCTGTTGGGGTGAGGGTAGTCGGACGGCCCCGCGGTTCAATACCTGCCGCCATACGGCCAATCCTTGACCTTGTCGGGGAAATCAGGCCGTGCCATGTGGGAAAAGTATTCGGCAACGTCGATGGCGAGCATTCGGCGTGATGTTCTTCAGTGATCCTGTCGCCGCTTTTTCGAATATCCGTAAGGCATTGAAGCCGCACGGTCGTTTGGGCTTCGTTTGCTGGCGTCCGCTTCAGGACAACACTTGGATGCGCGCACCGCTCGATGCCGCGCTGCCGTTCCTGCCTCCATTGCCTCCGGCGGATCCCATGGCGCCCGGCCCATTTGCTCTTGCTGACGCCGACCGCGTGCGCTCCATCCTGCATGACGCCGGCTTTGCGTCGGTGACGATCGATCCCTTCGGCGCATTGATCGGCAGCGGCGACATCGAACAAACGCTGGCCCTGTCTTTCAAGGTCGGCCCGCTGGGGTCCGCTCTGCGCGAGCATCCGCAGCAGAAAGCGAACGTCGTTGACGCCGTGCGAGAGGTGCTGACTCGCTACGCTACTCCCGCTGGCGTATTGATGCCGGCGGCCGTCTGGATCGTCTTGGCTCACAATGAGAACCCGCTATGAAAATCTTGCTTTCTGCGTGTCTGCTTCTCAGCTTCGGCTTGCCAATGGCGAGCGCCGCCCCTGTGCCCGATCCAATGAACGATGCACCGCCCGCCGGGTACTATGTCTTTCAGAAAGTCGTTTATCAGAACGACAGCGGGTGGCCGGACGATCGAGGGTACTTCGAGCGCCTATTGCGCAACCTTGCGGCACACATCACGGCTACCGACGGCAAGGTGGAAATTCGCGTCGTCAGCTTTTCATCCGGTGTCAGACTTTTCCAGATGGCCAAGACCGACGGAGCGCTGGCCGCCAACCTCGATAGCTTGCGTTCAAAAGGCGTGCATTTTCTCGTCTGCCGCAACACGATCAAAGGAATGAACCTGCGACTGGAGGATCTCTACGGTGTCCAGGCTGCCGATGTCGTGCCGAGCGGTGTCGCAGAAATTGCCCGACTCCAAGGGATTGGCTTCGTGTACGTTCATCCATAGCGAATGAACGCCGCCGCCGCTCAGTCGGTGTTGCGCAACAACTCGTTCAGGGATGTCTTGGCGCGAGTTTGCGCATCCACGCGTTTGACGATGATCGCGCAGGCGAGACCGCACTTGCCGTTGGCCGACGGCAGGGTGCCGGGCACCACGACCGCACCGGCGGGTACACGGCCGTACAGCACTTCGTCGCGCTCGCGGTCATAGATGCGCGTGCTTTGGCCGATGAAAACGCCCATCGAAATCACGGCGCCGCTCTCGACGACCACCCCTTCGACGATCTCGGAGCGCGCGCCGATAAAGCAATCGTCCTCAATGATGGTGGGACTCGCCTGCAGGGGCTCGAGGACGCCGCCGATGCCGACGCCGCCCGACAAGTGCACGTTCTTGCCGATCTGTGCGCAGGACCCGACGGTGGCCCAAGTGTCGACCATGGTGCCGGAGTCCACGTAGGCGCCGATATTGACGTAGCTCGGCATCAACACGACATTGCCCGCGACGAATGCGCCGCGCCGTACGGTTGCCGGCGGCACCACGCGCACGCCGGCCGCCGCAAACCGCGCTTCGTCCCAGCCGCTGAACTTGAGCGGCACCTTGTCGTAGAAGGCAAGCGGGCCCGCCGCTTGGGGTATGTTGGGCGCGATCCGAAACGACAGCAATACCGCCTTTTTCAGCCACTCGTGCACGTGCCACGCGCCGGCTCGTTTCTCGGCGACCCGCAAGGTACCCGCATCGAGCAGCTCGAGCACGGTTTCGACGGCGTTGCCCACCTCGGGGGAGGTGGTTCGGGGCGTGATTTGCGCCCGCTTTTCATAGGCGGCTTCGATGGTCGCTCGCAGATCGGTGTAGGCCATGTTACCCGCCGTTGGTTGGTTATTTGCGCCTAGTAGACGCGTGAAGGATCGCGGCGATCGAGTGCGCGCACTAGAGCATCTTGGACACGCTGGCAGGCTTCGTCGGCGAGCACGTACCCATTCGAATCGGTAATGTAAAACACGTCCTCGGCGCGCTCGCCGACCGTCATGATCTTTGCGCCGTGGATTGCCACGCGCTCGGCCTTGAATGCTTTTCCCACCTCGGATAAGAGTCCTGGACGGTCGGCGGCGATCAATTCCAGGATGGTGCGGCCGTTGCGCGAATCGACGCTGCAATTGACCTGCGTGGGCGTCGAGAACATGCGCACCTGGCGCGCCGCGCGGCGGGTAACGGTGAGCGGTGAATCTTCCGGCTGTTGCAGGTTGCGCCATAGGCCGCGCTCGATCTCGCTTATGCGTTCGGCGTCGGCAATCACCGCGCCGCTGTCTTCCAGCACCACATAGGTTTCCAAGCTGAAGCCGTTGGCGCTGGTGATCAAGCGTGCGTCGACGACATTCAGACCCATTTGATCCAATACCGCAGTGGTTCGCGCGAAACTATGCAGCCGGTGCGGTGTGTAGGTCAGAACAGCCGTGCCGACGCGATCCGCGAGCTGCCGGATCGCCACGAGCGGCGTGTCATCGTGCGGATCGCGCCCCGCGAGCACACTGGTTTGCCAGGCGATTTCTTCGGGCGTGTAACGCAGGAAATAGGCGTCGGTCCATTGCGACCACACGGCAGCGATCAGCGCCTCCGGTATCGACGGCATCTTCTCGCGCGCGTGCGCCTGCGTCTCGCGGATCAGTTCTTCCTGATCTACCGGGGTCTCGAGTCCGCGGCGCAGCGCGCGCTTGGTGCGCTCGTAGAATTCCTCGAACAGGCGCGCCTTCCACGCGTTCCATAGCTTCGGATTGGTGCCGCGTACGTCCGCCACCGTCAGCACGTACAGGTAGTCCAGGTGGGCTTGATCGCCCACTTGTCGGGCGAACGCATGAATGATGTCCGGATCGCTGATGTCTTTTTTCTGAGACGTAATGGACAGAATCAGATGGTTGCGCACCAGCCATGCGACCAGGCGGGCCTCGTATCGGCCGAGGCCCTGTTCCAGGCAGAAGGCTTCGGCGTCGACGGCGCCCAATTCCGAATGATCGCCGCCGCGGCCCTTGGCGATATCGTGAAACAGCGCCGCGAGATAGGCCAGTTCCTGACGCGGCAGGGACTGCATGATCTGGCTCAAATTCGGGAACTCGTCGTTGAATTTTGGGATCGCCAAACGACGCAAATTGCTCACCACGAACAACGTGTGCGCGTCCACGGTGTAGGCGTGGAACAGGTCGTACTGCATCCGGCCCACCACCCGGCCGAACGACGGAATATAGCGGCCGAGCACGCCGTATAGATTCATGCGGCGCAGTTCGTGAGTCACGCCGACGGGTGCGCAGAGAATTTCTATGAAGAGGCGATGGTGCCGTGGGTTCTGGCGGAATTCCTCGTCGATGAGCCCGACATGGGTGCCGATCAAGCGAATCGTTTCAGCGCGCACGCCGCGTACTTCGGGATGCTGTTGAAGGAGTACGAACAGTTCGAGCAATGCCGACGGATAGCGTGCAAAAACTTCCGGATGCGTGACTTCCAGATAATCGCTGCGGATTTGAAAGCGCGGGTTGACGGGTACCGGCGGTCCGCTCTGCGTGAGAATCGCTTCCCGGAATAGCTGCAGCAGCATTTCGTTCAGCAGGCTGACGTCCATGACGGTGCGGTAGTACTTCTGCATCAGCTGTTCGACCGCAAGAGTGAAGCTCGCGTCCTCATAGCCGAAGAGTTTCGCCAGTTTGATCTGGTAGTCGAACAGCAGCCGATCTTCGCGGCGGCCCGTGAGCACATGCAGACCGAAGCGCACCTTCCAGAGGAACGATTGACCGGCCTTCAGCTTGCGCAGTTCCTCGCGCGTCAAGAATCCGTGCGCGACCAATTCGTCGAGCGTGTCGGTGCCGAAATGGCGCTTCGCCACCCAGCCGATGGTCTGGATGTCGCGCAGGCCGCCGGGGCTGGATTTGACGTTGGGTTCGAGATTGTAGGCGGTATCGAAGTAACGATGGTGCCGCTCGGCCTGTTCCTTGCATTTGGCCTCGAAGAAATCCTGCGACGACCAGAGGCGGTCCGAGGCCAAGGCGCGGCGCATGCCGGCGAACAGCGACTCAGGGCCGGCGAGCAGGCGCGCTTCGAACAGCGTCGTCGCCACGCTGATGTCCGCGAGGCTCTCGCGCTGGCAATCATCGATCGAACGCACACTATGCCCGACCTCCAGACCGATGTCCCAGAGGAATGTCAGAAATTTTTCGATGTCTGGTTGCCAGTCGGATGAATCGCTTTTCGGCAATAGCACCATGATGTCGATATCCGAACTCGGATGCAGTTCGCCGCGGCCATATCCGCCCACGGCCACCAGCGCCAAGTCGTCCGCGAATTTTCCGGCGTGGCGAACCCACGCCGCCCGCAAGGTAATGTCGACGAGCCGCGCACGGTCGCGCACCAAATCTTCGATGGCGTCATCCGCGACGAATCGTTCCTTCAGTAAATCGGTGCCGCGGTCCAGCACCTGCCGAAAAATGATGGGCGAGAATTGGCCGCTTTGCAGAGCTTCGCCGGCAGCCTTCAAATAGGCCCAATCGGCAGCCGGTTCGAGAAGCTTGTTGCGCGCGCTCAAGAGGCCGCCGCGGCGGCGGGAAGCGCCGCGGACGCGCCCAGCGTGAGAACCTCGTAACCGGCGTCGGTCACCAGTATCGTATGTTCCCATTGCGCGGACAGCGACTGGTCCCTGGTGACAACCGTCCAGCCATCGGGCAGCAGCCTGACATCGCGGCGCCCGGCATTGATCATAGGCTCAATGGTGAAGGTCATGCCCGCGGTGAGCTCGAGCCCGGTACCCGGTTTGCCGTAGTGCAGTACCTGCGGGTCCTCGTGATAGATGCGGCCGATGCCGTGTCCGCAGTATTCCCGTACGACGGAAAAATTGTTGCTTTCGGCGTACGTCTGAATCGCATGGCCGATATCGCCCAAGCGGGCGCCGGGCTTGACCTCCCGAATCCCGCGCCACATGGCCTCATGGCACACTGCCGACAGGCGCCGGGGCAGTACCGCAGCCTGGCCCACGAAGTACATGCGGCTCGTGTCGCCGTGAAAGCCATCGCGAATCACGGTGACGTCGATATTGACGATATCGCCGATTTTCAGCCGCTTATCGCCGGGGATACCATGGCAGACCACGTGGTTCACGGATGTGCAGATGCTCTTCGGAAAACCGCGATAGTTGAGATTGGCCGGAATGGACTTCAATTGCTCCACGATGTAGTCGTGACAGCGCTTGTCGAGTTCCTCGGTGGTCACCCCCGGTTGTACGAAAGGCTCGATCATGTCGAGGACGCTGGCCGCCAGCCGGCCTGCGGCGCGCATTTTGTCCTGTTCCGCGGGCGATTTGATCGTCACATTCATAGCAGCCTAGACTTTGTTTCCGTTAGATGTTCATGGTATAAAGCGCGGCTATTTTTAACAACCCCGCACGCGTGTCGTCACAATCGGCCGGGTGCCCGGCGCAATTCTTGGAAGTGTAGGCTTTTGGCCTCCGTTCAAGGGTGCGGCGGGTTGCCGATTGGGATACGCGGAGGCTCAACCCGACCAGGAGATTTATATGACCAGCGTGTCTATGCGACAGATGCTGGAAGCGGGCGTCCATTTTGGACACCAAACCCGCTTCTGGAACCCGAAGATGGCCCCGTTCATTTTCGGAGAACGAAACAAAATCCATATCATCAACCTCGAGAAGACCCAACCTCTGTATGCGCAGGCGGCGGCCTTCATCAAGGGTGTTGCGGCCGAGGGCGGCAAGATCTTGTTTGTAGGAACCAAGCGTTCCGCTCGCGATGCCGTGCAAAAAGAGGCTACGCGCTGCAGCATGCCTTATGTCAACCAGCGCTGGCTGGGCGGCATGCTGACGAACTTCAAGACCATTCGCCAGTCCATCAAGCGGTTGAACGAATTGGATGAAATGGCGCAAAACGGGTCCCTCGAACGGCGCGGCAAGAAGGAGGCGCAGATGTTGCGCCGTGAAATGGACAAGCTGTTGCGCAGCCTTGGCGGTATCCGCAATATGACGGCGCTGCCCGATGCCCTGTTCGTCATCGACGTCGGGCACGAGGAAATTGCCATTCACGAAGCCCGCAAGCTGGGCATTCCCGTGGTCGCCGTGGTCGACACGAACTGCTCCCCCGACGGCATCGATTACGTGATTCCCGGCAACGATGACGCCATGCGTGCCATTTTGCTGTATGCGGGCGGCGTCGCCGATTCGGTGCTGGAAGGCAAAGCATCGTTGCCCGAAGTGCCGGTGGGCGAGGACGAGTTCGTGGAATTGGATGAAGAAGGCAACCCGAAGAAGCGCTCGGCGGCGAGCGGACGGCGTCCGCCGCAAGCACCGGCACGTGGCGCCAGAAAGCCGCCGCCGCGTCGTAAGGTGCCTGTGACCGTCATTCCGGGCGTGGCAGCCGCGGTCGTTGCCGCCGACGATGTGGAAATCGACGATGCCGATGTCGCCGATGCCGCACCGGCCGAGACGCGGCCCGCAAGCGCGCCGCGCCGACGACCGGTCGGCCGCAGCAGCGCGCCGCGGCGCGGCGCTTAAAATCGCGTGGCTTGAGGTGGGCCGCTTGCGGCCCATTCTTCTTAGACTTGGCGATAACTTGACGATTGTTTGGGGCGATCATTTGAGGAAGGCCGCCCGGCGGTCTTAGACACCATGAATATTACGGCAGATACAGTCAAACAGCTCCGCGAGCGAACCGGCGCGGGCATGATGGAGTGCAAGAAGGCGCTGGTGGAGACCAAGGGCGACCTGGACGCCGCGGCGGAACTCATGCGCAAGAGCGGACTCGCTAAGGCCGACAAGAAGGCAGCGCGGGTGGCGGCGGAGGGCACGGTGGCAGCCGAGCGCGACGGCAACAGCGCGGTCCTGGTCGAAGTCAATTGCGAGACCGATTTCGTCGCCCGCAGCGCTGAATTTCAAGCGTTTGCGCGAGAGCTTGCCAAATCGGCATTGGCGAAGTCCCCGGACACCCTCGAGGCGCTGCTCAGTTCGGCGAACGAGGCGGGTAGTTTCGAAGATCAGCGGCGGGCATTGATCGCGAAAATCGGCGAGAACATATCGGTGCGCCGCTTCGTGAAGGTCACGGCGCCGGGTGCGCTCGGCACCTACATTCACGGCAGCCGTATCGGCAGCCTGGTTGCGCTCGAGGGCGGGGATGAGGCGCTGGCTCGCGACTTGGCCATGCACGTTGCCGCCGTAAATCCCGCCTACATCGATGCGCGCGAGGTGCCTGCGGCGGTGCTCGAGAAGGAGCGTGAGATTCTCACCGATCAAACGAAGGGTGAGAAGAAGCCGCCCGACATCATCGCCAAGATGGTCGAGGGGCGCTTGCGCAAGTATCTGGCGGAAATCACCCTGATGGGCCAGCCGTTCGTCAAGGACCCCGAGATCACCGTCGAGAAGCTCGTGAAAAAAGCGGGCGCCAAGGTGGTGCAGTTCGTGCGCTACGAAGTGGGCGCAGGCATCGAAAAGAAACAGGATGATTTCGTCGGCGAAGTCATGGCTCAGGTCAAAGCGCAGGACAAGGATAAGGGCCAGGGTACGATGAGCGGCGGCGCCCCCAAAAAACACTAGGCCGCAATCGCTCCTTGGACCCCGCGCGAGCGGGGTCTTTTATAGTAGGGTACAGGAAATGACCAACACCAACGCCTCGGCACGCTACCGCAGAATTTTGGTCAAATTATCCGGCGAAGCGCTGCTCGGGAGCGAAGACTACGGCATCGATCCGCAGATTCTGAAACGCATCGCAGGCGAAATCAGGGACCTGACCCAGATGGGGGTGCAAGTTGCGGTGGTGCTGGGCGGCGGCAACATCTTCCGCGGGGCGGGCCTTGCGCGTGCGGGGATGGACCGCGTCACCGCCGATCACATGGGGATGCTGGCCACCGTCATCAACGCGCTCGCGATGCAGGATGCGCTCGAAAGCCTCGGTACCTACGCGCGGGTCATGTCGGCGTTGCGCATCAACGAGGTTTGCGAGGATTACATCAGGCGCCGTGCGGTGCGCCACTTGGAGAAGGGTCGCGTGGTCATATTCGGCGCCGGCACCGGCAATCCGTTTTTCACCACCGACACGGCGGCATCATTGCGCGCCATCGAGATCAATGCCGAGATCCTGCTGAAGGCGACCAAGGTCAACGGGATCTACGATTCCGATCCGACACTGAATCCCGCCGCGCGGCGCTACACGCATTTGACCTTCGACAAAGTGCTCAACGATCGGCTCAACGTGATGGACGCGACCGCGATCGTAATGTGTCGAGAAAATAACTTGCCGCTGCAGGTATTCAACCTGTTCAATGCGGGCGACCTATTGCGTATTGTTCAAGGCGAGGACGTCGGCACCGTCGTCTCCGCCGGACCTTAAGGGGGGCCGTTCACATGCTCGATGATCTCAAGAAGGATGCCGCGCAGCGCATGGGTAAATGCGTGTCGACATTCCGAGACCAGTTGAAGAAGCTGCGTACCGGCCGTGCGCACACCAGCCTGATCGAACATATCAAGGTGGATTACTACGGTTCGGAAATGCCCCTGAACCAGGTGGCGAACGTCGCGACCGAAGATGCCCGCACGCTCACCGTCACGCCGTGGGAAAAAGCCATGGTGCCCATCATCGAGAAGGCCATCTACAAATCCGATCTTGGGCTGACGCCGAATACGGCCGGAACGCTGATTCGGATTTCCATGCCCGCACTTACCGAGGAGCGGCGCCGCGACATCACCAAGGTCGTGCGGTCCGAAGCGGAGGGCGCCCGGGTGGCGGTGCGCAACGTGCGCCGTGAAGTGATGAACGAGCTCAAGGAAATGCTCAAGGAAAAGCTCATCGCGCAGGATGAAGATCGGCGCGCGCAGGATGAAATCCAGAAGTTGACCGATAAATACGTGGCGGAAATCGACCAAGCCATGGCGGAAAAGGAAAAGGAATTGATGCAGGTCTGACCCATGCAGGACCCGCATACATCGTGAACAATATGGCCGATTCGCCGCAGCATGTCGCAATCATCATGGACGGCAACGGCCGCTGGGCGCGCTCGCGCGGCTTTCCGCGGGCGGCGGGCCACCGCGCGAGCGTCAAGGTCGTACGCAAAATCGTGGAGGAATGCGCCCGCCGCGACGTCGAGCACCTGACGCTGTTCGCTTTCAGCAGCGAGAATTGGCGCAGACCGCCCGATGAAGTCGGGATGCTCATGAGTCTTTTCTTGGATGTGCTGCAGCGTGAGGTCGATGATCTGCACCGCAGCGGCGTGCGGCTGCGCTTTTTGGGAGATCGGGAGCTGTTGGGCGCGGCGTTGACCCAACGCATGGTGGACGCCGAGTCGCTGACGGCCGCCAATGCCGGCTTGGGGTTGATGGTGGCGTTGGGCTACGGCGGCCGTTGGGACTTGACTCAGGCGTGCCGTTCGCTCGCCGCCGAGGCAGCCGCCGGGACGTTGCTGCCGTCCGAGATCGGCGAATCGCATATCGCGGCGCGGCTTGCGCTCGCGGGAATACCCGATCCCGATCTATTGATCCGCACCGGCGGCGAACAACGCATCAGCAATTTTCTGTTGTGGAATCTCGCCTACACGGAGATGTATTTCAGCGACGTCCTGTGGCCCGAGTTTGGGCCGGCGCATCTCGATGCGGCGTTCAAGTTCTTTGCGCAGCGCGAACGGCGCTTCGGCAAGACATCCGCGCAGCTTGCTGCCAAAGCCAATGCTTAAAATTCGCATCCTAACCGCGTCCATCCTGGCGGTAGGTTTGCTGGTCAGCCTGTTTGCGTTGCCTGCGCGGTGGACGGTGCTGGTTTTCGCGGCCGTATTCATCTTGGCCGCTTGGGAGTGGGCCGGTTTCGGAGAGCTGCGCAGCCGCACGGCGCGACTCGCGTACACGACGGCCGTCGCCGCACTGCTGGCCGTGAGCTGGCGGTGGAGCGCGAGCCCCCCGCATCTGATGCTGTTGCTCGGTATTGCGTGCGTGTGGTGGGCGATCGCCTTTGCGTGGCTGATATTCGCTCCGGGACGCCACCAGCCGGCGCTCACGCTGGTCTGCGGCATCCTCGTGCTGGTGCCGCCATTCATTGCGCTGGCTCGGGTGCTGCTTGCGGCGCGTGGCTTCGCGCGCGGCCCCGAGATGGTGTTGTGGATGCTGCTCCTGGTGTTTGCCGCCGACATCGGCGCCTTCTTCGCCGGACGCAAATGGGGGCGCCGCAAGTTGGCGCCGCGAGTCAGTCCGGGAAAGACCTGGGAAGGCGCGATGGGCGGTTTGGCCGCGGTGGCTGTAGTTGGCCTCATTGGAACGCTGCACTTCGGTCTGCCGGTCGCGGGTGGCGTCGCGTTCGCCTGCGGCGTCGGCGCATTCTCCATCATCGGCGATCTCACCGAGAGCATGTTCAAACGTGCCGCGGGGCTGAAAGACAGCGGCAGCCTGCTGCCGGGACATGGCGGTGTCTTGGATCGCATCGACAGCGTGACGGCCGCTGCACCATTGTACGCATTGGGCTTGTTCGGCTCCGGGGTGATCGAATGAGCGGACCGCGCGGCGTCGCTATCCTGGGCTCCACGGGCAGCATCGGCCGCAGTACGCTCGCCGTGGTCGGCCTGCATCCGGAACAGTTCCGCGTCGCGATGCTGGGCGCCCACGGCAGCTGGCAGACCGTGGTCGAGCAGGCACAACGCTTCGAACCCGATGTCGTCGTTCTCGTCGATCCCGCCGCCGCCGCACAGGCCCGAACGGCGCTCAGGGATTGCGGGTCGAAAACACTCGTGGAAAGCGGGATCGATGCGCTTAGCCTAGCAGTGACCGGCGACAACGTGCATGTGGTCATGGCGGCCATCGTCGGCGCCGCCGGCCTCTTGCCGACCCTGGCCGCGGTGCGCGCGGCCAAGCGAGTGCTGCTCGCCAATAAGGAAGCGTTGGTGATGGCCGGCCAGCTGCTCATGGATGAGGTGCACCGCGCCGGCACCGAAATCATACCTATCGACAGCGAACACAACGCGATTTTCCAATGCATGCCGGCGAACTATCTGCCCGGCGACGCGGCTCGCGGCGTGACGCGCTTGATCTTGACCGCGTCCGGAGGGCCATTTCGTACGATGGAATTGGCGCGGCTGCCGCATGTCACGCCCGATGAAGCATGCAATCACCCCAAGTGGAAAATGGGCCGCAAGATCTCGGTCGACTCCGCCACGCTCATGAACAAAGGGCTCGAGGTCATCGAGGCGACGCTGTTGTTCGGCTTGCCCGAATCGCAGGTCGAGGTGGTGGTGCATCCGCAGAGTCTGGTGCACTCGCTGGTCGAATACGTGGACGGTTCCTTGTTGGCGCAGCTCGGGGCGCCCGACATGCGCACGCCGATCGCACAGGCATTGGCGTGGCCGGAGCGCGTTGCTTCCGGTGTACAATCGCTCGACATGACCCGGATCGGGCGGCTGGATTTCGAACCACCGGATCATGTGCGCTTCCCCAGTCTCGGATTTGCCAGAATGGCGGCGCGCGCCGGCGGCACCGCTCCGGCAGTGTTGAACGCGGCCAACGAAGTGGCAGTTCAGGCGTTTCTCGAGCGGCGCTTGAACTTTACGGACATTGCCACGGTCATTGACGAGGTGCTGCAGCGCCTCGAATCGTCTCCCGTGAAAGCCCTGGGCGACGTATTGGACGCTGATGCCGCCGCACGGCGGCTGGCGGTTGCGTTGATCGAGCCTGGCGCTGGAGCATTAATGTGAAGATATTGATTTTCATCGCTGCCTTCCTGGTAGCCATCGGCATACTGGTCGCCGTCCACGAATTCGGTCATTACTGGGTTGCCAAGCGCCTCGGCTTCAAGGTGCTGCGTTTCAGCATCGGTTTCGGCAAGCCGCTGTTGAAGCGCGTCGGCCGCGACGCCGACCACACCGAGTATTGCATCGCTGCGATTCCCTTGGGCGGCTACGTAAAGCTGCTCGATGAGCGAGAGGGAGAGGTTGCGCCCGAGGAGCTGCCTCGGTCGTTTACACGCAAGCCCGTTTGGCAACGCATCGCCGTGCTGCTCGCCGGCCCCGCGATGAATTTGATCTTCGCTGCCGTGCTGTATGCGGTCTTGGCGATGATCGGATCGCAAGTCGTGAAGCCGGTGGTCGGTCAAGTGCGGGTCGGCAGCCCGGCGGCCGTCGCGGGGCTCCAGCGCGGCGATGAGATCGTGAGCGTCGGCGACCGTAAGGTCGCGGACATCGAGGAACTGCAGATTGCCTTGATTCGCCGCTTTTCCGAGGACGGCGTGGTGCCGCTGCGCGTGCGGCGCGACGGCACCGAAAAGTTGCTGACCCTGCGTGTCACCGAGGACCGCATCGGCCTCACCGAGCCGGGCAGACTCTTGCCGGGTCTCGGGTTCGATCTGGCGACTTGGAGCGCCAAGACGGTGATCCAGGACGTGCCGCCGGACAGCGCGGGCGGCCGGGCCGGATTGCGGCCGGGCGATCAAGTGCTCTCGGTGGACGGGCAGCCCGTGGTCAACATGATGGACTTCCAGTCCCTGGTGAGCAGCGCGCCGGGCCGCGATATTTCGATCGAAGTTGAGCGGGGCGGCGCACATTTGCGTATCGTGGCGACGGTGGCGCGGGTGATGGAGCAGGGCCGGCCGATCGGGCGGCTGGGGATCATGCTCGAAGAGGGTCCTCGCGTATGGCCGCCGGGGATCGTGGTCACGCGTCGCTCGGGACCCTTCGAGGCGGCGGTGATCGGCGTCGAGAAGACCTGGGACATGTCCTCGCTCACGGTGCAGATGCTGTGGCGAATCGTCACCGGCCAAGTGTCGGCGAAGAACATCAGCGGGCCGATCAGCATTGCCGAGTTTGCCGGCATTAGTGCTTATCTGGGCGCAACGGCGTTCATCGGGTTTCTCGCGATCATCAGCGTGAGCTTGGGGGTTCTGAATCTGATGCCGGTTCCGTTGCTGGACGGCGGTCAGATCGTCTATCAGTTGGTGGAGGTGGTGAAGGGCAGCCCGCTGTCGGAGCGTGCGCAGAATTTTGGTCAGCAGGTTGGCATCGCCTTGCTGGTCGTATTGATGAGCCTCGCGTTCTATAACGATATTTCAAGACATTTGAATTAACGGGAAATCATGATTCATCGAGATTGCATTCGGTCGTTGTCGCGTGCGGCTTGAGTTTAGGCTTCTCGGCTTGGTGGCTCTCGCCATCCAGCCGCTTGGGGCCGCCGTCCATGCGCAAGCGCCGGCTCCACAGGACAATTTCACGGTCGGAGACATTCGCGTCGAAGGATTGCAGCGAATATCGGAAGGTACGGTATTCAACTATTTGCCCGTGAACATCGGCGATCATCTGGACGGCCAGCGGATCGGCGAGGCCATGCGCGCGCTGTATGCCACCGGATTCTTCCGCGATGTGGAACTGCGCCGCGACGGCAACACCTTGCTGGTGGTGGTCATCGAGCGCCCGTCGATCGCGAAGTTCGAGATCAAGGGCAACAAGGACATCAAGACCGAGGATCTGCAGAAAAGCCTGCGCAACGTCGGACTCGCAACCGGCAAGACCTTCGATCGATCGGTGTTGGACGAAGTAAAGCAATATCTCACCGATCAATATTTCAGCCGCGGCAAATACGCGGTGCGCGTCGACACCAAGATCACGGAGTTGCCGGGCAACAAAGTCGACGTGATCGTCGACATCAAAGAAGGCAAGCGCGCGAAGATCGAAATGATCAACCTGGTGGGCAATACGAAGTTCAAGGAAAAGGACGTCCTCGAGGACTTCGAGCTGCATACCCCGAACTGGCTGTCCTGGTACAAGCAGGACGATCGATACTCGCGCGAATCCTTGACCGGCGATTTGGAAAAACTGCGCTCTTATTACATGGATCGCGGTTATGCAAACTTCCAGATCGAATCGACGCAGGTGACCATCGCGCCTGAAAAAGACGACATGTACATCACCGTGAACGTCAACGAAGGCGACGTTTTCAAAGTGTCCGAGATCAAGCTCGCGGGCACGATGGTGGTTCCGGAATCGGAGCTGCGCCGGCTGCTGCTCATCAAACCGGGCGATATTTTTTCGCGCAAAGCCGTAACCAGTTCGCAGCAACTCATGAGTTACCGCCTGGGCGCCGACGGTTATGCATTCGCCAAGATCGATCCGGTGCCGACGCCCGACAACGATAAGAAAACCGTGTCGATCACGTTTTTCATCGAACCCGGCAACCGCGTCTACGTTCGGCACATCAATTTCAACAACATCACGGCGATCAACGACGAAACATTGCGCCGTGAAATGCGCCAGCTCGAAGGCGGTTGGCTATCCAATTCCGCGATCGAGCGCTCCAAAGAGCGCCTGCAGCGTCTGCCCTACGTGGAGAAGGTGGAATTCGAAACGAAGCCGGTCGCCGGCAGCGCCGATCTGGTGGACGTCGATTACAACATCAAGGAAGGATTGCCGGGACAGTTCGGCGGCGGCATCGGCTATTCGGAAGCGCAGAAATTCAGCTTGAACGGCAATTTCGTGCACAGCAATTTCATGGGAACCGGCGACCGGGTCGCGGTGGAGATCAACGCGGGCAAATACAGCAAGAGCTATGTGCTCTCGCAGACCAATCCCTACACGACCATCGACGGCGTCGCGCGCACTGCTTCCTTTTCCTATCGGGACATCACGCAGTTCGTGGCGGCGAGTTCCAAATTCTCGACCAAGCAGCTCTCCTTGGCGAACCAGTGGTCGTACCCGATCACCGAGTACCAGTACTTGCAAGCGGGGGTGTCCGCGAACAAGAACGAATTGGTGGTCTCGCAGGGGTACAGCGCCCAGCAGGCCGTCGATTGGGTGAAGTCGAATGGCTCCGCGTTCGAGCGCCAGATCGAAGATTCCAACGGCGACGGCGTCGTCAACTCCTTGGACACCCCCTACACCGTGTACGGCACCGATTTCTATACCTATGAGCTGACGGCGGGATGGAATTTCGATACCCGAAATAGAGCGCTGTTCGCCGATCGCGGCTTTCACCTGGCCGTATCCGGACGCTATGCGGTGCCGCTCAGCACGGTTCGCTACTACGCCTCGAACTTCCAATACCTGCAGTACATACCGGTTTGGGGCAAGTGGCTGCTCACGTTCAATTCAACCTTGGACTACGCGGAGCCGCTGGGCAAGACGACCGGGTTGCCGCCGTATTTGAATTATTTCGCCGGCGGGCCGGACAGCGTTCGCGGATTTCGCGAGAGTACATTGGGTCCCCGGGACAATATCGGCATCGGCAACCCTTACGGCGGCAATCTGCGGGTGGTCGACCGCCTGGAGCTGCTATTCCCGGTGCCCGACAAATGGAAGAGCGCCGCACGGGTCAGCTGGTTCTACGATATGGGCAACGTCTTTCAGACCGGAAACAAGGTCAAATTCCTGGGCGAAGATGACATTACCCCGGTCAATTATCACTTCGATTATGCTAATCTGAAGAGATCGACCGGGATCGCGGTGCAGTGGCTTGCGCCGCTGGGTTTGTTCCGGTTCTCATATGGGATTCCATTAAACGCGTATCCCGGCGATACGGTGAGATTCAACGACCAAACAGAGCGTTTTCAGTTTTCTATCGGTCAAGCGTTTTGACCCTCCATTACTCGAGGTCCTAAAGATCAACATGTCGACTTTCAATCGCAGCATTCTCATCTTGGCTCTTTGCGTGTGCGGCCTCCTGACCGCGCAGCAGGCAAGCGCGGAAGTCAAAATGGGCGTCGTGAATTTTCAAAAATTGCTCGAAGAAGCGCCGCAGACCAAGACGGCCATGGCAGCGCTCGAGAACGAGTTCGCGCCGCGACGTCGTGAATTGCTGACCATGCAGAACGACCTGAAGGCGAAGGACGAAAAATTGCAGAAGGAAGGCGCGGTAATGGCCGAAGCCGACCGTGCCAAGGCTGAGAAGACCCTGCGCGACCAGCAGCGCGAGTTCTCACGCAAGGCCGGGGAATTCCAGGACGATGCGTCGACCCGCCGCAATGAGGAGATCGGCAAGGTGCAGCGTTACTTGGTGCAAGAGATCCAAGGCTACGCAAGTGCGCAGGGGTTTGACCTCGTGCTGGGCGATGGCGTGTTCTTTGCGAAGGCCCCGCTCGACATCACGGCGAATGTGTTGGCGGTGCTTGCCACCAAACCGGCGAGCTTGCCGGCCACGGCGCCTGCTCCGGCCGGCGCAAGCGCGAAGCCAGCCACCCCGCCTAAATAACCAAAAAGGAACGCCGGCCAACCGCACTGAAAGGACGTGCGCAAGTGCAAGGGGATTACAGCCTGGGCGAGTTGGCGGTGCGGTTCGGGTTGGAGTTGCGCGGCAGCCCCGCGTTGCGGGTGTCGCACGTCGCAACGCTGTCTCAGGCGACGGAGGGCGCGCTCAGTTTTTTAGCGAACTCTCGGTACCGTAAGCACTTGGGGTCGTCGCGAGCCACCGCAATCGTGGTGGCGCCGGCTGATGTGGATGCATGTCCGGTCGCCGCGCTGGTCGATCCCAACCCGTACCTGGCCTACGCGCAAATTGCCACGCTGATGTATCCGGTCGCCCCGACAACGGCGGGAATTCACCCGAGCGCCGTCGTGGCAAGCGATGCACGTATCGCGGCCTCGGCATCGTTGGGTCCGCTGTGCGTGATCGAGGCGGGCGCCGACATCGGCGAGCGGGTCAAGGTCGGCGCGGGGTGTACCATCCTGGCTGGGGCGCGCATCGGCAACGACACGCAGTTGATGCCGCGGGTCACCTTGTATCCGGCCGTCAGCATCGGCGCACGGTGCGTGTTGCACGCGGGTGCAATCGTCGGCGCCGACGGCTTTGGGTTTGCGGCCGATCAAGGGACTTGGTTCAAGGTCCCGCAGGTGGGCAGTGTACGGATCGGCGATGACGTGGAGATCGGCGCAAACACGACGATCGACCGCGGCGCCATCGAGGATACGATCGTCGAGAATGGAGTAAAACTGGACAATCAGATCCAGGTCGGTCACAACGTGGTCATCGGCGCGCACACGGCCATTGCGGCCTGCACCGGGATTTCGGGAAGCACGACGATCGGCAAGCGCTGCATGATCGGCGGCATGGTGGGATTTGCGGGGCATTTGACGATAGCGGACGACGTGACCGTCACGGGCTGCAGTCTGGTGAGCGCCTCGATCAGGGAGGCCGGCAGCTATTCCAGCGGAATGCCCACGGTCGAGACGCGGGCGTGGCGGCGCATGGTGGCCAATTTACGACGATTCGGTGAAAAGGAGCGATGATGGCGGAACCCTTCAAGATGGATATTGAAGCGATCATGCGGCAGCTGCCGCATCGGTATCCCTTCTTGTTGGTGGATCGCGTTCTAGCCTGCGAACCGGGAAAGTACGTGCATGCGTTGAAGAATGTAACCTTCAACGAGCCGTTCTTTACCGGACATTTCCCGCACCGGCCCGTCATGCCCGGCGTCATGATCATCGAAGCTCTGGCTCAAGCAGCCGGCATACTCGCGTTCAAAACCGTCGACGTGGTGCCGGACAACGATACGCGCTTCTATTTCGTCGCGATCGACCACGCCCGGTTCCGCAAGCCGGTGGAGCCCGGTGATCAACTGATTCTCAAGGTGGTGCTGAAGCGTGCCTTCAAAGGGATCTGGAAGTTCGCTTGCATCGCGGAAGTCGACAATCTGGAAGTGGCGTCGGCCGACATCATGGTGGCGCCGGAGACCAAAGGAGCGCAGGCGAAGACGGCACCGGACGCGGGAGATGCCGGATGATCGACTCGCGCGCGGTGGTTTCGCCGCAAGCGGACATCGCAGCGAATGTCGAGATCGGCCCGTTCAGCATCATCGGGCCGGACGTCGCCATCGGATCGGGCACCTGGATCGGACCGCACGTCGTCATCAACGGTCCGACCCGGATCGGCGCGGACAACAAGATTTTTCAGTTCGCTTCGCTGGGTGACGCGCCGCAGGACAAAAAATACAAGGGCGAGCCGACCCGGCTCGAGATCGGCGACCGCAACGTCATACGCGAGTTCGTCACCGTCAATCGGGGTACGGTGCATGGCGATGGCGTGACGCGCATCGGCGATGAGAATCTCCTCATGGCGTACGCGCATGTTGCCCACGACTGCCGGCTCGGCAATCAAATCGTCTTGTCGAATGTCGCTACCTTGGGCGGTCACGTCGAGATCGGCGATTTCGCGATCTTGGGCGGATTGTCGGCGGTGCATCAATTCACCAAGGTTGGCGCGTATTGCTTCATCGGCAACAATGCGGCCGTGACCCGCGACGTGCCGCCCTATGTGATGGCGGTCGGACAACCGGCCGTGCCGCACAGCGTCAACTCCGTGGGTCTCAAGCGACGTGGTTTCACCGACGCGCAGATTCTCAACGTTCGCCGCGCCTACCGCGTGCTCTACCGCTCCGGCCTGAAACTGAAGACGGCGCTCGAGGAACTCGATAAAGCGGCGATCACGCAGGCGGAGATCCGCGCCTTCGTCGACTTCATCAGACGCAGTTCGCGCAGCATCGTTCGCTAGGAGCCTATCCGATGCCGCTGCGGGTGGGACTGGTGGCGGGAGAGGCGTCGGGTGACACGCTCGGCGCGGGTTTGATCCATGCACTGCGGCGGCTCGCGCCGGATGCACAGTTTTTCGGCGTGGCGGGACCTAAGATGCGCGCTGCCGGCTGCGAGGTCTGGGAGCCGTCCGAATCGCTGGCCGTCATGGGTCTGTTCGAAATACTGCGCGACCTGCCGCGTTTGATGCGGCTGCTCAGGCGCCTGCGGCGCTCGTTCATCGCGGCGCGGCCGGACGTCTTCGTCGGGATCGACGCTCCCGATACCAACTTGCGATTGGCTCGGCACATTCATGCTGCCGGCATTCCAACGGTGCAATACGTGAGCCCTCAGGTATGGGCCTGGCGGCAAAATCGCGCGCAGACCATGCACGAATCGATCGACTTGGTGCTGTGTCTCCTGCCGTTTGAAAAGCGCTTCTACGACGGCCAAGGAATCACGGCGGAATTCGTCGGGCACCCGCTGGCGGACGCCATACCGCTCAGGGTGGATCGAAACGCGGCGCGTGCGGTCTTGAACCTGTCGGCTGACGCACGGATCGTGGCCTTGCTGCCGGGCAGCCGGCGAGGTGAGGTGACCCGGCTGGCCGATGATTTTGCGAGGACGGCGTTGTGGATGGCGGCGCAGCGGCCCGGCCTCCTGTTCATTGCGCCCATGGCGAATCCGTCGGCGCGAGAGATCTTTTCGGCGGCGCTTCAGCGCCTTGCGCCGCACCTGCCGGTGACGCTCCTGGACGGCCAGGCGCAAATCGCACTCATTGCGGCGGATGTGGTCTTGGTGGCCTCAGGGACGGCAAGTTTGGAGGCCGCGCTGTGCAAACGCCCCATGGTGGTGGTCTACCGGCTGGGAGCCATGACGGCTTGGCTCTTGAGGCGCCTGAATCTGGTGAAATCCCAGTTCTTTGCGCAGCCAAATTTGCTTGCAGATCATCGCGTCGTCGGCGAGTATTTTCAGGAGGAGATTGTTCCGGAGTCGATCGGAGCCGAGCTCTTGATGTGGCTGGATGACGAGCCGCGGCGCGAGGCATTGGAGCGTGAGTTCTTGGCGATTCATGAAGACCTCAAGCTCGACGCGAGCGCTCGGGCTGCACAGGCTGTGTTCGCGTTGGCCAACCGGGAGGCGGCCAATCGGCATCACCTGCCGGCCCCGCGGCGGCCCGCATGAGGTTACGGGTCGCCGGGGTGGACGAAGCCGGGCGCGGGCCTCTGGCAGGTCCCGTGGTGGCGGCCGCGGTGATCTTGCGGCACGGTCGTCCCATTGCGGGGATGGCGGACTCGAAGGTTCTGACCGCGGAGATGCGCTCGAGTCTCAGCATTACGATTCGGCGGCGCGCGCTATGCTTCGGCATCGGGTGGGCCGATCCGGCGGAAATCGACTCGCTCAACATTCTGCATGCCACGTTCCTCGCCATGCGCCGGGCCGTGCTCTCGATGGCGTGTTGTCCGGACGTGTTGTTGGTGGACGGCAATCGGCTACCTCACCTGGGGGGATTGGGCGGCGATCTGCGCGCGCGTGCCATCATCGGCGGCGATGCCACGGAGGCGGCCATCAGCGCGGCGTCCATCCTGGCAAAGACTGCCAGAGACCACTATATGAATCAGATGGATGCACTCTATCCTGAATATGCTTTCGCAAGTCACAAGGGCTACGCGACGGCGTTGCATCGCCGTTTGTTGGCGCAGCATGGGCCCTGCCCGTTGCATAGGCGCTCGTTCGCTCCGGTTGGGACCCAATGGGGCACAGAGGATGGATGGCAGCCCGATTTCGATGGGCTGGACGGCGGCGCCGACGAGCGCGACTTCGACTTCGACCTCGAGCTCGATTCGGACGCTGATTTCGAGCCCATTCCGGAGCGCTGAGCGTTGAACCAGTTCGTGCATCTGAGGTTGCACACGGAGTATTCGTTACTCGATGGGATCGTGCGCGTGCCGGAATTGATGACTGCGGTGGCGGCCGCGGGAATGCCGGCGGTTGCACTGACCGATCAGAGCAACCTGTTCGCGATGGTCAAGTTCTACAAAGAAGCCCTGGGCGCCGGCGTCAAGCCCCTGATCGGGGTGGACGCATGGATTCGCGAGGGAAGTCGAGACACGCGCAGCGCGTCCCAGAACGGTTCGCCAATCGGGGCGCTTCGCGACGCGCGTAGCGACGGGCGGAGCGGGACGTCGAGCGGGGCGGCTTCACGCATCGTGTTCTTGTGCCAAAACCTCGAGGGTTACCGGCATCTCACGCAACTCGTGACGCGTTCGTTCCTCGAGGGGCAGCAGCGCGGCGCGCCCATGTTGGAGCGCGCCTGGCTGCAGCGCGATATGCTCGAGGGATTGATCGTGTTGTCGGGCGGCCAGGAGGGGGACATCGGGCAGGCGTTTGCCCGGGGCAAGGACGAGGATGCAGCACGCTGCCTCGCGCGTTGGCAGGCATTGTGCGGCGATCGCTTCTATCTCGAGGTGCAGCGCACCGGGCGGGCCGGAGAGCAAGTCTACACCGAGGCGGTGCTGGATCTGGCGCAGGCGCGCGGTGTGCCCGCGGTCGCGACCAATGATGTGCGTTTCTTGACGCGGCCGGAGTTCGAAGCGCATGAAGCGCGCGTGTGCATTCATGACGGCGCGTTGCTGGCGGATGCCAGTCGAACGCGGCGCTATTCCGAAGATCAATATCTGAAGACTCCGGCGGAAATGGCCGAGTTGTTTGCCGACGTGCCGGAACTGCTGGTCAACACGGTCGAGGTGGCCAAGCGCTGTTCGCTCGAAATCAAATTGGGCGCCTCCATGCTGCCCGCTTATCCGGTACCGGCCGGCAGCACCACCGACCAATTTCTGCGGGACGAGTCGCACCGCGGCCTCGATGAGCGGCTGGAGCAGGCCAGGGCGCTGCAGGGCGTGGTGCCGGACGCTGCAGCCTACGCGGAACGTCTGTCCCTCGAACTTGGCGTCATTTGCAGCATGGGATTCGCCGGCTACTTTCTGATCGTGGCGGATTTCATCCGGTGGGCGCGCGACAACGGCGTCCCGGTCGGACCCGGGCGCGGCTCGGGAGCGGGCTCCTTGGTGGCTTTCGCCCTCGGCATCACCGATCTCGATCCGATCGAGCATGACCTGCTATTCGAACGATTCTTGAATCCCGAACGTGTGTCGATGCCGGACTTCGACGTCGATTTCTGCATGGAAGGGCGCGACCGCGTCATCGAGTACGTCGCCAAGAAATACGGCCGCGAGCGCGTCTCGCAGATCATCACCTACGGTACGCTGGCGGCGAAGGCGGTGGTTCGCGACGTCGGGCGTGTGCTGGGGCACAATTACGGTTACGTCGACAAAATCGCGAAATTGATACCGTTCGAAATCGGCATGACGCTCGACAAGGCGTTGGCGCAGGAAGAAGAACTCAGGCGCTTGTACGAGGGTGACGAGGCGGTTCGCGAATTGATCGACCTGGCGCGCTCGCTCGAAGGGCTTGCGCGCAACGCCGGTACGCATGCGGGCGGCGTCGTCATCGCGCCGTCCGTGCTCACCGACTTCACGCCTCTGTACTGCGAAGAGGGCAGTACCACGCCGGTCACGCAGTTCGACAAGGACGACGTCGAAGCCGCGGGGCTCGTCAAGTTCGATTTCCTGGGTTTGCGCACGCTCACCATCATCGATTGGGCGGTGCGCGACATCAATGCGGAACGCGAGCGTCTGGGCGAGCCCCACGGGGCGCCCAAACTCATCATGAGCGCGCTGCCGATGGACGATGCTCCGACCTATCAGCTGCTCAAGAGCTGCAAGACGACGGCCGTATTTCAGCTCGAATCGCGCGGCATGAAAGATCTCATTCGCCGTCTGCAGCCGGATCGGTTCGGCGACATCGTGGCCTTGGTCGCGCTGTTCAGGCCGGGACCCTTGCAATCCGGCATGGTCGACGATTTCATCGCGCGCAAGCACGATACCAGCGGCGCGACCATCGATTATCTGCATCCCGATCTCAAGCCCGTGCTCGAGGCGACGTATGGCGTGATCCTCTACCAGGAACAGGTCATGCAGATCGCGCAGATCCTCGCCGGGTACACGCTCGGCGGCGCGGACCTTCTGCGCCGCGCCATGGGTAAGAAAAAGCCCGAAGAAATGGCCAAGCAACGGTCGGTTTTCGTGTCCGGCGCCGTTGCGCGCGGGGTGCCCGAATCACAGGCCACGATGATCTTCGATTTGATGGAAAAGTTTGCGGGTTACGGTTTCAATAAGTCGCACTCGGCGGCGTATGCGATGCTGTCCTATCAAACGGCGTGGCTGAAGGCTCACTATCCGGCCGCTTTCATGGCGGCCGTGCTCTCGTCGGATATGGACAAGACCGACAAGGTGGTCACCCTGATCGATGAGTGCGCCAACATGAACCTTACCGTGGAGCCGCCGGACGTCAATGCATCGGCCTATGCGTTTCAGGTCTCAGGGCCGAAGAGCATCCGCTACGGCCTGGGCGCCATCAAAGGGGTCGGCGCGTCGGCGGTAGAAGCGATGATCGAGGAGCGCACTGCCCACGGTCCTTATCAAAGTCTTCCTGATTTGTGTCGCCGCGTCGATTTGCAGCGCGTCAATCGACGCGTGTTCGAGGCGCTGATTCGTTCCGGCAGCTTGGACCGTATCGGCGCGAATCGCGCATCGCTGACCGCGCAACTCGAGCGCGCCGTGCATCTCGGCGAACAAAATTCCCGCGCCATGAGCGTCGGCCAAGTGGACCTGTTCGGATTGAGCGCCGCGGAAGACACGGCCGTACCCGATTGGAGCGAGGCGCAACGCCTGGCCGGCGAGCGCGAGACGCTCGGGCTGTTCTTGACAGGCCATCCCATCACCCCGTACGAACCGGATTTGAAGTTCTTGGTGGGTGCGCGCCTCGTGGATGTGGGCGGCCCCCGACCGGTCGCGGCAAAACCGGCGCCGGGCGGGGGCGAGCGAACCTGGTCTCCGGCTAAGCCGGCGACGGTCGCAGGTCTCGTGCTCGAAATCCGCCGCCGACCGAATCGCGTGACGCTGATTCTCGATGACCGCACTGGGCGCCTAGAGGTCAGTCTGTACGAAGAGACGTTCCAGCAGCACCGCGACATCATCGTCAAAGACGCCATTCTCGTCATCGACGGCTCGCTGCGCTATGACGACTTCATCGAAGCATGGCGCCTGCAGGCGAAATCATTGATGGACATCGATCGTGCGCGCGAGCGCTACGCACGGCGACTGTGGCTGCGTTGGCCGGCCGCCTTCGACGGTCCTTCCGGCATGAACCGATTCGAAGAGATGTTGAAGCCTTACCTGCGGGGACCCTGCGGCGTGAGCGTCGTCGTGAGCCGCCCGGATTATTCAGGTCGGCTCAACTTGAGTGATGCTTGGTCGATCCGCCCAACCCGTGAGCTGCTCGACAAATTGTCCGCTTTGGTCGGACGCGATGGTTGGCATTTGGTGTATGGTCCGCGAAATGACATTCGTGGCGAGGAAAGCTCTTCATGGCAATGAATTTTCTTGAATTTGAACAGCCGATCGCTGAGCTGGAAGCAAAGATCGAGGAACTCAGATTTTTGGGCGCGGATTCGAGCGTCAACATCTCCGAAGAGATCAAGCGGCTGCAATCGAAGAGCCGGGCGCTGACCAACAGCATCTTTTCGAACTTGTCGCCGTGGCAGATTACCCAGTTGGCGCGCCATCCGCAGCGACCGTACACGCTGGACTATGTATCCATGATCTTTACCGACTGGCACGAGCTGCATGGCGATCGCATGTATAGCGACGACCTCGCCATTGTAGGCGGATTGGCGCGACTGGAAGGTTTGCCGGTCATGTTGATCGGTCAACAGAAGGGCCGCGATACGAAGGAGCGTGTGCGCCGCAATTACGGAATGCCGAAGCCGGAAGGCTATCGCAAGGCGCTGCGGCTGATGCGCATGGCCGAGCGCTTTCGCATTCCGGTGATTACCTTGATCGACACACCGGGCGCTTATCCGGGTATCGGCTCGGAAGAACGCGGGCAGAGCGAGGCCATCGCGCGAAATCTGTTTGAAATGTCGCATTTGGCGGCCCCGGTGTTGAGCGTGGTCATCGGTGAAGGCGGGTCGGGCGGCGCGCTCGCGATCGGCGTGTGCGATCGTTTGGTGATGTTGCAGTTCAGCGTCTATGGCGTGATTTCCCCCGAGAGTTGCGCGTCGATACTGTGGAAGAGTACCGATAAGAAGGAGATTGCCGCCGATGCCATGGGCGGTACTGCCGAGCGGCTCCACAAGCTGGGTCTGGTCGACGAAGTGCTGAAGGAGCCGCACGGCGGCGCCCACCGCGATCCGCAAGCGATGGCGGAAGTCCTGAAGCAAAGCATGATCAAGCATTTAACGGAACTTTGTAATCAGCCCGTGACGACCTTGCTGGATGCGCGACAGGCTCGTCTGCGCGGCTTTGGCGTATTCCGGGACGGCTAAGCGTAGCTGCGAAGCGAAGCGCAACACAGAATGAATTTTTCGGCGGTCTCCGTACAGGCTGTTTTGGAGGCCTATACGCCGATGGCGGCGACCGGCTTGGTTGTCGCCGTCAGCGGCGGCGCGGATTCCGCATGTTTGCTGACGGCCTTGGTGCAGCCGGGTGTACCACCATTCCGCAACCTGCCGGTGCGCGCCGTCCACGTCGATCATGGCCTACAACCTGCGGCTGCCGACTTGCGGCGTGCATGTGAGGAGTTGTGCCGGCGCTTGAGAGTCCCCCTCAGCATCGTGCCGGTCATCGTCGACTCGACCGGCGGTGTGTCGATCGAAGCGGCGGCGCGCGACGCCCGCTATGCGGGGCTGGCGCGTCAGCTCGCCGCCGGCGAATGTCTGTTGACCGCACACCATGCAGAGGACCAGGCCGAGACCGTGCTGTTGCAGCTGCTGCGCGGCGCCGGCCTCAAGGGCATGTGCGCGATGCCGATTTGTCGGCCGTGGCACGGCGGCTGGCACATGCGTCCGCTGTTGACCTTCGCGCAGCGCGATCTGCGCACATTTGGCGCGGCGGCGGGAGTTACCGCAGTGGCCGATCCGATGAATCTCGACATGCGTTTCGACCGCGCCTACTTGCGCCGGCAGCTATGGCCGCTGATCGAGGAGCGCTGGCCGGGCGCGGCGGGCGCATTGTCGCGCACGGCGCGGCACTTCGCGGATGCGCAAGAACTGCTGGACCAGTCGGCGGCGGTTGCGGTCCAAAAGCTGCGTGACGGCACGGCGCTGTCCGTGACGGGCCTGCGGGCGCTGTCGCCGACGGAGCAGCTGAACGTGTTGCGCTACTGGATCGCGGCCAGGCAGGTGCAGCCGCCCTCTACCGCGCGCCTCACCGAGGCGTTGCGCCAGATGATCGCGGCGGCCGCGGATCACCTGCCCGTCATCATGTGGGGTGAGCATGCGCTGCGGCGCTACCGTGACCGGTTGTTCCTGACGATGGCGCGTCCTCCCCGCGTCGGCGAACCGCGCGAGTGGTTGTTTGCGCCGGGAGTGAGGCTGAATTTAGGAAGCGAGCTCGGCACCTTGCAGTGGTCGCCGCAGATTGGCGGCTTGGACGCGGATCGCTTGCCGGACAGGGTCGTCGTACGCCAGCGCCGGGGCGGTGAAACGCTCAAGCCGCAGCGGCGCGCCCGGACCACCAGCGTGCAGCACTTGTGTCAATCCTTAGGGGTGTTGCCGTGGATGCGCGATGCGCTTCCCCTGGTGTATGCCGGGAACGATCTGATCGCCGTCGGCGATCTCTGGCAAGATGCCCGCTGGCGCGTCGCGGCGGGAGCGCCCGGCGTCGGCTGCGATTGGCATGACGCGCCCATTTTAACCTAAGTCTTTAACCCAAGCCGATTGTCGCCCGCGGCGTGATCTGGTAACCTGAATTCCCGTCGAATTCCATTTATTCCCATAGCGCTGTTTGCGTTCGCGCGAATCGAATGTTCGTGCGGGGGCAATTCTTCTAATCGGCGGTGACCCATCATGACACGATTCGTTTTCGTCACCGGCGGTGTGGTCTCCTCGCTCGGCAAGGGGATTGCGTCGGCCTCGCTGGGGGCCATCCTCGAAGCACGCGGACTCAAAGTCAGCATGGTGAAGCTGGATCCGTACATCAACGTCGATCCCGGCACCATGAGTCCGTTCCAGCACGGTGAAGTGTTCGTTACGGCGGACGGCACCGAGGCGGATCTCGATCTTGGGCATTACGAGCGCTTCGTGCGCACGACCACCGGCCGCAACAGCAATTTCACTACGGGTCGAATCTACGAGCGAGTGATCGCCAAAGAACGACGCGGCGATTACCTGGGAGCGACCGTCCAGGTCATCCCACACATCACCGACGAAATCAAGTACCGCGTGCGCATGGGCGCCGGCAATGCGGACGTCTGCATGGTCGAGATCGGCGGTACCGTGGGCGACATCGAATCGCTGCCCTTTCTCGAGGCGATCAGACAGATGGGCGTCGAATTGGGCCGCAATCACGTGTTGTACATGCATTTGACGTTGGTGCCCATCGTCGGCGGCGGCGGCGAGATCAAGACCAAGCCTACGCAGCATTCCGTGAAGGAACTGCGCGGCATCGGTATTCAGCCGGACATTCTGTTGTGCCGGTGCGCGCAGGAACTGCCGGACGAACAACGGCGCAAGATCGCCTTGTTCACCAACGTGGAGGAGCGCGCGGTGATTTCGGCGGTGGACTCCGACGATATCTACAAAATCCCCATGCTGCTGCACGAACAGGACTTGGACGACATCGTGGTCGACAAGCTGCGCCTGGAAGTCCCGCCCACTGATCTGTCCGAGTGGCGCGCGGTGGTGTCCGCGAAGCAAAATCCGGAGGCCGTCGTCGACATCGGTATGGTCGGCAAGTACGTGCAGATTCGCGATTCGTACATCTCGTTGAACGAATCATTGATGCATGGCGGCATCAAGACGCGAACGCGCGTGAACATCCACTATTTCGAATCGCAGGACATCGAACGTTCGGGCCCGTCGGCGCTGCAAAAAATGGATGCCATTCTCGTGCCGGGCGGATTCGGCGATCGCGGCATCGAAGGCAAGATTCAATCCATCCGTTTCGCGCGCGAGAATCGCATCCCGTATCTCGGCATCTGTTTGGGCATGCAACTGGCGATCATCGAATATGCGCGCAACGTCCTGGCGCTGAAAGGCGCGAACAGCACCGAGTTCGATCGCGCTACCACCCATCCGGTGATCGCGCTCATCACCGAATGGCAGGACCTGGCCCGCGGCCAACAGGTGCGCGACGAAAAATCCGATCTCGGCGGCACCATGCGATTGGGCGCGCAGGAGGCGCGCCTGGTTCCCGGCTCGCTGGTGCACTCGCTGTACGGCAAGGATGTGATCTACGAGCGGCATCGCCATCGCTATGAGTTCAACAATCACTACCTCGAGGAGCTATCGCGCGCCGGAATGACCTTTTCAGGCTTCTCGGCCGAGGGCCTGGTGGAGTTCATCGAACTCGAGAATCATCCCTGGTTCGTGGCCAGTCAGTTCCATCCGGAATTCACGTCGACTCCGCGCGACGGCCATCCGTTGTTTGCCGGATTCATCCGGGCCGCGCGCGAATACCGCGCGGCATTGCGGCCAGGGCGCGCGACTGCATGAAGCTCGGCGCTTTCGAGGTCGGACCGGATCGCCCGTTCTTCTTGATTGCCGGTCCGTGCGTCATCGAAAGCGAGACGCTGGTCATCGAGGTGGCGGGGCGCTTGCGCGACATGACCGCCACGCTGGGCATTCCGTTCATTTTCAAGGCGTCCTTCGATAAGGCGAACCGTTCGTCGCGCTCGAGCTTTCGCGGCCCGGGAGTCGATGCGGGTCTCAAGGCGCTGGCGCGTGTGCGGCACGAGATCGGAGTTCCCGTCCTCACCGACGTGCACGAGGACACGCCGTTGGCGGATGTGGCCGCCGTCGTCGATGTGCTGCAGACGCCGGCTTTCCTGTGCCGCCAGACGAATTTCATCGTGAACGTGGCGTCACAGAACAAACCGGTCAACATCAAGAAAGGCCAGTTCCTGTCGCCTTGGGAAATGCGGAACGTGGTCGACAAGGCGCGGTCCACCGGCAATGCGCAGATCATGGTATGCGAACGAGGCTTCTCCTTCGGCTACAACAATCTCGTGTCGGACATGCGCTCGTTGGTCATCATGCGCGGCACGGGCTGCCCAGTGGTTTTCGATGCCACGCACTCGGTGCAACTGCCGGGTGCCCAGGGCAACTCCTCCGGCGGCGAGCGAGAGTTCGTGCCCGTGTTGGCGCGTGCCGCCGTTGCCGCCGGCATCGCCGGCATTTTCATGGAAACCCACCCCGATCCCGCCAAGGCACTGTCCGACGGTCCCAATGCGTGGCCTTTGGATCGCATGGCATCATTGCTCTCGACACTCGTTGAACTAGATCTGGCCGTGAAGAAGAAACCATTCGAGGAATCCTTATTATGAGTCGTATTGCCGATATTCGCGGCCGCGAAATCATCGATTCGCGGGGTAACCCTACGGTCGAAGCCGACGTCGTCTTGGAGTCAGGCATCGTCGGTCGCGCGGCGGTCCCGTCGGGCGCGTCCACCGGTTCAAGGGAAGCGGTGGAATTGCGCGACGGCGACTTGAAGCGATTCATGGGCAAGGGTGTGCGCAATGCCGTCCAGCACGTCAATGGGACCCTTCGCGACGTGGTGGCAGGGCTCGACGCGCAGGATCAACGCGGTCTCGATGCCAAGATGATCGCGGCCGACGGCACGCAGAACAAATCGAAACTGGGCGCCAATGCCATCCTCGCCGTTTCACTGGCAGCGGCGCACGCCGCCGCGCTCGACCGGAAGTTGCCGTTGTATCGGCACTTGGGCGGCGCCGGCGACCTTACCATGCCGGTTCCCATGATGAACATCATCAACGGCGGCATGCATGCGGACAATAATGTGGACATTCAAGAATTCATGATCCTGCCGATCGGTGCGCCGTCGTTATCGGAGGCGCTGCGCTACGGTTCGGAAGTGTTTCATACGCTGAAAAAGGTCCTGCACGCAAAAGGCCTCAACACCGGCGTCGGCGACGAAGGCGGGTTCGCGCCGGATCTGCCGTCGAACGAGGCAGCGCTGACCACGATCTTGGAGGCCATCGACAAGGCGGGGTATCGCGCGGGTCGGGATATCTACCTGGGCCTCGACGTGGCGAGCACGGAATTCTACGAGAACGGCGTGTACCACTTGGAATCCGAGGGCCGTCACTTCAATTCGAGCGAGTTCGCCGATTACCTGGCCGGTTTGGTCGCGAAGTATCCCATCGTCACAATCGAGGATGGCATGAGCGAGGGCGATTGGGACGGGTGGGCCATTCTGACGCAGAAGCTCGGTCAGAAAGTGCAACTCGTCGGCGATGATTTGTTCGTCACGAATACTAAAATTTTCGCGGAAGGCATTTCCAAGAAAATTGCCAACGCGATTCTCATCAAGCCGAACCAAATCGGGACGTTGACGGAAACCCTTGCCGCCATCGAGATGGCGTCGAAAGCCAAGTATGCAGCGGTGGTTTCGCATCGATCCGGCGAAACCGAGGATGCGACCATTGCCGACATCGCGGTGGGGACGTCAACCACCCAGATCAAGACGGGCTCCATGTCGCGCTCCGATCGCGTCGCGAAATACAATCAGTTGCTGCGTATCGAGGAGGAGATCGGACCTAAGGCCGTCTATGCCGGCCGCAACGCCTTGGCAGTTCCGTGCGCAGTGGTTCCTTAGCCTTAAGAGTTCGTGGTAAGCTCATGTCCTTATGAGGATTTTCGCTGTTGTTTTGGGCCTTGCCGTGGTGCTTCTGCAGTACCGGGTGTGGGTCTCCGATCACGGGGTGCGTGAGGTGTCCCGTTTGACCGCGGCGGTCGAAGCGCAAGCAGCCGCGAATATCGAACAGCGCGAGCGAAACCGCCAGTTGGTGGCGGAAGTGAATGATCTCAAAGGCGGATTGACCGCGCTCGAAGAGCGCGCCCGCAGCGAGTTGGGCATGGTGGGCAACAGCGAGACCTTCTATCAGGTGGTCACCGTCGCGACGCCTGCTCCTGCCGCACCCGCTACCACCATCACCGCTCGCGCACAGTGAGTTCGGCGGCGGTGCGACGCGTGTGGGCTGTTGTTCCGGCCGCCGGGCGTGGTGCACGGTTCGATTCCTCACGGGTAAATGCGCCCAAACAGTACGCGCCCCTATTGGGCGCCACGGTGATCGAGTGGTCGCTGGCGGCGCTGCTCCGCGAACCGCGTGTCGAAGGTATCGTCATCGCGCTTGCCGGCGACGATACGCGCTGGCGGGAGATCGCTGCCTCGCTGCCGACTTCCAAGGTGCAGACGGCTATCGGCGGCGCCAGCCGGCAAGAGTCGGTGATGAACGGTCTGAACGCTCTGGCAGCCTACGCGGCTGCGGACGATTGGATATTGGTGCACGACGCCGCGCGACCGTGTTTGACATCGGCCGATCTCGCGGCGCTGATCGATGCCGTGGAGACGGCCGATGATGCAGCCATCGCGGGGGCCGTGCTGGCATCACCCATCGTCGATACGGTAAAGCGAGAGCGGGGCGGCGTTGCGGTCGATACCGTCGATCGAAGTGGATTGTGGCGCGCGCTGACGCCGCAGGTATTCGGTTTCGCACGCCTGAAACAGGCCCTTGGTGAGGCCGTCAGATTGGGCATCGCGGTCACCGATGAGGCGCAAGCGATGGAGCGACTAGGGCTGCCTGCACGGTTGGTGCGCGGTTCGCCCTTCAACATCAAGGTGACTACGCCTGCGGATCTATCGATGGCCGAGGCGATCTTGAAAGGTACGGAGCAGAGCCATATGCGGATCGGCCAAGGTTTTGATGTGCACGCCTTCGGCGAAGGCGATCACGTGATGTTGGGCGGCGTGAAAATCGACTATCCGCGAGGCGTGGTGGCGCATTCCGACGGCGATGTGGTGATTCATGCCCTGTGCGATGCCGTATTGGGCGCGCTCGGGATGGGCGATATCGGCCAACACTTTCCGGACAGCGATCCGCGTTATCGGGGAGCGGACAGCAGAGCGTTCTTGCGCGAGGTGACCGCGCAGATGCACGCGGCGGGATGGGCGCTGGTGAATGCCGACGTTACCGTACTCGCTGAGGCGCCGCGCATCGCCAAGCACCGCAGCGCCATGGCGGAAAACTTGGCCGCCGATCTCGGTGTTTCGGTGCAGGCCATCAACATCAAAGCAACAACGACCGAAAAATTGGGATTCATCGGCCGCGGTGAAGGCCTTGCCGCGAGCGCTGCCGTTTTGCTCGATGCCAAAATACCGCGGTGAGCGTGCGCGGCAGGCATGCCGAGCTTTGGACCCGGGCCGCCCTCAATCCGCCGCGCGCGCACGGCGCGCCGTTGCCGAAAGCAGAGTTCAAGACGCTGCCTGACGATTTTCGGGTCGAAGAGCAGCTCTCATTCGTTCCCTCCGGCAGCGGTCCGCATTGGCTGTTGCGCGTCGAGAAGAAAAACGCCAATACGCGATGGGTCGCCGCCGAGATCGCGCGGCTTGCTCAAGTACCGGCCGACGCTGTCGGTTATGCCGGCCTCAAGGATCGCCATGCCGTCACCGTGCAATGGTTCAGCGTGCCCACGCTCGCAACTACCGCAGACTATTGGAGCGAGGTGCACACTGGTGAATTCAGAGTGCTGGAGATCCAGCGCAATTCGCGCAAGTTGAAGCGTGGCGCACTCGCCGGCAATCGCTTCCGCATCCGGTTGCGCGAAACCGCATGGTCCCGAGACCAGTTGAACCTCAAACTGGCGGCGGTGTGCACGCACGGCGTACCGAATTATTTCGGCCCGCAGCGCTTTGGCCGCGAAGGCTACAATCTCGACCGGGTAGCGGCGTGGGTGCAGAGCGGACGGGCGCCGCACGCGCGTGCGCAGCGTGGTTTTGCGCTGTCGGCTGCGCGTTCGCTGATTTTCAATGCGGTACTGGCGCGTCGCGTGGAAGCGGGCGACTGGTCGCAACTCGCACCGGGCGACCTGGCGAGTCTCGACGGCAGCGGGAGCCATTTCCGAGTGGCGGCGTTGGACGCAGAAATGCAGCGGCGCCTGACGGCATTCGACATTCATCCATCAGGACCTTTATGGGGCCGCGGTGCGCCTGAGACTCAAGGTCATGCGCTGCAGCTCGAGCGTGAAATCGCAAGCGAGTTTCAGGACGTCGTGAATCTGCTCGAGGGCGAAGGCTTGACCCAGGAGCGGCGCTCGCTGCGCAGCGTGGTGCGTGAACTCGCCGTGGAGGCGGACGCCGGAACGATTACGCTCAGTTTCATGCTGGCGCGCGGCCAGTTCGCCACGTCCGTGCTGCGTGAGATTTGCGAACTCGAGTCGACGCCCGCGTTGGAGTTCGGCGGCGAGTGAATACTCACGCGCGCAGCAGCACATAAACGGCGCCCGTGCCGCCATCGATGGCTCGCGCGGAAGTGAACGCCATCACGTCCAGGTGCCGCCGCAGCCACAGATCGACGGCCATCTTCAACACGGGGCCGCGTGCGCCGGACCGATACCCTTTGCCGTGGATGATTCTCACGCAGCGCCGGCCCGCAGTGCGACTGTACTCGAGAAATTCCGCGAGTTGCTCGCGCGCCGCCGTTTGGCTGAGTCCGTGCAGATCCAATTCATCCTCGATGGGAATCAGGCCGCGGCGCAGGCGCCGAACGACTTGAGTGCGCACGCCCGGACGCTGAAACGCTAGGGCGTCGCCCCCGGCAATGGCCGACTCTGCGGGCGCGAGCACGCCGCTCGTGTCGATCGGCGTCTCGATCAGGGGCATTGCCGCCTCGAGATTTTTCACGGCGGCGTCACCCTTGCGCAGGCGCGCTCGCGGTTTCGGTTTGGCAAGCCCTTTCGCCGGCGGCACGTGCGCCAGCGGCTTGACGTCGCGCACGGCAGCCCGAAATGCGAGTGCATCCTCGGTCGCCGGGGCGGTAGCGCTGGGGTTGGTGGTGCGTTGTTTGGCCATGATTTTCGATCCGATCGCGCAGGGTTTCCAGCGTTACAGTATAGTCCGCACGGCGGGACCCGCCATCTTTAGGCAGGCTGTTGAATCTTGTGAAAATCCTTCTTTCTAATGACGACGGTTATCGGGCTGAGGGCTTGGAGGCATTGGGCCTTGCCATCAAACATCTGGGCGCGGTGACCACCGTGGCGCCCGATCGCAATCGCAGCGGCGCCAGCAACTCGCTGACCCTCGACGTTCCGGTGCGGGCGATACAGTATGCGGCCGATTCGTACTACTGCACGGGAACGCCGACCGACTGCGTGCATCTGGCCATTTCCGGACTATTCGACTTCGAACACGATATCGTCGTGTCCGGCGTGAACGACGGCGCCAACCTCGGGGACGATACGCTGTACTCCGGCACGGTCGCTGCTGCCGTCGAGGGGCGATTTCTGGGATTGCCCGCCATAGCCGTTTCCCTGTGCGTCGAGCCCGGCAGCCCGCGAAACTTTGCGAGCGCAGCCCAGGTTGCGGCGCGTTTGGTTGAGCGTATGGCGCAATCACCCTTGCAAGGGTCCGTAATCCTCAACGTGAATGTACCGGATTTGCCCGACGGGGCGCTGCGCGGTGTCAAAGTGACGCGTCTCGGCAATCGTCATCGAGCGGAGCGGGTAGTGCGCGCGCAGGATCCGCGTGGCCGAAACGTCTATTGGGTCGGATCCGCCGGCGCGGGCCAAGACGCAGGCCGCGGCACCGACTTTCATGCGGTCGCGGAGGGTTATGCATCGATCACGCCGTTGCAGATCGACTTGACGCGTCATTCTGCGTTGCCCGAGTTGGAGCGTTGGCTGAAACTTGAGTAGTTTTATGGAAGGTCCACGTCTTAGCGGCATCGGCATGACCTCGGCCCGCACTCGCGAGCGGTTGGTGCAGCGGCTGCAAGACCAGGGCATCAAAGATCAACGAGTACTCGACCGCATACGCAATGTTCCACGGCATCTCTTCATGGATGAAGCGCTTGCCACGCGCGCGTACGAAGACACGGCGTTACCCATCGGTTTTGGACAGACCATCTCCCAGCCGTATGTCGTCGCTCGCATGACAGAGGCGTTGCTCGAGGCGGGTCCGACTCCCAAGGTTCTGGAAATCGGCACCGGCTGCGGCTACCAGACAGCGGTCTTGGCGCCCCTGGTCCAAGAGATCTACACCATCGAGCGGATCTCGAGTCTGTTGGGCAAGGCGCGGCGTACGTTGCGCGAACTCCGCATCCGCAATGTTCATTGCCGTCACGACGATGGCAGCGTGGGCTGGCCGGCACGGGCGCCCTATGATGGAATTCTGTTGACGGCGGCGCCGCACGAAGTGCCGCCGGCGTTGTTCGATCAACTCGTGGTGGGCGGCCGCTTGATTGCGCCGGTGGGCCCGGACGGCCGTCAGGAACTAATGCGCTATACCAAGACAGAGAACCGGCTGCACAAGCAATCGCTCGGGGCGGTGAGCTTTGTTCCCTTGCTGTCAGGGCTGCAGCGTTAGCCTCACGCGAGCGATCGCTGTCGCGTGGATGTGCTGCTTCACGATCGGCGGTTGCGCATCCAGCGGCCGCCTCGACGATTCCCCAACAACGTATGCGCCCGAGATCTATGTGGTGCGGCCGCACGATACGCTCTACACCATCGCCTGGCAGCACAATCTCGATTATCGGGAACTGGCGAAGTGGAACAACATTGGCCCCGATTTCAGGCTCGCGATTGGCCAGGTGCTCGTGCTGCATCCGCCCGCGCGGCCTGCCGCGCCGCTCACAGCGCTGCCGCCCGCGCCGGTTGTCGCTGCGCCGAGCGCGCCTGCGCAGACGGCGCAGCCTGCCGTGACGCCTCGCGTCGGCAAACCCATCCCGTTGGACGATACGCCTTCAGCGGCCATGAGTGCGACCGAACCGGCGAGCGCGGCTGCACCGGCCGCAACTGCACCGGTGAGCGCGGCTTCGCACGAGCCACACTCGGTCGCGGCTGTGTCGACCGTCGGCGGCGTGAAATGGGTATGGCCCACCGATCGAATGTCCGCCCCACGGCCGGTGCCTGGCGGCGGTGTCCTTCTCTTGGGGCGGCTGGGTCAAGACGTGCGCGCGGCCGGATCGGGCCGTGTGGTTTACACCGGCAGCGGCCTGCGCGGCTACGGCAATCTCATCATCATCAAGCATGGCGACAGCCTGCTATCGTCCTATGCGCACAACCGCGAGCTATTGGTGCATGAAGGGCAGGATGTAGCGATGGGGCAAGTCATCGCCCACATGGGCACGGGGCCGCATCAAGTCTGCGCGCTGTATTTCGAGATCCGCGTCAATGGCAAGCCGACCGATCCGCTGCGGTATCTTTCGGCCGACCGTTGATTTTGCGGCGGCCCAATAGCCGTTGCTGCGCTTGCACCTCGCGTTGTTGACGCGGTCCCATGCGTTTGCTGTGGCTGCGCATCCTATTGACCGCGTCGCGATGCATACGCTACCGTCTCGTTCAATTATTAGCCAGCACTGTTGCGTATCAATGACTGATTCCCGCGGATCGGGCGACCGTCCGGCCGTTTATACTTGGGACCCGAACTCGAATTCGGGCAAGCCCCTGTTCGTGTTCAACGAAAAGGGCGTCGAGTTCGACTATCACTACATCAGTCTGACGGATTTCGAACAACATGCGCCGGAATACCTGGCGATCAACCCCGACGGTACCGTTCCCGCACTCGTCCATCGTGGCCGCGTCTTTACCGAATCGACGCCGATGTGCGAATACATCGACGCGTCATTTGCGGGACCGTCGTTGGTGCCGAAAGATGCGGGCGCGCGCTATCGAATGCGCAACCGCTGCCGCCGCACCGATAAGGCCGCCGAGGCCTTGAGCGTCATTGGTTGGCATCTCTTCTTAGGTCCTATGGTCCGGTCAAAATCACCCGAAGAAATGGAGCGGCTGATAGCCCGTATTCCCACCAAGGAGCGCCGGATTTCGTGGCAAACCGCATCGCAGGCAACGTTCTCCGAGGAGCAACTCGCCACCGCGCGCGCCCGGGTCGGCGAATACGTCAAGGAGTTGGAGGCGGATCTCGCCAAGAGTCCATGGCTTGCCGGCGATCAGTTCTCCCTGGCCGATATTCTCACCTTCGCCAATTTCTATGCATTGCCGGCCGGTTACCCGGAGTTTGCAACGACAAATTTTGCGCCGCGCGTGCTCGAATGGCTGAGACGCATTTACGCACGGCCGGCAACGGCCAAGACATTCGGCATGGCGAGATCCATTGCCCGCCGCGCCTTCGATATTGCGAGGGGCTTGGGCAGCCCCATGGCGGAGCCGGCACGTGCTTGAACTGTATGGAAGCGGCGATCCTGCCACGCTCAAACTCGTCATTTGTCTCGAGGAACTGGCGCTCCCCTATAAGTTTCATGCTCTCGATCTGAAAAAACTGGATCAGTGGTCTCCGGCGCATCGGTCGATGGCGGCGCAAGGCGAGGTGCCGGTGCTGATCGACGGTGTGTGCGTGATGTCGGACGCCACTATCGCGCTACTGTATCTGGGAGAGTCGCATCCTCAGGCCAACCTCGTACCGAGCGACCCCGCCGAGCAGTACGACGTGCAAGCGTTGAACGACGTTCTCGATGCCGCATTGCTCGGCAGCGTCAACTTGATTGGCTGGCATCGGCAACAAGACGGCGCGGCACGCGCTGCATTCAACGAAGCGCTGGCGGCGGTGTCGGGCCGCCAGAAAGCGGCCGGCTGGAGCGCGGTATGGCGCGATGCCGAATCCGATCGGTGTCGTCGCGCGGAAGAAAAGATCGCCGGCGGCGTTGCGAAAATCGAGGCGGCGCTCGGCACGAGGCCGTGGCTGGTCGGCGACGGCTTCACGATTGCCGATATCGGCGCGTTCGCGCTCGCGGAAAGCCTGCCGGCGTTGATGCCGGGGTTGGTCGATGCGGAACGAACGCCGCAGCTATACGCCTGGATTCTGCGAATGCGCGCCCGGCCCGCCGTGCGCCGTGCTCTGACCGGAGCGGGACGAAGCCATGGCGGCACGCTGTACGCGCCGCCGCAATGAGCCGCCGCTACAACATGAGTAACGCGACCACGCGCCGTTGCTCGTTCACGAGTACGTTGAACGTGCGGCAGGCGGCGCCGGTGTCCATGACTTCGAAACCGATGCCGGACTTCAGGAATTGCGCGCCGAACGCCGCGGCGGGGAACACTTGCCGGTGACCGGTTCCGACCAACACGAGTTCAGGTTCGAACTTGAGAATGCGAGCCGCATGCTCCATGGCCAGATCTGCGACGTCGGCGAGCGCCGGCTCCGGCAGGATCGCGGATGCGGCCACGATCAGGGTGTTGTGGAACACTTTGTCGTTGATGCGTAATTCGCCGCAGCCGTAGCCCCGGATGACATTCACGTTCAAACTTAGGTCCTGGGCGAAGCGCATACCGGTAAGATACTCAAATTCGCACCGGAGCGCCTTTGTCTACTGTCTATATTCGATTCGCAGCGCACGGCTCGGACGCTTTACAGCGCTCGCCGCTGCTTGAGCAGCTGGTCGCGCGTGCGACGACCGCGGTTCAAGTCGCAAACTGGCGCGCCGATGCGTTTCACGTATTGGCGCCCGGGGGGACGCCAATGCCGCCGATCGCTGCGGCGGCGCTGCTTGCCGCAGCGGGAGCGGGTGCCGGGGCGTGGGTGTGTGTCGCAACCCCCGTACACTTGAGCGCCGGCATGAGCAGCGTCACGCTGCCGCGGGACGGCGTCTTGGACCTCGGGCCGAGCGAAGCTGATACGCTGGCGGCCGACTTCAATCGGGTTTTCGGCGGCGCCGGCATGCGGTTGACGGTAGGCCGAGCAGCCGTCTTGTTATGCGTGTTCGATGCGACGCTCGAAGTCGAGATGCACGACCCGGAAACCGTGGCGGGTCACGATCTATTCGGCTTTCAGCCGGCAGGCACCGATGGGCCGCGGTTGCGCCGCTTGATGAGCGAAATCGAGATGTGGCTCTTCGACCACGAAGTCAATCGAGCGCGCATGGCGAACTCACGGCCGCCGGTCACGGGCTTGTGGCTGTGGGGCGGCGGAAACACCCCCGCGGCCATCCCCGCCGTAAGCGGATGGACTGCGGGGCAGGATCCGTTCTTTGCGGCGTTCGGCAGCGAGCAGCAATGGCCGCAAGAGACCGGCGCGGGTGTGGTCGTCTGCACGCAGCAGCCTGGATCGCGCGGTTGGTTAGAGGTGGAACAGCGCTGGCTCGCGCCGGCGGTCGCCGCTCTGAAATCCGGTCGCATCAAGAAGTTGGAATTGTCGGCGGCCGATCGGCGCATCAGCGTCGCCGCCGGGCCGACGCTGCGCTTTTGGCGGCGCCCGCGGCCGTGGTGGGAGTCCTTTGAGGTGACAGTCGGTGAGTCCAACGATTTTCAATGAAATCCGCCGTCGGCCCGCGGGAACGCCGCTCGACTGCAGCGACTTGCACCCGGTTCTGCGGCGCGTCTATGCGGCGCGCGGGGTTGCCTGTCGCGAGGATCTCGATCTGACCCTCGATCGGTTGCTGCCGGTGGGGTCGCTGCCTGGGGTAGAAGCCGCGGCGGGGTTGCTGCTGGAGCATCGCGCAGGGCGGGTTCTCGTCATCGGCGACTTCGATGCCGACGGCGCGACCAGCAGTGCCTTGGTGGTCCGCGCATTGCGTGCTCTGAAATTCTCCCATGTGGATTTTCTGGTGCCCGATCGATTTCGCTTCGGCTACGGGCTCACGCCGGAAATAGTCGCCCTGGGGGCGACGCGCAAGCCTTCGCTGATCGTCACGGTGGACAATGGCGTGTCGAGCATCGAAGGGGTCGAGGCGGCGCGTACTTTGGGCATTCCCGTCCTGGTGACGGATCATCATCTGCCGGGCGCTACGCTGCCCTCTGCGCAGGTGATCGTGAATCCCAATCTCGCGGGCTCGACGTTCGCCAGTACCGCCTTGGCCGGCGTCGGCGTCGCCTTTTATGTGGTGGCGGCGCTTTCGCGCCTCATGAACGATGCCGTTTTTCGCGCCGCTGACCTGCTCGATTTGGTCGCGTTGGGAACTGTCGCTGATGTGGTGCCGCTGGACCACAACAACCGGGTGCTGGTGGCGCAAGGCTTGGGTCGCATACGTGCCGGCCGGTGCGTGCCCGGAATTCGCGCTCTCCTGGAGTCCGGCGGACGCCAGCTCGATCGGGTGACGGCTGCCGACTTGGGTTTCGTGGTGGGGCCGAGGTTGAACGCGGCGGGGCGGCTCACCGACATGAGCGTCGGAATCGCCTGTTTGTTGACCGACGACCCGGCGGCTGCGGTGCGCTGGGCCGGGCAATTGGCCAAGCTCAACGAGGAGCGGCGTGAAATCGAGCAGCGCATGCAACTCGAGGCGGTTGAGATTGCTGCAAGCCTGCGTTTCAATCCCCTGGGCGAAGAATCGTTCGGGCTGTGTTTGTTCGATGAAAACTGGCATCAAGGCGTGGTGGGATTGGTGGCCGGGAGGATCAAGGACCGACTGCATCGGCCGGTCATCGCCTTCGCCCGCGCCGAGGGCGGCGCCCTGCGCGGCTCGGCACGCTCGATTCCGGGAGTCCACATTCGTGACGTGCTTGACAGCATTGCGGCGCGCCATCCGGGCTTGATCGACAAGTTCGGCGGTCACGCCATGGCGGCGGGCATGAGCTTGGCGGAGCAGTCGCTAGCGCGTTTTCGCGAGGCGTTCGCGGCGGAGATTGCGGAGCGCGCCGACGTCGAATCGCTACGCGGCGTCATCCACTCGGACGGCGAACTCACGGGCGCGGAACTTTGCGTGGCGACGGCCCGCGCGTTGCGCAGCGCGGGCCCTTGGGGCCAAGGCTTCGCAGAACCCGTGTTCGATGGAGAGTTCCAGATCCTCGACGCCCGCATCGTCGGCAGCAAGCATCTCAAGCTGTCTTTGCGCGCGAGTACGGCCGGACCGCAGGCCGAGCCCATCGATGCGATTGCATTTGGATATGTCGGTGGCACGGCGGAGGACTCGGAGCTTCGCGCCGACGCGTACGCGCACATCGCCTACCGTCTAGAGGTCAATCACTATCGTGGTGATGAGCGGGTGCAACTCAATTGTCAGCACTTGCGCCGGCGTGCAACACCCGGCTGATCCGGCGCTGCCAATGGCGTTCCCGCCGCCGGGGTGAGCCGTGTTGTGCATCCTGCTTGTCGTCGTCGTGGACGAGTGCGACGGCGAGTGCGACGTGAACACCTTGCTGGCGGAAATCGAGCTGACGATGAACGTACGATAGGCCGTCACGGTAGCGTGGGACGGCGCCCGTCCGGCCGGCGTCCGGGCCTTCTGTGCTAAAATATCCGGCTATGGAAATCAATCAACTCAAACGATTCATCAACGATCTCGAGGAACGCACCGACTCCTTGAGGGGGTATCTTTGATTACGACAACAAGCACGAGCGCCTTCAGGAAGTAACTCGCGAGCTCGAGCAGCCCGGCATCTGGGACAACGCGGATCGCGCGCAGGAACTCGGAAAAGAACGCGCGAAGCTCGAGGGGGTGGTCGACAACCTGGACCACCTCACGCAAGGCCTGCGCGACGCCGCGGAATTGCTCGAACTGGTCGCCGAAGAGGCCGACACCCAAGCGGCCGATGAGATCGAGAGAGACGTCACGGGTTTGGCGGCGGTGGTCGAGCGGCTCGAGTTTCAACGCATGTTTCCCGGCAAGATGGATTCGCACAGCGCGTTTCTCGACATTCAAGCCGGGGCGGGCGGCACCGAAGCTCAGGACTGGGCGGCCATGTTGCTGCGCATGTACTTGAAATGGGCGGACGCGCACGGCATCAAGACGGAAATCATCGATCAAAGCGACGGCGAGGTCGCCGGCATCAAGGGCGCGACCGTCAGCATGGTCGGGGATTACGCTTATGGGTGGCTTCGTACCGAGACCGGCGTTCATCGGCTGGTGCGAAAATCACCGTTCGATTCCGGCAATCGGCGTCACACCTCGTTCGCCTCGGTGTTCGTCTCACCGGAAGTGGATGATGACATCGACATCGAGATCAATCCCGCGGATTTGCGCACCGACGTCTATCGATCGAGCGGTGCCGGCGGCCAGCACGTGAACAAGACCGAATCCGCGGTCCGCATCACGCATATCCCGACCAACATCGTGGTTGCCTGCCAAAGCGAGCGCAGCCAGCACAAGAATCGCTCCACGGCGATGAAGATGCTGAAGGCAAAACTTTACGAACTCGAGTTCAACAAGCGCAACGCCGCTGCCAAAGTGCTCGAGGACTCGAAATCGGACGTCAGTTGGGGCAACCAGATCCGCAGCTACGTGCTGGACCAGTCGCGCATCAAAGATCTGCGCACCGGGGTGGAAATCGGTAACACTACGGCCGTGCTCGACGGCGGCCTCGACGTATTCATGCAAGCCAGCCTGAAGCAAGGTCTTTGACCGACAACGACGAGAACCATCTTAAAAGCAGCCCTATGACCGACAATGACGAGAACCATCTGATCGCCGAGCGCCGCGCGAAACTTGCGAAATTGCGCGAGCGCGGCAACCCATTTCCCAACGATTTTCGGCGCAATGCGCTGGCCGGCGACTTGCTGACTGCCTATGGCGAAAGAAGCGCGGAAGGTTTGGATGCCGAGCCGATTCGCGTGGCCGTCGCCGGCCGCATGCGCGCCAAGCGCGTCATGGGCAAGGCGAGTTTCGCCAAGCTGGAAGATTCGAGCGGCAGCATCCAAGTGTTCCTGCAACAACAGGCGCTTGGCCCCGTTTACGATGAGTTCAAGGGCTGGGACGTGGGCGATGTGATCGGCGCCGAAGGCACCTTGTTCCGTACGAAGACCGGAGAGCTTTCAGTGCGGGTCGAGCGCCTGGTGTTGCTGACCAAGTCGCTGCGGCCGCTGCCCGACAAATGGCACGGCATCGCCGATACGGAAATGCGCTACCGCCGCCGTTACGTCGATTTGATCATGAACGAAGCGACGCGGCGCGTTTTCGAAACGCGTTCGCGAATCGTGCGGTACCTGCGCGCCTTTCTCGATGCACGCGGCTTTCTCGAAGTGGAAACGCCCATGCTGCATCCGATTCCGGGCGGCGCCGCGGCGCGGCCCTTCAAGACGCATCACAATGCGCTCGACGTGGACATGTATCTGCGCATTGCGCCAGAGCTGTATTTGAAGCGCCTCACCGTCGGGGGTTTCGAGCGGGTCTACGAGATCAACCGCAATTTCCGCAACGAGGGGGTATCGACGCAGCACAACCCCGAGTTCACGATGCTCGAGTTGTATCAGGCCTATGCGGATTACCACGATCTGATGGAAATGATCGAGAGCCTGTTCCAGGGACTCGCCGATACGTTGTTGGGATCGCGCAAGTTGATCTATCAGGGCACCGAATACGACCTGTCGCATGGCTTCGCCCGCATGACCATCGAAGAGATCATCCTGGCGAACAATCCGGAGCTCGATGCGATGTCGTTGCGCGATGTGACGTATCTGCGCCGCGTCTGCGATCAAATGAAAATTTCCTACAAGGCCGGCGACGGTCCCGGCAAACTGCAAATCGAAATTTTCGAGAGAACCGGCGAACATACGTTGGTGCAGCCCACGTTTGCCTATGCGTATCCGGCGGAGGTCTCGCCCTTGTCGCGGCGCAACGACCAAGATCCGTTCATCACCGATCGTTGGGAGTTCTTCATCGGCGGCCGCGAACTCGCCAACGGCTTCTCCGAACTCAACGACCCCGAAGATCAGGCGCAGCGCTTCAAGGATCAAGTGGCGCGGAAGGATGCAGGCGATGAGGAAGCCATGTACTACGACGCAGACTACGTGCGGGCCCTGGAGTACGGCATGCCGCCAACCGCGGGCTTGGGATTGGGCGTGGATAGGATGGTCATGCTGTTCACCGATTCGCCGTCGATTCGCGACGTGCTGTTGTTCCCGCACATGCGCCCCGAGTTTTGATCGGGGGTAGCGGCCCGATCGGCGTTTTCGATTCGGGCGTCGGCGGCCTGACCGTGTTGCGCGCGCTGCGTTCCGCGCTGCCGGCGGAAGAATTCATCTATTTGGGCGATACCGCGCGTTTGCCGTACGGGACGAAGAGTCCGGAAAGCGTCATCCGCTACTCGCTGCAGTGCGCCGAGGCGCTGGTCGTCCGCGGCATAAGCTGTCTGGTGGTGGCCTGCAATACGGCATCGGCGTCTGCTTTGGGCGCGTTGCGTTCGCGATATCCCGAGATTCCCGTCATCGGCGTCATCGAGCCGGGCGCGGCTGCTGCCGTGGCGGCCTCCCGCTCGCGGCACATCGCCGTGATCGGTACCGAAGGCACTATCGGCGGCGGCGCGTATCAGATGGCCATTCACCGGCTGGACGCCGGAGTTCGCGTTACCGCGAGAGCTTGTTCGCTGTTCGTTGCCATGGCGGAGGAAGGATGGACTGAAGGGCCCATTGCCGAGGCCGTCGCGCGCCGCTATTTGGACCCGATTTTTGGGACGGCCGACGAGGCACCCTACGCGCCGCCCGACGGGGCTCCCGATACCTTGGTGCTGGGATGCACGCATTTTCCCGTTCTGGCCGCCGCCATTCGCACCGTGCTGCCGCCCCGCGTCGCAATCGTCGACTCCGCCGCAACGGTTGCGGCCGCCGTAGCGCGCGAATTGGCGCGGCCGATTCATACGCGGGGAAGCGGCGGCGTCACGTGGTTGGCTACGGATGGAGCCGCGCGCTTTGCCCGGGTGAGCAGTGTCTTCCTCGGCCAGGCATTGCGTGCGGATGAGATCGAAATCGTCGACCTATGATCCAGGTGTCGTCCGCTCGGGTCTTCAGTGCGCCCTGCGTATTCCTCAAATGACGTAATGGCCGTACTGGAAAATCAGGCCAATGCCGGCAACGATGCTGACGGCAAGAAGTGCTTGCGCTACCCTTGCGATGATGTGTAATTCGTTCATGATGCGACCTCCCAATCGACGTGCACCCTTTGCTGGAGATCTAGCATGACTGATGAGCGACAGAGGATTTCGCGACGGGAGTTCACCGCGCTCACCCTGGCGGCCGGCGTGAGCGCCGCGGCGGGTGCGTCGGCTGCCTCGGTCGCCGAGGTGATCGACACCGACGTGTTGGTGAAAACGCCGAGCGGCACCTGCGATGCCGCGCTCGTGCATCCTCAAGGCGGCGGCCGCTGGCCGGCCGTCATCATTTTTCCGGACATTTTCGGATTGCGTCCGACGATGCGCGCGATGGCGAAGCGCCTGGCAATGAACGGGTTTACCGTGCTGGTTCCGAACCCCTTTTACCGATCGACCAAGGCGCCCGGCATTTTTCCTGACTTCGATTTCGGCAACCCCGCCGATCGAGCGAAACTCGACGCGATCCGCGCGCCGATGACGAGCGACGCCGTCATGCAGGACGCTGCCGCTTACGTCGCGTTTCTCGACGCGCAGCCGAGCGTCAACAACAAGGCAAAAATGGGCGTCGTCGGCTATTGCATGGGCGGCCCGATGACCATGCAGGCGGCGGCGGCCAACCCCGCTCGGATCGGCGCCGGCGCGTCGTTCCACGGTGGCGGCTTGGTGACCGACAAACCGGACAGCCCGCATCTTTTGGTGCCTAAAATCAAGGCTGAGTTTTACTTCGGGATCGCCGCCAGTGACGATGAAAAGCAGCCGGAGGCAAAAACCAAGCTGCGGGAAGCGTTTGACGCCGCGAAAGTCCCTGTAAAAATCGAAGTTTACGAAGGTACGCTGCATGGATGGTGCGTGAAGGATATGCCGCTGCAAGCGGGTAAGCCCATCTATAACGAGCCCCAAGCGGAGCGGGCTTGGAATGAATTGATCGCGCTTTACAAGCGCGCCCGGGTCTGACGACGGGCGCGGATCAGACTCGACATAAGGAGCATCGGCGTCGCTTTGGCTGCCGGTGTTTGAGCGGATGCGAGCGATTTCGCGACGCGCCTCGCGGATTGGCCGGCCCGAGGGTGCGCATACTTGGCGCCTGCATATTCACTGAAGGCGAGCGCATGCGCGGGATCGTAGCCGCAAAACCGCTGCTGAGCCGGTCCGAGCAGCAGCTGTATGGCCGATTGGTGCGCGCGTTCCCGGGACACGTGATCCTGGCTCACGTGGCATTGTCACGGCTTCTGGTGGTGGATCAGTCGGCCAGCGTCGCCGAGGTGCCGCCCTCCACCAATCGGCACCGGCAATGGGTGGCGGATTTCGTGGTTTGCCGATCCGACTTCACAGCGCTGGCCGTCGTGGAAGTCGACGAGGGGGGCAAGCCCCGCGACGCGCAGCGTGAGAAACATCGCCGCAGGGACCAGCTCCTGCAAGCCGCCGGCATCAAGGTCGTCCGCGTGGCCGCCGCCGATATACCGCACGAGCTTGCGCTGAAAGCCCTGGTAGCCGCGCTGCCGCTGAACTCTTCGGCCGCTCAGGTGATGCGCCGCGCATCTTAGGCAACAGACCCAATCGCTCCGTTTGACGCTACACTTAGCGGATCCAAATCGGAGGCCGATATGTTCGTATTGCACGTCAATGGGGAACCACGCACGGTCGACGTTCCCGGGGATATGCCGCTCCTTTGGGTGCTGCGCGATATCATCGGCCTCACGGGCACGAAGTTCGGATGCGGCGTCGCGCAATGCGGCGCTTGCACCGTGCATCTAGATGGACAGGCGGTGCGATCTTGCGTACTGCCGGTGAGCGCTATCGGCGATAAGTCCATCACCACCATCGAAGCGGTGGGCAGGACCCCGAGCGGGCAGAAGATCCAGCAGGCATGGTTGGACGTGGACGTGGTGCAATGCGGCTACTGCCAGTCGGGCCAAATCATGTCGGCGGCGGCCCTGCTGGCGCGAACACCGAATCCCAGCGACGGGGACATCAATGCCGCCATGTCGGGAAACATCTGCCGTTGCGGAACCTATGTGCGGATCCGCGCTGCCATCAAACAGGCGGCTACGGGCAAAGCGGAAATACTTCAGACCATCGCGCCGGCCGCGGGAAGTGCAGCATGAAACTGCAGCGTTCCGTCCCGTTGCCCGGCCGGGAGAGCGTCGACGCCGGTCGCCGCGACGCACTAAAGTTGGGCGGTCTGACCCTTGCATTCTTGTGGACAGGCGTCGGCGGAACCGCGCACGCCGCGCTGAACGCACGGCGTCAGCCGGGCGATGCGGCGGCCGCCGCTGCGGACGGCAATCCGCCGTTCGCTCCCAATGCTTTCATCCGCATCGGCGCGGACGGTTTGGTGCGGCTGGTCATGCCCAACGTCGAAATGGGTCAGGGTATCTATACCGGGGCATGCATGATGCTCGCGGAAGAACTCGATGTGGGTATGGATCAGATCCGCGTCGAACACGCTCCGCCCAATGAAGAACTGTATTCCATGCCGCTGTTGGGCGGCCAGATCACGGGCGGCTCTACCAGTACACGCGGCCATTGGCAGGTGCTGCGCGAGGCGGGGGCGGTGGCGCGCGCCATGCTGGTTGCGGCGGCGGCAGAGCGCTGGCACGTCGATCCTGCGAGCTGCACCGTATCGCGCGGCATCGTTGCCCATCAGCCGTCCAAGCGCAGCTTGGCCTTTGGAGCCCTGGCCAGGTCGGCGGGTGCATTACCGGAACCCGGCAAAGTCACGCTCAAGGATCCCAAAACATTTGCCTTGATCGGCAAGCCGCTGCGGCGCGTGGATTCGGCGGACAAGGTAAAAGGCGTCACTCAATTCGGCATCGACGTGCAGGTGCCGGGGATGAAAATCGCAACGGTCAAGGCCTGCCCCACCTTCGGCGGCAGGGTCGTCGGCATCAACGACGAGCGGACCCGCGCAATACCCGGCGTGCTTGCCGTGCTGCAACTCGACGGCGCCGTGGCCGTGGTGGGGGAAAATTTCTGGGCCGCCAAGCAAGGGCTCGACGCGCTCGAAATCGAGTGGGATCCGGGCGACAACGCCAATCTCTCGACGGCAAGATTACGCGCGGCGCTGGCCGACAAATCGCAGAGCGGTACACCCATCGTCGCCCGGGAGGTAGGCAAGAAGCCCGCCGACGGCAAATTGGTGGAGGCGGTCTATCAGTCGCCGATGCTCGCGCACGCGACCATGGAACCGCTCAACACCACCGTGTGGATCACCGCCGACAAATGCGAAATCTGGGTCGGTACCCAAGTGCCGACGCGCTGCGTGTCGGCGGCCGCAAAGATTACCGGGTTGCCCGAGGCGAAGATCGTCTTGCACAACCAATATCTGGGCGGCGGCTTCGGCCGCCGCTTGGAAACTGACTCGGTTGAACAGGCCGTTCATTTCGCCAAGCAAGTCAGCTACCCGATCAAAGTGATCTGGTCGCGGGAAGAGGATATCCGGCACGACATCGTGCGGCCGATGTATCACGACCGAATCTCGGCGCTGCTCGATTCCAACGGAAGGCCCGTGTGGTACGGCGATCGCGTCACCGGCGGCACCGTGCTCGGGCGATGGGCGCCGATGGCCATGGGCAAGAACGGCTTGGATGACGACACGGTCGAGTGCGTGGCCGAAGTGCCCTACGACATACCCAACCTCAAAGTGGAATGGGTGCGCCATGACATGCCCGACGGCCTAATCGTGGGTTGGTGGCGAGGGGTCGGGCCTACGCACAATTTGTTCGTGGTCGAAAGCTTCATGGACGAATTGGCGCATACGGCAGGCAAGGATCCGCTCGAGTTTCGCCGTACGTTGCTGCAGAAGAATCCACGCTCGCTCGCGTTGCTCAATCTCGCGGCGGAGAAGATCGGTTGGAACGGGGGCCCGTTGCCCGCGCGGGTGGGACGAGGCCTCGCCTTGGGCGAACCGTTCGGCAGCCGGGTGTGCTTGATCGTCGAAGCCGAAGTGACGCCGCAGGGGGAAGTGCTGCTGCGGCGGGCGGTGGTAGCGCTCGACTGCGGGGTGGCGATCAATCCGAGTTCGGTGGAGGCCCAGATTCAAGGCGGCATACTGTTCGGCCTGAGCGCCGCCCTGTACAGCGGCATTACGATTAAACACGGCGCCATCGAGCAGAGCAACTTCCACGATTATCGCAGCCTGCGCATCAACGAGACACCGCTGGTGGAACTGCATCGGATCGACAGCGATCAAGCACCGGGAGGTCTGGGCGAGGTAGGCACCGCCATCGCGGCTCCTGCATTGGGTAATGCGATCTTCGCCGCGACCGGCGTGCGCCTCAGGAGTTTGCCGGTCGATCGCACGCTGTTGGCGCAGAACGGCAACGTGCTCAAGACCGTGGTGGGCGATAATAGTGCCGAGAGCGTCATTGAAGGGAGGGCGAGGGCATGAAGCGTTTCCTCACGATCCTCGTGTGTCTGAGCCTGATCGGCGCGGTCGCTTATGTCGTTTTGAACCGCACCGACGGCGCGGCGGGCACGGCGCCTGCGCTCGCCGGCGCGCCCGCTTCGGCGGAGGTATTGGCACGCGGCGAATACCTGACGAAAGCCGCGGACTGCATCGCCTGTCACACCGTGCCCGGATCCGGCAAGCCGTTCGCCGGTGGGGTAGCCTTCAAGTTGCCCATCGGGACGATATACTCCAGCAACATCACCGCCGATCCCACGAGCGGAATCGGTGCTTGGAGCGACGATGATTTCTTGCGCGCGGTGCGCGATGGCGTGGGCAAGGAGGGGCAGCACCTTTATCCTGCGTTTCCGTACACGTCCTATACGAAGCTGAGCCGTGGTGATGCGCTTGCCATCAAGGCTTATCTCATCAGCCTGCCGGCGATCCGGCAGGCAAATCGCGCCAACGAGCTTGGTTTTCCCTTCAATCAACGGTGGGCCGTGGGGTTCTGGAATGCTGCCTTTTTCAAGGATCAACGTTTCGCGGCCGATCCGTCGAAGTCGTCCGAATGGAACCGCGGCGGCTATCTTGCGACGGCACTGGGCCATTGCGCCGAGTGCCACACGCCGCGCAATCCGGGCTTCGGCCTGGAGCATGGCAAAGAACTTGCCGGTGCCGAATTGCAAGGCTGGCGAGCCTACAACATCACACCGGATCCGAAATATGGAATCGGCGCCTGGAGCGATGCAGAGCTCGCGGAGTATTTGAAAACCGGTCTTGCCGTGGGGCACGCCTCGGCCAACGGTCCAATGGGTGAAGCCGTTTCGCACAGCCTGCAGTTTCTAAACCCCGAAGACATCGCGTCGCTGATCGCCTACCTGCGCGCTGTGCCCGCCCGCGAAGGCGCCCATCCGATCGATGTCGACCGGAATCCAGCGCCGGTCGTGGCATCGACCGAGACGGCGCCGGAAAGCGTCGATGCACCCGCGCATGCGCAGGGTCTCAAATTATTCGAGGGAGCGTGTGCGAGTTGTCATCAGTGGAACGGCAAGGGACAGCAATCGCAGTACGCGTCGCTGCTCGGCACGCGAGGCGTCAACGACGCGCACGGCGCGAACGTCACGCAGGCCATCCTTCAAGGTGTGAACATGCGAATCGGTGGTCGCGACGTCTTCATGCCGGCGTTCGGCAGTGCTTACTCGAATACCGAAGTGGCCGCGCTGGCCAACTATGTCATTGCACACTTCGGCGGCAAACAAGGCGAAGTCACGCCGGATCAGGTGGCCGAACGCCGTAATCTCTAATAGATCGATGCAGCAGCCTAACTCGGGCCGATCAATGAATAAGGCAGCGGCAGTTCGGTCGCCTCGACGAGGGTGCCGGTCGGCGCTGCGGCTTCCGCGCCGCCGGTCACAGCGGGCGTGGTTGCCTCGGTATTGAGCACGGCCAGCGCTTCGAATTCGGATCCGGTTTGCGCCAGTTCCGTGAGCCGTCCGCCACGTCCGTCGCTCAATTGGATCGTTTGGCCGATCGCCCAAGTACCGGCAGGCAAACGCAGCCGAAACAGCCGGCGTTTGATGCGTCCAAGATGCTGCGTGCGTGCGATGATTTCCTGGCCGGTGAAGCAGCCCTTGGTGAAGCTGATGCCGTCGATCAAATCGAGATTGAGCATCTGTGCGACGAACATTTCGCCGGTCGCGGCATAAACTTGCGGCAAGCCGGCGCGAATGTCGGCCAGACGCCAGTCATGTTCAACGCGCCGTGCTGGATCGGCCTGCGACGCGCATTCGCTCCCCGGCGCTTGGCTTACGGGCAGCGGTGCCGCGGCAGCACCGCCGATCCCGTGCTTCGTGAGGTCCTGACGGCTGCCGATGACCCAGTACCGGTTCGGGTCGGCACCGACACGGGCAACGCCAATGCCATTGCGTTCCGCATAGCCTTGCGCCGCATCGGGAATGGGTAGTTCGCCGAACGTGAATGCCTCGGTTCCATGCCGGCCGATTGCCGCGAATTGCTCGCTGAGGTCCTCGATGCGCACCTGCGTCCGCAGGACGTATTTGCGCAGCCGTTCGAGCGTCGGCGGAACGATCTCACGGGGCAGTATCGCGATCACACCACTGGAATGCGGCAGCAGGTGAAGCACGGCGATGACCCGTCCCTGCGGACTGGAATAGGCGGCCAACAGCGGCGCACCGGCACTCAGGCGGCGGGTGTCGTTTGATACTTGCCCCTGTAAGAAACTGGCGGCGTCGGGCCCGGCAAATCGCAAAAGGCCGAGATGAGGCAGGTTCCCCGAGACGGGGCCGGTAGGATCGTTCATACGAACTATGAGATGGGTACATCGCCTGCGCTGTCAACCCCATCCAGGCATGGAACTTGTAGCAAATTCACCACCCGGCGCGTAGGTATGCGGCCCTGTTTTCTGGCAAACTTTGCGGTGTGACTCGAATCGCGAAGATCTACCGCACATGACCGAACAGGCGACCCACCCCCACCGCCCAGGTGGCGAATCAGCGGTCGGTCCACCGGCGAACGCCCTGAACTCGGGCGACTCGGCGGCGAATTCGAACGGCGCACCGGGACTCGGCGACCGGCCGGTGACTCAGACGACGGCTCAACCGCGAGAGATCGGCGGCCGTCAGGGGCCGGATCCCACACGTTTCGGCGACTGGGAGCTACGCGGCCGGTGTATTGATTTCTAGCTCAAGGATCGAATCGAATGCCCGTACGCGTCCGGCCTCTATCTCCGCATCTGCAAGTCTATCGCTGGCAGATCAGCAATACGTTATCCATCTTGCATCGACTCACCGGCGTGGCGCTCGCGCTCGGGCTGGTAGCGCTCTCTTATTGGCTGATCTCGCTGGCGGGCGGCGAGGAGGCGTACGCCGCGGCGATGCGCGTTTTCGCAAGTAAGGTGGGGCTGTTTTTTCTGATCGGCTGGACCTTTTCCTTTCTGTTCCATTTGCTGAACGGTGTGCGTCACTTGTTCTGGGACGCGGGCTATGGATTCGAGCGAAACCAGCGGCATGCCAGCGGTTGGCTCGCCGTGCTCGGTGCGCTGGGGCTGACGGCGTGCGTTTGCCTGGTTGTCTGGCACGGACTGCATACATGAGCCTGCGCAGTCCGTTGGGCCGCGTTCTGGGATTGGGTTCCGCCAAAGACGGGACGGGACATTGGTGGGCTGAGCGCGTCACCTCGATCGCCTTGATCCCGCTGACCCTATGGTTCTTTTTTTCGCTGCTGTTGTTGCCGGGGCTCGACTACGGCACGGTCAAGACGTGGCTGGCGGTGCCGATCAGCAGTTTCCTCGCCATGCTTTTGATCGCGGTAGCGACCTATCACTCCTACTTGGGCACGACCGCCGTCATTGAGGACTACGTGCATGCGGCAGGAGTGAAAGTGTTGTCGTTGTTGCTGTCGCGGTTTCTTTATGTGCTCTTTGGCGGCGCGAGCCTATTTGCCATCTTGCGCGTCGCGTTCGGATCTTGAAGACCATGCGCGAATACAAATTCATCGAGCATACGTACGATGTGGTTGTCGTCGGCGCCGGCGGTGCGGGCCTGCGCGCGACTTTCGGGCTGGCTGAGGCAGGGCTGTCTACGGCCTGTCTCAGTAAGGTATTCCCGACGCGCAGCCACACCGTCGCTGCACAGGGCGGCATATCCGCGGCCCTCGGCAACATGGGCGAGGACGATTGGCGCTGGCATATGTACGACACAGTGAAGGGGTCGGACTGGTTGGGAGATCAGGACGCCATCGAATTCATGTGCAAGGAAGCGCCGGCGGCAGTGATCGAGCTCGAGCATTATGGCGTGCCGTTCTCGCGCACCGATGAAGGGAAAATCTACCAGCGTCCCTTCGGCGGCATGACCACGCATTTCGGCAAGGGAATTGCGCAGCGAACCTGCGCGGCGGCCGATCGTACCGGACATGCCATGCTGCATACCTTGTATCAGCAATCGCTGAAGCATGAGGCGAGTTTTTTCATCGAATACTTCGCACTCGACCTGATTATGGAAAACGGCGAGTGTCGCGGTGTCATCGCCCTGGACATGTCGGATGGCACGCTGCATCGCTTTCGCTCGCACCAGGTCATCTTGGCGACCGGCGGCTATGGCCGGGCGTGGTTCTCGTGCACGTCGGCCCACACGTGCACCGGAGATGGGGGCGGGATGGCTCTGCGCGCCGGCTTGCCCCTGCAGGACATGGAATTCGTGCAGTTTCATCCGACGGGGATCTATGGCGCCGGTTGTCTCATCACGGAGGGATCGCGAGGCGAGGGCGGTTATCTGACGAATTCCAATGGTGAGCGATTCATGGAGCGCTACGCGCCCAATGCCAAGGATTTAGCCTCGCGCGACGTAGTCAGCCGCGCAATGACCGTGGAGATTCGCGAGGGACGCGGCGTCGGCAAGAACAAGGATCATATTCATCTGCATCTCGAACACTTGGGGGCGGCCGTCATCAAGGAGCGGCTGCCCGGCATCGCCGAGACCACCAGAATCTTTGCGAATGTCGACGTCAATAAAGAGCCAATTCCGGTGCTGCCCACCGTTCACTACAATATGGGCGGCATTCCGTGCAACTTCCACGGCGAGGTCGTCACCCGCCGCGGCGGCGACTCCGATTCGGTGGTGCCGGGCCTGATGGCGGTCGGAGAGGCCGCCTGCGTGTCGGTCCATGGCGCAAATCGCCTAGGTTCCAATTCGCTGCTCGATCTGGTCGTCTTTGGACGCGAGGCGGCGCGGCATTGCGCGCGCGTGGTCAAACCCGGCACCCCGCACCGGGCCTTCAAGCCCGATTCTGCGCACGCCGCGCTGGCGCGGCTCGATAAGATTCGCAACGCCAAGGGGTCGCTGCGCACCGCCGATATCCGTTTGGCCATGCAACGAGTCATGCAGAGCGACGCCGCGGTGTTCCGCACCGGCGAAACCTTGGCCGACGGCAAGCGCAAACTCGCGGAAGTTTTCGCGTCGTTCAGCGATGTACGCGTGACCGACCGCTCGATGGTCTGGAACACGGATCTGATCGAAACGTTGGAACTCGATAACTTACTGGGCCAAGCCGTGGCCACCATGCACTCGGCCGAAAACCGCAAGGAAAGCCGCGGCGCGCAGGCGCGCGAAGACTTCCCGAACCGTGACGATCAGAATTGGCTGAAGCATACCCTATGCTGGGTGGATGCGCAGGGCGCCACGAAGTTCGATTACCGAAGGGTGCACTTGAATACCTTGACCGATGAGGTCGAGTCCGTTGCGCCCAAGGCACGAACCTATTGATGCGCACTAGGAGCTAAGGTCCATGGCTGAATTTACGCTACCCGCCAATTCCAAGATCCGCAAGGACGGACGGGTCTTCAAAGCGCCTGCCGGTGCGAAAAACGTGCGCATCTTCAAGATCTACCGATTCGACCCCGACTCCACCGAGAATCCGCGGATCGACAGTTACGAAGTGGACATGGATAGCTGCGGACCGATGGTGCTGGACGCGCTCATCAAGATCAAAAACGAGATCGACTCCACATTAAGCTTTCGCCGTTCCTGCCGCGAAGGCATCTGTGGATCCTGCGCCATGAACATCGACGGCAAGAACGGCCTCGCGTGCATCAGTGCCTGCGCCGACGTGAAGCACGACATCAGGATCTATCCCTTGCCGCACCTGCCCGTCATCAAGGATTTGGTGCCGGATCTTACGAATTTCTATGCTCAGTATGCATCCATCAAGCCTTGGCTGCAGACGCGTACGCCGGCGCCGCCCGATGCAGAGCGGCTGCAGTCGAAGGAGGATCAAGAAAGGGTGGATCGTCCGTCGGCCTGCATACTGTGCGCCTGCTGTTCGACCAGCTGCCCGAGTTATTGGTGGAACAGCGATCGCTATCTGGGGCCTGCCGCGTTGCTGGCGGCATACCGCTGGATCGTCGACAGCCGCGATGAAGCAGCCGGGGAACGCCTCGATCAACTGGAAGATCCATTCCGCCTGTATCGCTGCCATACCATCATGAACTGCGCAGAGGCCTGTCCCAAGGACTTGAATCCCGCCAAGGCCATTGCGGAGATCAAGCAAACGCTGGCGCATCGCCGTCATTGATGGACGGCGACATCGGCAAGCTCCGCTGGCGTTGCCGGCGTGGGATGAAAGAGCTCGACCTGCTGCTCACGCGCTACGTCGACGAGGAGTATCGGGATGCTGCACCCGACCACAGGCAAGCCTTCCAGCGATTGTTGGACTGCCATGACCCATTGATATACGACTACTTTCTCGGGCGGGCATCACCGCCTGACGCCGTGCTTGCGTCCCTCATCGAGCGAATTACCGTCAAGCGCTCGAACGACCGCTAGGAGCCTGTCTGAGTATTCTGCGTGGCCGCGAGCGCGGCAAATTTCCCCTCAGTCGAGGCGGAGCCGACGTAGTTGGGTCAAGACCCAACAGAATACTCAGACAGGCTCCTCGTGGCACCTTCCGCGCCTGGTAGAATCGGCGCTGTGCACAAAGTCACGTTTACTATCAAAAGCACGCGGAAATTGTCGAACTTTTCCGGAGAGCGTCGGTCTATCGCGTCAGGCTGGTGGGTGTACTGGCCGGTTTGGGATCCCTCATGACCGTCGAGGAGAGCGATCTTAAGCTGGTCGAAAAAGTCCAGCGCGGCGAGCGCGCGGCTTTCGATTTGTTGGTGCTGAGATACCAACACAAGGTGCTGAAGCTAATCATGCGATACGTGCACGATGCGACCGAGGCTGAGGACATTGCACAAGAGGCATTCGTCAAGGCGTATCGCGCATTGCAGTCGTTTCGCGGCGATAGCGCCTTCTATACCTGGCTGTATCGGATTGCGATCAACACGGCGAAGAACGCCCTCGTGGCCACCAAGCGGCGGCCCATGGATTATGACCTCGACCTGCAGGATCCCGAGCAATACGAGCTTCATGCGCGATTGGCGGAATCCGAAACACCCGAAGGCTTGCTGCTCACGGACGAGATTCGCGACACCGTAAATCGGGCCATCGAGAACCTGCCCGACGATTTGCGCACCGCCATCGTGCTGCGCGAATTGGAAGGCTTGAGTTATGAAGATATCGCGCAAACGATGGATTGCCCGGTAGGCACGGTGCGCTCGCGAATATTTCGTGCGCGCGAGGCGATTGATAAAAAGCTACGACCCATTTTCGATGGCGGCCTTGGTCGGCCCGAGGACACATGAGCGAACAAATTCGTGAGCAGGTCTCGGCATTTCTCGACGGCGAGCTGCCCAATTCGGAAACCGAGTTGTTGCTGAAGCGGCTGACGCGCGACGCGGAGCTGCGCGAAAGCTTCGGACGCTACGCCCTCATCGGTGAATCGTTGCGAGGCGGCAGCCATGCTCGCTTGACCCAGGGCTTCACGGCGCGCGTGAATCGAGCCATCGACGGTGAACCGTTGGTCGCCGCCGCGCAGCCCGCCCGCGGGCGGTCGAGGAGATGGTGGCGCCCATTTGCCGGCGCCGCGGTGGCCGCCGGGGTGGCTGCGGTGGCGGTCATCGCCCTGCAACAGCGCACGATCGCCCCGGCGCTGCGAGCCGGGCCGCCGGTGACGGCTCAAAATATGGTAAGCGCTCAAAGTGGGACGACCCGGCGGGCCGTCATTACCGCCCAAAATGTGGCGATGACTCAACAGGCGTCTCCCGCCAAACCCACCGAGGCGCTGTCGTATACGGTACCGGCGGCAGTGGCGGACGCGCCGACCGCCATGCCGGCGGCGCGGTTGACGAATTACGTGTTCGCTCACAGCAAGTACTCCTCCGTCATGGGGCAGAATGATGTACTGAACGATTTGATATCCGATGCGGATGCGGAGGACGCCGCGGCGACTGACGGATCGCGGGACGCGCGCGTCGCTCCATGATGACTCCCCTGCTTAGCCGCGCTGGCTGGATCGTTCCCTGTGCCGTGGTCGGCGTTTTGCTGACGGTGTTGCCGCGGCCTTCGCGAAGCGCCGATGACCCGCGCGAGTGGCTGGAGAAGATGAACCATGCCCTGGCCACGCGAAACTACGACGGCACGTTCTTTCATTTGAGCGATGGCCGGGTCGAGACCATGCGTATCGTGCACCGGGTGCGCGCGGGCCGTGTGACGGAGCGGCTGCAATCATTGGACGGGTCCGGCCGCGAGTTCGTACGGAATAACGATGAACTGACCTGTTATCTGCCCGATCAGCATACGGTATTGGTCGAGCCTCGCCAGGACCGGGGCCCGTTCTTGGGATCGTTGCCGCAATTCGGCAGCGACGTGAACGAGTTCTACAACATCGAAGCGCTGGCCAAGTCGCATGTGCTCGGCCATGTTGCGCATGTCATCGTCGTCACGCCGAAGGACCAGTATCGTTTCGGTTATCGCTTATGGCTGGACGAGAACACGGCCATGCCGTTGAAGACGCAGTTATGCGACTCGCGCGGCCAGGTGATCGAGCAAATCCTGTTCGCCCGTTTGGCAATGCCCGACAATATTCCGGATAGCGATTTGATGCCGGCGGTGCATACGGAGGGAATGCATTGGGTGCGGCAGGGCCCATCGAGAGATTCGGCCTCGCCGGCGCTGTCTGCCTATCGGGCAAGTGAATTGCCGCCCGGCTTCCGCCTAACCGTGTCCGGCGCGCAGACGTTGGGCGGCGCGAGCGTACCCGCCACGCACTTGGTCTATTCCGATGGCTTGGCGACCGTGTCCGTATTCGTCGAAGCGCAGCCTGACCCGAAGCCTGCCACCGACGACAAATCCAGCGCGGCCCCGGAACCGCCGATGCAAGGGCTGGCGCGGGTGGGTTCTGGATTCGCCTATTCGACGGTGGTGCAAGGGCATCAAGTGACCGCCGTGGGCGAGGTTCCCGCCAAGACGGTGGAGTTCATCGCGCATTCGATGAAGTCCTACAGCGGCAGCGATCTCCCCGCGCATTGAGATTTCTCCTGTATTCGCGCCCCGGCTGCGGACTCTGCGAGGAGATGCTCGCGGGCCTGGCGGCGCTGCCTGAGGTTCACGGGGTGCCCGTCGACGTCATCGACGTGGATGCCGATTTGAATACGCGAATGCGCTACGGCCACAAGATTCCGGTGTTGTTATTCGCCGGCGAGTTGGTGTGCCACGGACATTTGGACGCCGAAGAGGTGCATAAGGCGCTCGCGCACCACCGCTGACCGGTATAATGAGGAGTTTGGCCCCCCAACTTAGGCCTTGATGAAGAATATCCGCAACTTTTCGATCATTGCTCACGTCGATCACGGCAAATCGACCTTGGCGGATCGATTCATCCAGGAGTGCGGTGGTCTTGACGCTCGGGAGATGCAGGCGCAGGTTCTCGATTCCATGGATTTGGAGCGCGAGCGCGGCATCACCATCAAGGCGCAAAGCGTGACGCTCGGCTTCAAATCGGTCACCGGCGAGGTCTACCAACTCAATTTCATCGATACGCCGGGACACGTGGATTTTTCCTACGAAGTCTCTCGATCGCTGGCGGCCTGCGAGGGTGCGCTGCTGGTGGTCGATGCCGCTCAGGGCGTCGAAGCCCAGAGCGTCGCCAACTGCTATACGGCCCTGGAGCAGGGACTCGAGGTGCTGCCGGTCATCAATAAGATCGATCTGCCTTCCGCCGATGTGCCCAAGGTCATTCACGAAATCGAAGAAATTATCGGTATCCCGGCCGACGATGCGGCGCTGGTGAGCGCCAAGACGGGATTGGGCGTCAAGGAATTGCTCGAACAGCTGGTGAAGCGTATCCCGGCGCCAAAGGGTGATCCCGACGGCCCGTTGCAGGCGCTCATCATCGACTCTTGGTTCGACAACTACGTGGGCGTCGTTTCCCTGGTGCGCGTCATGAATGGTGCGTTGCGATTGGGAGCCAAGATCCGCGTCATGTCGACCGGCCGAAGTCATCAGATCGACAAGCTGGGCAGGTTCACGCCGAAACCGGTGGCGCGTGAATCGCTCGAGACCGGCGAAGTGGGTTTCGTCATCGCGGGCATCAAGGAGATCGACGGTGCGCCGGTGGGCGATACGATTACGCTCGATGGCAATCCGGCCAGCGCGCCGCTCGAGGGTTTCAAGCAGGTTCAGCCGCGCGTCTTCGCCGGGCTATTCCCGGTCAGCTCAGACGACTACGAGCAGTTCCGCGAAGCGCTCAAGAAGCTCAAGCTGAACGATTCGGCGCTGCATTTCGAGCCCGAGGTATCGACGGCATTGGGCTTTGGCTTTCGCTGTGGCTTCTTGGGCCTGTTGCACATGGACATCGTGCAGGAGCGGCTCGAGCGCGAGTACAATCTAGACCTCATCACCAGTGCGCCCACCGTCATCTATGAAGTGTTGCTCACGGACGGCACGGTGACCAACGTCGACAACCCCACCAAGCTGCCGCCGCAGGATCGGATCGCTGAACTGCGCGAGCCCATCATCACCGCCAATATCTTGGTACCGCCGGAGCATGTCGGCGCCGTGCTCGCACTGTGCAGCGAGAAGCGCGGTGTGCAGAAAAAGATGCTGTTCCTCGGCAGCCAGGTATCGTTGCAATATGAACTGCCGCTCGCGGAAGTCGTCCTCGACTTCTTCGATCGGCTCAAGTCGGCAAGCCGCGGCTATGCCTCCTTCGATTACGAATTCAGTCACTTCCAAGCGGCGCCGCTGGTCAAATTGGACGTACTCATCAACGGCGACCCGGTCGACGCGTTATCGCTCATCGTGCATCGAGACAACTCCTACCAGCGGGGCCGGGAGTTGGTCGACAAGATGCAAGAACTCATCCCGCGCCAGATGTTCGATATCGCGGTGCAAGCAGCGATCGGCGCGCATATCATCGCACGCGCCAGCGTCAAAGCCATGCGCAAGAACGTGCTCGCCAAGTGCTATGGCGGCGACATCACGCGCAAGAAAAAGCTGCTGGAAAAGCAGAAAGCCGGCAAGAAGCGCATGAAGCAAGTCGGGCAGGTCGAAATCCCGCAGGAGGCTTTTCTAGCCGTGCTGCAAGTCGGCAAGAAGTCTGGTTGATGCGGCCGTGTCGCCATCCGCGCGCCTGTAAAACGCGCGCACGAACCGGCGCGAAGGCAAATCCATTGAGTAACTGCACCATGTTGGGAGTCTTTAGTGAGTGACGGCGATACCCTCTTCTTCGTTTTGTTGTGCGCAAGCGCGGCCTGCGTGGTGGTGATTTTGATCGACGGCTGGTTCCTGCGGCCGCAACGGGATCCGGGTGCGACCAGCATGGAAGAGCCGTGGCTGCCGAAAATGGCGGGTTATGCGCTGGTGGCGTTGGCGCTCGCCATGCTGTGGCGGTTGTTCCGATACGAGGCGGTGGACTTCAGTTTGATGCTGGTGGTCGTGGGTGCGCTGTCGGGCGTCATCTGGGCGCTCGACCGGCTCTTCTTCGCCGAGCGCAGGAAGCTTGCCGCGGCATCCGCGGGCACCCCGGCCGAGCGCGTGCGCGAGCCCATTGCCGTCGAATATGCACGCTCGTTCTTCCCGGTGATCGTGCTGGTTTTGGTGATCCGCTCGTTCCTGTTCGAGCCGTTTCGAATCCCCTCGGATTCCATGATGCCGACGCTGTTCGACGGCGACTTCATCTTCGTCAGCAAGTATTCCTATGGGCTGCGGCTGCCGGTTTCCAATACGCTGGTGGTCCCCACCGGTACGCCGCAGCGCGGCGACGTCATCGTTTTCAGGCTGCCGCCCAACCCGAAGATCAACTACATCAAGCGGCTCATCGGCTTGCCGGGCGACCGAATTCGCGTGGATGCGAACAACCAGCTATACGTCAATGACGTGCCGCAGCCGCAACAGCCGGGCCCGGCATATATTGGACCGAAGCAGGACCTGTGGAATTACACGGGCGTGCCCACGGCGACCGAGATGCTGGGGGCCAAGCGGCACATGCTCATGTTTGCCCGAGGCGGCGTCAAAGAGGGCGAATGGGTGGTCCCGGAGGGCCACTATTTCTTCATGGGCGACAACCGCAACAACAGCAAGGACAGCCGGTGGTTGGACGAGCCGGACGCTCCGGGCTTCGTCCCGGAGCGGAATTTGGTGGGTAAGGCCGTACGAATTTGGCTTAATCTTGATACTCGTGACGGACCTCTCTGGAGGCGAATCGGAACTGCGATTCAATAAGAGGTCGATTAGGGAGGATTTTTATGGGCCGGAATCAATTCATACGCCAGGATCAACGCGCCAGGCGCCGCAGCTACGCCATGCGCCACCACCGCTGGGGCATGCGCCGACAGCAGCATGGCATGACCCTGATGGGGATCCTCTTCATTCTGGCGCTCGTCGGGCTCATCGGCTATGCCGGTCTGCGCTTGACACCCCTGTATCTGAATTACATCAAGGTCGCTCGTAGCATGGAAGCCGCGGCCACTGAGTTCAAGAGCGACAACCCGGATCCCATCGCTATCCGCCGTTCGCTGGAAAAGCATTGGCAGATCGAAGACATTTCGAACGTCGATGCCAAAGACGTTGAAATAGTCAAAAATGAGAACGGGGTCGCGCTGCACCTGGCCTACGACGATGCGGCACCCTACGTCTCGAATGTGTCGCTGTCGGTGCACTTCGACAAGACCGTGAAGGTGCAGTGATTCCGCAGCGCAAATCGAACGAGATCCTAACCTGGGTGGAAACGGCGTTCGGGTACACCTTTGTGCAGCCGGCGCTCTGCCATGCGGCGCTGACGCACCGTAGCGCCGGCGCCGATCACAACGAGCGGCTCGAGTTTTTGGGGGATTCAGTTCTCAATTGCTGCGTGGCGCGGATGCTGTTCGACGCGCACCCGGAGGCGGACGAGGGAGCCCTTTCCAGGCTGCGGGCGACCTTGGTCAGCGGCGATACCTTGGCGCAGATTGCGCAACAGCTGGGTCTGGGTGAGCATTTGCAGCTTGGGGCGGGTGAATTGAAGTCCGGCGGCTTTCGGCGCGCTTCGATTTTGGCGGATACTTTGGAGGCCATATTGGGCGCGATTTTTCTCGATTCTGGATTCGATGCGGCCGCGGTGGTAGTGAACCGCATCATGGGCCCGCGGATGTCTGCCCTGCCGGCGGCCGAACTGCTCAAGGACGCCAAGACCCGCTTGCAGGAAGCGCTGCAGGCGCACGGGCTCGCCCTGCCGGTCTACACGCTGACTGCGGTCGCGGGCGATGCGCATGCGCAATCGTTCACGGTGACGTGCGAGGTGCCCGTGTTCGAACTTGCGGCCGTGGGCGAGGGCGGCAGCCGGCGTCGCGCCGAGCAATTGGCGGCAACGAAGCTGTTGGCGCTTCTGCCGTCCGAAATCCGGCCGCCGGTCGGCCGGCCGCCGGATGGCCCTACCCCCGCCAGCCGGCTTCCCGGCGTGCGTAAAACGTCATGAGCGGGCCGGCATTTCGTGCGGGTCATGTCGCCATCGTCGGCCGTCCCAACGTGGGCAAGTCGACGCTGGTGAATGCGTTGGTGGGCCGCAAGGTGAGCATCGTGACCGCCAAACCGCAGACCACGCGACATCGTATTTTAGGCGTCGTGACTCGGCCTGAGGCGCAACTGGTTCTGGTCGACACGCCGGGATTGCACGAATCGACGCGCCGCGTGATGAATCAGTACATGAACCGCGTCGCCATTTCCTCTTCGCAGGATGCAGACGTCATTCTGTTCGTCATCGAAGCCATGCAGTTCACGGACGAGGACATGTGGGTCTGGGAGCGCGTACGGGGTCTCAAGCAACCGCTGTTCCTGGTTATCAACAAAGTGGATCGCGTTTACCCCAAAGAGAAGCTTCTGCCGTTTCTCGAGGAGATGACGGCCCGTATCCCGGCATCCGGGATCGTGCCGATCTCGGCGCTCGAATCCGATAATCTCGTTCGCTTGGTGGATCTGGTGGGCTCGCGCCTGCCGTTATCGCCGCCGCTCTTTGCGGCGGACGTACTCACCGATCGCGATGAGCCGTTTCACGCGGCGGAAGTGGTGCGCGAGAAGCTGACGCTCAAGCTGCGCGAAGAGTTGCCGTACGGCATCAATGTGCAGATCGAACGCTTTGCCGATGAGGACAACCGCATCATGATCAACGCGGTCATCTGGGTGGAGCGCGCCGGCCAGAAAGCCATCGTCATCGGTCAGGGCGGCGAACGACTCAAGGAAATCGGGCGGCTCGCGCGCATCGAGCTCAACGATCTATGGCAGCGTTCTGTGCATCTCGAACTATGGGTGAAGGTCAAGGAAAACTGGGCCGACAGCGAAATGGCCTTGCGCCAATTCGGTTACGATACGCTGTAAGGACTGACTGAGGGCGACGTCATCAAAACCGGCAGCACCAGTGCGCGGCGCGTAGCTTTGGCGCCAGCCTACATATTGCACCAGTACGCCTATCGGGACACCAGCCGCATCGTCGAAGTGTTCACCGCGGAATACGGCCGGCTCAGCTTGTTCGCGCGCGGCGCAAACGGGCCCAAATCTTCGCTGAAAGGCGTGCTCCAGCCGTTCCAGCGGCTGCTCCTGTCGTGGTCCGGCAAGACCGAAGCTTGTGCATTGGTCGCGGCGGAAATCGACGGTGCTGCGACCAACCTGGGGAAAGAGCGGCTCATGAGCGGGTTCTATTTGAACGAGTTGCTGCTCAAGCTCACCGAGCGCCGGGATCCGCATCCGGCGATTTTTTTCTCGTACGCCTCGTGTATCGAAGCGCTGTGCGCCGGCGCCGGCGAAGAGGCCGCGTTGCGGTGTTTCGAAAAAAGATTGCTTGAATTTTTGGGTTATGGATTGCAGTTGACGATGACGGACGAAGGCCTGCCCGTCAGGCCGGACCGCTACTATCGTGTTGCCGTCGAGCGCGGCCCGCAAACGTGCGTGGCGGAGGCGCCGGGCGCCGTGTACGGCCGGTCCTTGACCGATCTCGACGCGGAGAGCTTCGAGAATGCGCGCTCGTTGCGCGATGCCAAGCGCGTGCTGCGCGCGGCGATCGATGCGTGTCTCGACGGCCGTCCGCTCAAATCGCGCGCGGTAATGTTGGCGCTGCGGCAGGCGCGGCACAGCCAGATCGGACCGCCGCAGCGGGAGGAGTTGTGAGCCCCCCGGTATTGACACCGGCGGGCATCGCGCTCGGAGTCAACATCGATCATGTGGCAACGCTGCGCCAGGCGCGCCGCGGCCGCTATCCCGATCCGCTCCACGCCGCGCTTCTCGCCGAACAGTCGGGGGCGGACAGCATCACGCTGCACCTGCGGGAGGATCGGCGGCACATTCAAGACCGGGACGTCACCGTCATGCGCGAGGCGCTGCAGACACGAATGAACCTGGAAATGGCGGTAACCGAAGAGATGATCCGCATCGCGCAGCGCGTGCTGCCGCACGATTGCTGCTTGGTGCCGGAATCGCGCGAAGAAATCACGACCGAAGGCGGCCTTGACGTTGCCGGCCAATTGGGTCGGGTGGCCGAAGCGTGCACGGCTCTCGGCGCGTCGGGCGTCAGAGTGTCGTTGTTCATCGATCCCGACGATGTCCAAATCCAGGCCGCGAAGCGCGCCGGAGCGCCGGTAATCGAGCTGCATACCGGCACGTTCGCAAATGCCGATGGTGCGGCGCGCGCGCGCGCGTTCGAACGGCTGCGATCGGCCGCCAATCTGGCCGCATCCCTCGGATTGACGGTCAACGCGGGTCATGGACTCAACTACCACAATGTCGAACTCATCGCTGCGATTCCGGAAATCGTCGAGCTGAACATCGGGCACGCCATCGTGGCGCGCGCTGTATTCGACGGATTGCCGAAGGCGGTGCGCGACATGAAGGATTTGATGCGTGCGGCGCGGCTAACTTAAGTGATATTCGGAATCGGAATCGACGTTCTCAAGGTGGATCGTATCGAGCAGGTGTTCAAGAAGCACGGCGAGCGCTTCGTGGCGCATTTATTGATGCCCGAAGAGCGTGCGCAGCTCGAGCGCACCGCGCGTCCGGTGCGTTTTCTCGCGATGCGATTTGCCGCGAAGGAGGCGATCGTGAAGGGCATGGGCACCGGCTTTGCCCATGGCGTATGGATACGCGACGTCGGCATCGTTCAGAATTCCTGGGGCAAGCCGGAAGTGGTCTATTCCGAACGCGGCGCAAAAGTGCGCGACGGCCTCGGCATCGGGGACGGGCACGTCACCCTCACGGATGAGGCCGGATTGGTGGTGGCGGTGGCTGTATTGATGCGGCGTGCCCCATGAACACCTTGGTTTTCGACATCGAAACCGTACCGGATACGGACTTAGGACGGCGGCTCTACGGGCTCAAAGACCTGTCCGACGAACAAGTCGCGCAGATCATGTTCACGAAACGCCGCCAGGAAACCGGCAGCGAATTCCTGTCGCACGAACAGCATCGGGTGGTGGCGATCTCGGTGGTGATGCGGGCGCGCGACTCCTTGAAAGTCTGGAGCCTCGGGGAAGAAGGCTCGTCCGAAAAGGATTTGATCGAGCGCTTTTTCGATGGCTTGGATAAATTCACCCCGGATCTGGTGTCATGGAACGGCGCCGGATTCGATTTGCCGGTGCTGCACTACCGAAGCCTGCTGCACAGCGTGACCGCGGCGCGGTACTGGGAAACCGGGGAAGGCGACAGCAGCTTCAGGTACAGCAATTACCTGAGCCGCTTTCATTGGCGGCACATGGATTTGATGGATATCCTGTCCGGATTCCAGGGTCGCGGTCGGGCAAGCCTCGACGACGTGGCGACGCTCTTGGGTTTCCCCGGCAAAGTCGGCATGCATGGCTCGCAGGTATGGGAGGTTTACCTGCAGGGCGGGCTCGCGCGCATCCGGGATTATTGCGAAACCGACGTTTTGAATACCTACCTGGTTTATTTGCGCTTTCAGCTGCTGCGCGGGCATTTGAACGCGGCGGAACACGCGGGCGAAATTGGACGAGTACGCAAATTGCTGCATGAGTCGGCTGCGGCGCATCTCAAAGAGTTCGCTGCTGCGTGGCTTCAGGCTCCTCCTAGTTGAAGCTCGGCGACGTGCAAGAGGCTGATGTCGTGGATCTGGCTCATGATGGCCGGGGGATTGCGCGCGTCGGCGGCAAGGCCGTTTTCATCGAAGGCGCCTTGCCGGGAGAACACGTGCGTTTTCGCGTATTCAAGCGCCGCCGGCAACTGGATGAGGCGGGCTTGGTCGAAGTGCTGGTGGCCTCGCCTGACCGTGTCGTTCCCAAGTGCGCATACTTTGGGATCTGCGGCGGATGTTCATTGCAGCATCTGGCGCCGGCAGCGCAATTGGCCGCCAAGGAGCGGCAATTGCTCGACAACCTCGAGCGTATCGGCCGGGTGAGACCGGAACGGGTGTTTGCGCCGCTTCGCGGTCCGGAATGGGCCTACCGGCGGCGCGCCCGCCTCGGGGTCAAGTACGTTCATAAGAAGGGCCGGGTGCTCGCCGGTTTCCGCGAACGGGACAGGCCGTATCTCGCGGATATACGCCGCTGCGAGGTCCTCCTCGAGCGGTTCGCGAGCCTGCCGGAGGAGCTGGCCGCTCTGGTGGAAACCCTGTCCTTGCGCGAAAAGATTCCGCAGGTCGAGCTGGCGGCGGGGGATGATCCGAGGGCGGCGCATGACCCGGGGTCGGCGGACGCGCTCGGCGATTCGGGATCCGGCGGCGGGACGGCGGCGTTGGTGTTTCGCGTGATGGAGCCGCCCACTGCGGACGACCTCGGCAAGCTTGCGGCCTTCGGCGAGCAGCATGCCGTGCAGATTTTTCTGCAGAGCGGCGGCCTCGACAGCATTGAACCGTTGCGGCACGGGTACGCGCCGCTCGCGTACTCCCTCGACGCCAACCGCATCACGCTGCAGTTCGGGCCGGTCGACTTCATTCAAGTGAACCGCGAGATCAACGCATCCATGGTCAGGACGGCGGTGGAGCTGCTGCAACCTACCTCGTCCGACGCGGTGCTCGACCTGTTTTGCGGACTCGGCAATTTCACCTTGAGCTTAGGGTGCCGCGCAGCAAGGGTAGTGGGGGTAGAAGGGGATGCGGCCCTGGTGGCGAAGGCCCGGGCCAATGCCCTGCGCAACGGCCTCAGCAATGCGGATTTCCATGTGGAGAACCTATTCGAGCCCGCTCACCTGGGGGCGTGGGCCCAAAATGCCTATGATTTGGTGCTATTGGACCCTCCGCGGGCGGGTGCGGCTGAAATCCTGGAACGCATGCCACAGTGGCGACCGCGTCGGCTCGTGTATATTTCCTGCCATCCAGGGAGTTTGGCGCGGGACGCTGGGGTCTTGGTGGGGGGCCAGGGCTTCAAGCTGATCGGCGCAGGGGTAATGGACATGTTTCCGCATACCACACACGTCGAATCGATCGCGGTGTTCGAGAGAGGCGCATGAGCTTAGGTCCGCTCATGGTCGATATAGCGGGCACCGAATTAACCCCCGATGACATTGAGATTCTCGCACATCCGTTGGTCGGCAGCGTCCTGCTGTTTACCCGCAACTATCGCAGTCCGGAACAAGTCGCCACGCTGACGGCGGCTATCCGGGCGGTGCGTGCGCCGCACTTGCTGATCGCGGTCGACCACGAGGGCGGCAGGGTGCAGCGTTTTCGTGAAGGCTTCACCAAGCTGCCGGCCTCGCGGCCGTTGGGGCGACGCTTCGAGGAGGACCGTCGCGATGGGTTGGGTCTGACCCGCTCCGTCGGCTGGCTCATGGCAAGCGAGCTGCGCAATGTCGGCGTCGACTTCAGTTTTGCTCCCTGCGTGGATCTGGATTACGGCGTGAGCGAGATCATCGGCGATCGTTCGTTCCATCGAGACCCGGAGACAGTCGCGTCGCTGGCGGCCGCCTACATGTTGGGCATGCGTGATGCCGGCATGGCGGCGACCGCCAAACATTTTCCCGGCCATGGGGCAGTGGTCGCCGACTCGCATGTCGCTCTGCCGGTGGACCGGCGCCATTTGGTCGATATGGAAGGCGACATACGGCCCTACCGGCTGCTGATCGAGAATAACCTGGCGGCGGTCATGGCTGCCCACGTCGTGTATCCCGCCGTCGATTCGTTGCCGGCCAGTCTCTCGCGACGCTGGATCACCGATATCTTGCGCGGCGAGTTGGGTTTTCACGGCTGCGTATTCGCCGACGATCTTTCCATGGCGGGCGCGGTCGCATTCGGCGACGTCGTTGAACGTGCGCGCCTGAGCTTGGCTGCGGGCTGCGATGTGCTGCCCATCTGCAATGACCGCGCGGCCGTGTCCACGGTGCTGGATCACTTCAAGCCCGGCGTGGCCGACGCCGCGTCGCAGGCAAGAATCGTGCGAATGCGCGCCCGCGGCGCGGCGCCCGTAGCGCTTACCGCCGACCCGCATTGGCTCGAAACCGTGCAGCGCATCGTGAATCTTTCGGCCGCGCCGCCGCTTGTGCTGACAGAGGAACAGTCATGACGAGCATCGATGTCGACTTCTATCGCCGCTTGCTCGAGAGCTCTCCGGAGGGTGTGGTACTGGTCGATGCCCGCATTCCAGAGCATCCGGTCGTGTATGTGAACCATGGGTTTGAAACTTTGACCGGCTATGCGGCCGCTGATCTTATCGGTAAGAATCTACGCCTGCTGCAGGCCGACGACCGCGATCAAGACGCGCGCCATCGCCTGCGCGAAGCGCTTGGCAAAGGCGAACCGTGCCGCGTTTTGCTGCGCAATTACCGCAAGGATGGCACGGTTTTTTGGAACGAGATGACCATATTGCCGATGCGCGATGCGGACGGCCGCGTCACCCACTTCGCCGGGCATCACCGCGATGCGGGCGAACGGCTGCGCATCGATCCGAAGCTGTCGCGGGATTCTCTGAGCGGCGCCCATCAACCGACGTCGGTCGCCATCCGCGACGATCGCTTGACGGGCCTGTTCACGTTGCCGTACCTCGAGGAATTGCTGAAGCGCGACTGGGCCATTTCACAGCGCGAGGACCGCAGCATCGCGGTGTTCGCCATCGACATCGACGCCCTGGATTTGTACAACGCAACTTTCGGCCGTGCCGCAGGCGATTCGGCCATTCGGCGGGTCGCCCATTGCGTCAGCGGTTGTCTACGCCGCTCGAGCGATGTCACGGCGCGCATCGACGGCGGCAGCCTCATGGCGTTCGCGCCCGGGCTCTCGACCGAACAGGCGATGCGCATGGGGCAAACGATGGCTGAGCGAGTGCGTGAGTTGCGCATTCATCATCCGAGGTCCGCCGTGCTGCGCTACGTGAGCATCAGTGTCGGCGTCAGTGCCATGATTCCCGGCGCGAAGGATGAACCGACGGTACTGATCGAAAAGTCGCAGCGCCATTTGAAGCTCGCAAAGCAATCGGGCCGCAATCAAGCGGCCTGACCTGCCTGGCGCTGCGTTTTCGGGAGTCCACGGGCGGCCGCATGCGGTCTGATTGCGGCGATTCCAAATGTGAGCGAGTTCTCATTGGCCGTTAGGGTTTCGTGACGGATCTCAATTCCCGCGAACTTCGGTATACGGGGTCCGCTTGAAACAAGACGGGGGTACGGCCTAGCGTCTCGAAGTCTGGTACGAAGCTACTTATGAGGATTCGTACGAAAATGATTTCGCTACTCGCTCTGCTTTTCGCGGTATTGATCGTGCTCGAGATCGCCGTTCAGAAACAGGTGTTGATGCCGAGCTTCGCGGCACTCGAGCGAGACGACGCGAATACCTCGATGAAGCGCATCGACTACGCGCTTAATATAACGCTCGATAATCTGGAATTGACCGCAGCCGACTGGGGAAACTGGGAGGACGTTTACAAATTCGTGCAGGCGCCCAACCCCGAATTCGTGAACACGAACATCACCGCGATCGCGCTGAAGCAGCTGCAGGTCAATACCTTGATGATCGTCGATCTGGCCGGCAGCGTGGTCTTGGCGAGCACCCGCAATCTGGATTCCGGCGAACCCATGACCATGGACCTGGCGGCGAAGGAGTGGCCGAAACATTTCCCGTGGCCGCGAAATTTAGCCGAGGGCACGCCGGCCAAAGGGCTCATTAGGACCAATCAGGGCATCATGATGATCGCCGGCGCGCCGATACTCAACGGCAGCGGCGGCGGCCGTTCGATGGGCATGGTGATCATGGGGAAATTCCTGACACCACGGCAAGTCCACCGGATCGGCGCCCAGGCACAAGCCAACCTGTCGATGATGCCGGACCGCACCCCAGGCGGCGACCGGCTCGTCGAGACCGATACGCTGACTCAGGTATTTCGGTCGTTCGCCGACGTCTACGGAAATCCGTTGATGACGCTGCGTGTCGAGGTTCCGCGCAAAATCACGGAGCGCGGACAGAGCGCCGTCGATTACGCCTCCGCGTACCTCATCGGAGTCGGAGTCGCGGCGCTGGTTCTGCTCGTGATGGTCCTCAATCGGGTCGTGCTGGAACCGCTCGGCCGCGTTACTCGACATGCGGTAGCGCTCGGCGCGGGCACGGATCTCACTGCCCGACTGGATCTGCCGGGTCGAGATGAAGTCGCCGTCCTGGCTCGCGAGTTCGATCGCATGGTTGAGCGGGTCGCCGAATCACGGCGGCAACTCGTGGATCAATCATTTCAAGCGGGGTTTGCGGAACTCGCCAGGGGCGTGCTGCACAATTTGGGCAATGCCATGACTCCGTTGGGCGTTCGGCTTTCCAAATTGGGCGAGCGCTTGCGCGATGCACCGGTCGCGGACGTCGAACGCGCCGTTGGCGAGCTCGAGCGCGAGAAATCCGGATCGGAGCGGTACGCGGATCTGGAGGAATTCCTGCGCTTGGGTTGCCGGGAACTAGGGCAATCCCTCAAAGACGCCCAGGCGGATGTGATGGTCATCCAGCGCCAGACCATTATCGTCCAGACGGCGCTGGCGGAACTGATGCGATCGACGCGCAACGAGCACGTGGTGGAACCGGTCCGCCTTCCTGAGCTCGTAACCCAAACGCTGGAAATCGTCCCCGATGCTTGCCGCCAGAGGCTCATCGTCGAGGCTGACGAATCCTTGCGACGCGTGGGTGTGGTCCAGGTGGCGCGCACGGTGCTGCGCTTGATACTGCAGAATCTCATCATCAACGCCGCCGACGCCGTACGCGACGCCGGCCGCGACAAAGGCGTGTTCAAGGTGGCTGCTGAAATCGTTCACGAATCCGATTGCGAACAATTGCACCTGCATTGCGAGGACAACGGCGTGGGCATTGCCAAAGTCGATCTTGAGCGCGTTTTCGATAAAGGATTCTCCACCAAATCGCGCGACACCCATTACGGCATTGGGTTGCATTGGTGCGCAAATGCGGTTGCCTCGTTGGGCGGCCGAATCTGGGCGGCCAGCGATGGTCCCGGTCGTGGCGCTTCCATGCATTTGATGCTGCCGTTGACGCTCCACGCGGCACCGACGAATAACTGAAAAATATCCTGAGGCTAGCCCTTGTCAAAAGCAAAACGCACAGCAATTCGAGTTCTCGTTGCCGACGACGAGGCGGAAATACGCGACGCCTATCGTCAAATCTTGCTCGAATCCGACATGAGCGGCGAAACGGCGGTATTCCGCAATTTGCGTGACCGGCTGTTCACCAAGACTGCCGCGGAACAAATGGTCACGCAACGCGCTTCGCGCAATACGACTTTCGCACCGGTATTTTGCGAAGGCGCGGAAACGGCCGTGGCGGCGGTTCGTGATGCGATTGCCGCCGAGGATCCCTTCGCCGTTGTATTTCTCGACATGCGCATGCCGCCGGGCCCGGATGGCGTATGGGCTGCCGGCCGCATTCGCGAAATGGATCCGGCCGTCGAGATCGTCGTGTGCACGGCCTATTCGGACGTCGATCCGGCCGATGTCGGCGGCATCGTACCGCCGGAGGAAAAGCTGTCGTATTTGCAGAAGCCCTTTCATCCGCACGAAATTCGTCAAATGACCATCTCATTGGCGAGCAAGTGGCGCGCCGAGCATCGCATCGTCAAGCTCGCCTATTTCGATGCATTGACCGGTCTTCCGAATCGGGAGCAGTCGCGCAGTCGCCTCAACAGCGCCCTCGAGGCAGCGAAGGTCAACCAGCGGATGCTGGCAGTCCTTTATCTCGATTTGGATAATTTCAAGCGGGTCAACGACACCCTCGGCCATGCGATCGGGGACGAACTTCTCACCCTCGCCGCATCACGGCTGCGAAACTCGCTGCGGACCGATGATGCGATCGGCCGGGGCGTGCAGTCATCGCCGGGATCGAATCACATCGGACGGCTGGGCGGCGACGAATTCATCGTGTTGCTGCCGAACATTCACTCGGCGGATGATGCTGCCGCAGTGGCCGCTCGATTGATCGAGGATCTGCAGGCGCCGATGCGCCTGGCGTTGCACACGTTGGTGGTCACTCCCAGCGTCGGTATCTCCCTGTACCCGTCCGACGGTGCGGATGTCGACACGCTGCTGCGCAATGCCGACCTTGCAATGTATTTCGCCAAGCGCAAGGGCCCGGGAATGTACGCTTTTTTCGACGCTGCGATGAACGACGCGGCGCTGCATCGCTTTTCGCTGGAGGCGAAACTGCGCGGCGCGCTCGAGCGGGGCGAATTCACATTGCATTACCAACCGCAGTTCGACTTGAGCACGGGCTCGGTGTCGGGAATGGAGGCGCTGCTGCGCTGGACGAACGATGAATTGGGCGCCGTCCCGCCGATGGATTTCATACCTGTGGCCGAGGAAACGGGGCTCATACTGCCGATCGGCGAATGGGTGCTGCGCACGGCGTGCCGGCAAGCCAAAGCATGGCTCGACGAAGGACTTCCGGTGACCCGCATGGCCGTCAATGTCTCAGGTCAACAATTCGTGCTGAAGGACTTTCCAGCGACCGTGGCTTCCATCATCAAGGAGACCGGAATCGATGCGTCGATGTTGGAACTCGAAATCACCGAGTCCGTCGTCATAAAGGACGAAGCGTGGGCGGAGTCGACGCTGCGGCAGTTGAAGGACTTGGGGGTGCTGCTCGCCATCGATGATTTTGGAACGGGCTATTCGAGCTTCGGACGGCTACGGCATTTCGCCGTCGATCGGTTGAAAATCGACCGGTCGTTCATCACCAGTCTGGTCGATTGCAGCGACGACCGTGCCATCGCGGCCGCCATCATTGCAATGTCGCGCTCGCTCCGAATCAGCGTGATGGCGGAGGGGGTCGAAAGCTTCCCGCAACTGCTGTTCCTCCAAGAGCATGATTGCCAAGAGGCACAGGGATGCCTGTTCAGCCGTGCTTTACCCGCAGCCGATGCGCACAAGTTGCTGCGTAGGGCCGCCGAGGCCAGCGCCGGGTCGCGCACCCAGCGCCTCAGGCACTTAATGGGCTGATGCACTTCCCCCGGCTCATTGCGGGGCGGCGGGTTTCCACTGAGTCAGAAATTCGGTGACCGCCGCCGATTGCGTACTCCGCATGTTCTCAAATTCGCCGGTCCTCTGGCTGTAGAGCAGCTTGCCGTCACGATCGAGCACGGCGAGCGCGGGAACGCCCTTCTGCAGTGGGATTTGGTAGCGCTCAGCGACATCCAGGTTTTGATCGATGCGTCCGATGTTGACGTGCACGAGCACGAAGTTGTCCTCCAGAAGGGACTTGTTGGCGGCGTCGTGCAAGTAAGACTCGAGCACGAGGCAGTCGGGACACCAGTTGCCGCCGAAATCGATGATGACGCGTCGATGACTCACGGAGGCGCGTTGCAGCGCGGCGGCGATATCCGCTTTGGCCTGCGCGGGATTCGGGTAGATATCGCGCGGTGCCGCAATCGCGGAGGCACTCAGGACCCAGCCCAGGCACGCGAGCAGGGCAGCCATCGGAAATTTGACCTTATTCATCGGCGAGACTATCGCTCAAAGCGATTCTCCCTGTCGAGATGGCGTTGTCGGCGCGCGCCTACGAGCGATTGCGGCGCAGCAGCGCTGGCCTTGGCGGGCGGGGCCGGTATGCTTGACGGTCGCGCACCGGAACGGAGAGCATCATGCCCGATCGAACGGACACTGACGAGCGTGAAAGAGTCGATCATGGCGGCCATCCGGCCACCCGTTCCGTAACGGGCGATCTCCGGTCGCGGAGTGGCGGAGGCACGGAAAGGCTGAATGAGCGGGACGATTCGCGCGGAGGAGTGTTGCAGCGCGAACCCGTCACGCCGCCGGAGTCCGCCATTTGCGCCGTGTCCAGTAGAAGGACTTCGCGGGTCCGGCGGCTCGATTCGCGAGGTTGCGCGAACAAGTAACATGTATCATCCGGTGCCGTGGCGCCGCATTCCGGCGTCTTTCGGCCCAAGAATCACAAGGAGTTTCAATGGCAACTGCACCTGCTTCATCGGCACCGATTACGCTGCCGCCGCTACCCTGGCCTGAGAATGCGTTGGATCCGGTCATTTCTGCGAATACGATCAGCTTCCATTACGGCAAGCACCATAAAACGTATGTCGACAATGTGAACAAGATGATCGCCGGAACCGAATACGCCGACATGCCGTTGGAGAAAATCGTCAGCGGCACGGCAGGCAAGGCGGATAAGGTTGGGATTTTCAACAATGCGGCGCAAGCATGGAACCATACGTTCTATTGGAACAGCCTGCGCGGCAAGGGCGGTGGCGAGCCTCCTTCAGTCCTGAAGCAGAAAATCGAATCGGCGTTTACGAGCGTCGATGCATGCAAGAAAGAATTATCGGCCGCGGCGGTATCGCAGTTCGGCAGCGGCTGGGCTTGGTTGGTGCTGGACGGCGACAAACTCAAAATCGTCAAGACTGCCAATGCGGAAACGCCGATCACGCACGGGTTGAAGCCTCTGGTCACAATCGATGTATGGGAGCATGCCTATTATCTCGACTACCAGAACAGGCGTGCGGATCATGTGAATGCCGTGCTGGACAAGCTCATCAATTGGGAGTTTGCGGCGAAAAATCTGGGTTGATCGGTTGATCTAGGGTCCGCCGATTCGGCTTCGGCCCGCGCGCGATCCGCGCGCGGGCGTTGCCAATGAACCGCTCATGCAGGCTCCTTGCTGAATACCAGCAGTCGATTGTATGCCGGCAGGTCGTGATCGGCAGCGAGAGTGAGGCCGAAGCCGGCCGCAAGCGCCGTCACCGAGTTAATCTCGCGCAGGCCCGAATGCGGGTCGCGATCCCGTAACATACGGTCGAACTCGAGATTACTGGGCGACGTGTAACGTCCGTCATAACGAAACGGGCCATAGACGCAGAGTACGCCGCTGGGCGCCAAAGTGCTGCCAATCCCTTGAAGCATGGCGGTTACATCGGCCCAGGACATGATGTGCAGCGTGTTGGCGGTGAACACGGCATCAACTCGGCTCAACGGCCACACGGGCTGACGGACGTCGAGCACGGTGGGCTGCCGCAGATTGCGGCCGCCTTCAGCTCGAATACGCGCCGCCAGGTCCGACAGGAAGCTCAGCCGCTCGGTGGGGTGCCACGTCAGGTGAGTAAGATGCGCGGCGAAATGCACGGCATGTTGGCCGGTCCCGCTGCCGATTTCGAGCACCTGCGAGCGGTCCGCAAAAACCGTTCGCAATACTTCGAGTATAGGACCCTTATTGCGCTCACAGGCTTCCGAGAACGGTAACATGTGCAACTCCCCCGCGTCGATGTGTCGCTCATTGTAGCAAGCGCTGTCGAAGCGCTGTTCGTCTTCAGATCGAAAGCGCCGAAATTATTACTCATTGGCCGCGACTTTCGCTACAGTGACGGCCCGACCGATGTGGCGACGTGAGGAGATTTTTCGATGTCGATTTCCATCTACGATATGTCGATTCCGGCGTTGAGTCGAGGCTTGACGAATCTGTCCGCAATGTTGGATAAGGCTGCCGCGCATGCCGCTGCCAAGAAGTACGATTCCGCAGTGCTGGCGCAGCTGCGTTTGTTTCCGGACATGCATCCGTTGACTCGCCAGGTGCAGATCGCGTGCGACACGGCCAAGGGCGCGGCCGGGCGCCTGGCAGGTGTCGACATTCCAAAGCACGAAGACACCGAAACCACCCTGGATGAACTCAAGCAGCGCATAGCAAAGACGCTGGATTTTCTCAAGACGGTGAGCGCCGATCAAGTCAACAGCGCCGAAACCCGTACCATCGAAATCAAGTTTCCGACCGGCGCCTGGAAGTTCACGGCACTCGCCTACCTTAGGGATTTCGTTCTACCGAATTTCTATTTCCATGAAAGCATGGTGTACGCATTGCTGCGCAAGAGCGGCATAGAAATCGGGAAGACTGATTTTCTGGGCGCGATTCAATAAGACCCGGCGCAGCCGGCGGCGGCTGGGCGGGTCCTATGCCAAGAGTTCGACCAACAACTCGATCCGCGTGAAGAGGTTCTCTTCGGTACGCGCGTCGTGAGTGAAGCGGAGCTTGAGCGGGCCGTCGAGACGGTAGTCTTTCGGTTTGCCCTGCACCAATTTCAGGACTCGTTTCGAGTCGATCTTGTTCTGTTCCTCGAAAATTATGTAGCCGCTGGTGGCGCCGGCATCAATTTTGCGGATGCCCAGTTCTCCGGCGCGCAGTTTGATCTGCGCCGATCTGAAGAGCGACTTCGCATATTGCGGCATCGGCCCGAAGCGATCGATCATTTCGGCCTTCAATTCGTCGAGTTCTTCCCGGGTTTGCGTGCTCGCGACGCGCTTGTACAGCACCAAGCGCAGATGCACGTCCGGAACGTAGTCTTCCGGGATCAAGGCCGGCAGATGCAATTCCACTTCGGGACCTGCGTCCATCGGCCTTTCAAGATCGGCCTGTTTGCCGGTCTTGAGCGCGGCGACCGCGCGCTCCAACAACTCCATGTACAGGTTGTAGCCGATTTCCTGAATCTGGCCGCTCTGCTCGTCTCCCAATAGTTCGCCCGCGCCACGGATCTCGAGATCGTGCGTGGCGAGGGTGAAGCCGGCGCCGAGCTCTTCGAGCGACTCCAGCGCTTCCAGTCGTTTGACGGCGTCCGCCGTCATCGCTTTGCGCGGCGGCGTAATCAAGTACGCATAGGCCCTATGGTGCGATCGGCCTACGCGGCCGCGCAATTGATGAATCTGCGCCAATCCGAACCGGTCGGCGCGATCGATGATGATGGTGTTGGCCGTGGGCACATCGATTCCGCTCTCGATGATGGTGGTGCAGACCAACACGTTGAAGCGACGATGATAGAAATCCAGCATGAGTTGTTCCAAGTCACGTTCGCGCATTTTCCCGTGGCCCACCGCTACGTTCGCCTCGGGCACGAGTTCGCGAATGGCCTGTGCGGTCTTTTCGATGGTTTCGATGGTGTTGTGGACGAAGTAAATTTGGCCGCCGCGCCGAATTTCGCGCATGGCCGCTTCTCGAACCACCGTTTCGTTCCATTCGAGGACGAAGGTCTTCACGGCGAGACGCTCCGCCGGCGGCGTCGTAATGAGCGACAGATCGCGCAGTCCGCCCATCGCCATGTTCAGCGTGCGCGGTATCGGAGTCGCCGTCAGGGTGAGCACATCGACTTCGGCACGCAGCGCCTTGAGCTTTTCCTTGTCGCGCACTCCAAAGCGGTGTTCCTCGTCGATCACGACCAGCCCCAAGTCCTTGAATCGGACCTTGCCTTGGAGAAGACGCTGAGTTGCGATGACGATGTCGACGGTCCCGCCGGCCACTCCCGCGATCACCGCTTCGGCTTCCTTGTTGGTGCGGAACCGCGACAGACTTTCGACACGGACCGGCCAATCCGCGAACCGATCGGTGAACGTCGTGAAATGCTGCTGGGCGAGCAGCGTGGTCGGCACCAAGACGGCGACCTGCTTGCCGGCTTGCACGGCGACGAAGGCGGCGCGGAGCGCGACTTCCGTCTTGCCGAAGCCGACGTCGCCGCAGATCACCCGGTCCATGGGCTTGTCCGACTTCATATCGTTCAAGACCTGCTCGATGGCCGCGGCCTGATCGGCGGTCTCCTCGAAGCGAAAACCCGCTTGGAAGGCACGGTATTCGGCCTCTCCCGCCATCATCCGCGTGCCTTCCCGCGCGGCACGCCGGGAGTAGAGGTCCAGGAGTTCGGCGGCCACATCGCGGATGCGCTGCGCCGCTTTGCGGCGCGCCTTCTGCCATTGCTCGCCGCCCAGCTTGTGCAGGGGAGCGGTCTCCGCGGGCGCGCCGGTGTACCGCGAAACCAGGCGCAGCGCCTGCACGGGAACATACAGCTTGTCGCCGTCGGCGTATTCGAGCACGAGAAATTCACCGGTGTACCCGGCGACATCCATGGTCTGCAAGCCGACGTAGCGTCCCACGCCGTAGGATTCGTGCACCACCGGCGCGCCGATGTGCAGGTCGGAAAGTTCCTTCAATATCTTGGCGGGGTCCCGCTCGGCACGACGGCGGCGACGCTCCTGGCGCGCGCGGTCGCCGAACAACTGCGATTCGGTGAGAATTTCCAGCGGCGGCGTTTGCAGCCGCAGACCCGAAACGGTGGGAGACACGGTGACGCCCAGCTTCTGGTCGCCCGCGATGAAGCTCGCGAAATTGTCGAATAACTTCGCTTGAATGCTGCGAGCGCGCAGCAAATCCAACAAGAGCTCGCGGCGTCCCGCGGATTCGGCGGCCAGCAACACGCGGCCGGGACTTGCGGCAAGGTGGGCCTCAAGCTCGGCCGCCGGCTGTTCGGCCCGCGGGTCGATGCGAATCACCGCCGGCGCTGCACTCGCGAAATTCTGAACGCGCCCCGTGGTTTCAGGCGGCCATTCGAAGCTGCGCAACTCCACCTGCGGCCATGCCGCGTAGGCGCTGCGGAAAGCGGCCGGCGGCAGATAGAGTTCATCAGGATCCAAGATCGGCCGATGGCGATCATGCCGCAATTGCTCGTGGCGCAGGACGATGCCCTGCCACAGAGTCTCGGCCGATGCGGTGGCCTCATTCATGTCGATCAGCACGCTGGTCGGCGGCAGATATTCGAACAGATGCGACGTCCGGTCGAAAAACAAGGGCAGAAAAAACTCGAGGCCCCCCGGCGCTTGACCTGCGCTGACATCGCGATAGACGACCTGTTCCGTCAGGTCGCCGGTGAAGCGCAGACGATAACGGCGGCGGAATTCGCGCACCGCATCGGGATTCAGCGGTGTCTCCCGGGCGGGCAGCAACTGTATCCGGTCCAATTTCTCGCCCGAGCGTTGCGTGTCGGGATCGAAATGACGGATGGTCTCAACGTCGCGGTCCAGCAGGTCGATACGGTACGGACTGTCCGAACCCATGGGGAATACATCGAGCAGCGAACCGCGTGCCGCAAATTCGCCATGCGCGACCACTTGGGTGACGGCTGCATAGCCGGCCATTGTCAGCCGCGCCCGCAGCGCATCCAGGTCAAGCGTCTCGCCCACATGCACCTTCAGGGAATGGGCTTCCACGTAGCTGCGCGGCGCCAGCCGCTGAAGCAGCGTGTCGATCGCTACGAGCCAGACGCCTTTGCGCGCGCGCGGCAGCTCGGCCAAAGTCGCGAGCCGTGCCGAGGTAATATCCGGGTGAGCGGAGAAGCTGTCGTACGGCAAAGTCTCCAGGTCCGGGAAGACTCTTACCGGCAGCCCCGTGCCGGCAAAAAAAGCGATCTCATCGCTGAGCGACTCGGCGTCGCGCGAATTTTGGGTAATTACGATCAGTGGGCCGGCAGCCTTTGCGGCCGCTTCTGCGATGGCAAGCGCCGCGGCGGCCCCATACAGCTTTCCCCATTTGATGCGGGGATCATCGGCGGTCGGTAGACCAGGATCGACTAGGGGCATTACATCTGGACTTTGAGACAAATAGAGCCCGCCGCAACGCGAGTCGCGGTGGGCGCTGGATTTAAACCTAAACCGGATGTTACGCGATTCGTCTCAAGAATTCGCAACCACGCTGTGAATCACGCGCTCGTGTTCAAAATAGACCACGAACCCAGGATACTCCCACCGTGAGATCGGGGGTTTACCGACGGCAGGGACTTTGTTGACAGGGGCGCCAAATTTTGCCGCGACCTCGTTCATGCTCATGCCGCGGGTCGGAGTGGCAATGTCAGACTGTTTGACGGCGATACCGGTGTCCGTCGCAATGGTCTCGGCCCTGACGGATTGGGCGGTGCCGGCGAATCCCGTCAGTCCCGCGGCGACGACTGCGGCAACCAGCAGGTTTCGATAGTCCATGGCACACCTCTTTGGTTAGCATATGAATGCGTTACGTTCGGTTAAATTATAACATCGGCTGAAATCGGCAATAGTTGACCTATTTAACATTTTGATTATATTGATCTTTTTAAGAAGGATGCGACTTACACCCGCGGCAGAACAAGCTGTGGTTTAATCGCCGCGCATGTTTCAGCCCGTTCCAGTCTTCGTCGGCCTGCGCTACTCGCTGGCCCGAGAGCACAGCTTTTTTGTATCTTTCATCACCTGGGTATCGCTGCTCGGCGTGGCGCTGGGCGTGGCGATTTTGATCGTCGTGCTGTCGGTCATGAACGGTCTCGGCACGGAACTTCGAGACCGGCTGCTCAGCATGTCGGCGCACGCAAGCCTCAACGCCGGCGGAGCGTCCATAACCGACTGGCGGCAAGTCATTCAAGAACTTAAAGGTGCTCCTGGTTTAATGGGCGCCGCCCCTTTTCTTGACACCGATGCGATGCTCAGCCGGCAACCCGCCATGAGCGGCGCCATCGTCAGGGGCATCGACCCGGATATGGAGCCGCAGGTCTCCACGATTGCGGACTCGATGCGCGAGGGCAAGCTCAGCGATCTCGAACCCGGCAAGAACCGGATCGTACTCGGTCGCATGTTGGCCTACCAGCTCGAAGTGGGAGTAGGGGATACCGTGACCTTGATGACCCCCGGAAGCGGTCAGGCAGGGGCCCCCCAAGAGGCGATTGTGCCGGTACTGCGGGAGTTCTTTGTCTCCGGAATTTTCGAGGTGGGACTGCAAGAACACGACAGCGTCCTGGCACTCGTCAACTTGCAGGATGCGCAGGCGCTGCGCGGGCTTTCCGGTCCGACGGGAATTCGACTCAAATTCGATGATGTGCTGAAGGCGCCGGCGCTGGCCCGGCAAGCGGCGCTGCGGCTCAAGCCGCGATTGCAGCTGCGCGATTGGACACAAGACAACGAAGCGTACTTTCGCGCCATACGTATCGAAAAGACGATGATGACCCTGATATTGATGCTGATCGTTGCAGTCGCCGTGTTCAATATCGCCGCCACCTTGGTCATGGTCGTCAGCGATAAGCGCACGGACATCGCCATTCTTCGCACGCTCGGCATGAGTCCGCGCGGCGTGCTCGCCGTCTTCATGACCCAAGGGGTGCTCATCGGCTGGATCGGCACCGCCATCGGCGTCGCTCTCGGTCTGGCTGTCGCGCTCAACGTGCCCTTTCTGGAGCAAGCGCTTGATCTTCACATCATGGATCCCGACGTCTACTACATCTCGACGATCCCCAGTGAAACGCGTTCCGCAGATGTCATCAGCATTGCACTGTCCGCTTTGGCGCTGACATTCGTAGCCACCATCTATCCGGCATTGCAGGCCGCGAAGACACAGCCTGCAGAGGCATTGCGCTACGAATGATGCATTATTGGTACGAGGGTTTCTTGGGATTGCGATACCTGCGCGCTTCGCCGCGGCGCGGGGTAGTCTCGTTGATCGCAGGAATCGCAATGATCGGTCTGGCGCTCGGCGTCGCCGTGCTGATCGTCGTGCTTTCGGTGATGAACGGCTTCGAAGAGGAGTTACGCACCAGGATATTGAGCCTGACGGGTCATGCGACGATTTCCGGCCTGGAAGGCCGCATCTCGAACTGGCGTCCGCAAATTGCCAAGCTCGCGCATTTTCCCGGGGTGGTCGCCGCTGCGCCTTATATCGAAGAGCAGGGCATGGTGACCCACGGCAACAAGTCTGCGGGAATCCTGCTGCGCGGCGTGCTGCCCGATGCCGAGCGCAAGGTTGCGGATCTGACGCCGCATTTATTGAGCGGCCACGTGAGCGACCTCGTCGCGGGCAAGTATCGAGTGGTGTTGGGCAAGGATCTGGCGGAGGAGATCGGCGCCAAGGTGGGCGATCGCGTCGTCGTGATCGTGCCGCAAGGCGACGTCACACCGGTTGGCGTTATGCCGCGCATGCGCGCGTTCGAGGTGGTTGGAATCATTGCCGTCGGCATGTACGAATATGATCGCCGCATCGCGCTGTTCGCCATGCAGGACGTCGCCAGACTGTTGAGGATGGGCGACGACATCAGCGGCTTCCGGCTGAATCTCGCGGACATGTACGCCGCGCCGCGGGTGGTGCGCGACGCTGCCGCGGCGCTCGGAGGCAGCTACCTCGTCGAGGATTGGACTACCCAGCACGCCAATTTCTTTCGTTCCATCGAAATCACGAAGCGGATTCTATTCATCATGCTGTCGGCGGTGGTGGCCGTCGCCGCGTTCAATATCGTATCGACGATGGTGATGGTAGTGAAGAGCAAACGTCGCGATATCGCCATTTTGCGGACCCTCGGCTCTTCGCCGCGCAGTATTTTGTCGATCTTCGTGGTGCAGGGCAGCCTCATTGGAACGCTCGGCATCGCCCTCGGGGTCATCTTGGGGGTTTTGATCGCGGTCAACCTGCAGGCGCTGGTGCATGGCCTGGAAGACGTAGTCGGCTTCAAATTCCTGGATGCGCGCGTCTATTTCATGAGCGACTTGCCGGCGCACGTTCGGCTGTCGGACGTCGTCGAGATCTGCGTATTCGCGTTCGTTCTGGCGTGCATGTCGACGCTGTATCCTGCCTGGCGCGCCGCGCGGTTGCTGCCCGCGGAATCTTTGCGAAATGACTGAGGATCGAACCCGAATGGCCGATGAGAACATTGTCGTGCTCGAAGGCATGGGACTGGTCAAGGAGTTCATCCAAGGCGCGGTCACGTTGCAGGTATTACGCGGCGCCTCGATCAAGGTTCGGGCCGGCGAGCGCATCGCCATCGTAGGTGCGTCCGGCTCGGGCAAGACCACGCTGCTGCAATTGCTCGGGGGTTTGGATCTGCCGACCCGCGGCACGGTGGAAATCGCAGGCTCGGCCATGAATCAGTTGAACGACACGGAACGTGGTTTCCTGCGCAATCAGGCGGTGGGCTTCGTCTATCAATTTCATCACTTGTTGCCCGAGTTCACCGCCCTTGAAAACGTGGCGATGCCGTTGTTGGTGCGGCGCTCGAATCCGGCGGTTGCCAGGGCGTCGGCGGCGGCTATATTGACGCGGGTGGGGCTGGCGGCTCGGCTCGATCACCGCCCGTCGCAGCTGTCCGGCGGCGAGCGCCAACGCGCGGCGGTGGCCCGGGCGCTGGTTACCCAGCCGAGGCTGGTGCTGGCCGACGAACCGACCGGTAATCTCGACGGCGTGAACGCGGCGCAGGTATTCGAGCTGATGCTGGAACTCAACCGTGAATTGCGGACGAGCCTTGTCATCGTGACCCACGACGAACGGCTGGCCGCGCGCCTGGATCGGATACTCACTTTGGTCGACGGCGTGCTAGTCGAACGCGGTGCGGCGCAGGCTTGATCGCAATCGGCGACGGCGCAACAGAAACGCCACGCGCGCGCGCCAAAGGCATTGCGCGAGCAAATAACCGAGCGCTGCGGCACAAGTACCCAGCACCAATGCGCCGAGCAGCAGCGGCTCCCATAGCTGATGGAGCTGCACACGGAAATTTCGATGACTCAATCCGTGAATCATGGGTAAGAGGTTCAATCCCATGAGTTTCGCGCCAACCCAGATGGAGCCGGCTACCTGCGGAAACCAAGTGAATGGGTTGCTGACGAACACCGTCGCGACCAACACGGGAATATTCAATCTAAAGAGAATTCCGAGGACGGCGCACAACGTGAGATGCAGCGGCAAGAACGGCGTGGGCGGAACGAACGCAATCAACAGCCCCAAGGAGAATGCCCGGATGACGCTCGTTCGCCTGAAGGTCCAACAACCCCGGTCGACGACGAGCGAAGCGAACGGCCTCAAACACCAGAGTTTCTCCAGTGTATGGCGCTCGGGTGTAATGCTTTTTAGCCAGCGTTGCATGGATTGCGGTTCAACTCTCCCCAGCGGCTATTATGCCGTTTCTAGAGGATGAGGGTGCGCCCTAGTACCCACTGCTCAAAACTGCAACTTCGGGCTGCCGAGCGGTATCTCAAGGGTCGGCGCTCAAGTATCATGCCCGCAGATCGAAGACTTACGAAAGAGGACGCAATGTGGGAGATTATCCGCGCCGGCGGCGGCTTCATGTGGCCCATTATTTTATGCTCGATTGCGGCGGTCGCCATCATATTGGAGCGGTCGTGGACATTGCAGAGCAGCAGAGTCATCCCCCGCGACCTGTCGCAAAAGGTATGGAATTGGATCGAAGCCGACCAGCTCAGCGATAAGCTCATCGTCGCCCTCGAGCAGAACTCACCGCTTGGCAAGCTGCTGGCCATCGGTCTCGCCAACCGCTACAAACCCCGCGCGCTGATGGTCGAGCGTCTCGAGGACGGCGGTCGCCACGTGATCCACGAGTTGGAGCGATTTCTCAACACTCTCGGGACGATCGCCTCGGTGGCGCCGCTGCTGGGGTTGCTGGGTACGGTTGCCGGCATCATTCACGCATTCAATGCAATCACCGCCAACGGTCTCGGAGATCCTCGGACCTTATCCGGCGGAATCGGCGAGGCGCTCATCACCACTGCCGCGGGTCTCACGGTCGCCATTCCCTCGCTGATCGCCTATCGGTTTCTGCGCGGCAAAGTCGAACGCCTCGTCATACGAATGGAAAAGGAGGCCATGAAGCTCGTCGATGCATTGGACGAGCGCGGCAATGCGGCGCACATGGGCGATGCGGGCGTCTGATCGTGAATCTGCGGCCGCGCCATCGTGAGGATCCAGAGATCAATCTGATCTCGCTCATCGACGTGCTGCTGGTGTTGTTGATCTTTTTCATGGTGTCGACCACCTTTCAACAAGAGGGACGGGTCAAGGTCCAACTACCTCAGGCCAGCCAGATTCCTCTGCCGCGCGGTTCGCGGGAACCCTTGGTCATCACGGTCACCGCGGAAGGCACGTACCGAGTCAATGACCACACGCTGATCAACTCGTCCGCGGATACCCTGCGGGCCGCGCTCCTCAAGGAAGCGGGCACGGAGCGCGGTCCCATCACGATCAAGGCGGATGCACGCACGACTCATCAAGCCGTGGTCACCGCGATGGACGTCGCCGGGCGAATGGGGTTTGCGCAGCTGAACATCGCCACGGTTCACGAGGGCGGCTCGCCTTGAGCGCAATCCCTGCCGCGAGCGTGAGTCTTCCGAAACCCGATAATAGCTCCTGGTCGATATATCGGCGCCTTTTGCGCTACGCGAGGCCGTACGTCGGCGTATTCCTGATCGGCGTACTCGGCATGATTCTGTTCGCCGCCTCGCAGTGGGCCTTGGCGTACTTGGTGAAGAGGTTCATGAGCGGTGCATTCGTCAATAAGGACCCCGCGATCCTGTGGCAGATACCGATCGGCGTGGTGGTGCTGTTCACTCTGCGCGGCATCGGTGACTACGTCGCCAACTACTATCCTAGCTGGGTGGGCAGGCAGGTCATCAAGGGCTTGCGCCGCGACGTATTCGCACATTATTTGCGGCTTCCCACGGCATACCTCGACCGCCAGCAATCGGGTCACTTGCTGTCCAAACTGACCTACAACATCGAAATGGTGGCCGACGCGGCGACCGGCGCATCGATCTCTCTCATCGGCGACACCATCACCATCGTCGGCTTGATCGCGTATCTATTCTACTTGAATTGGCGCCTCGCGCTGTTCTGCATCATCGCTGCACCGGTGATCGGATGGCTGATGAAGATCGCCAACCGCAGATTCCGCCGCTACAGCGCGCGTATTCAGAATTCCATGGGCGACATCACGCGGGTCGCCAAGGAAGCGATCGACGCGCATCGCTTAATCAAGATATTCAACGCCGAAGATCATCAAACGCGGCGCTTCGAGGCGGTCAACGAACACAATCGCGCTTCGCAAATGAAATTGGCCCGCGCCAAGTCCATCAGCAATCCCGTGGTGCAAACCATCGCCTCGATGGCGCTCGCGGGGGTGTTGTACGTCGCCATCCGGCAGATTTTTCTGCACAACATGCGCGTCGACGAGCTGTTCGGATTTCTCACGGCGCTGATGCTGGTTCCCGGGCCGTTGCGAAGCTTGGTCAATGTCAGCGGTCCCTTGCAGCAGGGCGTCGCCGCCGGCGAGAGCGTCTTCGAATTGCTCGATCAGCCCACCGAAGGCAGCGGCGGCAATCGATCGCTAACGCGCGCGCGGGGCGAGATCGAATTTCGCAACGTGTCTTTCATGTACGGCAGCGACAAGGGGTCGGTGCTGCACAATGTGAGCTTCCACGTGCAGCCGGGCGAGACCGTCGCCATCGTCGGACGGTCGGGCAGCGGTAAGAGCACGCTCGTGGGTCTGGTGCCGCGTTTCTACGACGTGCAGGAGGGTGCGGTGCTGTTGGATGGGGTGGATGTCAGAGAGTACAAACTGACGGATCTGCGGTCCCAGGTCAGCTTGGTGAGCCAGGATGTCGTGCTCTTCAATGACACCATTCGCAACAACATTGCGTTCAACGCCATCGACAAATCGGAGGCGCAAGTCGAAGCCGCGGCGCGCGCCGCCAACGTAATGGAGTTCGTGGCGCTCCAGCCGCAAGGCTTCGAGACGCCGTTGAGCGACCGCGGCCAGAACTTGTCCGGCGGCCAGCGGCAACGGATTTCCATCGCGCGTGCGCTCCTCAAGGACTCCCCGGTGTTGATCCTGGACGAGGCGACCGCCGCACTCGACAACGAATCGGAACGCCGCGTGCAGCAGGAGCTAAGCCTGCTCATGGAGGGGCGGACGACTCTGGTGATCGCCCACCGGCTCTCCACGGTGGAAGGTGCCGATCGAATCATCGTGCTCGACGAGGGACGGATCGTCGAGATGGGCAACCATCAGGAGCTGCTGGCGCTCGGCGGTCTGTATGCCGCATTGCATGGAATGCAGTTCAACGCGTAACCAAGGGGCTCCTCCTCCTAGTGTCGGTTCAATCCTGGTTCAATAATATCTGGTACGAGCGCGCTGCACCGCCGTGGTGGCTGGTGCCGCCATCCGTGGCCTATGGCGCCATTGCGGGCGCTCGGCGCTTTTCGTACGCCCATCGATTGTTTCGATCCGTGCGCATGCCCTGTCCGGTCGTCGTGGTCGGCAATTTGAGCGTCGGCGGCACCGGCAAGACTCCGCTGGTGTGCTGGCTGGTGGCGCATCTGACCGAATGCGGCTACAAGGCGGGCGTCGTAACCCGTGGGTATGGGGGCTCATCGCGCGACGTTCGGCGAATCTCGGCGGCCGACGATCCCCGTATGGTGGGGGACGAATCCATTCTGCTGGCCCGACGCACGGGTGTACCGGTGGCCATCGGGCGCGATCGGCCGGCGGCGGCGCAGCTTTTGGTGAGCGGCGGGTGCAATGTCATCGTGAGCGACGATGGCCTGCAGCACTATGCGTTGGCACGAGATTGCGAGGTGGTGGTGATCGACGGCGACCGCCGTTTCGGCAACGGCTGGCTGTTGCCGGCAGGGCCGCTGCGCGAGACGCCGGGGCGCTTGAAAGCCGCGGATGCCATCGTCGTCAACGGCGGACGGGCATTGCTTCCCGGAGCGCTCAGCATGCGACTCGAAGCCAAGAATGCGATAGCGTTGCGCGGCGGCGCGGTGCAGCCCTTGAGCGGCTTGGCCGGCACGTCCATCCACGCTGTCGCCGGCATCGGCAACCCGGAAAGATTTTTCAACATGCTGCGATCCCGCGGTATCGAGGTCGATGGCCGTGCGCTTGCCGATCATGCTCGTGTGACGCAAGACGATATCGACTTCGGCGACGACAAGTCGGTGCTTATGACCGAGAAGGATGCCGTAAAATGCGCGGCATTCGCCGGTGCGCAACACTGGTATGTGCCGGTAAGTGCCTGCTTCGATGGTGGGGAGTCGAGTGCATTGTTGAACGTCATCATCAAGAAAATTGAAAAGCGCGATCAAGCATCGCAAGGACCGGTTCATGGATAAGCGCCTGCTCGAGCTATTGGTCTGCCCGATTTGTAAGGGCCCGCTGCGGACTGCGGGCAGCGGCAATACCATGGAACTGGTTTGTCGTTCGGACCGATTGGCGTATGCGGTCCGCGATGGCATCCCGGTGATGCTTCCCGAGGAAGCCCGTGTACTCGACGCCGACGATCCGTTGGTCCTCCGCTGACGAACGGGTGCTTGCCGTATGTTTCATGTGGTTATCCCTGCTCGGTATGCGGCCTCCCGCCTGCCGGGCAAGCCGTTGCTGACCATCGCCGGACGGCCGTTGATCCAATGGGTCTGGGAATGCGCGCGCGACAGCGGCGCGGCTTCCGTCATCGTGGCGACCGATGATGAGCGCATTCGTGCAGCCGCGGCGAATTTCGGGGCCGACTGCGTCATGACCTCCAACCGGCATGCATCCGGAACCGATCGCATCGCCGAGGTGGTGCGGGCGCGCGGGTTCGCGGCGGAGGATGTCGTCGTGAATGTGCAGGGCGACGAACCGATGATGCCGCCCGCCATCATCACCGAGATCGCGGCTGCGCTCACCGCGAGGCCGCGGAGCGACATTGCAACGGCCGTTGCGCCGATCGCGAGCCTCGCAGAGTTTTTGGATACCAGTTGCGTCAAGGCGCTGCGCGCCCTCGATGGGCGGGCCTTGTATTTCAGCCGGGCGCCGGTGCCTTGGCCGCGCGAGAACGTGATCGAAGGTGTACCGACGACATTCGCGGGCGCATGGCGGCACGTCGGCATCTATGCGTATCGCGTACGCAGCCTGCTCGAGTTTGCGGCGTGGCCGCCGACCTCGCTCGAAATGACGGAAAGGCTGGAACAGCTGCGCGCCTTGGAGCACGGCATGAGCATTCATTTGGTTGCGCTGACGCAACCCCCGCCGGCGGGAGTGGATACGCCGGAGGATTTGGAGCGGGTGCGCGCCGCCCTGGCAGATAGTTGAGGCGAGCACGGGTGGGTTGGTGATGCGCATGGCTGCCTCCGTACTTATTTCGCGCCCGGCGCCGTTGAATGCCTCTTGAATTGTTCCGAGTAGGCCCTAGTTCGGCAGCATTACCTTCGAGCGCTGCCTGAAGGGATTGTGCCCCAACCACTGAAAAAGGAATGTACCTATGAACAATGTGACGCGACAAGACTATTGGAGTGTAATGCCGCGGTTGCAGGATGAAATCAATCGTCTGTTCGGCAACGTGCGCGAGAACGACAGCAGTTCGGCCACCGCCACTTGGATTCCGCCCGTCGACATCCACGAATATCCCGATCGCTTCGAGCTTTATGTCGACTTGCCCGGCGTCGATCCCTCGAAAGTGGAATTGACTCTGGACGGCGGCATTTTGACGCTCTCGGGTGAACGCCTCGAGCAGTTATCCAAGCCGGGAGAGGATCCTCAGGCTCGGCGCACCGAACGCGGAGTAGGGTCTTTTCATCGCCGCTTCGTATTGCCGGACACGGTGGATGGAGAGAAGGTCAACGCCACCGGCAAAAATGGCGTCTTGACTGTCACCATTCCAAAACAAGCCAAGGCCCTGCCTCGTCGGATTCAGATCGGCGCTTGAAGGTGGGCGGTCAGGCAGGGCGGGGACCCTGCCTGACTGCCGGCGGGTGAGTTCTGGTGAGAAGTGAGATAACCGTGATCTAATCGCGCGGTGAGCGCCTTCATCAACTTGCCGCGTGAGACTGCGTATGATCGATGATGCCCCGCAGAATCATAAGAATACCGACCTGCTCCGCAAAATTGCCAGCCGCGTGATGTGCGAGCGCGGCTTGTTGCCGGACTTCTCGAGGGCGGCGCGGCTCCAGTTGGCGGCCATCGCGGGTCCTGCCTCCGGCCGAGGGGAGTTTGCGGATTTACGGGATAGACTCTGGGTGTCGATCGACAACGACGATTCCCGCGACCTCGATCAACTCTCGGTTGCGGAGTTGCAGGGCGACGGCACCGTTAAAATTCTGCTGGCGATCGCCGATGTCGACGCACTGATAGCGCGCGACTCGCCGATCGACAAGGATGCGGCCATCAATACGACGTCGGTTTATACGGTTGCGCAGGTGTTCCCGATGTTGCCCGAGAAGCTCTCGACGAACCTCACGTCCTTGGCCCAGGACGAGGATCGATTGGCGATCATCATCGATATGGCGATCGCGGCGGACGGATCGGTCACGCAATCCAATCTGTATCGCGCCGTCGTACGCAATCGCGCGAAGCTTGCCTACGACAGCGTCGCTGCTTGGTTGGACGGACGCGGTTCCATTCCGGCGCCGGTGGCTGCCGTCCCGGGATTGGAGGAGCAACTACGGACCCAAGATCGGGTGGCCGCGACGCTCAAGGCGGTGCGACGAGCGCGCGGCGCCTTGAGCCTTCAGACCCTGGAGCCGCACGCCATATTCGACAGCGACTTGTTGAGCGATCTGCAGCCCGACGAAAGCAACCGCGCCAAGGAATTGATCGAGGACTTCATGATTGCCGGCAACACTGTGACCGCCCGCTATTTGGCGGGCAAGAAGCTGCCTGCGTTGCGACGCGTACTGCGTACGCCGGAGCGCTGGAATCGGATCGTCGCACTGGCCGCAGAATTCGGCGAGCGGTTGCCCGCAGCACCCAGCGCCCCGGCGCTCAATCAGTTCTTGCTGAAGCGCCGGCAAGCGGATCCCGAACAGTTCCCAGACCTGTCGCTGACGATCATCAAATTATTGGGTCGCGGCGAATACGTGCTGGACCGTTGCGGCGAGCACACCGAGGGTCATTTTGGATTGGCCATCGATGACTACACGCATGCAACCGCGCCCAACAGGCGCTACGCCGATTTGATTATGCAGCGGCTCATCAAGGCGGCTCTGCAAGACGCGTCGCATCCGTACAGCGAGCAAGAACTGGCCGCCCTGGCAGCGCACTGCACCATTCAGGAGCACAATGCGGCGAAGGTCGAGCGGACGGTGCGCAAATCGGCGGCCGCATTGTTGTTGTCTGGACGCGAGGGGCAGCGCTTCGACGCCATCGTCACCGGTGCGGCAGAAAAGGGCACATGGGTGAGAATTGCGACGCCCACAACCGAAGGGAAGGTCGTACGGGGCTATACGGGCATGGAAGTGGGCGACCGAGTACGCGTGGAACTGGTGCATACCGACGTCGAGCGGGGATTCATCGACTTCGCCAGGGTCAATTGACGTGACGGGCAAGCATCGGCCGGACAGCAAGCTCGCCTATGAGAACCAGGAATTTCTGACCGGAGAAGAGGGACGTAGCATCCGCATACTGGCGGAGTACCTAGAGCCGCTGCAACGCTTTACTCGCGCCAATATTCACGACACCATCGTGTTCTTCGGTTCGGCGCGGCTGTCTTCCGATGGGCCGATGGCGCGCTATTACGACGATGCGAGGGAACTCGCGCGCCTGATCACCGAGTGGTCCACGGCACTGTCCGATCACGCCCGCCGCTATGTCATTTGTTCCGGCGGCGGGGGCGGCATCATGGAGGCCGCGAATCGGGGCGCTGCGGACGCCGGCGGTCAATCGATCGGGCTCAACATCAGCTTGCCGCGGGAACAGCGTCCGAATTCATATGTCCCTTGCGCGCTATCGTTCGAGTTTCATTATTTTTTCATGCGTAAATTGTGGTTCGCGCATCTGGCGCGCGCGCTCATCGTTTTTCCGGGTGGTTTCGGCACCTTGGATGAATTGACCGAGATTCTGACTCTCGCTCAAACTCGTAAACTCGAGCGCCCCATTCCGGTCATCCTGTACGGCTCGGCCTATTGGAAAGAAATCATCAATTTCGACGCACTCATCAAACACGGCATGATCGACCGCGGGGACCTCGCCTTGTTCGAGTACGCCGATGATCCAAACGCCGCATTCATGCAGCTGAAGGCCAACTTTCGGCAAGAATTCGATGAACCGACGCCCGCATTCGCACATTCGCGTACCGGGGCGTCAAAACCGTAAGCCGCCGGTCAGGCGCGCTGCGCATAGACCGCAACGGCATACGCGTTCATTCGTATTCCCTTGCCACTGGCCTATGCGACGATGACTCAGTAGCGCTGTAAATGCGTGAGGACAGTAGTGCCGAATATTTCCGCCACGCCGAGCGCTTTCTCTCGTCACCCGAAAGTCCTGATTTTCCCCGATGTCATGGCGATCCTCCTCGTGCTTTCCTTCATCATGCTGTTGGGGACGGCCGGACATCAGATGCTGGGCCCCTTTACGCCGGAGCGCCCGGCGCAAATCTCTCTCTCTCCGGCGATGCTGCCGATGTATACCCTTCGCACCGTGGCACGGATGATGGCGGCGTTGGCTGCATCGCTGATCTTCACTTTCATCTACGCGACCTGGGCTGCCAAGAGTCGCCGCGCCGAGATGATCCTGATCCCGCTGCTCGACGCGCTGCAGTCCGTACCCGTTCTGGGTTATCTGTCGTTCACCGTCGTGTTCTTTCTGGCATTGTTTCCGGGCAGCCAGTTGGGTCCCGAACTGGCCGCAATATTCGCCATTTTCACGTCGCAGGCCTGGAACATGGCGTTCAGTTTCTACCAGTCGCTCCGCACGGTACCCACGGATCTGGATGAGGCCAGTCGGAGCTTTCCCGAAACCGCTTGGCAGCGCTTCTGGAAACTTGAAGTGCCGTTTGCCATGCCGGGCTTGATCTGGAATACGATGATGTCGATGTCGGGAGGATGGTTTTTCGTGGTCGCCTCGGAGGCCATCGCGGTCGGAAGCACGCAGGTGGCGCTGCCGGGCGTCGGCTCATACGTTGCGACCGCCATCGAGCAGCACGATCTCGCTGCCGTCATGTGGGCCATTGTCGCCATGAGCATTGCCATCGTGGTATGCGACCAGCTGCTGTTTCGCCCGCTGGTGGCCTGGGCCGACAAGTTTCGCTGCGAACAGACGGTCAGCCAGGCCGCGCCGCGCAGCTGGGTGTTCGAACTCATGTCCCGCTCGCCGGTCCTGCAATGGAGCGCGGCACCGGTCCGCCGCGGGTTTTCGCGAGTGGCGCGCGCACGCTTCATGCTCCCGCACGGCGTGCGCGTGACCCGGCGATGGAGGCTGCCGACCTGGATCATGGATTTGGTATGGTATGGACTGATCGCCGTCGGCGTCGCGGCGGTTGCAGCGCAGATCGGCCGCTATATCCGCCCGGTCTTGACATGGGCGGACCTTCGCATCGTGCTCAGCAACGGCGGTCTGACGTTCCTGCGGGTCGTCGTCTTGGTCGCCGTGGCTTCCATAATCTGGGTTCCCGCCGGCGTTGCGATCGGGCTGCGCCCAAGGCTCACGCAGCGCATCCAACCGATCGCACAGTTCCTGGCAGCCTTTCCGGCCAACCTGCTGTTCCCGCTCGCGGTGTACTTGATCGTGCATTTCAGTCTGGCACCGAAGATCTGGTTGAGCCCATTGATGATTCTCGGCACGCAGTGGTACATCCTGTTCAATGTGATTGCCGGAGCGAGCGCAATTCCCAGCGACTTTCGCGAGGCGGCGGCGAGTTTCCGCGTGCGCCCGTGGCACTGGTGGAGCCGGGTCATGCTCCCGGGCATATTCCCCTACTTCGTGACCGGTGCCATCACTGCTTCGGGCGGAGCGTGGAACGCCAGCATCGTCGCCGAGGCCGTCAGTTGGGGTCCTATACATTTGAGCGCATCCGGGCTCGGCGCGTATATTGCCGAGCAAACCGCCGCCGGCGATTATCCGCGCATTGCGCTCGGGATTGCCGTCATGTCGGTGATGGTCATCCTGATGAACCGACTCTTGTGGCGGCCCATGTACGCATTCGCCGAGCGGCGAACGCGTCTCGACTGAGATTTCCATGGACAGCGATAAAACCAGCTCCAACATTCTCGAGCTTCACCGGATCTCGAAGTCGTTCGCCAAGCCGTCCCGTGAGCCGCTGCCGGTCCTCAGCGACATCAGCCTATCGCTTCATGAAGGCGAGATAGTGGGACTGTTGGGCCGCTCCGGTTCCGGCAAGTCGACGCTGCTTCGAATCATCGACGGACTCATCAAACCGACTTCCGGCGAGGTGCGCTATTGCGGTGAGCCGCTGACCGCTCCGGCCGCCGGTATCGCCGTGGTGTTCCAGACCTTCGCGCTATACCCCTGGCTGACGGTGATGCAGAACGTGGATCTCGGCCTCGATGCGCTGAAGGTACCGCGCGCGGAGGCCGAGCGGCGCGTCATGTCGGCGATCGACCTGATCGGCCTCGACGGCTTTCAATCCGCCTATCCGCGCGAGCTGTCCGGCGGCATGCGGCAGCGGGTCGGGTTTGCGCGCGCCCTGGTGAGCGACCCGACGCTGCTGTTGATGGACGAGCCGTTTTCAGCGCTGGATGTGCTCACGGCCGAGACATTGCGAACGGATTTCCTGGATCTCTGGGCCGAGCATCACCTGCCCATCAAGGCCGTATTGATGGTGACCCACAACATCGAGGAGGCGGTTCTGATGTGCGATCGCATCCTGGTTCTGGCCTCGAATCCCGGACGCATTGCAGCCGACATCCAAGTGGCGTTGCCGCAACCTCGCAACCGCCTGGACGCCGCGTTCCACTCCGTCGTCGATGACATCTACTCGATCTTGACATCCAGGACGATCGAATCGATTGCGCTGCAGAATCGAAATCAGGGCAGCGTGGTGAGGCACCTCCCCCAGGCGTCGACCAATCAGATTCTGGGATTTGTGGAAACCCTGGCAGCGGCACCCTACAGCGGCCACGCTGAACTCGCCAAGATCGCTGCACCGCTCGCGCTCGCGATCAACAAGTTGTTCCCAGTCGCGGAGTCGCTGCACTTGCTCGAGTTCGCGCAAATCGATAATGGCGCGATCACTCTCACCGCTGCCGGCCACTTGATGGCGCAGGCCGGCACCGATGAGCGCAAAAAACTCTTCAGAGAGCACCTGCTTCGATTCGTGCCGCTCGTCACCCATATCCGTCAAGTGCTCAACGAGCGCGAAGATCATAGCGCACCGCGCGCACGGTTCGAGTTCGAACTGGAGGACCACCTCAATGCCAGCGATGCGGAGAAGACGTTGCGCACAGCCATCGGCTGGGGCCGATACGCGGAATTGTTCGCCTATGACGACGCCACCCGCAAGTTCAGTCTTGTGGACGCTGCGCATTGAATGCGTGCGCCGTGCGAATAGCGATGCGCTGGATGCGGATTCCACGTATGGCCAACGCGGAGGTCCTGAGCCAACATGCGGGAGGAAAATATGGACACGCCGCGTAAACACGAGAAGTACGATGCGTTGATTCGCGCGTGCCAGGGGCTCGCGCCCGTCAGGACCGCCGTGGTACATCCATGCGATGAGACTTCGCTGGCGGCGGTGATTGCCGCGGCGGCTGCCAAGCTGATTGAACCGCTGCTGGTGGGGCCGCAGGTGCGTATCCGCGCATTGGCGGCGTCGCTGGGACTCGACCTGACCGGCTTGCGGCTGATCGACGTGCCGCACAGCCATGCGGCCGCCGAGAAGGCGGTTGCGCTGGTGCACGCCGCGGAAGCCGATGCCTTGATGAAGGGCAGCCTGCACACCGACGAGTTGATGGCCGAAGTCGTCCGCAAGGACACGGGACTGCGCACGAGCAGACGCATCAGCCATGTCTTCATCATGGATGTCCCGACCTACGCTAAACCATTGTTCATCACCGATGGCGCCGTGAACATTTTCCCCAGCCTCGAAGACAAGGTGGATATCGTCCAGAACGCGATTCACCTGGCGCATGCACTGGGCGTCGCGTTGCCAAAGGTGGCGATTCTTTCGGCGCTGGAGACCATCACGTCGAAGCTGCCTTCAACGATTGACGCGGCTGCATTGTGCAAGATGGCTGAGCGTGGCCAGATCACCGGCGCGATCCTCGATGGTCCCCTTGCATTGGACAACGCCATCAATCGCGATGCGGCGGTGCTGAAGCACCTCACGTCGGCAGTCGCGGGTGATGCCGATATCCTGGTGGTGCCCGATCTGGAGGCCGGTAACCTATTGGCCAAGGAGCTGACCTTTTTAGCCAACGCGGATGCCGCGGGAATCGTGCTGGGTGCCCGCGTGCCGATCATCCTGACGAGCCGGGCGGATAGCGTTCGTGTTCATATGGCGAGTTGTGCGGTGGCCGCGCTTTATGCCCACGCGCAATCCGCGAACGGGCCTCGGTAAGGCATCGGGGAGCCGGCCTGCGATCTACGTGGAATTCCTGAAGCGATGCGCGCAACCTCGCATGGCGAACCCAAAGGCTTCGCTGGCAAGATCAAAGCTCGTGCGGCTAATTCATCGCTGCGGCACATCAACTCAACAAATCGCGGGTGAAGCGTGGAGGGGCCGTTGTTTCTCGTCACCGGTGGCGCGGGGTTTCTCGGCATCAATCTTAGCCGGCACCTCTTGCGGCATGGCCATGCGGTGCGTTCGATGGATATCGCCGCATTCAACTACCCCGAGTATGCGAGCGTCGATGTGATGCAGGCGGATATTCGCGATCCGGATGCGGTGGAGCGCGCCATGTCGGGGGTCAACATCGTCATCCACTGCGCGGCGGCGTTGCCGCGAAGCACCGAGTCGGACATTTATTCGACCGACGTGCAGGGTACGCGCTTGTTGCTCGAAAGCGCCGGCCGCCACCGCGTTTCGCGCTTCATCTTCATCTCGTCCACCTCCGTGTACGGAATCCCTGATCATCACCCCATCTATGAAACTGATCGACTGCAAGGCGTGGGACCATACGGCAAGGCGAAAATCGAGGGAGAATCTTTTTGCCTCGAGAAGCGTCGGCAGGGTGCATGCATACCCATCTTGCGGCCCAAGAGCTTTGTCGGTCCGGAGCGCTTGGGCGTGTTCGAACTGCTTTATGACTGGGCCTATAGCGGCAAGAATTTTCCGGTGTTGGGTCCCGGCACGAATTTGTACCAGTTGCTCGACGTCGAGGACTTGTGCGACGTCATTTATTTATGTGCTACGCGCGATGCGGATGTAGTCAACGAGACCTTCAACGTGGGTGCCAAGATATTCGGCTCGATGCGCGACAGTTTTCAGGCCGTGCTCGACCGCGCCGGACACGGCAAACGCATCGTCGGCATACCGGTGCGCCCGGCGATCGCGGTGCTCAGGGTCCTCGAGGCGCTGCATCTATCGCCGTTGTACGCGTGGATCTACGAGACGGCCGCGCAGGACAGCTTCGTCTCCATCACCAAACTGGAAGAACGGCTGAAGTTCACGCCGCAGCACTCCAATCGATCGGCGCTGATCCGCAACTACGATTGGTATGTCGAACATCGCGCGGAATTTCAAGGACAGACAGGCCTGACGCATCGGTTGCCGTGGAAAAAGGGCGCACTGCAGTTGGCGAAATGGCTGTTTTGACCCCGCATGACGTGTTGCCGAGCGCCGATACGCGCGACGTGCCGCTCGTCGTGGACCTCGACGACACACTGGTTCGCACGGATTCGACGATCGAGTCGCTATTCGTCCTGATTCGGCACGATCCGATCCGGCTATTGGGTATGCCTTTTTGGTTAGGGGGTGGCCTGGCGCACTTCAAACAGCGCTTGAACCAGACGGTCATGCCGGATGTGCACACCTTGCCTTACCGCCCCGACCTGTTGGAGTGTCTACGTGAACAACGGCGCGAAGGTCGCCATATTGTTCTCGCCACGGGAGCCGACATGAAGTTGGCGCAAGCCATCGCCGGCGAGACCGGGCTTTTCGATCGGGTCATCGCCAGTGACGGCGCCGTAAATCTCGTGGGTGACAAGAAACGCGAGCGGCTGGCGGCGGAATTCGGCCAGCGCGGTTTCGATTACGTCGGCGGCCGCCACCGGGATTATCCGGTATGGCGTGCGGCGCGGAAAGCGTGGATGGTGTGTGCATCGCCGCGGCTCGTGCGTGAGGTCGCGAAAGTAACGCCCGTTGAAGCGGTTTTTAATAGCGATCCGACGACGTTGGGTGACGTTTTCCAGGAGCTTCGGGCGCTTCACTGGGTCAAGAATGTACTCGTTTTTTTGCCCGTCGTGGCAGCCCACGGACTCTTGGCGCCCAATTGGCTTGGCCGGGCGCTACTGACCTTCGTTGCGTTCAGCCTCTGGGCATCGAGCGTTTATCTTCTCAACGATTTACTGGATCTACCCATCGATCGGCAGCATCCACAGAAGAAGAACCGTAGGTTGGCTTCGGGCCAGATCCGCCCCGCCCACGCGCTGGCGCTGCTGCTGCTGCTGCTGGCGAGTGCCGTCGCCCTCAGTGTTTATTTGTCGCTGGCATTCTTCGGCGTAATGACGGCCTATTTTCTCATGATGATGGCGTATTCGGTTCGTCTCAAAGACATTCCGCTGTTGGACGTGTCGATACTGTCTTGCGGCTATGCGATGCGCGTGGTGGCGGGCGAGGTGGCGACGAATATATGGCTTTCGCCTTGGGTGCTCGCCTTCGTCGTCCTGCTATTTTCGAGCTTTACGCTGGTCAAACGCTGTGCCGAATTGGTGCGCGTCGATTCGCTGGGCGAAGCGGAATCACAGAAAGTGTGCGGCTATCTCGCGGCCGATACCGGGATCTTGATCGCACAAGGCATCGTAAGCGGATATTTGGCCGTATTCGTCTTTGCCATGTACACCAATACCGAAGTGATGCACATACCATATCCACGCCACGAAATCTTCTGGGGTGTTTGCGGGTTGCTGCTGTATTGGATCAACTACCTATGGCTGATGGTGGTGCGGCACCGCATGTACCATGATCCGGTGATCTTCGCATTCGCTGATCCGGTTAGCCGCTGGTTGCTCGTTGCCATGGCCGTTACGGCAGCGCTGACGCTATGACACGCCATAGGGGCGCCCGGCTGGGGGTTTGCGCGGCAGCTTTCGCGCTGTTTTTGGCGCATTCGGTGCGCCCGCTGGCGGCCGGGCCGGCGGCTGCCGATGTTTCGGCAGCCCAATGGGCGCAATACGAAGCCGACGTACCTAAAACCATCGTCGAATTGCAGCCGTTCAGACGGTCGACCAGCATGAATGTCGGGCATGTCGGGGGCGACATGGCGGCGACGCTGATTGAATTGAACCCGCGGATCAACGCTTGGTTTCTACTGACCGTGCGCGCTTCCGCCGATGGCGAGACGCGCACCTACCATATCGAGAATCCGCAACCTCAAACCCAACGGTTGACACTGGACAACGCCTATCGCGACGGCATCCGCCTTGTGGGTGCGAGCAGCAGCACGGACTGTCAACTGTGGATGGAAGGCCAGCCCACGTTGTTGGAGCAGGCGAGAAAATCAGGTCTGCCGGATGCACCGCTATGTGACGGCCGACTGTACCTACGCAATGCCGAATCGGGCAGCTATACCAATCTGGAGCGGATCACCAATGTTCTCCGCGATCACGTCTGGGGCGGCGATAAGATCGTGGGGTTCGTGCGTGAGACGCTCTTCAAGGACGCATTCATCGAGAGCGGCGCGATCAGCACCGCGCCCCATGTGTCCGAGAGCGGGCGCTCGAATCTCGAAGGCCCGAATTCGGCGGCGGTGGGGGAAAAATTTGCGCTGAGCGCCGTCAAGCCCGAGCATTTGGCCATAGATGTCGTGGCGGACGCGGACTATCTGCAGCTAGGGCGGTGGTACGCCGTTCGTGACCTACCCGGAATGTTCGTGAGCGTGATACAACCGCAGGCCGTCGATCCCGCCCTCTTGAACACTTACCGAACCGTCGTCAATGCCTTGGATCCGGTGGAGAGCGGGGCGTTGGACTACTTGGTCGCCATGGATCTGTCCCAATACGATTTGGGATTCGAGTTGGGTACGGATCATCCGCGCGTGGGTTGGTCGGAGCGTGCCTCGGAGACGGTACGCAATCCACGCTTGCCCGGTCCCGATGGCATCAACAGCACGGCGCCTGTGGTCGTGAACGGCATCGTCGTGCCGTCCTTGGTGTCTCGCACCGCCGCGACGTTTGCCGGTGGATTCAAGCGGGAGCACGGGGCGTTTCGCTATGGATCGCTGGCCTCCGAAAACGCCGGCAGCCACTATGGCTTCATCGAGCAGGGCGTCATATTCAGCAAGCTGCAGCCCGGGCTCGCCACGCTCTTCGTGACCGACGACGGCTCGGTGCAAATGAAAACGTGGGCACGCAGCGACAATACGCTGCTCGAGCACATCAAACATGCGCGGCAGAACGGCGTGCCGTTGATCGAATTCGACGCGGCAACGCACTTGTCCACGCCGGGACCCCTGGTCAATCAATGGGGAGCCGGTAATTGGTCGGGATCCAGCGACGAGCGGCTACGCACCTTGCGTGCCGGCGCCTGCTTGCAAGAGACGAGCAGGTCACGGTATTTGATCTACGGCTATTTCTCGACGGCCACGCCGTCCGCGATGGCTCGGGTATTCCAAGCCTATGGTTGCCGCTACGCCATGCACCTTGATATGAACGCGCTCGAGCACACGTATTTTGCGCTCTACACCCGACGAAATGCGCAAATCGTCGTCGAGCATCTGATTGAAGGCATGACGGCGGTCGATCGCAAGGGCGGTGACCAGTTCGCTCCGCGATTCTTGAGTTTTCCCGATGACCGTGATTTTTTCTATGTGACGCAAAAGGGACCGCCGCAATGATCAAGAAATGGATGCTTTGGGGCTTGATCGGCGTGGTGCAGGGGGCTTCTGCCCAGACGACGCTGTCCGCGCAGAACGAATTGCTGTTCAGGCAACTTCAGGAGGAGCACGGACTCAATGATGATCAGATGCGCAACATTCGGGCAATCTTTGCGCGCTCGGGATTCATCGGTCAGGGCAATCCTGCAATTACACGACATCCCGAAACGCCGCAGCAGTGTCTGGAAAAATTGGCAAAACAATCGCTAAAGTATGCCAACCCAGATTTTGAGCAGGTGTGCGGCGCCAAGTACATGGCTCCCCTATACAATTCCAAGACAGCCACGGCGCAGCAGGCCAAAGCCTGCATCGATCAATTCGAGTTTCCCGATATTCCGTGTGCCTATCCCGTGGTGTGGGTCAAGGCGCGCGAGGCTGCGGAGATTTGCGAGGCGGAAGGCAAGCGGCTTTGCGACGCACATGAGTGGGAGGGCGCCTGCGCAGGCAGTCTGGAGCCGCCCGATTATCGCTTTGACATGGCGAAAGGTGTGAGTCCCGGAGCAGCAATCAGCCGAATGCGCGCTGCACATAATGCCGCGCATCAGGCAGACAAGTCATGGAGTTACGGCCCACAATACGAACGCGGTATCTGCGCGACCGGGAGCTTCAAGACGCCCGGCTGTCCCGGCGGCGGGTGGAAGCTCTGTGGCTCCAATACCTACCCGGATGGCGATTTCCCGGCGTGTCACAGTTCATTGGGCGTGTACGACCTGAATGGCAACGCCGCAGAACATATGAACCTGCCGCTGAGCCTGGATCAGATGGCGAGCGCGGGCAGCAAGGAACTCGGTTACACCGAGATGAAGGGCAGCTGGTTCATCTTCGATACCTATCGTGCGCATGAGGATTGGTGCCGTTGGCGAGCGCCATTTTGGCACGGGACACGGGTGATGGACCCGCAGAGTCATGCGAACTATCACCTGGGATTCCGCTGCTGCAAGACGCTCGGTCAGTCGAAGTGAGAGTCTGCGGGAACCAGTTTTGCAAGGATGTCGGACTTCGGTTGCCGAAGAATATCCACGAGTTGGAAGATTTTGCGTATCACGCCTTCGCTGCTCAGCAGGTTCGCAAGCTGGGGATCCTGCAGGGCGCTGTATAGCGATTGAGGGCGGTCATTGACCAGAATTTCGCTGCTCACCAGCCGCGCACCGTGGCTGTAATCCGCGTAGTGCCAACCGTGAACGGTGCTCAACGGCTGGATCGGCGTTCCGTTACTCCGGTGCCAACCGTAAATCGCCACCCGCTCCAGATTGCCCCATAAGCGGTTGGTCAGCACCAGATCCTTTTTGTGTCCTGAAATCAGCAGCCCTTGCGCATTGCCCGATGCGATGCGCTGTTCACCAATGAGTTCATTGTGATGAAGGTAATAGCCGGTACTGCGCATCGCGCTATTCGCCGGCAGCGGCTGCGGAGTCAAGTGGACCTCCGATTGGGCATAAATGGCATCGACCAGCTTTGTGGTCGGAAGCATAAATCCATAGCGATAGGCGACGGCCAGCGCCGTTTCCAGTCGCATGGGGATGAGCAGAAAGTCGTCGTCGGAGCCGAGTGCGAGATAGTCGGGCATCACGCAAACGGTTATTTGGGTATGCCGCTCATCGCCCGGCTGAGCCCTAAGCACGACAGGCTGTAGGTGTCTCAAGAACTCCGGTATATTCCCTGCCAATAATTCGCTGCGAATTTTCAGTTCGCGCTCATCATCCCCGATGTTGTCCAAAGCACGGGCAAGTTGGCTGCCGGACGAGGCGGCCGCCGAACGCGCCGGAAACGCGTTCGGAAGGGATTTATTGCAAAAGTGACTCGCCGCGAGAATGCCCGCCGAGGCCCCTTGGCCGGCCGCCAAAATCATGGCGATAAATGCAATGAAACGCATAGGACCTCGATGCTTCATGAAACGCAAAATCCTAGTCGGTTATCAAGGCTCGTCATGGAGTCTACCCGAGAATTTTCAAATGGCTCGGGCGGCGAGCTCAGCTCGGTCAACCTTTTTATATTAGCATAGATCGCATGACGAGTCTCCTTCCGCCGGCCAAAGGGTTGGATCCCGCACTGCAAGAAAAATTGCGAGCGTTGCATGATCCGGCAACCTACCCCGAACCGGTGGGCCACATCGAGACGATCGAGACCCACTGCGCCTGGGTGTTCTTGACGGAGGCGCACGCATACAAAATGAAGAAGCCGATTCGACTCGACCGAATGGATAATTTGCTGTTGTCGTCGAGGCATTACAGTTGTTTGGAAGAGCTGCGACTGAACCGGCGGCTCGCAGCGGATGTATATCTTGATGTGGTTTCATTGAACGTGAACGAATCGGGGGTGCTCTCCCTCGGCGGCCATGGCGTGCCCGTCGAATGGTTGGTCAAGATGCGCCGCTTGCCCAGCGAACTGCTGCTCGATCACGCGATCGCCGCCGCTACGGTCACGGCAAGCGCGCTTCATGGCGCCGCCGAATTGCTCGCCGAATTCTATGTCGGGCAAGCATCGATCAATATGTCCGCGAATGCCTATCTTGAAAGAATGGCGCGCCAAATCGAGACCAATCACGCTGCGCTGCTCGCCGCCGACCTTGGCCTATCGGTTCAGATCGTCAGTGCGATCATTTCACGGCAGCAGGAATTTCTTCAACGTCGATCGTCGTTGTTCATCGAGCGCGCGCAGCTCGGCAAGATCATCGAGGCGCATGGAGATTTGAAGCCCGAGCATGTTTACCTCGGAAAGCCGCCGTGCGTGATCGATTGCCTGGAATTCGACCGTGATTTGCGGCTCTTGGATCCGGTCGAGGAACTCGCATTCTTCTCGATGGAATGCCAGCGCCTTGGGGAGGCGTGGATTGGGCGCGAAGTGACGCGAATATACCTGGCGGTGAGCGGCGATCGGTTCGAACAATCGCTATTCGATTTCTACCTAAGCCGTCGTGCAACGCAGCGCGCCGTCACCGCCGCGTGGCACTTGCGGGATCATGCGCTTAAGTCGTCAACCGACTGGCGCGCGCGCGCCACGGCATACCTCAACGATGCGTTGAAAATGCTCCACGGGCTAGGAATCGGCATCGAGACCGCCAAGCTGTGACAGCGATCCGCTGCCTAGCTCCAAGCGGCGAATCGCTTCGGCGAAGAGCGGCGCAATTTCCAGCACCTCCAGTGTTCGATTCAAATAGGGTAAATAGCTGTCGTGCAGCGTCACGGAGTCGGTCACGATGACCGAATCGGGCCCTGCTGGGCCGAATAATCGGTGCGCTTCGGGCGTGAATGTCGCGTGGGTCGCCGCCACCTCGACGCGAGTCGCCCCTGCTCGACGGCAGGCATCCACCGCTCGCAGGATGGTCGTGCCCGAACTTATCAAATCGTCGATGAGAATGACGTGCTTGCCCTGGATGGGGCCGACCAGCGTATCGCCGCTGACGACGCCCGCGCTGCGCTTCTTGTCCATGAAGCCGACCCCGATGGGGCGGCTCATGGCACGTTCGAGGAATTCCTGGAAATGGCGCGCGCGCTTGATCCCTCCGATATCGGGGGAAACGACTACGCGGTCGATATCGCCGCGATCGGCTGCAAAGCGCCTGACAAAAATATCCGTCGCTTCCAAATGCACGGATTCGCAGCGGAAGGCATTGTCGAACGCCGCAAGATTGTGGACCTCTGCGGTAATCACCCTATCCGTCCCGACGGCTTCGAAGATCTGTGCGACGTAGCGCGAAGTGACCGGATCGCGGGCCTTGGTTCGCCGGTCCTTACGTGCGTAGGCGAGATAGGGTAAACAGGCGGTGACGCGCAATGCGCCGGCATCCTTCAGTGCGCCGACGAAGAACAGTAGGCGGCAGAGACGATCATTCGCCGATCCGGCCGCATCTCCGCACAAGGACTGGATGACATAAACAGAACGCCCCCGGACGCTTTCCAGGGAGCGCATCTTATGCTCGCCGCCGGCGAATTCACGCTCTTCATGCGCACTCAGGGGTTTTCCCAGCGCGGCAGCAACGCGGGCACCGAATGCAGCCGTGGCCGACGGCGCAAACAGAGCCGTCATGGCGGCCAATGCCGGGGTTGCCGAGCTGCCTACCGTCGTCATGAGCCTGCCGCTGTCATGGTGCTGTCAATGCAGCATGAAAACCGGTAATTCGGCGCTTTCGAGAAGGGACCGAGTCACACCGCCGAACAAAAGTTCGCGAAGCGGACCGCGCCCGAAGCCGCCGACCACCAGCAAGTCGGCTTGCAGATCCGCCGCCACGACCGGCAGCTGGGCCGCGGCGCCAGCCGCCTTTTCCGCGATCACGCGTGATTCCGCGGCGATGCCATGCCACGCGAGCTGGTGCGCAAGATGATCGAGTGTCTGCGGCGTCGGGTAGCCATCTTCCGCAACTCCGACCAGCACGACCCTATGCGCCAGCTTGAGGAGCGGCAGTGCGGCAGCCAGCGCGCGCGCTGCCTCCGGCGTTTCCTTCCACCCGACGACAATGGTGCCGGTCATTTTCCGCAGGGCCGATTCCGGGGCGATCACGATGGGGCGGCCGCAGCCGGTCAATAAGTCCTCGATCAGCATCTTCGGCATGAAGTCGACATGATGCGGGCGTCCGAGTACGACGAGATCGCTGTGCCGGGCATGGAAGACCAAACGGCTTGCGGCTTGGTCGATTTCCTCGCACCAGCTCGCGGAAACGGCGTCGTAATTGCCGGGCTCGTTGCGGATTGCCACGCCGTTCGACTCGCAGAACTGCTTAACATGCAGTCGTGCACTGGAGGAGAGACTTCTTTCCTCATCACTCAAATGCTTGAGCGCATCGCCCAGCGCGGGGCCCATGCAAAAATCCACATGCGGCGCCCGCGCTGCGGCTTCGCCCGCAGTTACGCGCAAATGATAGAACTCGAGGTGCGCCGCTAATGGCCGAGCCAACGCGAGTGCGCTGGCGAACACCCTGTCGTCGGTCGGACTTCCGCTCGTCGGCACCAATATGGTCTTGATCATGTGGTTTATTGCGCGCGGGGGCGCCGGACGCCCTCATTGCGTCGTCTACGCAGCACTCTGGTTTTGCACCTTGTTCGCAGGCGCAGCCGAGCTTCGCACAAACAACACCGGTACGGTGGTCGAGCGCAGCACTTCCTCCGCATCGCTGCCGAGCGCCAAGCGGCGAATCCCGCGCCGTCCGTGCGTGCCCATCACGATCAAATCGGCCCCCCATTTATGCGCTTGTTCGATGATAAGATTGCCCGCCGAGCCGCCGATCGACTCCAAGAGTACGCATTCCGGCTGCAAGCCCTGTTGCCGTGCGAGAGCCGCCATCCGGTCCAAAATCTCCTTGCCCCGAAGACGCAATGAATCGATCACTCGATCCGAGTACAAATCGGGAGTCAGAGTGTAATCGAACACAAATTCATTCACGATGTGGAAGAGACACAACTGACTGCCGTGAACTTTGGCGATTTTGATCGCTTCGTTGAGGCCGAGAACCGACGTATCGCTGCCGTCGACCGGAACCAGAATCTTTGCATACATGCAGGTCTCCTTGTATAGGCCGGCGGCACGAGAAACCAACGGTTCGGGAGCCGCCGACGCGCCACCATCGTACGTGTCGACGTCTCGTTGCGCTAATACTGAACCTGAAGCTTGTTCTCGACCTTAGTTACGCCCGGAGCAGCCCACGCCGCTCGAGCTGCATCGTCTTTCTCACGCCATGAATGCACGCAGCCTTTCAGCGTTATCTGGTTGTCGTCCACGTCGACATCGATTTCCTTCGAATCCAGCTTCGCTTGGCGCTGGAATGCCTCCTCGATCTTCTGTTTAACGTCAATCATCTTGACGCTTGGCTTGACGGTAATGTCGTTGATGATCCCCTTGACGCCCAACAAATATCGAACGGTTGTTTCCGCGGCGCTCTTTTGATAACCGAATTTTACCTGGCCGCTCAACGTGATCCATCCATGCCTCACGACCGCCTTGATATCGGTTGAAAGAAGGGAGACATTCCATTTCAGAGCATTGACGGCGGCACTGGCAATGTCCGAATCGCTTCGCTCACCCACGGCGGGAATTTTCACCTCAATGTCATTGGCGACCGCGCGAACTCCGCTCACGCGTTTCGCGATGTCTTCCGCGGTCCAACGGTCCGCATAATGGGAAGCAGCCCCCACCAGCGTTACGACGCCGTCCTGCACTTTTACCCCTATTGCACTCTCATCGAGGCTCGGGTCCCACTGCATCTCGTTTTGTACGTCGCGTTGAATTTCCGTATCGGTTTTCATATACATCTCCTCATTGTGACCATAACTACCTTCGCCGCAGTGGGCGAACGACCATCGCCCGACTCATTGCGGGCGACTTAGGACTTGCTTTCAACAGAGACCGCCTCAAGCCCGATTGGGCAAATCCCAGCTCGGATGCGGTTCGATGAGTCCGCATATGGCATTGATGTCGTGCTCCGCCGCCAACCAATCGTCCAACTCGAGGCCGGGCGCGAAACCGCGCCGCTGAGATCGATAATAGGCGGCACGAGCGATCATTTCATGGCGTTCGCTGGGTGTGCATACCTGCTCGACCATCGCCTTGGATATCGGCATGTGTTCGGCAATAGTGTAAGGGTCCGGGCTGCAGGATCCTGTTGAGGGTCCAACCTCGGGCGAAAGCATGGCTGCGTTCATATTAGTTCCCTGATTCGATACGCAAAAAAATCCTGATGCAATGTCGCATAAATGCGCACGGAACCACAATGAGTAGATGCCTCAAGGTTTCTAGGGGATTCCCGTTCGCAGCGACGCTGAATTAGAACGGCAAGTCGCCGAAATTCGGCGATTTGACGGCTAGAGCGTCACAAGGAAGATGCTCGAGGACGCGTTCGGCGGTGCTACCGATCAACGCTTGCTTCAGGTGGCTACGGGAGATCGCGCCCATCACCATGATATCGACGTTGCACTCCTGGGCGATGCGCGGCAGATATTCGGCGGGTACTCCCATATCAATGTGTATACATTGGCTCGGGACGGCAAACTGGGCGGCCAGTGATGCAACCCGGGGGGCGTTAGCGGCCTTTTCGGCGATCGTTGCCGGGAAGCAGGCATGAACCGCATGGACCTGCGCATGCATGGTTTTGGCCAGCGCAGTCGCGCAATCGAGGATGCGTTCGTCGAGCAAGGCGGAGCGCTGAGGGTAGTCAACCGGATCAATCGCGGCTGCGACGACCAGATGCTTGCCCCAAGGCCTCGCTTTGCACAGCAACAGCGGCAACGGGCATTCCCGTATCAAGTGCCAGTCGGTGTTCGTAAGAAATGTACGCTTGGCGACTGAATGGTGATGGGTGTCCTTGAGCACGAGGTCCGCCGTTGAATTGTGCAAGAAATTGAGCACGCTCAGGTGCAGCGGATCGCCGGAGACGATGTGTGTCGCAACATCGACCCCCTGGGCGCGCAGCGGCGCTGCGACGCGATCGAGCATGGGTTGCAAACCGCCCGCTATGCCATAGGACGACCGCAGGGCACGCGCGACTTGGCTATCGCATGCCAATAACTCGATGCTGGCGTTCAGGTGAGAAGCCAGGATGGCGGCCTTGTCGACCGCCGGTTGCTCCGCAACGGTCGGATCCACGATGGCCAGGATGTTTGCTATTCGGTCCATGTTATTGTCTCGAATGCGGGCCGGGATTCTCCGAACCCCGTAGCCGGGACAAGTAGTCAGCGACTCCATCGATATCGGGACCGCCAAATCCTTGCAGAAACCGCACAAGTTCCTTGTCGATGTTGTGACGGTGACCTTCGGCGATGCGAACGATCTGATTGACCAGATAAGAATAATGCTGATTCCGCAATGAAGGGATAAAGTCTTGCTCATCGCCTCGCGCGTCTTGACCGTGGCATGCAACACATTGTTCACGGAATATTCGACGGCCCTGTGCGGTTCGCGTGCCTGTGCCGATTTGCGTTTCGCGGGACGGAGGCAATTCGGTCAAGTATGCCGCGACGTCCACCCAGGCCTGCGGCCGCTGCAATGATGCATGTGCCATCACCCGATGCATCGCCGTACTATCGCGCCGGTCATCTGAAAAGTCGGCGAGTTGCAGCACGAGGTACCTGAAGCGCTGTCCGGCCAGGGTGGGGATGCCAAGATCCCCGTCGCCGAACCCATTCGAACCGTGGCACCGGAAACAATTGGCTTTGTAAAGCGACTTGCCTTCGTCGGTATCCGCCGGCAGCGGAAGGGCCAAGCGCGCTGCATGGTCGGCCTCGTCGGATGCCCAGGCATTCACATGGCCCAGAAACAGCGCCATCGAAGCGAGCCCAACCAGGAACGGTACGTGCAGCGGAGCCTTCACCATGCACGAAGTGTCTCTTGCACCGCACATTGCGCCTATACGCGTTTTCTCTTACCGGCCGGTGACGACCGGCAGCATCCGATCTCGGGACATCCGCGTAGTCGACCGTGTTCATTGGCATGGCTGATTGCTCAAGGCTCATTTAGTATGGCGCTTATCGCCATTGTCGGGAGTGCGGGGTGAAAAAGCGGCTGGCGTTCTCGGTCCGGGTATTGAAGGCAATTGGGTTCGAGGCCGGACGAGCGCTGCCGTGCGGATAAAAACGGTCAGCGCGATCGATGCATTGCTGCCCGCTGACGTCAGTGGCGTCGAGCCGCTCATAGAACTTGCCTTGGATGTCAGGTGGTCCTGGAATCATGCGGCGGACGAGATTTGGAAGCAGTTGGATCCCGAGTTCTGGGATCTGACGCACAGCCCGTGGGCCGTTTTGCAAAGCGTCTCGCGAAACCGCATTGAGCGCCTTCTGGCCGATCCAACATTCCGCGGCAACGTTGATGCACTGCTCGAGGCCAGAAAAATGGCCGTGCAATCCGCGGCATGGTTCCAAGAGACTTATCCGAAGTCGGCATTGACCAATGTCGCCTACTTCAGCATGGAGTTCATGTTGAGCGAAGCGCTGCCCATCTATTCAGGCGGCTTGGGCAATGTTGCGGGAGATCAACTCAAGGCGGCCGGTGATCTGGGCGTCCCGGTGGTAGGGGTCGGGCTACTGTATGCGCAGGGCTATTTTCGTCAGGTGATCGATCAGTATGGCGAGCAGCAGGCGGTGTATCCATTCAACGACCCCGGTCAGTTGCCGATCACCCCCCTGCGCGGTCTCGACGGCGAATGGCTGCGCTTTCAGTTGGATTTGCCCGGCCACTCGATCTGGTTGCGCGCCTGGCAGGTTCAGGTCGGTCGCTTGAACCTGTATCTGCTCGATAGCAACGATACGGCGAACTATCCGGTTGATCGAGGAATTACCGGCGAACTGTATGGCGGCAGCCCGGAAACCCGCCTGCAGCAAGAACTGGTGTTGGGCATCGGGGGCTGGCGGCTGTTGGACTTGCTTGGCATCCACCCGGAAGTGTGTCATCTGAACGAAGGACATGCGGCTTTCGCGGTTCTGGAGCGTGCTCGCTGTTTCATGCGTGATACCGGGCAGCCGTTCGACGTCGCGTTGACCGTGACCCGTGCCGGGAACCTATTCACGACACATACGGCCGTGGCGGCCGGCTTCGATCGTTTCGATCCGCAGTTGATCCAACGCTACCTCGGTGAGTACGCGGACTCGAAGCTGGCCATTTCGCGAAGCGCGCTTTTGGCGCTTGGCCGCTTGAATCCCAATGACTCCGGCGAGGTATTCAGCATGGCCAATCTCGCGATGCACGGCAGCGGCGCCATCAACGGCGTCAGTCGATTACATGGAGAAGTCAGCCGGCGTATTTTCGCACCGCTATTTCCGCGCTGGCCGCTCGACGAAGTTCCCGTGGGACATGTTACGAACGGCGTTCACGTTCCAAGCTGGGACTCGGCGCTCGCCGACGCCCTTTGGACCGAGAATTGCGGCAAGGAGCGCTGGGTACGTCCGGCGGACGACATATTGCGAAATATCCGCCACGCCGGCGATGGCGAGCTTTGGAGCTTCCGCAACGCCGCGCGCGCGGCCTTGGTCGATTACTCACGCGCACGATTGTCGCAAGAACTGACTGCTTCGGGCGCCCCACCCGAAGCGATCAAGACTGCGCAGCACATTCTAGATCCCAAGATCTTGACGCTCGGCTTCGCGCGGCGCTTCGCGACGTACAAGCGCCCCAATTTATTGCTGCACGATCCGGAGCGCTTTTTGCGGCTTCTGACGAACCCTGAAAGGCCTATTCAGCTGATCATTGCCGGCAAGGCGCATCCCGCCGACGCGGCAGGACAATCGCTGATAGCACAATGGACACACTTTATCCGCACCACGGAGGCCCGCCAGCACGCGGTGTTTTTGGCCGACTACGACATGCTGCTGACGGAACGTCTGGTGCAAGGCGTCGACCTGTGGATCAATACGCCGCGACGTCCCTGGGAGGCGAGCGGCACCAGCGGCATGAAGGTTCTGGTCAACGGCGGCATCAATTTATCGGAATTGGATGGCTGGTGGGCGGAGGCGTACTGCGCCGAAGTCGGCTGGGCCTTGGGCGATGGCCTTGAACACGGCGACGATCCGGCATGGGATGCGAAAGAGGCCGACGCATTGTATGCGCTGATGGAACAGGAAATCGTCCCGCAGTTCTACAGCCGCGATCCGAATGGAGTGCCCGCCGCGTGGGTGGCCCGAATGCGGCACAGTATGGCGCAGTTGACCCCGCAGTATTCGAGCGCACGTACGGTGCGAGAATATATTGAGCAGCATTATGTGCCGGCTGCGACCCGCTATCGCGAGAGGGCGGATCAACACTGCGCAGAAGCGGTCAAAATCGCTGCTTGGCAACTCGCTCTGCAGCATCATTGGCCTAACCTTTCGCTTGGCCAGCCGGAGATAAGGACGGCGGCAGGCCAGCATCGGTTCGAAATTCCGGTCGATTTGGGTCTGCTGGACGTTGACGCGGTGCGTGTAGAGCTCTATGCGGGGAGTCTCGACGGCGGAGTTCCGGAACGGCATCGTGCAGTCCACGTGCGCGAACTCGACGATCGGGCCGGCAGCCATGTTTACAGCGTTGCCGTGCCGGCGGCGCGGCCGGCCTCGGACTATACGGCCCGAGTGCTGCCTAGTTTCAACGGTGCCTTGGTGCCGTTGGAAGCCAATCAAATAGCGTGGCAGCGCTGAGCGCAGTGACCGCAGAGATCGGCGGTGGCGGCTGCTTGGGGGCAGCCTTGCAGCGCTCCTCGTCGATTGGTATATCCGTTACCGTCGAAGTCGATGCTCTCGGCCCTGTTCGCGACTCACAATTTCGACGAGCGCATTGATATCGGCAGCGACCAACTGGAGCAAGTCATCAAGCGTTATGATCCCGACCAATTTCCCTTCGCTTCCCACGATGGGCAGTCGGCGAACGGCATGGGTTCGCATGCGTTCGAGTGCCTCGGAGGCATCCTCGTGCTCTTGCGCAATGACGATCGGCGTTCGCAGCAGCGACCGCACCGCCGTTGTTGCCGGATTTAGTCCGTTGGCGAGTACTTCGACGACGATATCCCGGTCCGTAATGACTCCGAGCGGAATCCGATCCTCTTCCGGGTCGTCGACGACGACCAGATCACCTGTGTGCTTCAACCGCATGAGAGACGCCGCTGCCTGGACGCTCGTTGCCGGGCCACAGCAGATGACATCGGGCGTACAGATCGCTTTCAATAACATGGTGAGTTCTCCAGTGGGGTTGCTACTTTGCCAAGACGGATGCAAGGTCGAGCAATGATGTGTCCAGAGGCTTTTTCGCGTGGACTACGGTCGATAGGGCAGCGGAGCTGACTTTCCCGTCGATGATTCCCAGCAGGACGCCATGCAGATCCTGCTCGAGATGTTCGACGGCGGCAGCTCCGAGCCGAGTTGCAATCATGCGATCAAATACGCCGGGTGCTCCGCCCCGCTGAATGTGGCCGAGCGTCGTCACCCTCAGTTCGAAACCCAGGCGTTGCGAATGTTCGAGGAAATATTGCCTCAGGCCTTCCACGTTGTACTTCGCACCTTCGGCTACGACGACGATGGCGTGGCTCTTGCCCCGCTCGTAAGCCGAGCGGATCTCATCGGCAATGCTTTCGGGGTGGCATTCGACTTCGGGGATGGCGATCGCTTCCGCGCCGCCGGCGATTCCGGCGACCAACGCAAGGTGGCCGCTATTGCGCCCCATGACTTCGACCAAAAAAACGCGCTTGTGGGACGAGGCCGTCACCCGAAGGCGATCGATCGCTTCCAGTGCGACGTCCAGTGCCGTCGTAGCGCCGATCGCGATGTCGGTACCCATGAGATCGTTGTCGATCGTCGATGCGATACCGACGACGCGGAGTCCGCGGCAGGAGAGTGCGCAAGCCCCTGCCTGGGAGCCGTTGCCGCCGATGACGATGAGACCATTGATGTCGTGGGCACGCATCTGCTCGATCGCTGCGGCCTGTCCCGCATCGGTCTTGAGTTGTTGGCATCGGGTGGTTCCGAGTACGGTGCCACCCCGACCGATGATGCCGCCCACGTCGCGCGGCCCTAGGCGAGAAAACTCTCCGGCAATGAGACCCGTGTAGCCACCTCGGACTGCGAATACTTCGAATCCCCGGGCTACTCCCGTGCGTACGACCGCGCGGATTGCCGCATTCATGCCCGGGGCGTCACCGCCGCTCGTCAATACGGCAATGCGGTTCACGGCTACTTCGCCGTGGCCAGCGCCTGGTCCGGCGCGCGGCCGGGCGGCGATCGGCGGAACGCGATGAGAGGGGCATCGGGATGGGGAATCCGGCCGAGCTGCCGCTCGATTTCAAGGACATGCAGGGTGGTCTTCACGACGGTGTCCGGGTTGAGGCTGATCGAGTCTATGCCGAGGCGAACCAGGTATTCTGCGATTTCCGGAAAGTCGGACGCGGCCTGTCCGCACAGGCCCGAATGGCGATGGTTGCGCCGGCAGCCTTCCACGGCCAGGCGAATCATTTGCTTGACTCCGGCGTCGCGCTCGTCGAAATCGAACGCCACGATGGCCGAGTCGCGATCCACGCCCAGGGTGAGTTGGGTCAAATCGTTCGATCCGATGGAGAAGCCATCGAAAATCTTGCTGAACTCGTCGATCAAGAGGACGTTATTCGGGATTTCACACATCACATAGATTTCCAGATCATCCTTGCCGCGTTCCAAACCGAGTTCGCGCATGCGCTCGACGACGCGAGCTCCCTCGTCGACACGCCGGCAGAAGGGAATCATGAGTTTGATATTCGTGAGACCCATCGTCTCGCGCGCCCGCTTCATGGCCGCACATTCCAGTGCGAATCCCTCGGCATACGCGGGGTGGGTGTAGCGCGAAGCGCCGCGGAAGCCGAGCATGGGATTGGATTCCGTGACCTCGAACCAACGGCCGCCGAGCAAGCCGGCATATTCGTTGGTCTTGAAGTCCGACATTCTCACGATCACGGGCTTCGGATAGAAAGCCGCGGCGATGGTGCCGATTCCTTCGGCGAGGCGCTGCACGAAGAAATCGGCCGGCGTTGGGGAATTTCGCGTCAGATCCAACAGATCTCGACGCTCTTTTTCGTCCTGGACCTTCTCGGGGTGCAGCAGCGCCATGGGATGCGCCTTGATGTACTCGGCGATCACGAATTCCATGCGGGCGAGGCCCACCCCATCATTGGGCAAAAAACTGCACTGAAATGCGATTTCGGGATTTCCAATTATGAGCATGATCTTGGTTGCCGGTCGCGGCAGGTTCGCAAGCTCCGTGCGCTGCATCGTAAACGGAATCTTCCCCTGGTACACCTTGCCGAGATCGCCTTCGGCGCAGCTCACCGTCACCGCATCACCGGTAACCAGCTTCTCCGTCGCGTTTTCGCAGCCTATAACCGCCGGGATTCCAAATTCGCGAGCAACAATCGCGGCGTGACAGGTGCGTCCGCCGCGGTTCGTGATGATCGCAGCCGCCTGCTTCATGATCGGTTCCCAGTCAGGCGTGGTGCTGTCGGTGACCAAGACCTCTCCAGGCTTGAACTGCGCGATCTGGCTCGCGGTCGGGATACAATTCACGGTGCCGCTGCCGATGCGGGTGCCGACGGAACGCCCGGTGACTAGAATCTTGCCGCTTCCTTGCAGGGTGAACTCTTCCAGAAAATTGGCGCTCTTGTTGGATGCCACGGTTTCGGGCCGCGCTTGGACGACGTAGATCTGCTGGTCGATCCCGTCCTTCGCCCACTCCATATCCATGGGCTGCGGCCGGCCCACCTTGTTGCTGTAGTGCCGCTCGATCTTGACGGCATAATCCGCGAGAGTCAGGGCATCGGAATCGCTGATGCAAAAGCGGTCCCGATCCGCCAGCGGGGTGGGCATATTGCGGGTGGCTTCCCGCGTGCCGCCCTCTACGTACACCATCTTGATTTTCTTGCTGCCAAGACCTCGGCGCAGCACCGCGCGGTGTCCGCGCGCAAAGGTGGGTTTGAAGACCATGAACTCGTCCGGATCGACCGCGCCCTGGACGACATTTTCACCCAAGCCGTAAGAGGCGCTGATGAGCACCACGTCCCGAAAGCCCGTCTCCGTGTCGAGTGAGAACATGATGCCGCTGGCGGCCAAATCGGAACGCACCATTTTCATGACGCCGATCGACAGGTAGACCTTGAAATGGTCGAAATCGTGATCGACCCGGTAGTGAATGGAGCGGTCGGTGAAAAGACTGGCAAAACAGCGCTTGCAAGCATCCAGCAATTTCTCTTCGCCATGAACGTTTAGATAGGTATCCTGCTGGCCGGCGAAACTCGCCGTTGGCAAATCCTCGGCCGTCGCCGAACTGCGCACGGCGACGCTCATGTCCTCGCCGTACTGTGCGCGCAGTCCGCGGTACCCCTCGAGGATCTGCGCCTTGAGGTCCTCCGGCAGCGGCGCGCCATAGACGATTTCGCGGGCACGCCGGCCGCGGCGTATCAGGTCATCCATGTCGTCGGGTTTCAGCCCATCGAGCGCCTCATGCAGGGGGCCCCACGCATTCGCCTTTTCCAGAACGTACCGATAGGCATCCGCGGTGATCGCGAAGCCGTTCGGAACCTTCACCCCTTGCGAGGAGAGGTTTCGATACATCTCGCCCAATGACGCATTCTTGCCGCCGACGAGGGGCAAGTCGTCGATTCCGATTTCGCTGAATGAGCGGATGAGACGCTTTGTCGACATGATCGGTGCTCCTTTACAGTGCTTCGGACGCCGCGGGCTCGTCGCGCTTCTCGCGCTTTTCCGTCATGGTAGCCTCGGTCAGAAGCAGCACGCCGGCGATGGATACTGCATTTTCCAGGGCGACGCGCACGACCTTGGCGGGATCGATGATTCCGGCCTCGAACAAATCGACGAAAGCCTTACGGGCCGCGTCGAAACCCACGTTGCCCGTTGCGTTGAGCATCCGATCGACGACCACGCCGCCGTCTGCGGCGGAGTTCTCGGCGATCTGGCGCGTCGGTGCTTCCAGTGCGCGCCGCAGGATCTGAACACCGGTTCGTTCATCGCCGGCGCACTCGGCCTCTGGGGCCGTCAACGAGCTGATCGCCCGTAATAGCGATAGTCCGCCGCCCGCAACAATGCCCTCTGCAACGGCAGCCTTGGTGGAGCTGATGGCATCGTCCAACGCGGCCTTTTTTGCCTTCATTTCCGATTCGGCCGGCGCCCCGACGCGGATCACCGCGACACCGCCGGAGAGCTTGGCCACGCGTTCCTCCAGCTTCTCGCGGTCATAGTCGCTGGTCGTTTTCTCGATCTCCTTGCGAAGCATTTGAATGCGCCCGGCAATATCCTCCTTGCGTCCCGCCCCCCCGATGATGGTCGTATTGTCCTTGTCGACCACGACGCGCCTGGCCCGGCCAAGTTGCGCAAGTTCGACGTCCTCGAGCTTGATTCCCAGTTCCTCGGAGATGAGTTGACCGCCCGTGAGCACAGCAATGTCCTGAAGTATCGCCTTGCGTCGATCGCCGAAACCGGGGGCCTTGACTGCCGCGCTTTTCAATACGCTGCGGATTTGATTGACGATCAAGGTGGCGAGCGCTTCACCTTCGATGTCTTCGGCAATGAACAGGATTGGACGGCCGGACTTTGCCACCTGTTCGAGAAGGGGCACGATATCCTTCAAGATATTGAGCTTGCGATCGGAAATGAGTACGTACGGATCTTCCAGCACCGCCTCCATCGTATTCGTATCCGTGACAAAGTAGGGCGATAGATAGCCGCGGTCGAACTGCAGCCCTTCTACTACATCGAGCGTAGTTTCGGTGGTCTTGGACTCCTCGACCGTGATTACACCGTCGCCTCCGACCTTATCCATCGCGTCGGCAACGAGTTCGCCGATCACGGGATCATTGTGCGCGGAGATGGTCGCGACTTGCGCCTTTTCCTTGCGGCTGCTGACGGGTCTTGCCATGGCTTGGAGTGCCTTGATTGCGGCTTTCAGGCCACGGTCCAGCCCGCGCTTCAGGTCAATCGCGCTTGCACCGGCGGCGACATTGCGTACCCCATCGGCGTAGATCGCGTGCGCAAGGATCGTTGCGGTGCTGGTTCCGTCGCCGACCAGGTCGCCGGTCTTCTCCGCTGCCTGACGCAGCATCTGCGCGCCGAGGTTCTCCTCCGGATCCTCCAGTTCCATTTCCTTCGCGATGGTAACGCCGTCGTTGCATACGATGGGTGCACCCCAGCTCTTCTGGATGAGAACGGATTTGGACTTGGGCCCGAGCGTGATGCGCACGGCATCCGCAAGTTGCGTGGCGCCGCTCAGAACCTTCTCGCGCGCCTGCGAGCGGAACAATACTTGCTTCGAGCCCATGTCAACACCCCCTATTGGCGAGGTTTTATCGTCGATCTTCGTGGAATGGAGCGCCATAGGGACATCTACGCATCGTCATTATGATTGATTCGCCGTGACAAGCACCTAGTTGAGCCGGGACATCGCGGATGTTCTCTTGCGAGCAGGTGTGGCACGCTGCATTCGGCAACAGGAGTCAGACTATGAACGTCGGAAAAATGTGCAAACGCAATGTGGTCACGGTGCGCGAGCTCGACGAACTGAACTCGGCGGCGGAACTGATGCGGGAAAAACACGTGGGCTATTTGGTGGTCGTCGAGCAAAATCCCGCAAGCGGTATGGCGATGCCGGTGGGTGTTCTGACCGACCGCGACATCGTCGTCTCGGTCTTGGCGAAGGACGCCAATCCCCGTGAGTTACGGGTGGGGGACATCATGACGCGTCAGCCGGTTGTCATCGGTGAGGGAAGATCGATCGCATCGGCGCTGACGGAGATGCGGCGTATCGGTGTCCGGCGCCTGCCTGTCGTCGGCAGCGTCGGGCAGCTCGTCGGTGTTTTATCGCTTGACGATGTGTTCGATGCGCTTGCCGGGGAGCTGCTCGACGTTGCCGGATCGGTTCGCAATGAGCAATTGATCGAAAACTCGCTGCGCCCGTAATTCATTGTCGAAAGGCGGGCCGACACCCCCGTCCAGCGAGAGGTAGGTAGGTTTGGCGACGACAAAATCGAGCAGCAGCAAGCAGCTGCTGTGGAATGTCTTGTACCTGATCGGCACGACGATCATCCTCGTCACGCTCAGCTCAATGTGGCACGAGGCGCAACTGGTGCAGGTCGTGCCCTACACTGAGCTCGAACAGGCTCTCGCGGCCGGGCATATCGAGCGCGTGGTCATATCCGACCGGGAACTGCAGGGATACCTCAAGACGCCGACGGCAGATGGCAAGCGCGTGCTGGCGGCGAATCGCGTCGAGCCGGACGTGGCCGCATGGCTCTCCCGTTTCAAGGTTCCGTTCACTCGCGAATATTCGAGCGGTTGGGCCCAACAGCTGCTGGCGTGGGTGGTGCCGGGCCTGATGTTCTTCGCAATTTGGTACTTCGTCATCCGCGGCATCGCCGAGAAGCAAGGGATGCCTGGCCTGACGTCGATCGGCAAGACCAACGCCAAAGTCATGATGGAAAAGAGCACGGGCGTCACGTTCGCCGACGTAGCCGGCGTCGACGAGGCCAAGGAGGAACTCAGAGAAGTCGTCGATTTCCTCAAAGATCCCGGGCACTACGCGCGCCTCGGGGCGCGCATTCCCAAGGGGGTACTGTTGGTGGGGCCGCCCGGAACCGGTAAGACCCTTCTCGCGCGGGCTCTTGCGGGCGAGGCCGGCGTCACGTTTCTGTCGACGAACGGTGCGGAGTTCGTCGAGATGTTCGTCGGCGTCGGCGCTGCGCGAGTGCGTGATTTGTTCGAGCATGCGCGGCAAAGCGCGCCGGCCATCATCTTCATCGACGAGTTGGATGCCTTGGGCCGGGCACGCGGCGCCTATGGGTACGGGGGCCACGATGAGAAGGAACAGACACTGAACCAACTTCTCGCCGAGATGGACGGGTTTGACCCCTCGGTGGGTGTCATCATTCTCGCAGCGACCAATCGACCCGAAATTCTCGACCCCGCACTGTTGCGAGCCGGGCGGTTCGATCGCCAGGTGCTCGTCGACCGCCCCGACCTCAAGGGGCGCCTCGACGTTCTGCGCGTCCATGCGCGAAAAGTGAAGTTGGCGGCAGATGCTGATTTGGCGAAGATCGCGGGTATGACACCGGGATTTGCCGGCGCGGATCTTGCCAATCTCATAAACGAAGCGGCGTTGCTTGCGACTCGCCGCAATGCCGACGCAGTTGGGCTCACCGATCTGGCGGCCGCCATCGAGCGCATCGTGGCGGGTTTGGAAAAGAAGAGCCGTATTCTCAACCCGCACGAACGTAACACGGTTGCCAATCATGAGATGGGACATGCGCTCGTTGCGATGGCGCTGCCGGGAACCGATCCGGTCCAGAAGGTTTCGGTCATTCCGCGCGGCATCAGCGCGCTCGGCTACACGATTCAGTGCCCGACCGAAGATCGATTTCTGATGAGCAAGGAAGAATTGCAGAGCCGGATGGCCGTGTTGCTCGGCGGCCGCGCTGCGGAGCTACTCGTTTTCGGCACTCCCTCGACCGGCGCAGCCGACGACCTCGTGAAGGCGACTGAAATGGCGCGTGCCATTGTCCTGCGCTACGGCATGGACGAGAAACTGGGTCTCGTTGCATACGAGGCCGAACCCCATGCTCTGATGCCCGGTGTGCCCGAGTTCCCCGGCGAACGCCGCTACAGTGAGCGCACGGCGTGGGAAATCGACTGCGTCGTCCGAGAAATGGTTCTTGCGGCCTTTCACACGGCAACCTCGGTGCTCACGCGCGCTCGCGGTGTTCTCGATCGGGGTGCGCGGTCTCTGTTGGAGAAAGAGAGCCTCGGAGAGGCTGACCTGGCGAAGCTCAAACAGGAGCTTACCCAGCAGCTAGGGGGGTCGTCCGGCGAAGTTGCGGTCTATGGCGCGATCCGCGCGGGGACATAGCCGGCGCGTTGACCGCCTTTACTTCACGGTGTATCCGCGGCCCTCGAGGCAGGCTACCTGTGCGCGAAAATACTCGTTGCGTTTATCGACCCCAGGCGCTGCGCCGCTGCCGGCCTGCGTAGGATCAAATCCGCTCTTATCGACGGCCCAGCGGTTACATTCGAAACGGTCTTTCGACTGCTGATCCTCCGACTGCCCATTCTTCGGATAGACGAACAGCTGATCGCTCGCAGGGCCTTCGGCTGACCCCCCGGATTCTATGCCGGCGGGCGGCGCGACGACTTCATATTGATGCTGATCATCGTTCCAGAGGTAGTACACGTCGTTGGCGTAATAATACGGAATCCCGTCCCACCAAACCGTCGTGAAGTAAGGCGGCAAGAAGGGCACGAAGAGGCCGATAGGCGCTCCCCATACGACCCATCCGCCGCCTCTCCATCGATACCAGTTGCCACCGTGGAACCAATAACGCCCGCCATCACGACCGGCAAGTTCTCCGACCCCGCCGGCAGGCGGCGTACGCACGGTGTAGCCACGGTTATAGTAATACTGGTTATGCGAATAGCGACCGTCGAAATGCTGATGTGCGCCGCCGCCGGTATGGCCGCCGCCGGTATGGCCGCCGCCCGCATGTCCCCCTGCGTGTTGAGCGATCGCGGGGCCGCCGCTCGCCGACAATGCCAAGATGCCTGCCAGTGCCAGATAGCTCCAGTCGTTTCTGAATCGGCGCATTATCGTAACCTCAACTTTCTGACGGCCATCCAAATCACACTTCCCGCTACCGGGCGTTCAGCGCACGTTGTACCCGCGGCCTTCCAAGCAGGCACTCATCGCACGGCGGTAATTCCTTGCCTTTTGTTCCAGCAACGCTGCTGATGCGCCGTTCGCGGCAGCGAGCGAGTCTTGGCGCGCTTGGTCGGTGCGAGCGGCGTCGGCGAGTCCGCCGATGGCTGCGCCGGCAATCGCGCCGGCAATCGCTCCTTGTCCCGCCTCCCACGGGCGGGACACCGTTGCACCCACTACCGCACCCGTGATCGCGCCGGCTGCGACACCGGCGCCCGCCGGCGGCCCCGCGTCCACGCGCACATGCAAATGCGGCGGCACATTCGGCGAGCTCGGATCGAATCCGGTCTGCCGTACGGCCCACTCATTGCACTCGTAGTGATCGCGATCCTGCTGCTCTGCGGATTGGCCCGCGGCTGGGTAGAAATAAACGGTGGAATCGGGTGGGGGAGATGGCGCCGGCGCCACGCGCGACGTCGGTTGCGAGGCACATCCGGCGAATGCTGCAGCCGCAACAAAGCCGCCGAGATACATGAGTTTTCGCAGGGCTCGATCAGGGTTCATGTTTGACTACTCGCGATGCCGTGGCCGTTCTTAACCGATTCTCGTGATTGATGATCGATCAGAAATCAAACGATGTCTGTTGCGACATATACGTATCGAAAGTTTGCGGCGAAGCAACGGTGGACGTTGCCTGAGCGCGCGCCGTACTTAGCGGACCAATTGCGGGTACAGCTTGACCGCAATCGCAAGAAAAACTGCGAAGGTCAAGCAAAGCACGGTGCAGTCGGTCCCGAAGCCATAAAGGCTCTGTTCGCCGTGGACCATGAGACCGCGAAGGCCATCAACGACGTAGGTCAGAGGGTTGAGCGTGGCAACGATTCGCAGCCAGCGGGGCATGATATCGAGCGGATAAATTGCGTTGCTGGCGAAGAACAAGGGCATGGTGAGGACCTGGCCTATTCCCATGAAGCGTTCTCGCGTCTTCACGATGCACGCTATCGACAGCGAAAACATCGCAAATATGGCCGAGCCCAGCGCGACAATCAACAGCACACCGAGTACCGCAGCGAGTTCCCATCGTATCGGCACATGCAAGGCAGATGCGATGCCGTAAATTACCGCAGTCTGCACGATCCCACGAAAGTTGGCGGAAATTGCCTTGCCGAGCACCAATGAAACGCGGCTCGCCGGGGTGACCAAGAGCTTGTGGACAATGCCGAGATCGCGTTCCCAGATGACGGCGATGCCGTAAAAAATCGCGCTGAACAGCACGCTTTGGGCGAGGATTCCCGGCGTCATGAACCCCAAGTATCCAGCCTTGCCCGTGTCGATTCCACGGACTTGGCTCAGCACTTGGCCGAATATGACCAGCCATAACATGGGCTGGATGGCGCGCGACACGAGTTCGGTCGGATCGCGCACCAATTTACGCAATTCGACGTCGGCGATGGCGAGGGTTTCGCGCAGGATCCGCTGCATTGAAGGCTTAGCCTCGATGCCGCGCAGAGCTTCGGGTTTCGGCAGTGTCCCGTAGCCGCCCTGTCTCCTCAAGCTCGCCGCTAAATTGCGTGAACACGTCCTCGAGGGTGGCTTGTTTGCCGACGCGGGCTTTGAGCGCCTCGGGCGATCCGTGTGCGGCTATCTGGCCCGTGTGCATGACGGCAACATCGTTGCATAGGTTGTCTGCCTCTTCCATATCGTGAGTCGTCAACAGAATGGTTATATGGTAGTCCTTGTTCAGTTCTTTGAGATGCACCCAAACCGCGCGTCTTGCGACCGGGTCCAATCCGATTGTGGGCTCATCGAGAAACAAGACAGCAGGCCGGTGTAGCATGCTTTGTGCGATCTCGAGCCGGCGAACCATTCCTCCGGAATAGGTCTTCACCAGCCGGCCCGCGTATTCGCACAGCCCCATGAATGCAAGGGCTTCTTCGATGCGAGTGCGCTGCTCAGCGACTCCGTAGAGCCTTGCCGAGAGCAATAAATTCTCATAGCCGGTGAGCGCGCCGTCCGCCGACAGCATTTGCGGGACGTAGCCGATACGGCGCCGCACTTCGTGAGCTTGCGAGACGATGTCAAAACCCGCAACCGTTGCGGAGCCGGCACTGGGCCCCAATAAGGTGGTGAGCATTTTAATGACTGTGGTTTTGCCCGCCCCATTGGCTCCAAGGAGACCAAAGATATCTCCTTCGCAGACGGTCAAATCAATGTGGTCGACTGCCGTAGACTGCGCGAAGCGGCGGGTGAGGCCACGAATAGTTATCTCTGGGTTCTTAACGAAGACCTCACAGACCGAAGGGATAGGTATCCGGGAGCCCCTCGAGTTCCTTCGTCCCAAGTGGCGTAACCGCGGTAGACTTATCGAACCAGATGTATTCGTCGAATTGATTGGGCAGATGCGCCTCAAAATAATGACTGGCGAGCTCCGTCTCCGGACGGTGGATCACCCCGATCGCGCGTTCCAGACGAGGCTTGTTCAATCCCCGGCGAAGCGTGCCCGCCGCCAGATGGCGAAGCGGTAACATGAAACGAGGATGCTGCTCGACCATGGTGTGGCGAAGCTGCGAGTAATCGGTCACTGGGTCGTGCCGGCAGTGAAAGACAGCCCTGCATCGGTATGGCGTCGCGAATGTTGGGCGGCCAAATTCAAGACACTATGTTCCTGACCGTTCTCCGATCCAAGCGCACCGTTCATATTCATTCGATCAAGTGCAATGACGACGCGCTTCGGTGTGCCAATATCAGACCAACCGCAAGCCGGCACGCGCATAACCCGCAAGTGCGGCTCCTGGCCGAGAAAAATATGCCGCGAAAAGTCCTGGGGCGCCAGCGTTTCATAAAGCGCGCCGAGTCCATCCGGATCTGCGCAACCCGGTGAACTTCCCTGGAGGGCCTTGCGCATGCGGAGCACGAGCTCAGGGGTATTGCGTTCAAACAATTGCAATAATGAAGCAGCGCGTCCGGCGATAATGAACGCATTCCAGAGGGCTCCGCGGGCGATCAACTCTTCGGCCACATCCACCGTGGGCTTCTCGACAAATTTCAACACGGCCGCGGTGCCGTCGACGGACGGTGCACCGGGGACGATGTACCCAAGCTCCGGATCCGCCTCCTCCGGTTCGATACCCAGCAGCAACACATCGTTCCCGTGACCGTCGAGGGCGGCCACCGCCGCGCGTAGGGCGTGAGCCAGTATCGGTTCATTGTCGACATGATGATCGCTCGGCAGTATGACTATCGTCGCGCCAGGATCCCTTGCCAGAATTTGCAGCAGCGGCAACAGGATTCCGCTTGCCGTTCCACAGTTGCCAGGCTGAATGATTACGTTTCGGGGCGGCAAAATCTCGAGTGGCTTCTGCCACCAGCGCCGATGCTGTGCGGCGACGACGACGCAAATGCGTTCATTCGGCGCGATGATCGACGCGCGCTGCAGCGCCTCGAGCAGCAGCGACGGACCACCTCGCAACGAACAGAATTGTTTGGGTATCGAAACACCCGCCGATGTGGTGGTGAGACTTCGCAGCCGGGTGCCGTCTCCCCCCGCGAGGATGAGCGCCCAACAGTTGCCGCCGCTACTTGACATCATTTGTTGCCCCTACCGACGTCGAACAAACCATACGCTCACACGAGTACTCTCGATATCCGTACATTCCGTAGTGATGCGTCCGGAAATCGACTCATAACTTGCCCTCTCCTTGCCTCATAGGCACGATAAGCGTCAACAGTAGAAAGGACCCAGTATGCCGGACATGCCATCGCTCGATAGTGAAGAGTTGATTCGCCGCATCAGTCGCGATCTTGCGGACAGTTACGACGAAGAACTGGAAATGGAGATCGAGGACCGCCATCCACTTCCGGGCGAACCTTCGGGAGAGAACCGCGACGCCGAGAAAAATTATCGACGCCGCTACTTCAGCGAGCTCTTCCGGCTTCAGGCGGAGTTGGTGAAACTGCAGGACTGGGTCGTTGAGGCTCGAGAGAAAGTGGTGATCCTGTTCGAAGGGCGCGATGCCGCCGGCAAGGGCGGTATCATCAAGCGCATTGCACAGCGCCTCAATCCCCGCGTCTGCAGGACGGTGGCACTACCGGCACCCAATGACCGGGAGCGGACACAATGGTACTTCCAGCGCTATATAGCGCACTTGCCCGCTGTGGGGGAAATGGTCCTGTTCGATCGCAGTTGGTACAACCGGGCGGGCGTCGAGCGGGTGATGGGATTTTGCACGCCCGAGGAATATGAGGAATTCTACCGCTCGGTGCCGGAATTCGAGCGCATGCTGGTGCGGTCCGGCATCCGGTTGATTAAGTACTGGTTCTCGATTACCGACGATGAACAGCACTTACGATTCCTCGGTCGAATTCATGACCCGCTCAAGCAGTGGAAGTTGAGTCCGATGGATCTCGAATCGCGCCGTCGTTGGGAAGACTATACGAAGGCCAAGGAGGTCATGCTCGAGCGCTCGCACATTCCCGAGGCCCGCTGGTGGATCGTTCAGGCCGTCGATAAGAAGCGCGCTCGGCTCAATTGTATTGATCACCTGCTGAAGCAGTTCCCGTACACGGAAGTCCAAAAGGCGCCCATCGTTCTGCCCGAGCGCGAGCACCGTCAAGATTACTTCCGGCAGGCCGTACCGGCCGAGATGCTCGTACCGGAGATCTACTGATTGGGGGCGTCCCGAGCGCTCGACGTCGACGTCGATTCTGCCGTTACGGGTGATTATCAGATCGGCGAGCCACCGGATAGCCAACGCGCCGCGATGCAGCGCGGCATCGATTTGAGCGGGTTACGGGCGAAGGCGACGCGCGGGCTGATTTAAGCATTACAGCAACGTAGGGCAGCGTTGTAAAAGGCCGAGTGTTATAAAAGGAGGCAATATTACGATTAGATGATATCGAAGGTTTTTTTGATGCCGTTTACCATATCCCACGTGGCTGCTGTGCTACCGTTTTCCCGCCCACTGGCGCGGTGGCGGCTGCTCTCGGCGACCATCATCGGCAGCATGGTTCCGGATTTCGGACTGCTGATGCCGTGGCGTCCCGCGAGGATCGAGACTCACAGCGTCATCGGCCTGCTGACTTTTTGCTTGCCGGCGGGCTTGGCGACGTTTTGGATTTTCCAACTGCTGATCAAGACTCCCGTCACTGAAATACTGCCCAATGCCGCCTACGCACGGTGGCGAAGTTTCGCCGCGCCGGCCGACATCCGCAGCCTGACCCAGTGGGTGCTGGCGGGGTGCGGAGTCGAAGTGGGCGCCATTACGCACTTGGTTTTGGACGCATTCACCCATGAGGGCGCGCATGGCGTGCGGATGATTCCGGTGCTGGATGATCCCATCGTCGATATAGCCGGCCACCACCTGGTCGGCGCGCGGTTTCTGCAGGATGTCAGTTCGCTTATCGGTCTAGGGCTGGTCCTGGTGGTCGTGGCCTATGGACTGCGTCCGGGGCGCGGCGGCGATGTGATTCCCGAACGCAAGCTGCAGCCGGTCGAGCGCTACGTCTGGATAATGGCTTATGGGGTCGTCACGCTGGTTCTTGCCGGGCTTTTCCTGGTCATCAGGCGGCCGCATTTCTTGGCCGGAGGGTCATTGGCAGTCGTGGTCGGCAACTATGCCATCGCCGGGCTGCGCGGTTTTGCCGCAGCGTTGCTGGTGGTCAGCGTCAGCTTGATACTTAGATTGCGCGCGAACCGTTAAGGTCCGCGCGCAACGAAATACCCCGAATTGCCGCTAGCCGCTAGCGGTCGTCGGGTCCACTGCGCGGCATATCGCTCGGCGCGGATGACCAGACGACATACTTGTTGTCGGTGCCGGCAGCGGCCTGCGATGGCTCGGCTGCGCGCGGCAACGGCGCGGGTTCGCTTCTGGGAGCGGGCGCTGCCGACATCGGCGCCGCCCCAACCAATGCTGCCGCGTCGGTTCGCGGAGCGGCCTCCGGACGGGGCCCGAAATCGGAAGCTGACGCCACATCGGACCGCGGCGACGCATCGGGCCGAAGTACGTCGGACCGGGGTATGCCAGTCCGCGGCGCGACGTCTGGCCGGCTGCCCGCGCCATTGACCTCGGCACTTGCATCACCGGCGTTTCCCTGCCCGTTGGCTACGTTTTCGCCGCTGTCGCGTCTGCCTCGGCCACGCCTACGCCGGCTGCGGCCGGCGCGCTCGCCGGTGGGCCGCTGCTCACCGGTCGAGTCTCGGTCGCCGGTGCGCGGCGGTTCATTGCTGCGTGCTGGGCTGTCGGGACGAGGCGTTTGATCACTCCGCGGCCCTTCGCTTCGCGGTGCTTCTTGTCGAGGTGCCGCGTCGTTGCGCGAAGCGTCGCGCGCCGGCGCATTGGTGTGCCGCCCTTGGGCGTCGCGCCCCGTTCGTTCGCGTCGCTGGTCGCGGCCCGCATCGCGCGCGCCGTCGGCTCGCCCCTGGCTCTCCTCGCGCCCGGGCGCACGCCCCAGACCGTCCCGGCGGCTGTCGCGGTTGCGGTCTCGATCGCGATAGCGGTCGCCACCGCTGCCTCCGCGATATCGATCCTGCGGTGCGCGCTGCGGCGGCCTCTCGCGTTGAGGCTGTGTCGACGGTAATTCCGCGGTGGTGTTCGTGCTCGGGGCCCGGGTGCCGAACAGCCATTTCCAAAGCCGCACGAGCGCACCGTCCTGGGCCACCTCGATGGGGGGGGCGGGCGGTGCCGTTGGCGCTTCAGGGACCGGCATGGGAATGATAGGTGCGGCCGATGCGGGAAGAATGCTGGGTACCAGCGGCGCTTCACCTTGCGGCTTTTTATCGCGATTTCCGATGTTCGAGTCATCGATGCTGGGTTGATCCACTATCAAATAACTAGCTGCCGTGTTTTCGGGCAGTTCTTTTTCGTCGTCGCGTATTCGGCGCAATGTGTAGGCCGGTGTTTGTAGATGTGGATTGGGCACGATCACGAGCGATACTTTGTCCCGTGATTCGATTTGATTCAGCCAATCCCTCTTCTCATTCATGAGGTAGGTCGCCACGTCGACCGGGACCTGCGCGATGACGCGGCCGGTGCGCTCTTTGCGGGCCTCCTCGCCGATCAATCGCAACAAGGCCAGAGACATCGATTCCACGCCACGAATCGTGCCCATGCCGCTGCAGCGCGGACAATTGATATGCGTCGTCTCACTGAGCGCGGGTCGCAGGCGTTGCCGCGATAGTTCTAGCAGTCCGAATCTCGAGAGGCGTCCCAGTTGAATGCGGGCGCGGTCCATCTTGACCGCATCGCGCAGCATGTCTTCGACGGCACGCTGGTTGGCCGTCGATTCCATGTCGATGAAATCGATCACGATCAATCCGCCGATGTCGCGCAGACGCAGCTGCCGCGCGATTTCCTCCGCGGCCTCGAGGTTGGTGTTGCGAGCCGTCGCTTCGATGTCCCCGCCGCGTGTGCTGCGCGCCGAGTTGATGTCGATGGACACCAGCGCTTCCGTGTGATCGATGACCAGGCTGCCGCCGGACGGCAAGGTGACCTTATGCGAATACGCCGATTCGATCTGGCTTTCGATCTGATACCGAGTGAACAGAGGCACAGGATCCTGATAAAGCTTCAGCTTGCGCTGAGCATCCGGCGGCATGAAGCGCTGCATGTACTCCTGAGCCTTTTGGAAGGCCTCAGGCTGATCGATCAGGCATTCGCCCACATCGTCCGAGAAGTAATCGCGCAGGCCGCGGGTAACCGCGTCGCTTTCCTGGAATATCAGGAAGGGGGCGGGGCGGCCATCATTGGCGGCGACGATCGCGTCCCAGGCCGTTTTCAAGTTGTTCAAATCCCACTGCAGCTCTTCAGTGGTGCGCCCGACACCGGCGGTCCGCACGATGGCCCCCATGCCATCCGGAATCTGCAGGGCGTTCATGGCTTCGCGCATCTGATCGCGGTCTTCGCCTTCGATCCGCCGCGATACTCCGCCGGCGCGTGGATTGTTCGGCATGAGCACGAGGAACCGACCGGCCAGGCTGATGAAGGTGGTGAGTGCGGCGCCTTTATTGCCGCGCTCTTCCTTTTCGACCTGCACGATCAGTTCTTGGCCTTCCTGCAGCAGATCTTTGATATTCAGCCGACCGCCGGCCGCCGGTTGAGATCGGAAGTATTCCTTGGAGACTTCCTTCAACGGCAGGAAGCCGTGGCGTTGAGCGCCGTATTCGACGAACGCCGCTTCGAGACTGGGCTCGACGCGGGTTATTCGGCCTTTATAGATATTGGATTTTTTCTGTTCCCGTGACGGGATCTCAATCGATAAGTCGTATAGCTTCTGACCATCGACGAGTGCGACTCGCAGTTCTTCTTCTTGAACTGCGTTGACGAGCATTCTTTTCATTTGCCCCAACTAAGGTGGTAGGGGCCGAGGAGGAGAGCTTGAGAATAGAAGCCGGGGCCGCGACGTAGGGCGCGACAAGAATTGGTACCAAGCCGAGCGCGAGCCACGCGATCGGCATCAACTCTACCCAATTCTGACAAAACGTATACGGCAAGCCCGGGGCCTTGTTCTCGGTTAACCGCTTGTCAGACACTGAAGCTCTGCACGGCTCTCTAGCGTCTGTCTCATCGGCCGAGCGATGGTCTGGAAATCCAGAACCAACTAATATGCTGCGCTCCCGTAGGATGGGGGCGCCGCCGAAACCGGTGTCACCTGGGCCACTTGTGTGATCCTAAGAACTAGGCGATACCCCAAAATGGTTCAGCGCCTGACACGGTTTTGCGACATTATCACGACAACCCGTCAGGGTCAATGTAATCAATACCTTAGAAGATTGCTCAACGAAGTTCTCCAATTATGAATACTCCCAATGCCGAACCCGTCCGCTTGTACGTCCCGAAAAGTGCCGTCGAAATGCGCACCATTACCGCCGACGAAGCGGGCCAGCGTATCGACAATTTTCTCATGCGGCACTTCAAATCCGTGCCGCGTAGCCGGGTTTATCGCCTCTTGCGCAAGGGCGAAGTGCGCGTCAACCGCAAACGCGTCGACGCGGAATACCGTTTAGCGGCCGGCGACGAAATTCGGCTGCCGCCGGTGCGCATCGACGCGGGCGACGAGGAGGGGCGCTCTGGCCCGGGGCGGCCCTCCACCAGCCTTCTGGAACTTATCGAGGGAGCAGTTATTTTTCAAGACAAGCACCTGCTGGTGCTCGACAAGCCTGCCGGAGTGGCGGTACACGGCGGCAGCGGAATGAGCTTTGGGGTCATCGAGGCGCTCCGCGCATCGCGCCCGCACGAGACGCTGGAACTCGTGCATCGCCTCGACCGTGATACCAGTGGCTGCTTACTGGTGGCGCGCGATCGGACGACCTTGACCACATTGCATGCCTTGATCCGCAACGGCGGCATGCACAAGACCTATCTTGCTCTCGTGTCGGGCAATTGGCAGCTTGGCACCAAGCGCATCGATGCGCCCTTGGCGACCGACAATCGGCAGCATGGTGAGCGGCACGTGCGCGTGGCGCCGGCCGGCAAGGACTCGGTCAGCGTGTTCAAGCCGGTGCAATTCTTCGGCCCGCTTGCGACGTTGATGGAGGTGGACATTCCGACAGGCCGCACTCATCAAATCCGTGTGCATGCTTCCTTCGCCGGCCATCCGTTGCTGGGTGATGACAAGTATGGTGACCGCGAACGCAACGCCGAACTGAAGCAGCACGGCTTGAAACGCACCTTCTTGCATGCTCAGTCGGTGGCCTTCGAATGGCCCGGATCCGGCATGCCATTTCATGTCAGCGCACCATTGCCGGCTGAATTGTCCGCGGTTCTCGATGCAATCACACCGATGAAGCGCAAAGCACCGAAGGGGACGTCGCGCGCTTCCCCCAAAACATCGCGATCGCGCTAGGGTAGTTCGAAGCCCGCTGTCCGCAGCACCGCAGCGAGGCGTATCAGCGGCAGTCCGATGAGCGCGGTAGGGTCGTTGCTGTCGATGGATTCGCACAGCGTGATGCCGAGGCCCTCGCTCTTGAACCCGCCCGCACAATCGAGCGGGGATTCGCGCTCGACATAACGCTCGATAGTGGTCCGGTCAAGCAGGCGGAAGGCCACGCGGGTCGTGTCGATGAATTCGGTGGCCGATGGGTCCAGATGCTGCACCACGGCGACGGCGGTGATGAAGGAAAGCGTCCGCTTCGAGCACCTTAGCAGTTGGTCGATGCAGTTCGCGACCGAGCCGGGTTTGCCAAGGATCGTGTGCTGCTGCATCGCGTCGAGCAGTACGGCCACTTGATCGGACCCGATAACACACGCATCGGGCCGCTGGATGGCAACGGCACGTGCCTTTGCCAGCGCTAGGCGGGCCACCAGCGCGTGCGCGCTCTCGCCGGCGCGGGGCGTTTCATCGACGCCCGGAGATTGGCATTCGAAGGGGATTTGCAGCCGCGTCAGCAGTTCCCGCCGGTAGATCGATGTAGAGGCTAAGACCAACGGGGGTGGAGACTTCAAAAACAACAACTTGCACCCGATTGATTTTTGACACGTGTGGGCACGAGCCCTATTATACGCGGCCCATGGCAGCCGGCTTGCCTGACCTTGTCGATTGCGCACGCCTTGCCGAGGACGCGGCGGTGCTGCGACGCGTCTATGAGCTGGGCGAGCTGCCCCGCTTGAAGGCGTTGCTGGCGGAGCCGCAGGGCACTCTGAGCGCGAGTTTCGCTTTTGCGAGACTACCGTCAGGACGTGCCGGGGCCGAGGTGACGATCGAGGCGATACCGCAGCTGGTATGCCAGCGCTGCCTGCAAGGATTCGGCTGGCGCGTGACTGCCGGCAGCGAGATTGAATTCGCGACCTCCGGGGACCCGGATTCTATTGATTCGGAGCGAGAGTTTTTTGTAATGGAGGACGGTCAAGTGTCGCTGCGGGACCTGGCCGAGGAAGAATTATTGCTGGCCTTACCGATAGCGCCGGCGTGCAGTGCGCCGCTGGCGTGCGGTAAGGCGCCAAGCTACGTGACCGGCGAAGAGACGCCTGACGTGGCTGGCGAGATGCGCCGGCCGTTCAGCGCTTTGCAGGATTTATTGAAGAAAACTTGATAGGACATAGCACCCATGGCAGTTCAGAAAAGCAGAAAGACTCCGTCGAAGCGCGGCATGCATCGCTCTCATTCCGCGCTGGCGGCTCCTGCGGTATCAATCGACGCCAAGAGCGGCGAGACTCATTCGCGGCATCGAATTTCGCGTGATGGTTTTTATCGCGGCCGCAAAGTGCTCCAGACGAAAGCCGATATTGCCGCCGGCGACAGCGAAGAATAAGCCTTACTGACCGGGTTTCAGGCGGGTCCGCTGCTCGCCGCTCGGGCTGTCTAGACGCACACCCGTGTCTGCGCTGCTTCATATAGCCATCGACGCCATGAGCGGCGATCGAGGCCCTTCGACCTGTGTGCCTGCAGCATTAGCGGCCGCGCGTGAATTTCCCGACGTGCGCTTCACATTGATCGGCCGGCAAGTCGATCTGGAACGTGAGATGACAGCCGCTCGGGGCGCCAGCAACGTGTCGTGCCTATTCTCCACGCAGGTCGTTGAAATGACCGATCACCCGCGCGAGGCCTTACGCCGCAAGAAAGATTCCTCCATGCGCCGTGCCCTCGACTTGGTCAAAGTCCACGAAGCCAACGCCTGCGTCAGCGCGGGCAACACCGGCGCATTGATGGCGATGGCGCATTTCGTGCTCAAAATGCTGCCTGGCGTGGAACGCCCGGCCATCGGGTCGTTGATTCCGTCTCGCGGTGGCCATACCTACATGCTCGATCTGGGCGCGAACGCGGCCTGCACGCCGGAGCAATTGCTCCAATTCGGTGTGATGGGGTCGATCTTGGCCGCCGATCTGGAGGGTGCACACGAGCGACCGCGAATTGGGCTACTCAACATTGGCGAAGAAGAAATCAAGGGCAACGAAATTGTGCAGGCCGCGCACATTCTGTTGTCGGCGAGCGGGCTCAACTATGTGGGTTTCGTCGAGGGACACGATATATTTTCCGACAAGGTCGATGTGGTGGTGACCGATGGATTCACCGGCAATGTTGCCCTCAAAACCATGGAAGGCGCGGCGCGACTGATCGCCGACACGTTGCGCGAGGAACTCACGCGAAACATCGCACGCAAATTGGGCGCGTTGGGCGCGAAGCCCGCGCTCAACGCTCTACGCACTCGTTTAAATCCGACACGGTACAATGGCGCGACCATGGTTGGTCTGAATGGAATCGTCATCAAGAGTCATGGCGGCGCCGATGTTTTCGGCTTTCAGCGCGCCATCGAAGTGGCCGTCCAGGAAGCACGCAGCGACGTACCGGCAAGAATCGCGGAACGACTGGGCGCCCCATGCGGGGCATGAAGGATCTCCATGTACTCACGCATTGCGGGCACCGGCAGCTATCTGCCGGAGAAAATATTGACCAACGCCGATCTAGAGAAACTCGTCGATACGAGCGATGAGTGGATCCGCAGCCGCACCGGCATCCGACAACGGCACGTAGCGGCGCAAGGCGAGACCACCACGGACCTTGCCGAACATGCGGCGCGGCGTGCGATCGAGGCGGCGGGCGCGACCGCAGCGGACATCGATTTGATCTGCGTGGGCACGACGACGCCGGATTTGGTATTTCCGAATGTGGGCACCTTGCTGCAGGACCGATTGGGTATTCACGGATGTCCGGCCTTCAGCCTCGAGGCAGCGTGCACCGGCTTCATGTACGCGCTGAGCGTCGCGGACAAATTCGTGCGCCTGGGCGAGGCGAAATGTGCGCTGGTAGTCGGAGCCGAGACGCTGACACGCATCGTCGATTGGAACGATCGCGGAACCTGCGTCATATTCGCCGACGGCGCGGGGGCGGTCATCCTGCAGCCGTCGCAAGAGCCGGGGATCATCAGCACGCGGCTGCATTCCGACGGCAAATACAAGGATTTGCTGCTGTATCCCGACGGCGTATCCAAGGGTTTCCAGCTGGTGCGCGAGGGTAAGGCCAGCGTACAGATGAAAGGGAATGAGGTTTACAAGGTTGCCGTCAATACCTTGGGGCAGCTGGTCACGGAGACACTCACCGCCAACGGAATCAGCAAAGACCAGCTGGATTGGCTGATCCCTCATCAAGCGAACATACGCATCATCGAGGCGATCGCCAAGCGTTTGGCCCTGCCGATGGCGCGAGTCATCGTCACCATCGGCGAGCAAGGCAACACGTCGGCGGCCTCGGTACCTTTGGCGCTCGATACGGGCATCCGAGATGGCAGGGTGAAGCGCGGGCAACTTCTCCTCCTCGAAGCATTCGGCGGAGGTTTTACTTGGGGCTCCGCGCTCATTCGTTACTGAATCGGCAGTCCGGACTCGCCGTGAACCAGACTCGCGCGCAACTTCGGAAATCGCTCGAAGGTCTCCTGGATGAACGGCACATAGGCATCGAGCTTCGAGATCCGGGCGTTCTCGCGCACCGCCGTGACACCGCTTTGCCACAGCACGCGGCGCACGGTGCCATGGTGCACAGGTAACTGTCGCGCGATCGTGCCGATCGGCCAGCCTTC
>Ga0326728_10000389_pt1 | contig 172989 bp, 155 predicted proteins | sample MB3enrmetagenome_FD_207602 | JGI IMG/M metagenome (GOLD analysis project Ga0326728, IMG submission 207602) | Lab enriched peat soil microbial communities from McLean, Ithaca, NY, United States - MB31MN | ecosystem: Environmental > Terrestrial > Soil > Wetlands > Peat | place: USA: New York... | reverse complement strand
AAACTTCATCACGAACGGGTGGTCCAGCTTGAGGCCGATCTCTTCCTCGCGTGCGAAGCGGGCATAGGATGCCGGGTTGCTCTCCATCCCGCGGTACGGCACCTTCACCACCACTTCCCTGTCCCGGTTCTGCAAATCCAGCGCCTTGAAAATCGTCGCCATCCCGCCCTGGTTGAGGACTTCGATGACCAGGAACCGGTCGTCGAGTACGTCCCCGGGGCCGAGCCCAACCTGCATTCTCGCCTGGCGGATGGCTTCGTCTTCAGGCCGACCGCGAAACCGCGCCGCCCGCTCCATCAGGGCCGCGTCGCCCGCTTCGATTTTGTATCCGAGACGCATGAGAAGAAATCATGGAACGCGCGGTGCCGCCACGGGAAGCAGGAGCTTTCCCCGCGCAATCGAGGGTTATCCATGTCCCGTCACGACCCCTTCACCGAAGCACTCCCCTCCGCCTTCTTGGGGTACAGGTCATCCAGGGCCACATTCAACTCCAACACGTTCACCCGGGGCTCGCCAAAGATGCCCCACTGCGGGGGCTCCACAAGTTTTTCGACGAGCGCCTTGATCTGATCCTCCGCGATGCCGCGCGCCGCGGCGACGCGGGCCACCTGCAATCGTGCCGATTCGGGGCTGATGTGCGGATCGAGCCCGCTGGCGGAGGTGAACACCATGTCTGCCGGCACCGGGGCGTCCGCCGCCAGCTTGTTGCCGGTGCGGAAGGCCGTGGCATTGGCGGTGACGTTGGACTGCAGTGCCTGGCTGGTCGGGCCAAGGTTGCTCGCCCCCGAAGGAACCGTGGCATAGCTACCGGCGGACGGTCGCGGCCAGAAGTATTTGTCGCCCGTGAACTGTTGCGCGATCAACTCGGAACCAACAACCTGCCCGTTGCGCTCGATCAGGCTGCCGTTGGCCTGTTTGTGAAACAGCAACTGCGCGATACCGGTCATGACCAGTGGATAGGCCACGCCCACAATGACGGTCCACAGGATCGTTTGTCGAATGGATTGTATGAAAAGTCTCATATTGTTCCTTTCCCCGTCGTCAGGGCGCGAGGTGCACCGCCACTAGGAACACGTCGATCAGTTTGATGAAGATGAACGGGATAATGATTCCGCCCACTCCGTAGATCAGCATGTTCTTCCGCAAAATGACCGCCGCGCCCAGCGGCTGGTATTTTACGCCTCTCAATGCCAGCGGTATCAACGCGACAATGATCAAAGCGTTGAAGATCACCGCGCTGAGTATTGCGCTCTCGGGCGAGTGCAGGGCCATGATGTTCAATTTATCCAGCGGCCCTTTGCCGCCGGCGGTCGTGGCGTACAGCAGGCCGAACATCGCCGGCAGAATCGCAAAATACTTCGACACGTCGTTGGCGATACTGAACGTCGTCAACGCGCCGCGGGTCATCAACAGTTGTTTGCCGATTTCGACAACCTCGATGAGCTTTGTCGGATTGCTGTCGAGGTCCACCATATTGCCGGCCTCGCGCGCGGCCTGGGTGCCCGTGTTCATCGCCACGCCGACATCGGCCTGGGCCAACGCCGGCGCGTCGTTCGTGCCATCGCCAATCATCGCGATGAGTTTGCCGCCCTCCTGCTCCTTGCGGATGCGGGCCAACTTGTCTTCCGGCTTGGCCTGGGCAATGAAATCATCCACGCCGGCTTCGGCGGCGATGGCGGCCGCCGTTTGCGGATTGTCCCCGGTAATCATCACCGTGCGCACGCCCATTTTGCGCAATTGCGCGAAGCGTTCGCGGATGCCGCCCTTCACAATGTCCTTGAGGCGGATGACGCCCATCACCCGCGAGCCGTCCGTGACCACCAGCGGGGTGCCGCCCTGTGTCGAGATATCGAAGACAACTTGTTCGACCTGCTTGGGATACAGGCCGCCGCGTTCTTCGACATGGCGGCGGATGGCTTCCGCCGCGCCCTTGCGAATCACGCGCACGCCTTTGCCGTCGGGATCAATCAAATCCAAACCGCTCATCCGCGTCTGCGCGGTGAACGGCACAAACTTGGCCTGGGGCTCGGCGACCTCGCGTCCGCGCAGGTTGTACTTCTCTTTCGCCAGCACCACGATCGACCGGCCTTCGGGCGTCTCGTCGGCGAGGGACGCCAGTTGCGCCGAATCGGCCAGTTCTTCCACCGGGATACCCGGCGCGGAAATGAAATCCGTGGCCATGCGGTTGCCGAGCGTGATCGTGCCCGTCTTGTCGAGCAGCAACACGTCCACGTCGCCGGCGGCTTCCACCGCGCGTCCGCTGGTGGCCAGCACGTTGCGGCGCATCAACCGGTCGATGCCCGCAATACCGATGGCGCTCAACAACCCGCCGATGGTCGTCGGAATCAAACAAACGATCAACGACAACAATACGGGGATTGATGTCAACACCACGCCCTTCTGGCCGGCGGCGCTTTCGTTGTAGTGCGCGTATGGCGGCAAGGTAAACACGACCACGAGAAACAGCGCGGTCAAGCTGACCAACACGATGTTCAGCGCGATTTCGTTCGGTGTCTTTTGACGGCGGGCGCCTTCAATCATCGCAATCATCCGATCGAGGAACGAGTTGCCCTGTTCCGCCGTCACGCGGACAACAATCCGGTCGCTGATGACCTTCGTGCCGCCGGTAACGGCGCTGCGGTCACCGCCGCTTTCGCGGATGACGGGGGCCGATTCACCCGTGATGGCGGATTCGTCCACGGTGGCGATGCCTTCCACGATCTCGCCATCGGCGGGGATCGTGTCGCCGGTCTCGCATACAAACAAATCGCCGATCTTCATCTCGGCGCTGGGCACCGATTCCTCGTTGCCTTTGACGAGCTTGCGGGCCATGGTCTTCGTGCGCATCTTGCGCAACGCATCGGCGTGCGCCTTGCCGCGCCCCTCGGCCATCGCTTCGGCGAAATTGGCGAACAGACACGTGAACCACAGCCAGAGGCAAATCTGGATATTGAACAGGTTGCATCCGCCCGGCGTGAACAGGATCGCCGTCGTCCAGATCGACCCGACCCAGACAACGAACATCACGAGGTTCTTGATCTCGTCCCGCGGATTCAGCTTCTTGAACGAGTCGATGACCGCCTGGTACACCAGCTCGGAGTATTTGATTTCAACTTTTGTGCTCATAGGTTTCTCCCTAGAAAACGCGTCCGCCCAGCATCAGTCCGTGCTCGACAATCGGCCCCAGGCACAATGCGGGAAAAAATGACAATGCGGCGACGATCAAGATGACGCCCAAGAGCACGCACGCGAACGTCAACCCATTGGTTGGCATGGTGCCCGCCGAGGCCGAAATCGTCTTTTTCGCGGCGAAGCCGCCGGCGATGGCCAGTGCCGCGAACGCCACGCCAAACCGACCGAGGAACATCGTCGCGCCCAGGGTGAGATTGTAAAAGTTCGAGTTGGCGTTCAGGCCGGCGAAGGCGCTGCCGTTGTTGTTCGCGCATGAGGCGTAGGCGTAAAACATTTCGCTCAGCCCGTGCGGGCCATTATTGCCTAGGCCCGCCAGTCCGGCGGGTACGGTACACGCAATCGCGGAACCGATCAGGATCAGAAAATTCGGAATGAGGATCCCGACCACCGCCCACGTGGCCTCCCATGCCTGGATCTTCTTGCCCAAATACTCTGGCGTCCGCCCGACCATCAGCCCGGCGATGAACACGGTGAGCAAGACGTGCATCATGATGCCGTATAATCCGGCCCCGACACCGCCGAACACAATGCAGCCCAGCATCAGGTTCCATAACGGCGCCAGACCCGCCAGCGGGGTGAAACTGTCGTGCATCGAGTTGACTGCGCCACAGGACGTTCCGGTTGTGGCCACGCCGAACAACACGCTGTTCATCACGCCGAACCGCTGTTCCTTCCCTTCGAGCAATGGTTGCACGTTGCCGACGACCGGGTTGGGTCGTGTCTCCGCCCACCACGCCAGCGTAAAGGCGCCGATCAGTAACGCCAACATTACTCCAAACAATACCCACGCGTGGCGACGGTCCCCGACCAGCACGCCGAAGGCATACACGAGCGCCGCCGCGAGGATGAGCAGCCCGAACATCTCCACGAAATTACTGAACGGGGTCGGGTTCTCGAACGGGTGCGCGCTGTTCTGGCCGTAGAACCCGCCACCGTTGGTGCCGAGTTGTTTGATGGCAATCTGCGATGCCGCCGGTCCCAGTGGAAGGCTCTGCGCCTCGACCTTCTGGTCCACCATCACGGGGTTGCCCTTGTCGTCCTTGACCGGGTTCCCCTTATCATCTGTCTTGGGCACCTGCGTCGTGTACGATTCGACCAGCTTCGCGTCCGTGTACGGCTTGAAATTCTGCACCACGCCCTGGCTGACCAACAGAACCGTGACAATCACCGAAAATGGCAGGAGCACGTAGAGCGTCGTCCGAGTGACGTCCACCCAGAAACTGCCGAGCGACTTCGACGTGGCGCGCTTCAGTCCGCGGGCAAAGCATACGAGAATCGCGATGCCGGTTGCCGCACTGAGGAAATTGTGCACCGCCAACCCGGTCATTTGGGTCAGGTAACTCATGGTGTTTTCGCCCGAGTACGCCTGCCAGTTGGTGTTGGTAATGAAGCTGATCGCCGTGTTCAGCGCCAGCGCCCACGGAACGTTGGGAAACTTCTGCGGGTTCAGCGGCAGCCATCCCTGGGTCATTTGCAGAGCCATTAATGTGATAATCCCCACGACATTGAAGATCAGCACCGCCGCGAAATAGCGCTTCCATGACATCTCCTCATCGGCTTTCACGCCGCTGAGCCGGTAAATCCATTTCTCGACCGGGCCGAGAATGCCGGATAACGAGGTCCGCTGGCCCGCGAACACCCGCGCCATGAATCCGCCAATCGGCGGCGTCAGGCCGATTAATAGGCCGAAATACAAGAATAGTTGTATGACTTCATTCGCCTTCATCAACACAGCTCCTCATCCGAAACTCCCAAGGGTTCCAATTCCGTCCCTAGTATCGTCGGCCGGGAGGCAGGGCGATAATTAAAAGCTGCCGCGAGCCTGTTAAAAAAGTGTTAACAACGGTGGGATGAAGAGAATCGGCAACGTTGATCATCGCGTACACAAATTGGTTGCCTCCTCTGTCGCCAATCGGTAACGTACGGGCCATCATGGTATTATGAAGTTGCCCCGGAGCGTTTGGATCGGCTTGGCCGTGCCGTTTGTGATCGGCACCGTCGCGATTCATTACGAAGTCAAGGTACGCCTGCACGAACATGCCGGGGGCCAGGTACAGCAATTAGGCAACATCAAAGTCGGTGAGCCCGCCCCCGATTTTTCGCTGATGGATTTATCCAACCATCCGGTCACGCTCGCATCGTATCGGGGCCAAAAAGTGGTCGTCATGGATTTTTGGGCTACCTGGTGCGGCCCTTGCCGCAGGGGAATGCCCCACCTGCAGGAAATCCAGGACAAGTTCAAAGACCGCGACCTGGAGATCCTCAGCGTAAACCAGGGCGAGGCGGCTGATCAGGTTCGTAATTTCATCGAGCGCAAAAAATATTTGTTCCATGTCGTTCTGGACTCGGACGGAGCGGTCGGCAGTGCGTACGGTGTACGCGCCATTCCCACGTTGGTGGCCATTGACAAAGAGGGCAACGTGCGATGGATGCGTGTGGGATCTTCGGAAAACGAGGACGAATTGCAAAAACTGCTGGAACTGTTAACCGAACAACCGCCGAACATCCAATTTCCTGTAAAAACGCCGGGAGGATATTAGTCCGCCATGGCCGCGATTCGTATCGAGAACCTCACCAAAACCTACTACTCCGGCTGGAGCGGCAAGGAAACGACTGCCGTGCGAGCCCTGAATGTCGAGGTCAAAGAGGGCGAGATCTTCGGTTTCCTCGGCCCGAACGGCGCCGGCAAAACCACCACAATCCATATCCTGCTTAACTTGATCCGTCCGACTGGCGGTGCCGCGTATCTATTTGATTGCCCGGTTACCGAAAGCGCGGTTCACCGGCGGCTGGGCTACCTGCCAGAAACCGTCAACCTGCATGACTATTATCGCGGCCGGGCGCTGCTCGATTTTTACGCCGCTCTCGCCGGCCTATCGCCGGAATCACGTCCTGCCCGCGTCACCCAGCTCCTGAAGCTGTTGAAACTCGAAGATGCGGCCGACAAAGTCGTCTCGCGATACTCGAAAGGCATGGCGCAACGGATCGGCTTTGCGCAGGCCCTGTTGAACGATCCCGATTTGCTGATTCTGGACGAGCCCACCTCCAGTCTGGATCCGGTCGGACGAAAGGAATTCCGTGACATCCTGCTCGAATTGAAGCGACGCGGTAAAACCGTTTTCATCAGTTCACACATCCTCTCCGAAGTCGAAACCATCTGTGACCGCGTCGCCATTCTGCAGACAGGCGAACTCCGGCGCGCGGGAACGTTGTCGGAATTGTCGGCGGGACGAAGCACCCTCATCACCGTGAAATCGCTGCCAGCCAACGTCCTGAACGCCCTGACTCCCACCGCGATTCAGCTCACGCTGGTGCAGGGACAGGCGACCATTCGTTGTCCCGATGAAACGCTCCGTCAGTTTGTAGAAAGTTTGCTGCAGCAGAATGGCGTGGAGATTGTTCGAACGGAAGCCGAATCACAATCGCTGGAGGAGATCTTTTTCTCGTCCATCGACACCCCGTCTCAACCATGAAAACGACCCTCTTGATCGCCGTGGATAGTATCCGGGCGTTGCTCCACCAGCGCCTGTTGCTTGGACTCATGCTCGCGTCGCTGGCGCTGACGGTCGTGTTTTCGATGCTTTTAAGCAACGCGCGCCAGAATATTTCCAGGAATTTCAGCGATGACCAGCCCTCCAGCAATTATTTCACGGTAACCAACCGGATGAGCGCGGCCGAACAACGAAGATTTCGCGAATCCATGGACGAAGCGTCCTCGATGATGCAGGCGGGGTTTTACCAGGTCGCATCATTCGGCGGCAGCTTGGTGGCCCTGTTCATCTTCAGCACCGCCGTGGCCTCGGAAATGCGCAAAGGCACCATCCGCCTCACGCTGTCCAAACCGGTGTCACGTTCCCAATTCCTGATGGGCAAATATCTCGGTGGCGTCGCCGTTATGGCGGGTTATGCGCTCATTGCCGGCATCGCCATTTATCTGTTCGCCCACACTCAGAAGGTGGAGCTAAGTCCGGCTATCAAATGGGGCCCATGGTTGATGTTTTGCCGTCAACTGATGCTCGGCTCGCTGGCCATGCTGTTGTCTCTCTTTTTTCATCCCATGATTGCGGCACTGTTGGCGTTCTTTGCCGGCAATGGGTTCTATGCGTCGCCCAATCCTCTCTATTTCATCTTGCCTAGCTATCAGGATTTCAATGTCTTCTTCCAGGTGATCCAGGGCAGTCTCATTGGGGCGCGGGATGTCCTGTTCTTGAGCGTTTACGCGGTGGATTTCGTTGCGATCATGTTGTTATTGGCACTCTGGCGGTTTCGCCGGAAAGAATTGGTGTGAGGTTTCACCAAAGAATTGCCGTCTGCTCGGCCAGATGTTAGTTTCCCCACCGTGGAAGTCACAGTCATTGGTATCGGATTGCTCATCCTTGTCGCGGTTGGCGTGCTGATTGTCGTGGTCGCGCGCGAACGCAACAAACCGCCGCCGCCTGACCAGTCGCTGCTGCTGATCCAGCAGCAGATGAACGGGCTGCAGGAGCGACTCGACAAGTTTGGCCAGACTGTCGCCGAGAACCTGCAGCAGTCCAGCGCGCAAATGAACAGTCGCCTCGACAATGCCGCCAAGGTCGTCGGCGATCTCCGCGAAAAAGTCGGGCAAATCCACGAGGTCGGCAAAGCGGCCGCTGATCTGGTGAACATTCTCCGGGCGCCGAAACTGCGCGGTGGGATGGGCGAACTTTTTCTCGGTGACCTGCTGGGACAAATTCTACCGCCGGAGCATTTCAAGTTGCAGCACCGGTTCCGCAGCGGCGAGGCGGTGGACGCCGTGATCCACATCGGAAACAAGCTGGTGCCCGTGGACTCGAAATTCCCGCTGGAGAATTTCCGCCGCATCATCGACGCCCAGAGCGATTCCGAGCGTGTCGCGGCCCGCAAACAATTCCTGCGCGACGTGAAGAAACACGTCGATGCGATTTCCACAAAATATATCCTGCCCGACGAAGGCACCTACAATTTTGCGTTGATGTACGTTCCCGCCGAGAACGTGTACTACGAGACGATCATCAAGGAGGAAGCCAGCGCGTCGGGCGAGGAACGCCCGCTGTTCAGCTACGCGCTGGAGAAACGCGTCGTTCCGGTCTCGCCGAACAGTTTTTACGCCTACCTGCAAACCATCCTCCTGGGCCTCCGCGGGATGCAGGTTGAGGAACGTGCCCAGGAAATTCTCAATACGCTCGCGCGCCTGCGCGGGGATTTCGAGCGCGTCCAGGAAAGTTTCCGCGTCCTCGGCAAACATCTCACCAACGCGCAGGGCAGTTATTCCGACGGCGAGAAAGCCCTCGCGAAATTCGACGCCAAGCTCGGCCAAATCGAGCAGCCCGTCATTTCACCGGGCGACCACCCCAAACTCAACTGATCGACGCTACCGCAGGTGCCGGTTCCACGCGTCGGTCGCGTACTTCTCACGGACAAGTTTTTCCGCGAGCGTTCTCTCGGCGTCAGAGACTTCGTACTCTTTGAATTTGATACCCAGCGTCTCTTCAAAACCGTGTTTGAGTCGGTCGGCGGAAAGCTTCGCGGCAATCGAGCCTTGATGAAGCATTCCCGATTTGGTGCGGCGCTGCGCGCCACCGGCAAGTTTGCGTCCGTCGGCCACCACGTCACCATGAACAGGCTTCTGAAAACACTCGTACTGACCCCGCGGCGATTGAAGCGTCGACTCATGCAGTGACGATTGCGATTGAAAGGCGGCGGCGACCGCCTGGTGCAGGGCGCAGTAGGCGTCGGCGGTTTTCATCGCATACAACGCGTGTGCGGGCGGCACGACCACCGTGTACGTGGTGTCCTGGACGTGATACACCACGCCGCCGCCCGTGGGACGACGGACCGCATCATAGGCGTTGGCCAGCGGTGCCGGAAACTTCTGGAAATAGCCAAATGAGACAGACGGCTTCTCCCACGCATACACGCGCAGCAACGGGCGCCCGCGTTTCGCCGCCGTGTGGAGCAATGCCTCGTCCAACGCCATGTTCCACGCCGCGCCGGCGGCGGGGGAGAGCAGAAAATCCCATATTTCCCTCATGCGAGAAGTGTAGCGCGGATGTTGCGTGGGCACAATTGCTCGTGTATCCTGTGTCACCTCGGAGTACCGATTACATGACACTCACTGAAAAAATCATGGCCCGCGCGGCGGGCAAGAAATCCGTGCAGCCCGGCGACAACGTGTGGGTGAACGTGGACATCCTCATGACGCATGACGTATGCGGGCCGGGGACCATCGGCGTGTTCCAGCGCGAGTTTGGCAAGCACGCCAAGGTGTGGGACCGCGAGAAGATCGTTATCATCCCCGACCACTACATCTTCACGGCGGACTCGAAATCGAACCGCAACGTGGACATTTTGCGTGCGTTCGTTCACGACCAGAACATCAAATATTTCTACGATGTGATCGACGATCCGCAGGGTGCCTGGCATTTCGATCCATCCAAAGGCCAGCTCAAACGCCAGTACGCCAGCAGTTTCGCGGGCGTGTGTCATACGGCATTGCCGGCCAAGGGCCATACGCGCCCGGGCGAGATCCTGCTTGGCACGGACTCGCACACGTGCATGGCGGGCGCGTTCGGCGAATTCGCCACGGGCATCGGCAATACGGATGCCGGGTTTGTATTCGGCACGGGAAAATTGTTGCTCAAGGTGCCGGAGACGATGCGGTTCTGGCTCGATGGTTCGCTCCAGAAAGGCGTGATGGCCAAGGACGTCATTCTCCATTGCATCGGCGACATCGGGTTTGACGGCGCGACGTATCGCGCCATGCAATTCCAGGGGCCCGGCGCCAGGGCGCTCAAGATGGATGACCGCATGACCATCACCAACATGGCCATCGAAGCGGGCGGCAAGAACGGGATTTTCGAGCCCGACAAGACGACGTTTGCGTACGTCGATGAGCGCACCAAGGCCAATGGCACGAAGGCGAAGTATGACGCGTTGTTTTGCGACTCTGACGACAAACAGAAGTTCGTGTACGACAAGAAATTCGATCTCGCGAAATTGGAGCCGACGGTGGCGTGCCATCCCAACCCAGGCAACCGCAAACTCGCCAAGGAGCTGGGCAACGTCCAACTCGACCGCGCCTATATCGGTTCGTGCACGGGCGGCAAGACCAGCGATTTTCTGGCGTTCGCGGAAGTCATCAAGGGACGCAAGGTCAAGATCGACACATTTGGTGTTCCCGCAACGCCCGATGTGGTGCACGACTTGCAGGCGGCGAAGATGAACGGCAAAACCGTTTGGCAGGTCTTGGAAGAAGCGGGCGTACAAATGACCGAGAATGCCAGTTGCGCCGCGTGTCTCGGCGGACCGACCGACACATTTGGCCGATTGAACAAGCCGATGAAGTGCATCAGCGCAACGAACCGGAATTTCCCCGGTAGAATGGGCCACTTGGAGTCCCAGGTGTTCCTTGCCTCGCCGTACACCGTGGCCGCCAGCGCGATCACCGGGCACATCACCGACCCACGAGAAATCCTGGGCTGATGAGATTATACCTTCTCCGTCATGGCACCGCTTCCGATGTGGCACCACGCGATGCGGAGCGGAAATTGACGCGAGAGGGTGAAGAGGAAGCGCAGATCGCGGGTTTGGCGCTTGCCGAACTGGGCGTCAAACCTTCGTGTGTTCTGAGCAGCCCGTTGGTGCGGGCCCGTCAAACCGCCGAACTCGTGGCCCAAGCCCTGAAACTGTCGGGCGAAGTGGAGTTGGTGGACGAACTGGCAAACGGTACGTCAACGCCAGCACTTCTCAAGGCATTGAAATCGCATTCCTCCGCCGAAGAAATCCTGCTCGTTGGCCACATGCCCTCGCTGTCCGAACATCTGGCCGCGTTGATCGGCGCTAAAAGCGGCCGAGGTTTACCGTTCGGCAAGGGCAGCGTGGCCTGCATGGAACTGGATGAATTGCGCCCTGGCAGAGGTCAGCTTCGTTGGTTATTACGCCAGAAGCAGTTGCGCTATATTGCCGAGCGTAACACCTGAGGCAATCTATGGGTCTTCCTTGACCCGAACAACTCCGTAAAAAAGGTTCCGAAACCATTTGACAAATTCAAACATGTGATTTAAACATGTGTTTGAAACAAATGAAGACCGCGTTTGACTCTGAGCAAAACACACAGACCCATCACCGGCTGCTTGAAGCCGCTGGCGAGGTGTTCGCGGAGCTCGGTTATCGCCAGGCCACCGTGCGCGAAATCTGCAATCGCGCCCACGCTAATGTGGCCGCGATCAATTACCATTTCCACGATAAACAGGGGTTGTATGAAGCCGTGTTGAAATACGCCCTGGCCCGCGTGAGGAACAATTATCCCACGGGGCATGAACCCGTTACCCCTGACAATGCCGAGCGGGAATTGCATGACATGATTGCCGCCAGACTACACGCGGTATTCGATCTCGGCCAGACCGCATGGCACAGCAAACTGATGTCCCGCGAAATGATCGAGCCAACAAAAGCCTTGGACGCCCTCGTAAAGGAAGAATTGGAGCCGTTTTTCCAGCGACTCCAGTCATGCATTCGCGCCATCCTTGGGTCCGAGGTCAGCGACGAGCAGGTACGTCGCTGCGCCTTCAGCATTTCGTCGCAATGGGTGTCTTATCACTCCAATCGACAGGTCATCTCCCGGCTGGATCCCGCCATGAAGTTTGGACCGGAGGATATCGGTGCGCTGGCCGATCACATCGCGCAATTCTCCCTCGCTGCCTTGAGAGGATTAAAAAGAACAACCGACCGACAACAAATGAGTCCCCCGCCATGAAACCAGATACGGAACCATCTGCCGCAACCGCGTCCGCTGAACCATTGCCCGCCGTGGCCAGTACAGGATCACGCAAGCGGTTCATACCCCTTGTCGTCGCCATCGGTGTGTTGATCATCGGGGTGGCGGCGGTTTATTATTTCGTTGCCGTCCGCCCGTACGAGACGACCGATGATGCGTTTATCGATGGACACACGATCCAGATCAGCCCCCAGGTGTCCGGCCACGTGCTGGCGGTGCTCATCAATGACAACCAGTTCGTCAAAAAGGGTGACCCACTCGTGCAGATCGACCCTCGTGATTACGACGTGGCCCTCGCCCAGGCGCGCGCCAACCTGGCCACCGCCCAAAGCCGTTTGGCGCAGGCCCAACATCAGGTGATTGTCTCGCGCGCCAAGGCGGAACAGGAACGGGCTGCCGTTGGTGTCGCGGAGGCCGAAGCCACGCGAGCCGAGGCCGACCTCGCGCGCTATCAGAACGTGGAAAGCCGCGCGGTATCGCGCGAGCAGGTTGACGCGGCCCTCGCGGCTGCGCATTCCAGCGCCGCGGCACTGGAGGAGGCGCGCAAGAAAGCGGATGCTTCCGATGCGCAGATCGGGCAGGACCAGACGCAGATCCCGACAGCCGACGCCGGCGTGCAACAGGCCGAAGCCACATTGCGCCAGGCGGAATTGAACCGCTCCTACGCCGACATCACCGCGCCCGAAGACGGCTGGGTGACGCACCGAGTGGTTGAACAGGGTCAGTACCTGCAGGTCGGGCAGGCGTTGCTGGCGATCGTGCCGCACACCGTGTGGATCACCGCCAATTTCAAGGAAACGCAACTGACATACATGAAACCCGGCCAGCCGGTGCGCATCGAAGTTGACGCGTTTCCGCAGAGGAAGTTCCGGGGGCACGTGGACAGCATCCAAGCTGGCACCGGAGCGCAGTTCAGCCTGTTGCCGCCCGAGAACGCGGCGGGCAATTACGTCAAGGTCGTGCAGCGGGTGCCGGTGAAAATCGTCTTCGATGAAGGCGAAGACCCGACCTTCCCGTTGCCGCTGGGCGCGTCGGTGGTGCCGCGGGTGAAAGTGCGATGAGCGACGCTTCCACCATTGATCCCCATCACGAGGCGATTTGGAAGCCGCCCCACAACCCGTGGGTCATCGCCATGGTCGTGACGATGGCGACGTTCATGGAGGTGTTGGACACCAGTGTTGCCAACGTGGCGTTGCCACACATCGCGGGAAATCTTTCCGCGGGCTTGGACGAGAGCACGTGGGTACTGACCTCCTATCTCGTGTCCAACGCCGTCGTGTTGCCGCTGAGCGGTTGGATTTCGGAACGGATCGGCCGCAAACGATTCTACATGATCTGTGTGGCACTGTTCACGATCAGTTCGTTGTTGTGCGGCCTGGCGACAAATCTGGGCATGCTGGTGTTCTTCCGCGTCCTGCAAGGAGTGGGCGGGGGCGGCTTGCAGCCGAGCGAACAGGCGATCCTCGCGGACACGTTTTCACCGGCCAAACGCGGCATGGCGTTCGCGGTGTATGGCATGGCGGTGGTGGCTGCGCCGGTGTTGGGACCGACACTGGGCGGCTGGATCACGGACAATTTTACGTGGCGCTGGATCTTCTTTATAAACATTCCAGTCGGTATCCTCTCACTGATCCTGACGTCGCGACTCATTTCCGATCCGCCGTACCTGAAGAAGAAGAAGAAGCGGGCTGGCGTGAAGATCGACTATATCGGGTTCGGGCTGATCGCTCTGGGGCTGGGCCTGCTGCAGGTCGTGCTCGACAAGGGGCAGCGGGAAGACTGGTTCGAGACCCCGTACATCCGGGTATTCACCGTCATCTTCGTCTCCGCACTGATCCTGGCGGTCATTTGGGAATTACATGTCAAGGAACCGATCGTGGACCTGCGTCTGTTTAAGGATCGCACGTTTCTGTTGGCCAACGTGATGCTGTTTACTGTCGGATTCGTCATGTATTCAACCACGATGCTGATCCCGCAATTTGTGCAGGAGTTGATGGGCTACACGGCCGAGCAATCCGGCGAACTCATCTCACCGGGTGCGATCACGGTCATCCTGCTGCTGCCGCTGGTCGGATTTCTTGTTTCCCATTACGATGCGCGCAAGATCATCGGGTTTGGCTTCCTGATGGTTGCGGTGTCCCTGTTCAACATGATGAGATTCAACCTGCAGGTTGATTTCGCGACGATGCTCTGGGCCCGCGTCCTGCAGTCGGCGGGTGTGGCGTTCCTGTTCGTGCCGATCAACACCGCCGCGTACGCCTTTCTGCCGCGGGACAAGAACAATGCCGCCTCGGGCCTGATCAACCTCTCCCGCAATATCGGGGGAAGCGTGGGAATTTCCTTCGTGACCACCATGCTCGCGCGACGGGCGCAATTCCACCAGTCGGTGCTCGTCACGCATCTGTCCAATTACAACGGACATTTCGTGTTTGCGGTGCGGGCGTTGGGACACGGTCTCGCCGCCTCCGGCGCCGACGCGGTGATGGCCACCAAACAGGCGTATGCGGTGATCGGCGGGATGGTGGCGCAGCAATCCACACTGCTGGCGTATATCGACAACTTCTATGCGCTCGGGCTGATCTGCCTGGCATTGGTTCCCCTAACGTTCTGGATGAAGCGGCCGAGGACAGGAGGGCCCCTCGCGGTGCACTAACATGATCCGAATTATCGCCATCGAACGGGAGTACGGCTGCGGCGGAAGCGTCATCGCCGAAAAACTCGCCGAGCATCTCGGCTGGAAATTCATGGATCGGCAAATCACCGAGGAGATTGCGCGGCTGGCCCGGGTGACGCCTGCCGTCGTCGAGCGCTGCGAGCGAAAACTCGACCCGTTGTTCTACCGTCTCGCCAGGGTGTTTTGGCGCGGCAGCTACGAGAGAAGCCTGCCGGTCGACGAACACGACGTCTTCGACGCGGACCGCATGGTGGCCATTGTCCAACAGATCGTCGAACAAGCGGCGGCCACAGGCAACTGCGTGATCGTCGGGCGGGGGGCGCCCTACTTTCTGCGCGACCGGGCCGACACGCTCCGGGTGTTCTTATTCGCGCCACGCGAGTTCAAGTTCCGGTTCGTCCTGACGCTCACCAAGAACGCGGTCGAAGCCAACGAATTGCTCGATTCGATCGACCGCGACCGCAAGGACTTTCTGAAGCACTACTTTGGCGTGGAGTGGCCGCATCGCCCCCTGTATCACACCATGCTCAACACCGCGATGGGCAACGACCTGGTCCTCGCCTCGATCCTCAATTTGATGGATGCCCTCAACAAAAAGGAAACGTCGTTATGAAACCCGGAACTACTCTCCTGCTCGCCTTCGTGACGGTGGCGCTCGCGGGCTGTGCCGTCGGACCGGATTATCACCCACCGAAGACCCAAGCCCCCGCCAACTGGAGCGAAGCCCAACAGGGCGGCGAGACCAATAGCGCCATGACGGTGGTCGAGTGGTGGAAGACGTTCAACGATCCCGAGCTGAACTCCCTGATCACACGCGCTGTGGCCGCCAATTATGACCTGCGGATTGCCGAGGGACTACTCCACGAGGCACGGGCACTTCGGAGCGGCGCATTTTTTGACCTCGGTCCGAAGATCGACGGCTCAGCCGGCTACACCGACCAGCGGTTGGCCAAGAACTCGCTTCCATTCAAAACATCGGGGCCGGTTGGCGGCCTCATTACCAGCAATTATCTATTCCAAACCGACCTGTACGACGCGCACTTCGACGCGAGCTGGGAGATCGACGTGTTCGGCGCCAAACGGCGGGAACTCCAGGAGGCAAACGCCCTACTCGCCTCCGTCGAGGACGATCGGCGCGACGTGCTGGTGAGCGTTCTCGCCGAGGTCGCACGCAATTACGTCGATGTCCGCGATTTCCAGCAGCGATTGGCCATTGCCAATAAAAACATCGCCGCCCAGCGCGATGCCATCGATATCGCCCGCGCCCGTTTCCGCGCCGGTTTGGCCAGTGAACTGGATGCCAAAGAAGCGGAGGTCTTGCTGGCCACCACGCAATCGCAAGTCCCCACGCTCGAAGAATTGCTCAAACAGTCTGTGCACCGGCTGGGCGTGCTTATCGGACAGCCGCCGGGGGCTTTGACTGACGAACTATCGGCGGAAGCGGCAATCCCCGCTACGCCTCCCGAAGTCCCCGTGGGTTTGCCCTCGGACTTGCTGCGACGCCGACCAGACGTGCGCCGGGCCGAGCGTCAACTCGCGGCGGCCACCGCCAACATCGGCGTCCAAACAGCCGAGTTGTTCCCAAAATTCTCGCTGACCGGGGTGGCGGGGTTCCAAAGTTTCTCCGCCGGCGACTGGATTAGCGGCGCCAGTAAGTACTGGTCCGCCGGGCCGACGGTGACGTGGCGCATTTTGGATTATGGCCATGTGCGCAGCCAGATCCAAACGGCCAACGCCCAGGCGCAGCAGTCCCTCGCGATGTACGACAAGACCGTGCTCCTGTCGTTTGAAGATGTGGAGAATGCACTGGTGGCTTACTCCCGGGAACAGGTTCGCCACCGCTCGCTGCAGGAAGCCGTGGACGCCAGCCGCGGCGCGGTCGAAATTTCCAATGAACTCTACAAGAATGGTTTGACCAGCTTCCTGAACGTTGTCGACGCCGAACGTTCGTTGTACCAGGCCGAGGACGAACTCGTCCAAAGCGAGCGCACCGTCACGGTGAACCTCGTGGCGCTGTACAAGGCGCTGGGCGGCGGATGGCAAACACCTCCCGGGGACGGCCGGCCGCGGGCGAAACTATAACAGGCCACGCCACGCTTTGACGTTGCACATAGAAGGGCTGTCCGCTACATTCCCGCGGCCATGGCTGGAAAATCCGCAACGCGCAAACTGGCAGTGTCGAAGTCCCCGGTTCCGGGCAACGCGGCTTTGAAGCTCGCGTGGATCAATCCGTTTCACGTGCTGTCGCCGGGCGAACGAGCTCCCGAGGAATGCAACGCCTTCATCGAATGCCCGATGCGCAGCAAAATCAAATACGAACTGGACAAGCACAACGGGATTCTCCACATCAGCCGCACCCTGCACAGTTCGGTTCATTACCCCAGCAACTACGGATTCGTTCCCCAGACGTATTGCCGCGACCACGACCCGCTCGATGTGTTGGTGCTTTCGCAGGAACCCGTGATTCCCGGTTGCGTCATGAGGGCGCGGCCGATCGGGATGCTGCGCATGATCGATCAGGACCTGGAGGACATCAAAATCATTGCCATCCACGTCAATGACCCGATGTTCGAGAGCTATACGGACATTTCGCAACTGCCGCCGCACGTGCTGCGCGAAGTGCGCCACTTTTTTGAGATCTACAAGGAATTGGAGAACGCCAAACTGCCCGTGGTCGAGGATTTCCGCGGCCGAATTGATGCCCACACCATCATCCGTGAATCCGTCGCCGCGTACAAACGTTTCCGTCTCCAGCTTCTCGATTGCGAGTTCCCGGACTACTAGTTTTCATTGCGCGACGTTGTGAGCAACACCGTCGATGGAATCTCGCCGTGGACAGTTTCGCAGCCGTGTGTTACATACCGGGGGTCGCGCGCAATCCGAAAAAGGGAAACAAGGTTTGGTGCCGATAACGTTGCAAAGCAGGTTTTCGTGTCCGCCACGACGCGGGAGAGTACGAATGGCACCTCGTCTGCTGATGATCCTGGCTTTGGTTGGCCTACTCGCCGCTCCCGACACAGCCACGGCCCACAAAGTCCAGGTCCGGGATCCCGCGACGGCGACGCTGATTGCCAACGATGGCGGCCAACTCCTCGCGGATTATGGAAGTTACCAACTCTATCGTGTCGATCAGGTGCGCACCGGGCTTGTGCAATCGGGTGTCGTGGAACTTCGTGATGACTGCAATCTGATCCGGCTCAATGCCGCGACCATTGACACATCCACGGCAACCGTTCCGGCCGCGCGCCAGACGATCGCGTCGTTTCGCGGCAAACGGATGCACCTTATCCAGTTTGTCGGCCCGATCAAACCCGAGTGGCGTGACGCCCTGAAGCAGGCCGGGGCCCAAATCGTCAGTTACATCCCCCAGAACACCTATCTCATCTACGGGGACGCGCCGGCGCTGGCCAAAGTCCAGAGTCTGGCCGGCTCGGCGACCTCCGTGCAATGGCATGGCGATTATCTTGACGATTACAAGATTCATCCAGCGGCCAGACTTGTCGATGCCCAAGGCAACCCCCGACAACCCTCCACGGACTTGTTTGCGATCCAACTCGTGGAAGACGCCGATGCCAACCCCGCCACACTGGCCCTGATCGACCGTCTCAAATTGGAACCGGTCCGCCGTCAGTACCAAATGCTGCATTATGTGAATTTGTTCGTTCGACTTCATCCGCAGGATTTGCCAGTCCTCGCCGCTCAACCGGACATGGTCTCGATTCAGCCCTACGGGGAACCGCGGAAACAGGATGAGCGGGAGGACCAGATCGTTGCCGGCAATCTCACCGGGAACGCCCCCTCCGGGCCCGGGTACCTCGCGTGGCTGGCCGGCGTTGGATTTACGCAGGCCCAGTTCGATGAATCCGGATTTGTCGTGGACATCAGCGACAGCGGCATTGATGACGGCACCACCATGCCCGGCCACTTTACGCTCTACGAACTGGGGGACACCAACAATGCGAGCCGCGTCGTCTACAATCGACTGGAGGGAACGCCGAACCGGCGCAGTACGATCCAGGGCTGCGACGGTCATGGCAACCTCAACGCCCACATCGTCTGCGCCTACGATGACCAACCCGCCGGTTTCCCCCAAACGGATAGCGCCGGGTATTACTACGACCTCGGGGTCTGCCCGTTTGTCAGGGTCGGCTCCTCAGTCGTTTTCGATCCGGCTGATTTCACCAATCCCAATTACGCGGACCTGATGTCCCAGGCGTACAACGACGGCGCCCGAATCAGCAATAACAGTTGGGGAGACAGCGATACGAACGGCGCGTACAATTCTGATTCGCAAGCGTACGATACCCTGGTCCGCGACGCACAGCCAGTGGGTTCGACGTTTGCTGTCGCCGGCAACCAGGAAATGGTGATCGTGTTTGCGGCCGGCAACAATGGCCCCGGTGCGTCAACCGTCAGCCCGCCAGGCACCGCCAAGAATGTCATCACCGTCGGTGGCACAGAAAACGTGCGATCCATGTCCACCGCGAATGGCGGCAATAACGCGTTGGGGAATGACGGTTGCGACTCTCCGGATTCCGACGCCAACGACGCCAACGACATGGCCTCGTTCTCCGGCCGCGGCCCGTGTTCTGATGGTCGGATCAAGCCGGATCTCGTCGCACCGGCCATCCACATCACCGGGGGAGCGCCCCAGAGTTTTCCACCGCCGTCGCCCGGCGGCCGGGGATCGGCCCTGCCCTGTTTCCTGACGGTCGATCTCTCTGAGATCGGCATTTGCGGAGTGGAGGGAAGCGGTACGGCGAGTGCCAGCAATTTCTTCCCGGTCGGCCAGGAGTTCTTCACCGAATCCACCGGCACAAGCCACTCCACGCCGGCGGTCTCGGGCGCCTGCGCGCTGCTGCGGCAGCATTTCGTCAATCAGTCGCTCTTGGCGCCCAGCCCCGCCATGACCAAGGCGTATCTGATGAACTCGGCGCGGTACATCACCGGCTCGGGCGCCAACGACACATTGTGGTCGAACAACCAGGGCATGGGCGAACTGGATCTCGGGATGGCGTTCGACGGCGTGCCACGGCTGTTGCAAGACGAACAGGCCACCAACTTGTTCACCGCGAGCGGGCAGACGGCGACTTTCTCGGGAACGATCACCGACCCGACCAAGCCGTTCCGGGTCACCCTGGCCTGGACCGATCCCCCGGGCAGCACGACGGGTGCGGCCCTCGACAACGACCTTGACCTGACCGTGTTGGTCGCGTGCAATACCTACAAAGGCAATGTGTTCAAGGGCGACCACTCCATTACTGGCGGTTCCGCCGACCACCTGAACAATGTCGAAAGTGTCTTTCTGCCTGCCGGCGTCTCCGGTGATTTCACCGTCACGGTCACCGCCGACAACATTAACTCCGACGCCCTGGGCAACGGGGATACCGTGGATCAGGATTTCGCCCTGGTCGTCTACAACGCCCAATCCACCACCAATCAGCCCAACGTATGCACCTTCACACTGAACTCCACAAACGTAAATCTTGGCGCCCAAGGCACCAAGGCCGGCACCGTGAGCGTAAAACCGTGCAACGCGGGCTGCTCATGGACGGCGGTGAGCAACGATCCATTCATCACGATCATTTCGGATACCAACGGCGTCGGCAACGGCAATGTCCGTTACACCGTCCCCGGCAATACGAACCTGTTCCCCCTCGTCGGCACGATGACGATTGCGGGCCAAACAGTCACAGTCAATCAGGCAGGCGGTGGATGCAACTACGTACTGAGCCCGGCGACCGCCAAATTCAAGGCGGCGGGTGGCTCCAAGACCGTCAAAGTGAAGACCCGGTTCCCCGACTGCGTCTGGACGGCGGTCAGCACCAATTCGTTCATCACGATCACGGCGGGAACCAACGGCATGGGCAATGGCGTTGTCTTCTACACCGTCGCCACCAACACAACCTCCGGCACACTCACCGGCACGATTGCCATCGCCAGTGACACCTTCACCCTGACCCAATCGGCCGGGCCTTGACCCGCGTAGTGCGGCGATCCACGCCCTACGGAATGGTGATTCACGCGGCCACGAGCGTTTTTTGTACACCTCAACTCATGGCGCCGCTCCCGCAAAGTGGTCCTCTTTCCACAATCCATCCTGCACCGTGCCGCTCGGGTAGGTCATCTTGCCGGTTCCATCCATTTTTCCATAGCGGAACTGGCCCACGTACTGGCGACCATCGGGCCAGGTCATCGTGCCCATACCGTCAGGTGCTTCAGAGCCGTGCTCAGCGACAATCCAGTCCCCCTTGTATTCCCGCCCGTCTTTCCACGTAATCGTCCCCCCGCTCTTGGTACCGTCAAGGTTCCAAGTGCCCACCTCCCTTGTCCCATTACGGTATACAAGCGTTCCGCTGATCCTGTACCAATCACCATCCTTCCATTCCCCCTGCAGGCTTGTCCCGTTTGGCCGGGTCTCGACGCCCTGGCCATGCAACCGGTCTTCCTTAAACCCGCCCACATACTTCCGTCCTCGAGGCCACGTGACCGTGCCCTGGCCGTCCATCTTCCCGTCGTGGAACTCTCCCACGTACTTCGTCCCATCCGGCCACGTGAACGTGCCCTGGCCATTCAACACGGCGATGGGCTCGACGTGTGTCAGCAGAGATTCGGCTTCCTGAGGTGTGAAACTTTTCAGAAGAGTGGCGCTGGTGCGGTTTCGGATAAAGGCAACGGATTTGCCGTCGGCGCTGAAGTTCGCATTGTTCAGGATGTGAGCGGACGGATTCAGAACAAGGACGGTTTGTCCGTCGCTCAGGCTGGCGAGCACCATACTGCCACTCGTTGCCTGATTCTTATTCTGAAGAATACCGACATATCGATCGCCGACGGGTGAAATGGCCACCGGTGCCACACTGCTCTTCACTTCCTTCACCAGAGATCCGTCATTGACGGAAAAGACGTCCAGGAGATCGGAGGCCCACCCCACGTACAGCGACTGATTGTCCGGAGAGAATGCCATCCGTCTGACCAACCCCGTCTGACTGGTGCTCACGATCAGCTTGCCCGTGTCGACGTCCCAGACACGCACGGGATGCGGTTCGGCGTAGTCGCCGCCAGCGAAGAGTGACGCGTCGGGTGACAGGGCATAGGAACGACCGGCGTTGAAATCATAAATCTTCTGTCCGTCTTGAAGTCGGTAGCCGGTCGTTCGGCCGCTGGCCGCGCAGAATATCGCGGTTCGTCCGTCTGGTGTCAGGCCGAAGTTACGATTGGCTCGTCCTTCTACCCCCTCATAGTCATCGAGCCAAATCACGCGCCGGGGTGGGAGCGGATTCTCGATGCTGTTCTCCTGGTGCGGATCGTAGATGGCGATGGCTTTCCGGAAGTACTGGGAATCGATATTGCCGCCGCCGCCGGCGCCGGAGCTTTCCTGCCAGAGTAAGCCGAGGATCTTGCCGTTGGGGATCGAGGCGATTCCCCAGGGAATCATCACACGACCCTCGGCTGGCGTTGGCTCCTCGCAGTGAACGGGTGTGTCCACCTGGGTCTCATAGTTGATCCGGGAAACCCGGAGCACCTGAGAGTATCGCGCTTCCCACGCACCCGACAGCTCTCCGCAAACCACCAGCTCATCGCGCGTCTGGCCAAGGCTCCAATAACGTGTGTCATAATCGCGACTCGCCAGAGGATGGCTGGTCCATTGAGGATCCAGTTGGCCGCCCGGGACTGAGGACGGCAACGCCGGAAATCGCTCTCGAAATTGGAACACCAACACGTCGCTTGACCCTGACAGCGCCAGGAGCTGACGACAGACATCGAATGCAATGAACTTCAGTTCGTCGTGCGCGTGTGGCCAGAGCGATCCGAAGCGGGCCACCGATGTTGCCGTGAAATCGCCGCGCAACGCGATCTGATTGACAGCGTCGGGTATGATGAGCGCGGCGCGCAGATCCGGGATGCCTCCTTGGGGAGATGGGCTTCCCCGGGCTACAAAGACTTGATTCCCGCTGGCCAGAACGTCACGCAATACGACTGCGCGCGGTGACTGGGCTTGTGTCGACTCACTGTCCAGGTCATGAAAACCCAACCGAATGACGTCGGACGGCATCGTCGGAGTAAAATACCCGACGACTCTGTTGTCGGCGTAAATTTGGGCGCCTTGAGTCACAATCGAGAGCACCTTCACACTGTTGGTTGGCCAGTCCCACACGACCGTCGGCTGGCCCGGCATGCCTGTATTCAAGAGAAGTTGTTTGCCCGACGGAGAAAAATCTAGCGTCGCTTGCGCCGGTACGGAATACGCAGGACTCGCTTGTCTCCCGGCGGTGTCGCCAACCACTGACTCGAAGGATCTTCGGGCCGCCTCGTGCATGTCGTTGAGGTCAAGTACGGCGACCGTCGCCTGCTTATCGAGCACACCCAGCCAGCGCCCGGCCGGATCAGCCTTGAGGTAGACGATCGGCTCCGCGGACTCGTAGCTGCCCAGTTGCCGCCAGTCCGGCAACTGGTAGACTGAGACTTTTCGGTTGCGGGTGGCGACGGCACATCGCGAACCGGGCACGGCGGCGAGTTGGGCGGCATCCGCCGGTCCGCGGTCGGGCAAGAGCCGTCCATCGGCGACGGAGAACAGCTTCGCACCCTCTCCGCTGGCCAAAACCAAGCAGGGAGTCTCATCTCCCACAAAGCACCCGATCGATGGTCTGTCGGCAATGGCCGCGCGCATCACCAGTTGCCAATCGTCCCGGCTTTTGGACACGATCTTGCCCAGCTGGTGCCCGTATTCCCAATTCGACCCGCGCTGAATCGCCTTCTCGATGTCGGCGTAGGCTTCATCGAGCCGGCCCTGGCTGAGCATGTAGTCGGCGCTGGTGTAGTTGAGGAGCCGTTCCAAATTCTCGGCTTCACTCCGGGCCTTTTGGGCTTCGGCCTCGGCGCGCGCGCGTTCCTGTTGCTCTTTTCCCGTGGCCTCTTCGGCGCGCCGGGCCTCCTGTTCGGCTCGTTCGCGCTGTTGGTTGGCTCGCTGCTCGGCCCGCCGGGCGCGGACGGCCTGCCAAGTGCTTCCGACCACGCCCAGGAGCAGCGCGGCGACCACGGCGGCTGACGCCGCGAACACCAGTTTGTTCCGGCGCGCCATCTTTTGGAAGCGGTAGAATTTGCTGGGCGGGCGGGCGACGATCGGCTCGTTGTCCAAGTTGCGTTGGATGTCCATCGACAGCCCGTTGGCCGTTTCGTAGCGGCGCGTGCGGTCCTTCTCCAGGCACTTCATCACGATCCAGTCCAGATCGCCGCGAATGAGGCCGAAGAGTTTCGGCGGCTCGGATTGCCGCAGCGTTGCGATCGTCCTCTGCTCGGCGGCGTCCAGCGTGCTGAGACGTGTGGAAGGCGGGAGCGGTTCTTCGTCGCGGATGATCCGGCGGATTTCGTCGAGCGCTGCCTGGTGAAGTCGTTTGGCATCAAACGGCGTCTTGCCCGTGAGCAATTCGTAGAGTAACACGCCCAACGCGTAGATGTCGGTGCGGGTGTCAATGTCCAGGCCGCTCATCTCCGCCTGCTCGGGACTCATGTAGACGGGCGTGCCCACGAATTGCTCGAAGGCGGTGAAGAGTGTCTTCTCGGTCAGGTGTTGGCCGCTGGTGGCCTTGGCGATCCCGAAATCAATGACCTTCGGGATCGGCACCCCGTCGTGGAGGGTGACGAGGATGTTCGAGGGTTTGATGTCGCGATGGATGATGCCCTTTTGATGGGCGTGCTGGATGGCGTGGCAAACCTGAATGAACAACTCCAAACGGGCGCGCGTGGAGAGATTGTTCTGGTCGCAGTAGTCGGTGATGCGGATGCCCTTCACCAGTTCCATGACAAAGAACGGCCGCCCTTTGTCGGTGGCACCCGCGTCCAGCACCTTGGCGATGTTGGGATGATCCATGAGCGCCAGCGCCTGTCGCTCGGCCTCGAATCGGGCGATGACCTGTTTGGTGTCCATGCCGAGCTTGATGACCTTGAGCGCGACGCGGCGGCGGACGGGTTGCTCCTGCTCCGCCATATACACCACACCGCAACCGCCATCCCCGATTTTCTGGAGGATCTTGTAGCGGCCAATGCGGTCGCCGGGCTTTTCGGTAAGAGGTTCGACCAACGGCAGGTCCGGCGACGGAGCCGATTTGACGGTCACATCCGGATCGAAAGAGGCGCCAGCTTGCTCGTGCGCCTGCAGCAATGCTTCGACGCGCTGCCGCAGTACCACGTCGCCTGCGCAGGCACCCTCCAAGTAGGCGGCGCGTTCCTCCCGTGTCGCAAATTGCAACGCGGCGGTGAAGATTTGCTCTTCGCGTGACGGCTGATCGGCCATTGACCCGGACTTTCTCGCCACAGGTTATCACACCGTTTCGGGTCAGGAAAAGAACTAAAGCCGGTGACTCGTACCCGGCGATTTGCGCTTGATGCCGGGACGGGACGACAGCAGAATGGCTTGAGACTCAACGTTCAAATGGAGCGGAGGTGGCCATGCCTTACCTGATTCAAAAGCAGACGGACGGCTCGACCGTCAAACAGTGGGATTTGCGCGACAAACCGCTCACGGTCGGTCGCGGGGACCAGGTGGACGCGCGAATCGACGATAACGAAATGTCGCGCCAACATTTTGTGATCTCGCCCAAGAGCGGTGGTTATGCGATCCAGGACCAGAATTCTCAAAATGGGACGCTGGTTAATGGCCGGCGCGTTACCGAGGCGACACTGAAACCGAACGACAATATCCGCGCCGGGCAGACGCTATTTGTCTTTGTCGAGGGACTGGCCACGGTCATCGGGAAACTTCAAGATGAGCCCAAGGGCTACCGCACCCACATTCGCGAGATCTCCAAAGAGGCCAAACCCTAGCCAGGAGCCAAAGAACCACCGCGGCATCAGCCCCTACGGGACAAGCCGCACGCGGTAGTCGCGGGCAGGCTCAGCCTTGCCACCCTCGTCCAAGCCGTCCGCTCCGAAACCAATCTCAACACACGTGCTCCGTCAGCCGGGTACTCAACACTGGTCTTGTCACCATTCGTACTCGACCCGCATGACCCATTGCGGCCGCATGTTGTGGGCGGCCAGAAATGTCATGACGGTTTCCTTGTCGGGCGCCTCGAACTCGCACAGCAGTTTCCCCTCGAGCGAATCGGAAACACAGCGGATGGTGTTGACGGTTTTATCGCGCTTCAACTCGGCGATGATCGCCTGCAACGCCTGACGTGTCAGGCACGCAATCGTGTGTTGGCTGATGTACCGCGGCATGGAGCCTGTTATCGCGGGCCGCGCTGCGGGGCGCAACGCTTTTTTCGCTGGATTGCCTCGAACCGACTTCCGCGATAAGATGCCGGCTGGAGAGCGATATGAAAGACTTTCTGATCGGGTTGATCGTGGGGGCGTTCCTGACGGCGGGTACGGGCTGGTATTTCGTCGTCGCCCGGAAAGACCCGCGTGTGACGCACGCGTGGGACGCCGTCAACGCCAAACTCACCGCCTGGCACTTGGGCGGCGACGAAATCAGCGCCGAGCTCAGCCGCACGGGCCGGGTGCTGCGTCGTCAGGCAACCGAATTTGGCGCGGCGATGGCCAGCGCTTCGTCGGACGCGGCCATCACCGCCAAGATCAAGGCCAAATACGCCATCGACCACGATCTTTCCGTCTTCAGTATTTCGGTCAACACAACCGATGGTCGTGTCACGTTGGCGGGGGATGTCTCGTCGCACCAGCAAATCGGGAGAGCGATGCTCGTCGCGCTGGAGACGGACGGCGTGCGCGAGGTGAATTCCACACTCCAGGTGAAAAAGGCCGGTCATGGATAAGAAGGAAATTGCGGGGATTTTTGATGAGATTGGAGCGCTGCTGGAACTCAAGGGTGAGAACCCGTTCCGCGTGCGGGCCTACCACAACGCGGCGCGAATGGTGGACGGCCTGCAGGAAGACCTCGGCACACTTATCAAGGAAGAACGGCTCACCGACATCAAGGGTATTGGCAAAGACCTTGCGGCCAAGATCACCGAGTTGTACACGACAGGGAAACTCGCGTCGTACGACGAACTCCGGGCGTCGATGCCGCAGGGCCTGCTCGAGATGCTGAAGATTCCCGGGTTCGGCCCGAAGCGCGCGAAGATCGTCTACGACAAACTCAAGGTGGATTCCATCGAGAAACTCGAAGCGGCCTGCCGGGCGGGCAAGATTGCCGCACTGGACGGTTTCGGCGAGAAATCGCAGCAGAAAATCCTCGAAGGCATCGCGCTCGTGCGACAGTTCAGTGGCCGGCATCACTACGACACGGCATATGCAGCCGCGGCGCCGATCATCGAGGCATTGCGGTCGCACGACGGCGTGATCCGGTGCTGTGTTGCGGGCAGCCTGCGCCGCTGCCGTGAGACGATTGGCGACATCGATTTTCTCGTCAGCGCCAAACCGAAGGATGCCCAGCGAATCATTGATGATTTCGTGACAATTCCCGGCATCATCACGGTCAGCGCCAAAGGCGAGACGAAGGCCAGTGTGGTTCTCAAGGGCGGGATTCAGGCTGATTTGCGTGTGGTCGCCGACGATCAATATGCGTTTGCGCTCAACTATTTTACGGGCTGCAAAGAGCACAACGTGGCGCTCCGCGCCCGCGCGTTGAAACTGAAGAAGTTGTCATTGAACGAATACGGTTTCTCACCCGCCGCTGAAAAGGAGAAGAGCGCGAAGGAACTCGGAAGCTCCATCAAGTGCAAGACCGAAGAGGAATTGTACGAGGCGCTGGGGCTGGAGTACGCCGAGCCCGAACTGCGCGAGGACATGGGCGAGATCGAGGCGGCGGAGATCGGCACGCTGCCAAAGCTCGTCAAATTGGAAAACCTGCGGGGCACGTTCCATTGTCATTCGACGTGGAGTGACGGCATCGAGACCGTCGAGGCCATGGCGCGGGCGGCATTCGATCTGGGTCTGGAGTATTTCGGCATCGCCGATCACAGCAAATCCGAGCGCCAGGCGAACGGTCTCGATGAGAAGCGCGTCCGCCTGCAAGCCGAGGAGGTGAAAAAGCTCAACGTCAAATTCGCCAAGGAAGGCTTCCGCATTTTCTTCGGTACCGAGTGCGATATTCTCCCGGATGGCTCGCTCGATTTCGACGACGCGACGCTGGCGCTGTTCGACTATGTTGTTGCCGCCGTCCATCAAGGCTTCAACATGGACGCCGAGAAAATGACCAAACGCATTTGCAAAGCGCTGGCGCATCCGATGGTCACGATGCTCGCCCATCCGACGGGCCGGTTGTTGCTCCAGCGCGAAGGGTACGCGGTCAACATGCCCGAGGTTATCGCCGCGGCTGCCAAATACAACAAGATCATCGAGATCAACGCCCATCCGTACCGCCTCGACATGGATTGGCGGTTGTGGAAACACGCCAAGGAACTCGGCGTCAAATGCTCGATCAATCCCGATGCCCACAACATCCCCGACTTGCAGTATTTGGCCATCGGCGTCGGGATCGCCCGCAAAGGCTGGCTGGAGAAGAAGGATGTCATCAATTGTTTGCCGCTGAAGGACGTGGAGAAGGTGCTGGCTCGAATTAATTAAGGAGGGACAGCGCTGAAACACTCAATGCAGCTCCTCGGTAAGACGGTTCCATTCCTGGCATCGTCAACGACGGTCGTGGTCGCGATCCTGATCCTCCTGTCGCTTCAAACGTGGAGCGCGCCCGAAAAGGATGTGTCGCAGTCGAGATGTATATCGAATCTGCGCATGATTGCGATCGGTCTCGCGATGTACGCCGATGATAATAACGGTCGTCTTCCCCCGGCCGGAGCCGAGGGGCTCGGCTTGGTGAGAGCCTATTTCCGAGGCGGGGCGCAATCTGCATTCCATTGCCCCGCTGACCCTGTTCGGCATGATTCAGCCACCAATGCCCCATTGGACGAAGATCATTGTTCGTACGTTTATGTCGGTGGCTCATGGGGATTTTCGAATGTGCTCGTTGACGGAACCTGGCAGACGAAGACCGTTACAAACCCGGTTCCCATCTGTTGGGACAAGCCCGAGAACCACGGCACAAACGGATTGAATGTGCTGTTCAACGATACACGCGTGAAATGGCTGACGTTGGATGAGTGGGAGAAGATCCGGCCGGGCAAACAACTGTGAAACGAAGTCCGTAATCGGAGGGTCGCGCTTCCGCGCGACCGTCCTGGGGTAAAGGGGATATAATAAAACGGCCTTGGCCTCCGAAAGGCCCGCGGCAATGACGAAGCCCTCAGGGAGAAAAGGCCCGTTACATCTTGCACCGATTCAATCGCGGGATCGACCCCCCATCATATTTGTGACAGTCTGCACTTCGCAGCGGAAACTGATTCTCGCGTCGCCATCGGCGTACGACCTGATTACCTCGGCATGGCGTGACTCCAAAGACTGGATCGTCGGACGATTTGTCATCATGCTCGACCACACGCACTTTTTTTGCAGTCCAATATCCGACCGTTCCCGCCCCTTGGAGAAGTGGATGCAATACTGGAAGGCGCTCGTGACGCGTCGATGGTCAAATCCGGACGATAGACCCATCTGGCAGAAGAGCCATTGGGATCGGCAGCTTCGACGTGAACAGGCCTACCATGAGAAGTGGGAGTATGTACGCTGGAATCCGGTTCGGCATGATCTGGTTGAGCGTCCCGAGGATTGGCCATACCAAGGCGAAATGAATGAATTGATTTGGTGAACCCAATGGCCGCGCGGAAGCGCGGCCCTCCGAGTGCTGGCGGCCCATAAATCTCCCGTGCTTTTTTTCGCCTTCCGCAGTTGCCAAGTGGCCCATTCACTGGCATGTTTGGGGCAGGCGTGGCAATGGATTCGGATCTCAAACCATTTCTCGATTCGTGGCCGTATGATCCAGACGATTGTATCCGTGTGATCACGCTGGCCAACGGACGCGACGTCATACAGGTGCGTCTGCCGCTGGGCATCGAGCAGTACGACCTCGATGGCCGCCCGGATGGTTCCCGCCCCCACGGTGCCGACTCGGTGCTGGATTATTATTTGGCGCGACTCGAAGAGGCCAGAAAGGCGGGTTCGGAGGTCGGGTTTCGTCTCGATCCCGACGAGTGCGTCGAGTTGTTCAACGAAGGCGTGCTCTATTACTATCGGTACCTGCACCTGTTTCAGCTCAAGGACTGGGAGCGGACGGTCCGGGACACGGTGCGCAACCTGAAGTTTTTCGATTTCGTCCACAAGTACGCCAAGCGCGTCGAAGATCGTGACTACCTCGAACAATGGCGGCCGTACGTCCTGCGCATCAATGCCGTGGCCGCGGCGATGATTGCGATGGACGAGAACAACCATCATCAGGCGCTGGCGATTGTGCATGCCGCGGCCGAAGCCATCGAGGCGCTGCCGGACATCGAGGAGGACACGTTCCGGTTCGAGCGGCGCCGGTCGATGGAGGCGTTGCACGACCTCGCCGAGGAAATCCAGAAGAGCAAACCGCTGTCCGAGTTGGAACAACTGGAGAACCAGCTTCTGGAGGCCGTTACCGCGGAGCATTACGAGCGCGCCGCGGAGCTTCGCGACCGGATTCGCAATCTGCGCCAGACCGAAAAGCGGGCGTAGCACGCCAACGATGCGGCGCGATCTCACACAGAGCACGCTGGAAGTCTCACCACTATTTCCTTGGCCCCGATGGCCAGCCTCGTGCCGATCTGCTGATCGCGGACAAACTCCATTTCAACGCCGAAGGCTACAAAACCCTCGCCTCCCTCATCCGCCGGTATCTGCCCAAGGATTGACGGCCGGAAAGAAGTCCGAAGCCTGCCCGCCGTGGCGAGTGCCGGTTGCTCTGGCTCAACCTGGTCACGTCAGTGTGCTGAACTTGGGCAACCAGCCCGTTTCGCGCTCGATACCAGAAAGGTCGACAAGGCTGTCAATTTGTTCCAGCGGTCGTCGTAATGGCGTGTCGGCAAAGTGTTCGCGGATGACTTCCGTGGGCGGTCGACAGAGACGGTTATCGCGGGATGCCGGAAAGTACACTCGGAATCCAGTCAAGGGCACGCGCAACACCGCTTGGAGCAGACTCGCCGCATCCTGAAAATGCAAGAAGGTGAATCCCTCTCCGCGATCGCCAATGGATCGCGGCGGGTTGGCCTTGATCCACGCCAGATGGTCATCATTAACGAGCCACGGGAATCGAATCGCCACGCACACGATGCCCGTCTGGCGCGCAAAATAGGCCAGCATTAGCTCCCCCAGCTGTTTGCTCAGGGCATAGGGATTTCCGGGGTTTGGGGGCACGTCGCCGTCCATGGGCAGGTAAGGTGGACACTTGGCCGCATGATGAGGCTCGTGTTCGTCGCGATTGCCAGAGATCACTTGCACCGAACTAGCAAAAATAATTTTCTTCACACCAATATCGGCGGCGGCTTGAAAGACATTCATGTTCATCGCCATGTTCTCATTGAACACGCGCTGGGCGTCCCGACCGCGAAACGCCGGGTGATTGCCCAGGTGGACGACCGCCTCCACTCCCTCCGTCAAGCGATAGCAGGCCGGCGGGTCAAGCAGGTCGGCGATTTCGACGCGCACGGGCGGATCGGCGCGGAACTCCCTGTCCGTCGCGCGAACGGCGTGGCCGGCCTCGGCGATCGTCCGGCACGCATAAAACCCGAGATGACCCGTTGCACCGGTCACCAACACGTTCATGGCACACCACACATCACCGAGCAGATGTCCTCCGGCCAATCGATAGGATCCATTGCGCCACAGTCAAAGACATTTCCTCAATCTGGGCAAGCGCGATTTTTTTGGGTTCAACCTCGTCGTGCCTCGTGGCGCGATGAGTTCCAAGCCGACATTTCCCGTGTGCGGTGAATCCAAAAGTTCCTTTTTGCTTACGTTTGCTTGGTGGACGGTGAAACCAGATGAAACCACATAAAGGGTGTTCCCTGGCAAATTGGCCTAACAGCTTGCAGGAGAAGCCCCTTTCAGCCCCTCCTCATGTCAAAAACGCTGAGAGCCACACTGTCTGGGTTCGAATCCTCGCGAGGCAGCCGCTCGGAATCACCAATCTGTGGGGCCGCCGCCTGACGCCTGGCAACTCAAGAAGTTCCTCCAGATGTTGGCGTGGCGATTGCCTTGGCGGTTGAGGGCGTCGCGAGTTGTCCGATACAATCAGCCATCCTCTATCGAGAATGTCTAAATAGACTATATGCCTTTGTGTATTGTCGGGGCGGTTGGAGAAACTGGTTAATGGGAGATGGGTTGTGGGAGGGAATGACGACACGACAGAGATGCTTCGACAAGCTCAGCATGACACCGGAGAGTACTACGCGGCGTTTCGCCTGGGACAGGCGACGCTACAAGAGGGGGTTCTTTGCGAAACGAACCCAACGAGTCCATCGCGGAATTGCCAATGAAAGCGCCGAAACGACAAGGGCTTGTAAAAATAGAAGTTGCGAAAACCGGTTGGGTCCGTCCCCTCTTTAATTGGGTTCGGTCGGACCACATTCTAGGGCACGTCGGCGCGTTCGAGAATGGATTGGAGGATTTTGGGGGCGGAGAGTTTGTCCTCGGCGAGTTTCCTAGCCGCGGCGCAATTTCCTGGGTAATCGGCATTGATTGATTCGATGCCGCGGAGGGCTTCATCGATGGTGGAGAAGGTGACGAGGCCCTTGCCGGTTGGCAAGTGTTTGCTCATGCCGGTTTCCTGGACGAGCGCGGGCCGGCCCGACGCGAGGTAGCACACCGTGCGGTCGCTGAGCCAGCCGCTGCGGGTTTTCACGTAGCCGTGTTTGGCGACGCTGAACTCGGCGCGAGATTCCTGGATGTAGGCGCGGAACCCGTCGCGTCCGCCGGCGACCTCGTGGGGATTGACGATTTGCCAACCGTTCTTTCGCAGGGCCGGAAGATCGTCGACCTCCAATTCGCTGATGAGCAGGGCGAGCTCGATGGACTGCGACGTTTTTCCTGGGAGTTCGACGAGCTTCAAGAACTCGTCGCTTTTGGGGCCGTACATTTCGTTGTTCCAGACGGCGTACTGTCCGCGCCACTGGCCGATGGTGGTGAAGTTCGGCGCGGTGGCGTCCGTCTGCACGGGCCAATACTCGAGCGCGACGGGCGGGGTGAAGGTTTGCCAGTCGATGCCGCGGAGCGGGATGGGGAAGTCCGGCTGGCCGACGTTGAGGCCGACGGTGAAGAAAAGGTTGTGCTTGCTGAGGTCCATGTCCCATTCGTGCGCCCAGATTTGCGTGAAGCCGGGATCGAGATCGAAGTAGGCGCGGCGTTTGGCGCGGCGCAGGAGATCGTCGTTCTTGAGCGCGCCGCAGAGGTTGATGAGCAGCGCGCAGTCGCCGCAGAGGGAGCGGACGTGACGTTCTTTCAAACCGAACACTTGCCGGTCGTCGTAGAGGACCGCCCAATTCTCGCCGAGACCGAACTGATCGCATTGCTCCTGGAATGTGTCGACCATGTCCGCGACCGAGCGGCTGGCGCTTTTCTTCGGCGCGCCGAGGACATCGAGCCAGAAGACGTCGAAGCCCAGCGCGCGCAGGCCGGCGAGATAATGGAGATTGAGCCATTGCAGGCCGCCGCCCTCGGGATAGCCCGCGCCCCATGTGCTGGTGACGATGATCTTATCCATGGGAGACGATTATGCGGGGCCGGTGAATTGGAGTTCGCAGACGTGGGCGTAGTACCCGCCGCGGGCGACCAGATCGGCGTGGCGTCCGCGCTCGACGATTTGACCGTCGTGCATGACAAGCAGCAGGTCCGCCTGACGGACAGTTGATAAACGATGCGCGACAACGAATACAGTCCGCCCTTTGCGCAAGCGGTCGAGGGACCGCAGCACCGCGGCTTCCGTTTCCGCGTCGAGCGCGGTGGTCGGTTCGTCGAGAATGAGGATCGGCGAGTTTTTCAGGAAGGCGCGAGCGAGCGCAAGTCGTTGGCGTTGACCACCCGAGAGCGTGACGCCGCGCTCGCCAATGGGCGCATCGTAGCCTTGCGGCATCGCGCGGATGAAATCGTCGGCCTCGGCCTCGCGGGCCGCTTCGATGATCTCATTCAACGATGCGTCGGGCCGGCCATAGGCGATGTTGTCGCGGACGGTGGTCGAGAACAGCACGGGCTCTTGGGGGACGACGGCGATCTGGCGGCGCACCGAGCGATATTGGAATTCGCGGATGTCGTGGCCGTCGAGGAGCACGCGTCCCTTCTGGGGATCGTAGAACCGGAGCAACAGGCTCAGGAGCGTGGATTTTCCCACGCCGCTCGGACCGACCAGCGCCACCATCTGGCCCGGTTGCGCCTCGAAGTCGATGCCTTTCAGGACGGGGCGGTTTGGATCGTAGCCGAACCAGACGTTCTCGAATCGCACGACGCCGTCGGCTCGAGCGAGCGCGCGGGCGGTGGGCGCGTCGCGGATGGCGGGATTCGTTTCGAGGATCTCGATGACGCGGCGAAACGGGGTCAGCGCTCCCTGAATCGCAGTGGCGATTCCACTGATGGTGCTCATCGGCCCGTACAGCATGCCGACATAGGTGCTGAACACGATCAGCTCGCCGATGCTGAGCCGGCCCTCCAGCACACGGCGGCCACCAATCCAGAACATCGCCACCGTGCCGACGGATGTAATGAGACCGACGACGAACGAGGACACCACCTGCACCTTCGTCATGCGCACGTTCGCGTCGACGCTTTGCGCTGCGCCTTCCCCGAAGCGGCGAACTTCGTCCTCCTCGCGCGCAAACGCCTGGATGGTGCGGATCGACGAGAGCGACTCCTGGATCATCGCGCTAACATTGCTCTCTCGCTTGTAGTACTGCGTCGAGACATCCGCGATGAGCCGGTTGTAGTGCTTGATGGTCAACGCGAGTGCGGGCGCGACGGCCAGCGCGAGCAGCGTCAGCACCACGTCGAAGTGCAGCATGATGATCACCATCCCGAGCAGCGTCGCCGCCGAAGACACCAGCGGGATCAGGCCGCCATTGAAGATGGTTTGAATCGAGTAGGTGTCCCATGTCACCCGATAGATCGAATCGCCCACCGCGCGGCTGTCGTGAAACACAAGGCTCAATTTCTGCAAATGCTCGTACACGCGGTGCCGCAATTCCTGCGTCATGCGCAGGCCCGCCTGCACCAGATACGTCGTGCCCCACGCGCTCAGGCCGCCGCGGACCAGGTGAATTGCCAACAGCGCGAGGCAGACGACCAGAAGCGCGGCCGCCTTGTCGTTGGCGAACGAGCCAAGCCACGCCGGCATCGGCACGCTGCCGAGGATGCTATCCAGGATGACTTTCAACGGCCACGGCTGCAACAGGCTCGCCGCGATGCTGAGAATGGTCAACGCGAGGCCGGCCAGCGCGGGGCGTTGCTGTCCCCGGATCAGCGACCAGGCCTGCGGCCAAAGTTTGGGTGTGTCGTTCATTCCGTTCCTACCGCGTCGGCCATGCTGCCAAATCCGTCGTGCGCAAGCAACCGCAGGAGTCCGCGATTGATGTTACCCGTGATGGATGGTCCCTCGAAGATCATGCCCGTCCACACCTCGACAAGACACGCGCCCGCGCGAATTTTTTCGTACGCATCTTCGGCGGTGAAAATGCCGCCCACGCCGACGATGGGCAAACGTCCCATGGTTTGGCGGCGGATATGGCGAATGCATTCGGTCGCCCGCGCCCGCAACGGCACGCCGCTTAAACCGCCTTCGGGAGGTGTCGGATGATTGATCGTCGTATTCGTGGCGACAACGCCGGCCAGCTTGTGCCGCTCGACCAAACCGACAGCGTCATCGATTTGGTCGAATGTCAAATCCGGAGCGATTTTCAAAAGGAGCGGCGTGGTGATCCGCAGGCTGGCAACCCGGCCCAACAACTCATCCAACATCTCTTTATCCTGAAGTTTCCGCAACCCGGGCGTGTTGGGCGAGCTGACGTTGATGACAAGGAAATCCGCGCGGTCGCGGAACGCGTCGATGGTGGCCGCGTAATTCTCCCCGGCGCGCGCCAGATCCACGTCACGATTCTTGCCAACATTGACCGCGACCGGAATCCGGTGTGGTGGCGGTGGGATGCGCGCCGCGATTGCCTCGGCGCCGTCGTTATTGAAACCCATCCGATTCACGAGTGCGCGTTCTTTGGGCAGTCGGAAAACCCGCGGCGGTTCGTTACCGGGTTGCGGGCTCAGCGTCACGCTGCCAATCTCCACGAAGCCAAAGCCGAGCGCAGGCCAAAATTCCAATCCGACGGCATTCTTGTCGTAGCCCGCCGCCAATCCGACCGGGTTGGGGAACTCGATGCCGAACACAGTCTGGCGCAGCCGGCGATCCTCGATGGCGAACATCGTCTCGACCGCGTCCCGCGCAATGCGATTGCGCCCAAGTGACGCGGCGAGATTCAACGCGCGCTCGTGGGCCGTTTCGGGATCGGTCTGAAAGAGCCAAGGACGCAGCAACGCCTTGTAGAACATATCGCTACCATGACAAAATGCAGGGGCGCTTGCTATATTTTTATAACGATGCCATAGTAACAGTGGAGTTCGAGCCATGAAGCCCGAAGTTCAGAAACATGTCGAGTACGCGTCCGGCTACCTGGACCTAAAGATGTATAATGATGCCGTCCAGGAGGCTGACCTGGCGCTGGCGCTGTCTCCAAACCTCCCCCAAGCCATCGCGATGAAATCCGCCGCGCTCTGGCAGGCGAACCGGCTAAGCGAAGCCGAACCATTTGTTGCCAAGCTCGCCGAGCTGAATCCACGGGATGCCGGCATTTGGATCAACCTGGCCTACATTCGCCGACGCACACAATCTCTCGACGCAGCCGTGGACACACTGCAACGGGCCTTCGACGCCAATCCCCAAGACGCCCTGGCGCATTACAACATGGCCTGTTACCGCGCCGTGCAGCAGCGCCCACAAGAGGCTATCGAAATGCTCCGAAGCGCCCTGCATCTTGATCCGAAATTGAGGGCCCTCGCGAAGGCCGAGCCCGACTTCTCCGAACTGCGTTTGTCACCCGCGTTTCAGCAACTCCTGAAAGGCTGCTGACCGTCGCCATCGCCGCCCCGCATCTTTCTCGCGCCGCGCGGTAATTCGCCTTGTCAGCGCTGTCGGTTTTTGCGATTGTGGGAGTAGCGAGTTTGGGCGGCGGGCATGGCGTCCCGCCCAATGCAGGAAACTTGGAGGATAGTCTTATGGACAACAACGCAGCTCCGCAGTCAGTCATTTCCAGCGAAGTCGAAATCACCGGCACGATCAAAGGGTCCGGCTCCCTGCGCATCGACGGGAAGCTCGAGGGCGAATTACATTGCACCGGCGACGCCGTCATCGGAAAAACCGCGCAGATCAAGGGCAACATTGTGGTCAGTTCCGCCTGCATCGAAGGCGCGGTGCAGGGCAATATCACGGCCAAAGACCGCATTGAAATGAAATCGACAGCGCGCGTGACGGGCGACATCCGCGCGAAACGCCTGAGCGTCGAGGACGGCGTGACGTTCGTCGGCCGGTCCGAGGTCAATCCCTCGGGTTCGCCGATCGCCGGCGTGGCGCCGGTCGTGAGCGCGGCGGCCGAGAAAACCGACGACGAGAACGCGGAAGCCGCGACCGTCCGATCGTTTGCGCGGCGCTAACGTGCGCCGTGCCGTTCGCGGCGCGCACCCAGATGGGAGCGAGCGGTGACCAAAAACCGCAAGGTCAATACACTCGATAGCTACGCGACCATTCGCGCCGTCGCGCGCACCAAGCCGGCGCCCGCGACACAACCGCCCGCTCCGGACAACCACGCCGCGCACGACGCCCAGAATCTCGGCGCGCGGGTGGCGCGCACCACTCTTCCCGTCAAACACCAGATCGATTGCTACGAATGCGGGTACAAATTCCAGGTGCACGGTCGCGTGACCACCTCGCATTGCCCCAAGTGCCGCGCGTTGCTTGACCTCAGCGATCACGTCGTCGATACGGAGTGGGTCGATACGATCAAAACCGCGGGGACGATCCGCCTCACCTCGACCGGCGTCCTGAAAAATGGCGACCTCATCGGCGCCGACGTCATCGTCGAAGGAATCATCGAGGGCGGACGCGCCCGCGCGCTGCGGACGCTCGAGCTTGGCGCGGGCGCGATCTTTTCGGAAAAAGCCGTGTCGGGTCCCGATCTTCGCATCGGGCCGGGGGCGGACTTCAAATTCAAGCAGGAAGCAAAATACCGCAACGTCGAGATCTCGGGCACGCTCCGCGCACGGCTCGAAGCCACCGGCGTCATTACCGTGAAACCGGGCGGTCTGCTCGAAGGCGAAGTTCAAACGGAGCACCTCATCGTCGAGGACGGCGGCGGGTTGAAAGCGCAATTGCGCATCGGCCCGAAGATCGAACTGACTCCCGAAAGCGAAGAAGCCGCCTAATCATGGCGCAAATCGGCGTGGTATTCCTGCAGTGACCGAACGCTGAGACCCTTCTCCCGCATCGCCTTGATGCCAAGTAATGCCGCGTTCGCGCCCGCCAGCGTCGTCATAATCGGAATCTTGTGGGCCACCGCCGCCGTTCGAATCCGCACCTCATCCACGCGCGGTGATTTGCCCGCGGGCGTATTAATGACAAGCTGCACCGCGCCGTTCTTGATCAAGTCGAGCACGTTCGGCCGGCCCTCGGCGAGCTTGAACAGCGTCTCGACCTTCACGCCTCCCGCCTGCAACACTTTCGCCGTGCCGCTCGTCGCGCACAGCTCAAAACCAAGCTCGCCGAATTCCTTCGCCAGCGCCACCACGTTCTTCTTGTCGGAATCCCGCACGCTGATGAAAATGCGTCCCGTCTGCGGCAACGCCGGCGCCGCCGCCATTTGCGATTTGGCGTACGCCACGCCCCAATCCTCGCCGATCCCCATCACCTCGCCCGTCGACCGCATTTCGGGACCGAGCAAAATGTCCTGCCCGGGAAATTTGCTGAACGGAAATACCGATTCCTTCACCGAATAAAACTTCGGCCGGACCTCTTCCGTGAATCCAAGCTCGTCGAGTTTCTTCCCCGTCATCACCTTCGCCGCGAGCTTGGCCAGCGGCACGCCAATCGCCTTGCTCACAAACGGCACCGTCCGCGATGCGCGCGGGTTCACTTCCAGCACCCACACGTTCATCCCCTTCACCGCGAACTGCACGTTCATCAGCCCCGCGACCTTCAGCTCCCGCGCCATCGCCTCCGTGTGTCGCCGCATCCTCTCGATGTTCTCGGGCCAGATCGAATGCGGCGGCAACACCATCGCCGCGTCCCCGCTGTGGCACCCCGCGAACTCGATGTGCTCCAGCATCCCGCCGACCACGACCGTGTTCCCCCCAATGCCAATGTCGGCAATGCAATCCACGTCCACCTCAAACGCTTCTTCCAAAAATTTGTCCACCAACACCGGCCGCTCCGGCGACGCCTCGACCGCGAACCGCATGTAATGCCGCACCTCGTCGTCGCTGTACACGATCTGCATCGCCCGCCCCCCGAGCACGAACGACGGACGCACCAGCACGGGATAACCGACCTTGTGCGCCGCGGCGAGCGCCTCGTCCTCGTTCGTCGCCAGGCCGTTCGGCGGCTGGGGAATCCCGAGCCTATCGAGCAGCGCGGAAAATAATTTGCGGTCCTCGGCGATCTCGATGCTCTGCGGGCTGGTGCCAATAATATTGACGCCGTTCTTCTGCAACCCGAGCGCCAGGTTCAGCGGCGTCTGGCCGCCGAATTGCGCGATCACCCCCCAGCATTTCTCCCGCTCGTAAATGTGCAGCACGTCTTCCAGCGTCAACGGCTCGAAAAACAGTTTGTCGCTCGTGTCGTAGTCGGTCGACACGGTCTCAGGGTTGGAGTTGACCATGATCGTCTCGAACCCGAGTTCCTTGAGCGCGAACGCCGCGTGCACGCAGCAGTAGTCAAACTCGATCCCCTGTCCGATCCGGTTCGGTCCGCCGCCGAGGATCATCACCTTGCGCGTGTCGGTCTTCCGCACCTCGTCGTCGCCCGTGTCGTACGTCGAATAGTAGTACGGCGTGTACGCCTCGAATTCCGCCGCGCACGTGTCCACCAGCCGATACGACGGCACCAGCCCGAGCCGCTTCCGCAACGCCCGCACCTCGTCCTCGGTGCTCCCCACCAGCGCCGCAATCTGCCGGTCGGAGAACCCCATGGATTTCGCCCTCTGAAGTAGTGTCTGCCGCTTGTGACTCGCCATCGCTCGCGACCTTAGCGAAGCCTCCCCCGTTTGACAAGTAGCGGTTAACCCGTCAGCTCGCATAGCCAACCACCCCCAAATTCGGGTTCGTTTTCAATCGACGCATGTAAAGTTTTCCGACGCTCGCCGGCGCCGGAGTTTTGTAACCCATTGACTATCGGTTCCTTGTAAAATTCCTACCCCTCCAAAAGATGGGTTCGTTTTGCAGTTTTTGTCTTTTGCGCGGTCCCCTTCCCCCGACACCCCAAAATTGGGTTCGTTTTTGGCTTTGTCCGGAACAAATTTCCACGCCGGCTTGAACAAAATTGGGTTCGTTTGGTAATCCCCTGTCGTGTGGGGAAGCGACCACGTCGTATTCCCGGTCGCAATTCTCCCCCCCGCGCGCCTCGTCGGCCGTCGTACTGTGGCCACGGCGCTCCGTCGCCGTGCTCTGCCGTCTGTCATGCTGAGCTTGTCGAAGCATCTCCCACACGTCTTTGTGCCGCCGGACCACAGGACTCGCCCGTGCCAACTCGCCACTTTCCCTCGCACCGAAAGGAAACCCGTCATCCATTCCCCATCAGCCATTTCCCATTAACCATCTCTTCCATCCTCGCCGACCCTACCACACCCGCCACGCCAAGTCGAGCACCAACTATCTTTTTAAGATAGAAGATTTAATCGACGATTTTCGCGAGCACGACAGAGCCAGGAGCCCCTCCGCTTCCCCCTTCCCGCCGGCAAGAACTTCTGCCATACTCCATCCCACAATCGGAAATGAACGGCAAGCGCTACACCAAACAACAGACCCGCGTCCTCAAGCAGATCCGCCGACTGCGCGAGGAAATGGAAGACCTCCACGACTACCTCGACCTCCTCGAGGCCCGCGCCGTCAACGAGGGCAAAGCCACCTACACCGCCGCCGAGGTCAAAACCCGCCTCGGCCTCAAGTAATCGGCCCCGGAAGCTGTCCCCCGAGCCAGCTTGTCCCGCCTGCCCGAAACCAGTTTGTCCTGAGCGAAGCGGAACGAAGTGGCGCGTCCCAGCGAGATGTGACCCGACTGCACCAAAGCAGTGGGCAGGAACTGAATACTGGGGTGCTCACGCTACGCCGAACTCCCTTTTCAAGAAGTCCACAGTTTCGGGCTGCCGCAGTTTGCAGACGATGTTTTGATTGGCGAAGACACCTTTGAACGTCTTCGCTTGTTCGCGCGGAAAGGTTTTAATCCATTCAACGCCAACAACCCACTCGGATAATTCCGGGTTGTCGCTATTCTTGCCCATCTCCTTAGCTTTCAGAGGAAGATCCAGCAGTTTTTGATTCTCTTTCTTCACAACAAAGTCACGAATCATTGTCGCTGTTTGCGTGATTCTGCCGTACCCAACGTACCCAAGATCCTTCATGTAAGCGAAGACCATGTCTCCAGCTTTCAGAATTCGTAGCTTTCGGCTGTACCACGTCCCTTGACCTGCGGCAAGAAATCCGTATTTGCGACAATCATCCCAGTTTCGAGTCTCTCCACCTTCTCCAACGTTGACAAAGTAGTAGCCAGACCAGGGCGCACGTTTCTTTGATTGCGCTCTCTCTTGGACGACCTCTGGATCCATTAGCCACGCGCGTCCTACGATTTCATTTGTGCCAGATCTAAAGAAATTGAAAAAGATAGCGTTAATCGGGACATCATATTCTTGTGACAGGTATTGGATAATACGCTCGGACGAGTCGTCAAGTGCTGACGCTAGAACAATCATTCTCTGAGAGGTGTTCACGGTGTCTGGGAGCGAGACCCCAAAATGATCGGAAAACGCATCTTCGAGGGTCTTCCCCTGCAGGTAAGCCTCAGCTATTTCCTCAATATCTTGGTAGGACAAATTCTTCAACCACGAAGCGTAGTCGAGAGTTTGAGCAACGACATCCCTAGGTGTTCTGTTGCGCTTCAGCTCCAGAACTAGCAGGTTCGCATCTGCATCCATTGCCAGCAAATCGATGCGGCCCCCAAAGTCAGTGGTGACCTGCTGACCAATAAGCAAAACATCAATACCGATAACGGAAGGGTCTCTGACGACCCACTCCTCAAGTCTCTTCTCGTCATCAAGAGTCGCTTGTTCGATTTCGGTAAGCTGCTTCCCGCTCACCTGCCAAAGCTTCATATTGAAAGCCATTAATTCCCCTCCATGCAAGGTACTATGGCGAGATTAGCCTACGGGCGGAAATTTGACAAGCAGTGGAGATGAGAGCAGACTTGCTGGCCAGGGGACTAATCATGGACTACATCAATTTGGGCAAAAGCGGGTTGAAGGTCTCGCGGTTGTGCTTGCGCTCGCGAGGCGATATTCTACGACCAACTAGATATGTCATCCTCCACACGCCGCGCGGCGCTGATCATCGACGGACATAACCTGTTGTTCGCCTGCTTTTGCGGCATGCCCGACCGGATTCGGTCCGTGACCGGCGCGCCCATTCATGCCGCGTACGGGTTCGTCGGGGCCGTCTTGAGGATGCTTCGCCGATTCAATCCGCGGGCCGTGGTGGTGTGCTTCGATGCCGAAGAACCGAACTTCCGCAACGTTCTCGCCCCGAGCTACAAGGCTAACCGCCTGCCGATGGCCGATGACAACAACCCCTACTCGCAGCTCGCCGACCTCAAACGCGCGTTGGCGTGGCTCGACATTCCCTGGCTGGAGATCGGTGGCGTGGAAGCCGACGACGTGATCGGCACGGTCGCGCGGCGGTTGGCGAAGGCTCACCAGGTATACATTTCCTCGACGGACCGCGATCTGTATCAGTTGATCAACAACCGCACCCGGGTATTTTCCCGGGTATGCGGCGTGGATGTCGAATACGGGCCAAAAGAAATCCTCGCGAAATACAAGGTTCGCCCCGCCCAATTCATCGACTACAAGACCCTTGTCGGCGACACCTCGGACAACATCGAAGGCGTTCGCGGTATCGGGCCAAAGACTGCGGCAACGCTCTTAAATACTTTTGGGGACATTTCGGGAATTCTCGCCAATCTCGGCGCTCTCAACGCACGAATCGCCACCGCGCTCCGGGAAAATCAAGACCGTTTGGTTCTGAACAAGCAACTCGTTACGATCAGGACCGATGTTGACAAGGAATCCCTTCACCGCGATTTCTTGTATTCCGCCAAGCGAGATACGAACTCCCCGACGGCTCGAACCGTCATGCGCGAATTACAACTGATGACATAGGAACGCATTTTTGCTACAGAGAGGATAAGCCAATCATGGACTACATCAATTTGGGCAAAAGTGGGTTGAAAGTGTCGCGGTTGTGTCTGGGCTGCATGAGCTACGGGGTGCCGGAACGGGGCAATCACCTGTGGACGCTCCCGGAAGACAAGAGCCGGCCATTCATCAAGCGCGCCCTCGAAGTCGGCATCAACTTTTTCGACACGGCCAACGTGTACTCCGACGGCACCAGCGAGGAGATCGTCGGACGCGCGTTGCGCGATTTCGCCAAACGGGACGAATTCGTGTTGGCGACGAAGGTCCACGGAAAGATGCGTGACGATCCGAATGGAAAGGGGTTGTCCCGCAAGGCGATCCTCAGCGAGATCGACCACAGCCTGCGGCGCCTCGGGATGGAGTACGTCGACCTCTACCAGATTCATCGCTGGGACTATGACGCGCCGATCGAGGAGACACTCGAGGCGTTGCACGACGTGGTGAAAGCGGGCAAGGCCCGGTACATCGGGGCGTCGTCGATGTTTGCGTGGCAGTTTTGCAGGGCGCTGGATCTGGCCGAACGACACGGATGGACGCGGTTCGTCTCCATGCAGAACCATTACAACCTGCTCTATCGCGAAGAGGAACGGGAGATGATGCCGCTCTGCCAAACGGAAAAAATCGGCGTGATTCCGTGGAGCCCCTTGGCGCGAGGTCGATTGACCCGCCCTTGGGCGCAGAAATCGAGCACCGAGCGGGCGGGGTCGGATAACTTCGGCAACATTCTTTATGGCAAGACGGAAGCGTCCGACAAAGTGATCGTCGACCGCGTGACCGAGCTCGCCAAGAAGCGCGGCATCCCGCAAGCCCAGATCGCGCTGGCGTGGATGCTGCAAAAATCATTCATCACGGCGCCCATCGTCGGCGCGACAAAACCGCAACATTTGGAAGACGCCGTCGCGGCATTGTCGGTCAAGCTGACGCCCGAGGAAGTCGCAACGCTGGAACAACCCTACATCCCGCATCCCATCGCCGGCTTCTCGTAAGAGTAGATAACGAAACCAGATTCTGTAGCCACGCCGCTCTGTCGGCGTGTGGTGGAAGCCGCAAGAATCCAAGACGGCGCGGCGACAGAGCGCCGCGGCTACAACAGAGAGTGGGTCTTGTTAACGCCCTCACCGTTTGGCAGTGAGTTGCGTGGCGGCGCGCGGCGGTTGCTCGGTGCCGATGCGGATGTCGTACATCTTGTAGCCAATGTCGCGGGCGGCATTGACGGTCTCCGTGTACGGCGTGTCGGCGACATCGACGAACCCGTTCTGGTAATTCTCGCCATCGAGCGTCCGGCCCGTGGTCGGCTCGTCGCGATACGAGAACCAGTGGCAGCCGACGAAATTGGGATGGCGGAGCGCGTCGCTCACGAAGCTCTCGTAAGCAGCGGCGCGCTCCGCTTGATCCTTAACCCTCACCAGTCCTGGGCTAAATTGACCGCGGTCGGTCGCTCCAAAGTGAAATTCGCCGATGATCACCGGCGCATCGACACCGGCCGGCAAGCGGAAATCCGCCACCGCACGCCGATAGATGTTGTAGCTGAGCACATCGCAGTAGTGCGCCGCGATCTCGACAACCTCGGGGTTCACACCCGCAAACCGGCAGCCGAGATAAAGATGGTTGGGAGCGGTTTCGCGCACGGCTTGACGGCACAGTTTGAAATACTCCCGAACCGTGTGCTGATAAAACGCCACCAGATCATCATGCGCGCGCGTCTTGTCGGGCATATCGCGGCTTTCGATGAGGTCGCCCCAGGACTTGTAGTGCATGCCCCAAACGGCGTTGAGCTTGTCGATGAGCCGATATTTCGCCATCAGGTCCGACGCGAGCACCTGTTTCGCCGCCTGGTACGCCGGCGAATCGATCGTCGCCAGCGCGAGGGAAACGTCCGTCCCCCAGATGAGTTCGTTGTCGATGAAATACCCGATGCACCACGGGTCGTCCGCGCTCGCCGCAGCCTGGTCGGCCATGCTCGCCCGCAGTTGCGTGCCGAAATTCGGGTCGAACACATCGCGAAACCGTCCCCAATAGCCCTTGGTTCCCTCGATCGGTTTGCTGGCAAAATGCACCGCCGCCACGTACGGCGTCCGATCTTCCTTGCACAGCTTCGGGTCGGACCAGTTGCCGATGGTGTTGAGGCCCCAACTCCGCAACCGCTGTTGCGTGGTGTCGTTAAAACTGTTGCGCCAGTCCGCGCCGTACTTGCGCTTCAGGTTGACACCCGCAAAATCAAACGTCGCCGGCGTCGCGTCCGTGTAATGTCCCCACTGCGACTGGCCGCCCGGCGTCAAGAACTGACGGAAATCCTCCTGGTTCCCCGGAAAATCCTGGAACCACGCCGTGCGTCCATCAACGGGCGTCGATTCGCCGGGCCAGATGCAATCGATCCCGTTCGAGAAGAACAATCGTCCGTCCGGATCGACCAGCCACCATTTCCCGTCATACTTGGCGGTACGGAAATAGCCGGTTCCCAGAAGCAGCGGTCCCCGTTTCCAACCACCGTATTTGTCCCACGACCTCGTCCCGCGCTTGGACTCCAGTTCGGTCGTCTCGGCGAAGCGTTTCGCGGTCAGCTCCCCGGTCGAGTGGATCTTGTTCGGCCAATCCGCGTGGATATATTGTCCATACGTATCAATGAACGGAAATAGAGCGCGCATTTCCTCGTTCGGTCGCGTGACGCTGGCGCTCAATTCGCTCAACCGTACGTCGCCAATCTCAAAACTGAATTTGCCCTTCGGTTTCGGCACAAGAACGGCCACCCGCGCAATCGCGCCCGGGTCAATCGTGTCCTCGCCCGGGTCCGGTGGCGGAAACGACCGCATCCCGAACATGGGCAGCGCCGCCAAACTGAACGCCGACCGCCTGAACCACACTTCCAGAGTCCCGCGCGCGCCCGGGGCCAGCGTCACCTGGCCCCTGTTGCAGTGCAGCGGGGGATCGGCGTCGGCATTTTCAACGCGGCATTCAAGTGTGAGCTCGGCGTCGCCAACGTTGCGGACGTCAAGGAGCAGCCCGTCATGCTCGGAAAGGTTCCAATGTCCGTGCGGGGCTTTCAACACAATGCCCGCCCACTGCGGGTCGTCTTCGCCGTCCACGCGCAAGGCCATGCCAGAATCTCCTTGCGCGGGAGACACTTCCACCGCACGCAATTCGACCGCGTCGCTGGGTTTTCCGCGGGTAAAAGCGAACAGGACGTTTTGGGCATCGAGCCGGCCGCTGCTGGCTAACCCCGCCAGCAAACACATCCCGGCGACCGCCATGCGTCTCGCAGTCGCGGGGCGACCTGCGATTCGTCCCGCCATGCTAAAGCAACCTACGCGAAAATCGTGCCGCGTCAACACCTGCCGGCGATTTTCTGAAGATTTTTTTGAGGATGGCGCGGTAACCATCCTTCTCGAACGCAACACCGATTGGGACTTGCTCAGCGCACCAATTCTTCCAAACCTCCCGCTGTCGCCAGCTCGTCCTCCATATCCACGATTTCCTTAATGTTATGGAGAAACCAGCGGTCGATCTTGGTCAGTTGGAGGATGGCATCCATATCAAAACCGGCACGAAAAGCGTGGCGGATGTAGAAAATGCGTTCGGCGCATGGGGTGATGAGTTTGCGCTCGATTTCCTCGTGGGGAGGAATCTCACGGCTGCCCCAACGTCCGCCGCTCAAGCCGTGCGCGCCGATTTCAAGCGAGCGGAGCGCCTTTTGGAGTGCTTCCTTGAACGTGCGGCCGATCGCCATCGCTTCCCCGACGGATTTCATCTGCGTGGTGAGCGTGGGGTCGGCCTGCGGGAATTTCTCGAAGGCGAACCGCGGGACTTTCACGACGACATAGTCAATGGTCGGCTCGAAGCTGGCGGGTGTGGACTTGGTGATGTCGTTCGGGATTTCGTCGAGCGTGTAACCGACCGCCAATTTGGCAGCGATTTTCGCAATGGGGAAACCCGTCGCCTTGGACGCAAGCGCGCTGGAACGGCTGACGCGCGGGTTCATCTCAATAACGCACAGCCGGCCGTTGTCGGGGTTGACGGCAAACTGGATGTTCGAGCCGCCCGTTTCGACGCCGATCTCGCGGATGCAGGCAAAACTGGCGTCGCGCATGATCTGCCATTCCTTGTCGGAGAGCGTCTGGATCGGCGCGACGGTGATCGAGTCGCCCGTGTGCACGCCCATCGGGTCGAGGTTTTCAATGGAGCAAACGATGACGCAGTTGTCGGCCTTGTCGCGCATCACCTCGGTCTCGTATTCCTTCCAGCCGATGAGGGATTCTTCCACGAGGATTTCGGTGACGGGCGACGCGTCGAGTCCGCCCTGGGCCATGGCGTCGAACTCCTCGCGGTTGTAAGCAATCCCGCCACCCGTGCCCCCCAGCGTGTACGCCGGGCGAATAATCACCGGAAACCGCCCGATCATGTGGGTAATCTCCCGCGCTTCCTCCACCGTGTGCGCCACGCCGCTGACCGGCACATCGAGCCCGATCTTCTGCATGCACTGCTTGAATTTTAGCCGGTCTTCGCCCTTCTCAATCGCCTCGGCTTTCGCGCCGATCATCTCGACCCCGTGCCGTTGCAGCGCGCCGTTCCGCCACAATGCCATCGCCGTGTTGAGCCCCGTCTGGCCGCCGAGCGTGGGCAGCAGCGCGTCGGGTTTCTCCCGTTCGATGATTTTTTCGACCACCTCGGGCGTAATGGGCTCGATGTACGTGCCGTCGGCGAACTCGGGATCGGTCATGATCGTCGCCGGGTTCGAGTTGACCAGCACGACCTTGTAACCCTCCTCGCGCAGCGCCTTGCACGCCTGCGTGCCCGAGTAGTCGAACTCGCAGGCCTGGCCGATCACAATCGGGCCGCTGCCGATGATCAAAATCTTATGGATGTCCGTCCGTTTGGGCATACTCGCAGACGCACTCTAGCCACAGACCCGCTTGGATGCACTCAGATTTTGCGGTTGGGGTGCCGAGTTGTGTAGCCACGCCGCTCTGTCGGCGTGGGACTGCCGGGTTGGCAGAGTGGGCGAGCGTGTCTCCTCTCCCCTCCGGGGGAGCCGAGTCCGACGAGACGCCGCCTGCCGTGCCGTGGCGGCAAAGGATTAACGTGAGGGGGCAGACGTCTTCTTCCGAAACGGCGAGTGCAGGTTGAAATAAATGCCACACAACGGGCGCGCGTCGTCGTTCTGGCTGAGCATGATGGTCACGTGACGGTCCAGCGCAATGCCGTGACGCAGGCCCGGCGCGCGATGTTCGAACACGTTGATCGCCTTTCCCATCAGCGATTGCAGGCTCTTGAGAAATTCATCCGGCGTCTTCTCGACGCACACGACAAACTTGTCGTAGCTCTTCGCCGCCGCGGCAATCTCATGCTGAAAATCTTCGATGCCCAGTCCCATAACGGCCCCAGTATTAGCACACCCCCGCCCCGCTGCACGAGCATGCAATGTCTTTGTGGAGTCCCGGCAAATTCAAGTACCCGCATTTTTCACAGGAATGGCGGAATTTGGATTGACGGGCGCGATGGGACACGGCATTGTGGCGGCCAACGGTTTCACCAAGGAGGGACCGCGATCGAGTCGTGATCAAGTTTCGTTGCCTGAATTGTGGCCAGAAGCTTGCCGTCGTCGAAGATGGCATTGGCGGCGTTGTCTCCTGCACGAATTGCGGCGATCCAATCGTCGTGCCCCCGTATTCCATCACGGAATTTTTCTCAGCCGAACCGACCCGGCGCGCGCGTTCTCCTGTCGCCGGCGGCATGGATTTGATTCGTCCCGTAGCGGAACCCGCCGGAAATGGGTCCACGGCCTTGCGGATGGCGTTAATCCCGCATCTGGCGCGGCTGATGATGAACCGGCTCGTGCAGGCGCTGTTCGCGCAACGGGAAACACTCATCGACACCCAGGCCGAAGCCACCAAACGCATGGCCGACCTCGAAGAACGGATCGCCAGGGCGCAGGTGACCGTCCAGGACCGGTTCGCCGCTTACGAAAACCGCATCGCCGAGCTGGAGAAGCAGTTGCAGGCCGCCGAGGAAGAGAAACGCGAGCTGATGCGGCAGAATTTCCAGATCGCCCGGAAAGCACTCGAAGCCGAGAACGCCGCGTCCCAACCCAGCCGCGTGAACCTACGCGACGCCGGGTTTTTGCTGCGCGCGTAGCGCCTGTTCGTAGCACTGCAGCGCTTCGCCGTAGCGCTCGAGCCGATTGAACACCCCGCCCTTGCTGAGGTAGGCCATCGTCATCGAATTATCCAGCGCGATGGCGCGGTCGTAGCAGTCGATGGCTTCGTCGAGTGTCCCCAGGTGTTCCAGCGCCATTCCCTTTTTGACGAATGCTTCGGCATTCGTCGGGTCGAGCGCGATCACTTCATCAAAACACGTGAGCGCCGTGTCGGCCTGCTGCAAATTGAGATGCGCCTGGCCCTTGCCCAGCAACAATGCAATCCGGGCATCCCGCTCGGTTTTCTCGGTCTTGGCGCGTGTCGTGGACGAATCCGCCTCCGTCGTTTCCGCCCGCGCTTCGGCACCGTCCGTCGGCAATTCGACGGGTTTCTTTGGTGTCCCGTCCTCAAGGCCGTGAGTTGGCTCCGCCGCGCCTTCGAGTTCGCTGATGCGCTGCTCCAGCCGCTCGATGGTGTTGAGGAACCGTGTGGTGGATTGTTCGACGCGATGGAGCGGAACCACCTGTGTGTCACCCGTGCCGAGCGCGGCGGCGTTGAAGCCGGGGCCGAGAGCGTGCGCGGTGAACTGCGCGATCATGGTTTCGGTGCGGCGGTTCATAATGCGCAACAGGAATACCGCGAAAAACAACATCCCGAAGAACCCGGCCCCCGCGAAGATCCCGACCATGGTGAGGGTGAACCGGTGTGAGCTTTGCATCACCTCGATCTCGCGTTCACGCTCGGCGGAAACCGATTGCTCGATGCGGTTGAGGCGCGATTCGACTTCCTCGCTGCTGCGTTTCGCGGCGGCTTCGGCGTCCTCCCGGGCCTGTTCCACGGCGCGGGCGTTGGCGGCGGCGTCCTGTCGCTCCTGCTCGATCTCCCGTATCATGGATTGCTGCTGGTCTTGAAGTTGTTGATACGATTGGATGACGTGCCGCGCCCACGCGGCATCGCTATCGGCAGGCTGGTCCTTGGCGGCGGGCGTGGAGTTGGTTTCCGTGGCCCCGAACACGGTCGGGACGGTGGCGCAAAGACACAGCGCCACAAAGAGTGCGGCGGTTGCCGAGACGAGTCTCGGACTTCTACGATTTCCTCCCATAATTCTAAGGTCCCCCAAGGCGAAACGTAGAAGAACAAGCCTCAGAATTCAATGCAAAAACTGAATCATCCGCGAAGTAGACAGGGCTCGCCTGAGTAGCTAATAGGGCTCTACTGCACCCCTTTCCAACGGCAGGCAGCTGGCCCTACAGCCCGGTCGTTTACTGCCTCTGATTAATGGCGCGGAGGGCCTCCGCCGCCATCTGGCTCAAGGACGGATCGGAATCGCCAACCAAATTCTGCAACGGCTCGATGCTCTTGCTGGTGCCGATTTGCTGGAGGATCCGGCACGCCTGGCGGCGGGTCTCCGTATTTCGTTCCTTGAGCAACTCAAGGACCGCCGGTTCGGCAGGCGAGCCGATGCTGACCAGGGCCGTGTAAGCGTCCTGCTGGGCAGGTGAAGAGCCGCGAGCCACTTCGTCGGTAAGCGGGTCGATCGCCCGCTCGTCGTGGAGGCGGCCCAGGCCCTTGATGGCGTTTTGGCGGGCCTGCCAGTCTGAATCTTTGAGCAGTTTCAGGAGCGCCGGCACTTCGTTGGTCGTGCCATACGTTTTCAAGAAAATGGCCGCCGACTGGCGAATCCCATTATCGGTGCTGGTGCAGAGTGACGCCACGCGTTGGACGAGTTCCGGTGACGGCGACTCCAATTCGGCTCTGCACAAACGGGCTGCCGCCTGGCGGCGGGTGGCAAGATCCGAAGACTCGAGGTCGACAGTGAGCTTCTGCAATTCATTGGTCGCCAGTTTCACCAGTGGTTGTGGCGTCGTGAGTGTCGAGGGTGGCACTGCGGCGGCGTCAAGCTCAGCACCCTGCAAGAGATAGCCCTTCAGGCTGATGGTTGCGAGACGCGACGAGGTTTCTGTTGAGGACTCAGTGGTGCCCTGCAGTTCCATGCTCTTGAACAATCCGGCTGCAGGATCAAAAACCAGATCCCCTTCGCTGGATGCGCTAACGCGCGGTGCCGCACCGTTTTTGAGCAGGCTCTTCAGCGTGAGTTGCTTGTGAATCGTGATCGTCTCGGGTGTTTTTGCGGTGATCCGGTAGGCGACATGTTGAGACACGGCAACCGACGCCATGGGCTGACGCGGGCCGTAGTTCATGTAATACGGCGATCCGAACTGTTGGGATGGCCAAAAACTCGTCGACGGGCCGAGCCAAAGCGGGAAATCCATCACGGAGGCTTGATTGGAGAATTCCCAGTGTGGCGACGGGGATTCGGGCAACGGCTCCAGCAGTGCGGGAATCAGGGAGCCCAACGGGATCGGCAAGGGGTAGCCGCCGGCTTCACGAAGTACCCGGCCGCAATCGTCGATCTGTACTTCGCATCCCTCCGGCAATATCGCGGGACCGCCCGGATACATTCCTCCCATATATCCGAACGGACCGTGTTGCGCCTCTCGTCTCACTTCCAATCGGGCGCGACAGGAGAGCCGAATCATGTTGGTATCCACCTGGGTCGTTATCAAAAACACATTTCCCGTGGTCGATTCCAATCCGCTTTCACTGCGCACCTGAATTTCCACGCGGTACGCATTGGTTTGGCCGACGGAGAATTTGTAACGCAGGTCCGCCGCGGGTTGGCGGGCCGGGGAGATCGTTGACATCCGAAGGAAGAAGGCGAGGAAGAGAAAAATCCTCAAGACGCTGGTGGTTTTCATGGTGGGAGATTAGAACTGCGCGCTTTTTGATGCAATTGTAATTGTCATCCACTGCATATGCGATGATGGAAATAAGGCTGGGCGTGTTGCCTGGAGCGCTACCGTTGACAGATGGCGGTCGCAAACCTATAGTCGGCGTGTTGTATTTGCCGACAAGGAGATGACCGACCTGTGCCCGAGATCGCCTACGTCAACGGAGAGTTTCTGCCTCTCGAACGCGCCACCGTTCGCGTGGAGGACCGCGGATTTCAGTTCGCGGACGGCGTGTATGAGGTCGTGCGCACCTACGGTGGCAAACCGTTCGCGACGGACGAGCATCTGGCACGATTGTCCCGCAGTCTCGAAGCGCTCGAGCTGAAAAATCCGCTCGCTGTCGAGCAGTGGAAATCCATCATCGACGAGGGCATTCACCGCTCCGGTTTTGCCGAGGCGATCGTGTACCTCCAAATCACCCGCGGTTGCGCCCCGCGCCATCGCGGAATACCAAAGGACGTGGAGCCCACAGTCGTGATGACCGTCCGCCAGTTGGGTCCGCACGCGACGAAAGTTCGCGAGACCGGCATCGCGGTCATCACCGTGCCGGAATTTCGCTGGGGTCGGGGCGATATCAAGAGCATCGCGTTGCTGCCGAGCGTCCTTGCGTATCAAATGGCGAAGAAGGCAGGTGCCAACGACGCCATTTTCGTCGGCGACGACGACGTCGTGAACGAGTCGACTGCCGGCAATGTGTTTGTGGTCACGCGGGGGCGATTGCGCACGCCTCCGAAGAGCATGCGAATTTTGCCGGGCGTCACCCGCGACAAACTTCTGGAAGCAGCCCGCGCCGCCGGAATAGAAGCGGTGGAAGAACGGTTTGCCAAATCCGATCTCTACGCCGCGGATGAGGTGTTCCTCACCAGCACCACGGCCGAGGTGGTACCGGTCGTGACGGTGGACGGGAAGCCGATTGGCGCGGGGAAGACGGGGCCGGTCTCCACGCGGGTATTCGAGCAGTTCGCGCGGATGTTTATCCGCAAGTAACGATTACTCGACCGGGTCCGGCATCTTGTCGAGCAGGTAGTTCTTCGCCGGAACCGTCGTGGTCTTGATCTCGCCGTTCTTGTCGGGCGCGGTCGGCGCAACGAAGACAAAGTCCATGAGCGTCTTGGCGGCGTGGCCGGTGTCGATGTGCACCGGGACATCCGCCACGGCAAGGGCGCGCTCATCATCGCGGCGCGTATGGTCGTAGGTCAGGTTGAGGTTCCTGATCTGGTGGTAAAGTTTCTCCACGCGCAGGTCGCGCTCTTCCTTCGCCAACTCGGCGACATAGCGGCGCGTTTTCAGGTCGCTCAACGCGTTGGCCGCCTTGATGCGGGCTTCGTAGTCGTTTTGGATGATACGCCCCTGAATTTGGCGAAACGCCTCAATCAAAAGAGAAAACGCCGAGTCCTGATTTCGCAGTTCTGCGATTGGATCGACAGGTTTCGTTTGAGCCGTCGGCTGGCTCGCTGTCTGATCCGTAGATTCCACCGAGAAAGATGGTGTGCAGACCAGCATCGATAGCGTCAGCCCTAGCGCCAAACCCTTGTTTTTCATAGCTAACAGGCTAAATAGCGCATTGTGTGCCAGCACGACCCGGCGGTGGGAAGCGGGCACCCGTCGGCATCGGTTGGAATCTTGATTTTTAGTGGCTCAAAGTCGCCGTCTACTTGGTCATCGAAGATCGTCGAAACGCGTTTTGTCTGTGATGAATTGTGGCCTTGAAGTCCTTCGCGTCCAGCGGTTTTCCTCGATGGTTGACAATCGAGTGACGCCTGCTATGATGCGCCTTCCCTAAGAACGGGACAGACACATGAAACGGACATACCAGCCGTCCAAAATTCGGCGGCAAAGAAGATTCGGGTTTTTGAAACGGACGCGCACGAAGAGTGGCCGCGCGATTTTGAGTCGGCGTCGACGCAAGGGACGCAAGCGCCTTTCGCAGTAGGATGCGGCCCGATGCGGCGTCGTGACGGAGGCCGGGTTGCCTGGCAGCAACACACTACCGAAAAGCGAGCGGCTCAAGCGTGGTTCGCAGTTTCGGCATGCGTATGAACACGGGCGCAAGTTTGTCGGCAAACTGTTCGTGCTCTACGTGGTCGATGATCCGCCAGAGAAACCCGTGGCCGCAAGACAGGCGTCGCGTGCCGTGGGGGTCGTGACGAGCCGCAAGATTGGCAATGCCGTGACCCGCAATCGCGCCCGGCGGCTGTTGCGCGAGGCGTATCGGCTGAACAAACAGAAGCTCAATGAGAATTTACAGATGGTGATGATTGCCCGCAGCGCGATTGGTGGCAAACGGCTGCAAGACGTGGAGGCGGAATTGCTGCGATTGTTCCGCGCGGCGGGCATCGTCAACGAGACGTGATCAAACGCTTACTCTTATTCCTGCTGCGACTCTATCGCTGGTTGTCGCCGCTCAAGATGCTGTTGCCCGCCCCGCCGCTGACGGGCGGCTGCTGCCGATTTTATCCCACCTGTTCGTGCTATGCCCGGGAGGCGGTCGAGAAACACGGTTCCGTGCGCGGCCTGTGGCTGGCGATGAAGCGGCTCGGACGTTGCCATCCATTCAACGACGGCGGATTTGACCCGGTGCCCGACCGATGATGGACCGAAAAACAATTCTGATTGTGGCCGGTTGCATCATCGCCATGATTGCGTCACAGGCGGTGATCAATAAGATGTATCCGCCGAAGCCGAAGCCACTTCGCTCATTGGCGACGCCTGCGGCTCCCGCGACGAACGCGGTTCCGCCCCAGGCGCAGGCTCCGGCTCCCACGCCCACGCCGGGCGGACAAACCGTCGAATCGACACCGCCGGTACCGGCGCCACCGGCGCCAGCCCCATCCGAACAACCGCGGGCGCCCGAACAAATTGTCTCGTTGAGCAACAAGTTTGTTCGCGTGGATTTTACCAGTTGGGGTGGCGGCGTCCGCTCCGTCGAGTTGCTTCAACACAAGGGGAACAGCAACGAGGTCGAGACACTGAATGGGGCGGGTTTGGTGCCCGCATTATCTTTGGTCGGCGTGCCGGACGCGGGAAGCAACGCCATATTTGCAGTCCAAGCCGTAGACGCAAAGACCGTCCAGTTGCGCAGCGGCAACGGCATCGTCAAAACCTTCACTCTCAGCAACGATTATCTGATTGCCGCCAACATCCAGATACCGGCGATGCTGGCGCCGTCCGGCGCGGTCAGTGTGGTGATCGGCACGGCAGCGCCCACGCATCCCCGTGAGATCCCCAGCTATCTGGTCGTGGATTGGGAAAATGCGTCGAAGTTTCGCAATCGCACAATGCCGCGCGTGGCGGATCGCGTGAAAGCCGGCAAACCGCATGAGGACCTCTCCGCCGGATGGATCGCGGTCAAGAGCCAGTATTTTACGATGGTGTTGTCGCCGACGAGCAACGTGACCGGCGTGACGTACGGGACCGTGGACCTGTCGCCGACGGGCCGGACGCCGGTGGTTCGCGGGGTGACCGCTGCGGCGGACGTGCCCGTAATCCGGGGAGCGGATGGCAGCGCCTCGTGCGCGTTCACCTGGTACGCCGGGCCGAAGGACTACAACCGCCTGGCGGTGTTGGGCAAGCACCAGGAAGAGTTGATGGACTTCGGGACGCCGATGGATTTCTATTCGGGTCTGTTTGGAGTCATGCTGCTGCACAGCCTGAATTTCTTCTACGCGTTGATCCCCAATTACGGGGTTGCCATTATCCTTGTGACCATCGCCTTGAAGATCATTTTCTGGCCGATCCAAGCGAAAAGCATCCAGTCGATGAAGGCGATGCAGAAGTTTCAGCCGCTGATGACCAAGCTGCGTGAGAAATACAAGGACGACCCGCAGAAGCTCAACACGGAGATGATGAAGCTGTACAAGGAGCACAAGATCAACCCGTTTTCCGGCTGTCTGCCCATGCTGGTGCAGTTGCCCGTGCTCATCGCGTTTTACCGCGTGTTGCTCAATGCCATCGCGCTCCGCGGTGCATCATTCCTGTGGATCCACGATTTGTCGCAGCCGGACACCGTCGCCGTGATCGCGGGTCTGCCGATCAATCCGCTGCCGCTGGCGATGACGGCCGGGACGTTTTTCCAGCAGAAATTGACGCCGACGGGCGGCGACCCGCAACAACAGAAAATGATGATGTTCATGCCGGTGATGATGCTGTTTATGTTTTACAAACTGGCGGCAGGATTGACGCTGTATTACACGTTGCAGCAGGGGCTCTCCGTCCTGCAGCAATGGCGGAGCATGCGCCAGAAGAGCGCTGACGCCGCCGCCGCGTCCGTAATTCCCGCTGGAAAAGCCCGGTGAATCTTGGTACGATGAGTCATAACTTGGCATTCAACGGCGTCGTAGCTTTACCCCAAGTGAGGGAAAGCCGAACGCCCACAACACAGGAGCATGGTTATGGAAACTGAAGCACCGACCCCTCCCGCTTCCTCCGTTCCCTCCGGTCCCGCGCTGGATCCCCGTGAGGCGTTGCAGAAAATGCTCGACGGCCTCGGCCTCCAGACCAAGGTCGAGGTGTTCAACATGGATGGTTCGACGCTGTTGCACATCGCGACCGTCGAACCCGGCCGCCTCATCGGCAAACACGGCCAGACCCTCAGCCAGTTGCAGTTTTTGCTCAACCGCATCCTGCAACGGGGCAATCCCGATGCTCCGCGCGTGATCGTCGATTGCGAGCGCTACCGCGAACGCCAGCGCGACGACATCCTCAAGAAGGTCGTCGAAGCCGCCGACAAAGTGCGCCGCTGGGGTGAGGCCGTGAAGATCGGGCCGTTCAACGCGTTCGACCGCCGCGTGATTCACCAGCACATGGAAAAAGACCGCGAACTCGAAGCCGTCAGTGAAGGCGAAGGCGACGAAGCCGGCATGAAGAGGATGATCATCCGCGTCCGCCAAAGCCCGAGCACGCCACAGGCGGCGTGATCGCATCTCGTGATGCTTCGGATCTAGTCGCCAGTTAGTAGAGGTCTCAAGCCGTTTCTTGGGATGCGACGATAGATTTAGCGGCTTCGTAAATCGCTGTGGACTCTGGATACATGAGAAAAGCCCACATTCCAGTACCAAAGAACGCCGGAAATGGTGCGATTCTCAACAGGGCAGCCACAGCCATGGCGGTCCAGGGCCCGATGACAAGTGGCAAGCTGCTAATCAGACTCTCGCGGTAGTTACACCACTTAATCCGTTGGCGTAGTGGCGAGAGGACAAAACCTGCAAAAAAAGCGGTACGCTTGCGAAGCATTCGCTTCGCGACAAAGACGGAGGGGAAACCGACGGCTATGCCGAGCCCCAGCGAAACCCATGGCCAACGAAGTGGCCAGACCGATGCGACGAAGTCAAAATCCGCTGGCGCATGCGCTTGTTGAAGTGTAGCGGCTATGTCTCTATACACCCATTGAATGGCCAGTACCGACAAAACGCCGCCGATAGTGCTGAGGATTGACAGGAATACGCACGCAAGAGGATGAGCGTAGAAGGGAACTTTGTTGCGCGGATGTGCAACCGGCAGCGATCCCATATCTTTTCACCGATATCGCAGTAGTCTCATCGCATTCAAGATCACAATGACGCTGCTGAATTGGTGGGCGATGGCGCCGCCGATCATGTGGAGGTGGCCGCTGGACGCGAGCGTGACCATCGTGACGTTGTACACGAGCGCGAAGATCAGCCCCTGTTTGATGATCCATAACGTGTGACGGCTCAAGCCGACCGCGAATGCGATCTTCGAGAGATCGTCGGCCATGAGCGCGATGTCGGCGGCTTCGTGCGCGACATCCGTGCCGGTCACACCCATCGCGATGCCGACATCGGCCACGGCAAGCGCCGGCGCGTCGTTGATGCCGTCGCCGACCATGGCGACACCGGTGCGGCCCGGTTGCTTCAACGATTCGATGTGCTCGGCCTTCTGTTCGGGAAGCACTTCGGCTTTGACTTCGTCGAGACCCAGTTTCCCGGCAATTTGCATCGCGACGCGCTGGTTGTCGCCGGTGAGCATAACCACCTTTTCCACGCCAAGGCCGCGCAGGTCGCGGATCGCTTCGTCGGCTTTGGCGCGGACAGTGTCGGACACGCAAATCGTGCCGCAGACCACGCCGTCGTGCGCGACGACAACGGTCGTGTGACCTTCGTCATGATGCTCGTCCATATGCGCTTGCAGCGCATCGCTCACGGCAACGGATTGATCGTCCATCAATCCCGTCTGGCCGACGACGAGCTTCTGGCCGTTGCGCTCGGCGACGACGCCGCGGCCATGGTGCGCGTGAAATTGCGACGGATCGGCTGTCGACAGGCCCATCGCCGTGGCCTTGCGCATAATGGCACGGGCGACGGGATGCGCGCTCATTTTCTCGGCAACAGCGGCAATGGCAACGAGTTCCTTTTCACTATGTTCGTCAAAGCGGCTGACGTGCGTGACCTCGGGCTCGCCATGGGTCAGCGTGCCGGTCTTGTCGAACACGATCGTGTGCAAGCGCGCCGTCGCTTCGAGGTGTTGTCCGCCTTTGATGAGCACGCCGGCGCGCGCGGCGCGGGCGATCGCGGCCATCATGGCCGTCGGTGTGGCCAAAATCAGCGCGCACGGGCAGGCAACAATCAGCACGGTAATCGCCCGCGCCGAATCATGCGTGAAACCAAAAACCAGTGCGGACAGCGTCAGCATCACGGGCACGAGCCAGCCCGCGAGACGGTCGAGTGAACGTTGGATGGGCGCTTCGCGTTGCTGCGCTTGTTCGACCAATTGCGCGATGCGCGCCAGGGTCGTGTCTTCGCCCACGCGCCGTGCTTCGACGATCAACGCCCCCGTTTCCGCCAACGTGCCGACAAACACCTCGTCGCCTTCGCTCTTGTCCACAGGCATGCTCTCGCCGGTCACGGGCGCCTGATTGACCGACGCCATCCCGCTTTGCACCACACCGTCCACAGGGACGCGTTCGCCGGCGCGCACGACCACGACGTCGCCAACTTGTAATTCCGAAGCGGCGACAAGTTCTTCCGTCCCGTCACGGCGTACGCGGGCGTTGGGAGGCACCAGCGACAGCAAACTCCCCAGCGAACGTCGGGCGCGCCGCACGGTGTACTCTTCGAGTTGCGCCCCGAGCAACATGATAAAGGCGACCTCGCCCGCGGCCACAAATTCGCCCACGGATGATGCGGCGATGATGGCGATGGCCACAAGCACATCGGCGTCGAGCCGCTTCGTCAGCAAGGCTTTGATGGCGCGAAGACAAATCGGATACGCCCCCAGAACCAGCGCGACGATCACCATCCCGGTCGAAACGGGTGCCGGCACGAGCTTGGTCGTGCCGAGGAGCCAACCGATGAAGAGCAATACGCCCGTGCCGATAACTTTGACGAGCGCGAGGCGCGCCGCGCGGTTTTCCCCGGCGTCCCGGTCCTTCACGGGCAGGTGCGCGCTGTATCCCGCGCGCTTGACGGCATCGATCAGCGGTCGCTCGGTGGTCTGCGCGCCCGACAGGTCAATCGCAGCGGTTTTGGAAACGAAATTGACCGACGCTTTTTCCACGCCGGGCACCGCGCCGAGCGCTTTCTCCACCGCCTTCGCGCAGCTCGCGCACGACATGCCGTCGATCTGAAGTTTTACCGTCTTCATTCTGTTTTGATGCCATAAGCATAGTCTTCATTGCGGAGAAAGTCGAGGTGGGCCGGGGACGGCATTGGCTACGTGTTTTTCGTGGAGAGGCGGGGTCGGCACCTGCTCGGCGGCGCCACGGGCGAAGGGGACGCCGGAGAAAACGGCCTCCCGAGCGGCGCGGAAATTGGCCCGGGAATCCCGGAGAAACTCGGTGGCCGAACCACCCAGCGCGCGAAAAGCGTGTCGGTGGTCCCAGGCCACCACTGCACTGGCCGCCCCAAACATACTCGACAGCACCAGCCACCACAGGGCACGAATCAACCAAGACCGTCGCGAGATCGTTTCATGGAAGCGCTCGCAATGGAACCGCACATGGAATTTTTCGTCGGCGAGGATCTGCTCGCAGACGATCTCGAGCACCGGGGCGCGGCATCCCTCGCGAATGGCGCCATAGTATTTCAGGGCGATGATCTCCGCCATGAGGAGGACGGAAATCTCTTCATAGAATCCCAAGAGATGGCGGCATCGACGGAAAAGTGAATCAGTCCAATGGTGGCGCAAGAGCGGCGCATTCAATTGGTGAAGGACATTGGCCAGAAGTCGCGAATGTTCCTGCTCCTCGGCGATAAACAATTCGATGGCGTCGGCGTACATCTGGTCGCCCGTTTTTCGTGCGAGCTGGCGGGCACGGGCTTTCAGGCGCTCGCCGTCCGAGCTTTCGCCCAACTGGAACCGGGCGAGGGAACGTGCCAGCGGGGCGCGCAGATGCGGGTCGAGCGGAATTCCCTCATGCCAGGCGATCCCCCGGCGGTCGAGTTGGTTTTGGCGGAAATAGGCGAGCCAGTCGGACGAGTTCATTCCGCGTTTCCCTTTTGCTTTGTCATACAAAGTATATTCCCAAAAAAGAGATGGTCCCGTTGTTTAGTGGTGGCGATTCACGATGTGCGCGAGTCCTTCCAGGTAGCGCGTGAACGCGGCGCGGCCGGCAGTGGACAGCGATACCAGAGTGGTTGGTTTGTTGGGGTTGCCGGTTTTACGCAGACGGATTAAACCCGCGGCTCCCAATGCCCGCAGATGCGCCGCGAGGTTGCCGTCCGTGAGCTGCAGACCGTCACGTAGTTCGATGAACGACAACGATTCGTTGGCCGCCAGCAGCGATACAATTGCCAGTCGCGCCCTGGTATGGATCGCCGGTAGTAACTTTTTGAACGCCTCGCGGTCGGCAGCCAGCTTTGTCGGGTTGAGTTTGGTGGATTTGTCAGTCATCGACGTGTTGCCGATTCAAGTAGTTTATTCCGTTGAGTTATCGGCCGCCAGACGTTCGATCTTTGACCAGAACGCCCGCGCGCGCGATTCGCGCCGCTCCGCAATGAGGACGGCGACGCCGAAACCAATATGGGTGACACCAAAGCCAACGCCCATGGTCAAAATGGGGTAGGTGTGGGGGGCCAACAAGCTGATGGCGCCGAGCACGAAGCAGGTTCCTCCCAGCCAGGCGATGGACCGCGGGGCAAAAAAGCTCGTGGCCAGCACACCGCAGCCGTACAACGTGAGCCAGATCGCCGGCAGCAGGTCCAGACGACCGAAACGCGACATCACAACGGTAATGACAAGCGCGGCGCCGAACGCCGGTAACACGGCCAGCAAGACCGTGCGCGCTTGACGCGACCAGACGGGTTCGGCGCGTTGTCGGGCGCGTCCGAACGTGAGCAACAGGTGGCTGGCAAACGCGATGGCGAACACGGTGCTCCACACAACGACGAAATTGGCAGGCAATGCAAGGGGGATCAGCCCCAGACGCAGGACGACGCATCCCACGATGGTCACGGCGCCAGCCACCAGTCCCGAGTAACCCGAAATGTGCTCATAGCGTTGACTGCGTTCCATCAACGTGCGGATGGTCTCCAGCGTATGCTCAGCGTGTTCGAGTTGCATGACGTACTATCCTTCGTGCTTTGTGACACAAAGAACAAGGAGATTGTTCAAGACTTTCGCGGGGGCAGTCAACAATAGAAAGGATTGAGAAAAGCCCCGAAGAACCGCAAAAAATGGGCGGAGTTCGGCGGCAGAACCAGCGGCGGGACGGCGTGCAGGAATGGGATTCAGTTTGACCCCATCACATTTGCATTTTACGCTTTGAAAGTGGGAGATGATCAGATGTTTTTTGCGTTCAAGATCGTGGAAGCTCTCGGATTGGGACTTTATAGCTGTACCGTCATGCGGTTCTACTCAATCTGGGTTAGTCGCACGAAAAGCGATGCCCTCCGCCTTCTTCTATTTCTCTTTGGCGTTGCTTTCATCGTCTTCCTCCCGCTTTTAGGTTGGGCGGTGCTTCTTGCGCAATCACAGAGTGCCATCCGAGGTTTCTCCCGACACCAACGTCTAGGATGGCTCTTCGTGCTTTTCTTCTGCTGGATGGGTACCTTCTGGTTTTATGCTATTTGGAATTGGCGAGTCTTGAATGAGCGCCTACGCCTGCCAAAGGGGACGGATTCCGACGACCCATCCGTTGAAACACTTCTGTAGTTGTTAGCAGGACTGTGGGGCGGTATTGGAAAGCGGCGGCGATGTCACAGGGTCCGGCGGAACAGGAGCGTTGCGGCGGCCATGGTGAGCACGGCAAACCCCAGGAGATACGCGATATCGGAGCTGATGGCCAGCAACCCCGTATTTTTCAGGATGAGTTCCTTGAAGGCGTGCACGGCGTAGGTCATCGGATCAACCGTCGTAATCACTTTCATCCAGGCGGGGAACGACTGGGTCGGGTAGACCGCGCCGCTGGGGAAAAACAGGACGGTGTTCAGCACGCCGAAGATGGCCCGCGGCACCAGCGGATCGTTCACGCGCACCATCAGGAGGAACATCATGCTGATCAACGCCAGGGCGGTCGCCATCACCACCACCAGCATCCGCGCCAGCCGCGCGGCATTGAAGGGGTCCGGAATCCCGGCGATGAGCGAGCCGCAGGTCACCAGGACCAGCCCGGCGATGACGGCCTTGATCGCGCCCGAGAGATTGAACCCCATGATCAGTTCGAGCTTCCGAATGGGCGTGACCAGATAACCTTCATGCAGCCCGCGCGCCTTGTCGTCGATATAGATGATGCCGCCGCCGATCATGGCGGACACGAAGATCGCCAGCACGATCGTGCCCGGCAACAAATACTGAATGTACGGCACGTACGGGTAGATCTCGACGATTGACAGCGTCGCGTTCGGGGTCAGGCGGGGCGGAATCGACTTCGAGTTGTACGGGACGAGCAGTTGGTCGAGCGTTCCTTCCAGGGCCGACGCCGCGAACTGGTCGGTGTTGTCCTCGACGAGCGCGATGCGCGGGGAAGCCCCGGCAAGCGCGTCGCGCGAGAAATTCGGCGGGATGTTCAGCACGCCATTGATCCGGCCGTTGCGGAGGTCCCGCAGGGCGGTTGCCTGGTCGGTGTAGGGAACCGTGTCGAACGTGCGGGCATTGGCGGCGACCGCCTGAAACATCTCCTTCAGCTTGATCGCGGGGACGCCGTGGTCTTGATCCACGACACCGACCTTGAGGTTCTTGATCTTGCCGCCAAACGCATAGCCCAGCACCACCAGTTGCACCAGGGGCATGATCATCGAAACAACGATCAGCGTCGGACTGCGCCGGAAGCGGCGGAGATCGCGTTCGATGATGGCCCAGATGCGTTGCATGGTTACCTGCGCGGGATCATGAACGGGCTGTTGCTGGCGGTCGGCGTTTGCAGCGCGTCGCGCAACTGATGCCCGGTATAGTGGACAAACACGTCATCCAGCGTGGTGCTCTGGACGGACAACGAGGTCACGGCGACACCGGCCTTTCGCGCGGATTCCAACAACTCGATCGTCGTGCGCGGTCCATTGTTGGAGGAGATTCGGAAAACATGATCCTCGCTTTTCACTTCCGCCACCTCCGGCAACTGTTTCAAGGTGTTCTCCCAGCCCGCCGGCACGTCGGAAAAGCTGACTTCCAGGATGTTTTTTCCGGGAATCGAGGCCTTCAGTTTCAACGGTGAATTCAGCGCGACCAGTTTCCCGTGGTCGACGATGGCGATGCGGTCGCACAGTTTGTCGGCTTCGTCCATGTAATGGGTCGTAACGAGAATGGTCAGGTCGCGTTCCCGCTTGATTCGGGCGAGCATTTCCCACACGGCCACGCGCGACACCGGGTCGAGGCCGGTGGTCGGCTCATCGAGGAAGAAAATCTTCGGTTCGTGCACGAGGCCGCGGGCGATTTCCAGCCGTCGCCGCATTCCGCCGGAGAACATTTTGACCGGCTTGTCGGCCCACTGTTCCAGGTCGACGGCCTGCAACAATTCCCGGATGGCGCGGCGGCGCTTGTCGCGGGGGATGCTATAGAGCTTGGCGAAAATGCTCATGTTTTCTTCCGCGGTCAAATCGAGGTCCGTGGTCATGGCTTGCGGAATGACACCGATGGACTGGCGCACACTGTTCGCGTCGCGGACGATGTCGAAACCAAAGATGCGCGCCGTACCCGACGTGGGCGGCACGAGGGTCGTCAACATGCGAATGAGGGTGGACTTGCCCGCGCCGTTCGGGCCGAGCAGTCCAAAGATCTCGCCGTGCTCGACGTTGAACGTGAGCGCGTCCACGGCGCAAAAATCGCCGAACCGCTTGGTCAGACCATCCACTTCGACATCGAACATGATTACGGTTTCCCCACCGGCAGCAGGACATAGGCGGTCATGCCCACGGCCAGGCTGCGGTCGCTGTTGTCGCAACGGAGGCGAATTTCAAACGTTTTGATGTCGCGCTTGGTGCGGCTGACGTCCCGTTGCGTCGCGTAATCGGCGTCCACGCTGCGGTAAAACACCGTCCCCTGCCGGATCGCGCCGGAGGGCAATCGCACCGTCATCTTGTCATCGAGACGAATCCGGTCGATGTACGTTTCCTCCACGTCGGCGCGCACCCAGAGATTGTCGGGATTGATCAGCGTGACGATGCCCTGGCCGGGATTGACGACTTCGCCCTGCAACGCGGCGCGCGTGTCCACGATCCCGTTGATCGGCGCGTGGATTTCGGTGTAGCCCAATTGCACCCCGGCTTTATCCTGCTGGGCGCGGGCCGCCTGGATTTGCCGGTCGAGTGCTTCCACGCGCGCCCTGGCGGCGTCGAGGGTCGTGCGCGCCGTGTCATATGCCTGCTCCGAATCGGCACCCGTGTTGAACAATTTCTCTTCGCGTTGGTAGGTGAGCTGGGCGTTTTCCAGATCGGCTTTGGCCTGGGCCAGCAGTGCGACGGCCTGCTTTTCGCTGCTCGCGTAAAACGCGAGGTCGGCCTGCCATTCCTGGGGCTGGATCACCGCCAGCAATTCGCCATTGGTCACCATGTCGCCCTCCTGGACGAACAGGTGCTGCAATCGCCCCTGGATTTCGGAGCTGACGATCACCTCATCCGTCGTCACGATGCCGGTCAGAACGATGTCGTGAGGATGGCGAGCCGTGATGTAGTAGAGGCCGGCGCCGAGGGCGGCCAGAATCACAATGAGGATGAGAATTTTGCGTTTCATATCAGGGGTTCGGATGGATGAACAGGCCGTACCGGATGAAATCGAGCACTTCCTGCTTGCGTCGTTTCAAGTTGGCATCGCTGTAGGCGTCGGCGTGACCGAGCAATTGCAGCACCTGGGCCGCGGAGAAATAGAAGACGATGAGGCCCACGATGGAAACCGACATGTGGAAGGGATCGACCCGGCGGAAGTCGCCTTCGCGCATCCCGCGGGCGAGCAATTGGTGCAACGCCCGGCTCCGCGGGGCGAAGTACTTGCGGACCAGTCGGTGCATGGGTTGGCCGCCGGTGGTCATCAGTTGATGGAACAACCGGGCCTGGCGATAGCGCACGCTGACGAAGTCGAAATGCAGATCCACGTAACGCAACAGGATCGCGCGCGGCGAGCCCGGGGCGGTGAGCACGCCCAACACGGCACGGTTGAATTCCTGGAAATGGTTTTCCACGACGGCTTCGTACAACTGCTCCTTGCTCTGAAAGTAATAATAGAGCAGGGCCTTGTTGACGCGGGCGGCGGCGGCAATGGCGTCCGTGCGGGCCCCGGCCAGGCCGGCTTCCGCGAAGACATGTTCGGCGGCCGCCAGGATCGCCGCCCGCGTTTTATCGCTGCGCGCCTGCGGATGTCTGGGGGAATGGGCCCGGGTCTTCATAATTAACTAACTGGATAGTTAATTATAGTCGCAACGTCCTGTGGGGTCAACCCCAATCTGCGGGATGGAACCCCGCATTTCTTTTCTCGCCACTGGAACCTGACTCTGGTAGTATCGCGGGCGGTTAGGGCTGATGACAGAAGGACGTTCCGGAGGACGATCGATCGACATCTACTTTTTTTGTGGATCGTGCGGACAGCACATGGTGATCGATGAGGCTGGCGCCGGGCTTGTCGTCCCGTGTCCAAAGTGTGCCAAGGACGTGACCGTACCCGGTCGCGACGAACCGAAGCCGACCCCTCCTCCGCAACCCGCCGCCGTCCCCCACCCCGAGAAGGAACAGACCGTCGCCCTCAAGTGGGTTCCGCCTGTTCCCAGCGCGAACAAAGAGAGAAAGAACTGATCGGGCCGCGTCTCGCGGCTTTGGCAGGGATCGAGGCGTCGGGACGTCGCCCCAAGGTGTCCAACAATCCACGGCTGGCTTGACGTTTGGCGGGACCGGGAAGAAACTTGACGGGGGGCAAGCCAGAATGGAGCCGGCCCCCGCAGGACGCGCGGATGGCCTCGAAGTACAACATCAAAGTCCAATATGCCGCCTGGATGGCCGCGATGACGCTGGCGACGGTCGTGGTGATGACGGCCGTGCATTTATGGCGGGACGCGGCTGAGCAAAACCGCGTGGCGCAACGGCGCGCGGAGATCGCCGCGCAGACACTGGCCAAGGCGATTGCTCCCGCCGTGGTGACCAGCAATGTCCCCGGCATGGCGCAGGCCGTGGAACTGATCAATCCCGACAAGGAGATCCTTTTCTGCCGCATCCTGGACAATGGCGATCACGAAATCTTCCCCAGGTTTCGCCAGGAAAAGCCGGGGTCATTGATCACCGTGCGCGCGCCCATCCGGGACGGGTCGAATGCCGTGGGCATGGTGGAATTGGGCCTGGGAGAGGCCTCGGTGAGTGAGACGGTGATGCGCACGGTGTTTCTGGACCTGGCGGTGGGGGCGTTGGTGGTGTTGGCCGCGATCGGCGCATCGTTGGTGGCCTCGGCCCCCTTGCGGGGCGCCTTGAAGGATTTACTGGGGTTCGTGAAGCGCGTGGACGCGGGTGGCTCCCGCGGCGAACGGCTCCAAAGCGACATTGCCGAGGTGGACGACGTTGGCAAGTTGTTGAACGATCTCGTGCAACGTGTGGAAGAGGCGCAGAGCACGCTGGCGCGATCGCAGAAGCAGCTCCAGGCGACGCAAAAGGAGATGGACGAGTACACGTATGTGATCAGCCACGATTTGAAGGAGCCGCTGCGCGGGATTGAGGCTTTCAGCAAGTTCCTGGTGGACGACTATCGCGACAAGCTCGATGAAGAAGGCCGCCATCGCGTGGATGTGATTCGGAGCTCGGCGTTGCGGATGCAGCGGTTGATCAACGACCTGCTGAAATTCTCGCGGCTGGGCCAGCAGAAGAGTCCCTTCGCGCCCGTGGGTCTCAACACGATGCTGATGCATGTGCGGGTCAACCTGCAATACGCGCTGGACGCGAAGAAGACGGACCTGCGCGTGGACAAATTGCCGACGGTGATGTGCGACGCGACGGCGATGACCGAAGTGTTTCACAACCTGATCTCCAACGCGATCAAGTACAACGACAAACCGCGCCCGGTGGTCGAGGTCGGCGGCACGGAGAAGACGAATCCCGAGACGGGACAGGCCGAGTATGTCATTCATGTGCGCGACAACGGCCTGGGCATCCGGGCGGAGTACTTCGAGAAGATTTTTCAGATTTTTCAACGGTTGCAGCGCGACGACGAGGGGACGGGGATTGGATTGACCATCGTCAAGCGCGTGGTAGAGTGGCACGGAGGACGCGTCTGGGTGGAGAGTGAGTTTGGCCAGGGGACGACGTTTTACTTCACCCTGCCGAAGCGCGAGCTGAACGAAGCGCCGGACGCGGCCAGGACGACAGGCACAGGGCAAACAGAACTTGCATCAACCGTTTGACATTCTGCTGGTCGAGGATAACCCCGCCGACGTTGAGATCACCATCGAAGCGTTCCGTCGCAGTCACAAGGGCAACCGCGTCTTCGTCTGCCGCGACGGCGAGGAGGCGCTGGATTTTCTGTTTCACCGCGGCAAATTCGCCAGGGCCGGTTCGGCGCCGCGCCCCGACCTGATCCTGCTCGACCTGAACCTGCCGAAGAAGAATGGCACCGAGGTGCTCGATCTGGTCAAGACCAACCTGGGGATGAAGGACATTCCGGTCGTGGTGCTCACGACCTCCGACCGCGACGAGGATGTCTCCCGGTGTTACAAGGTTGGCGCGAACAGTTATCTCACCAAGCCCGTGCAATTCGACGATTGTTTGAAACTGGTCGAGGACATTCAGCAATACTGGCTGCACATCTCGAAGCTTCCCCCCAAGTTCGCATCGCCCCCGGTCCCATGAGTGCTGAACCCGCCCCGCTGCTCGTGGTCGAGGACAATCCGGTCTACGCGGAGATTTTGCAGCGATTGTTGCCGGCGCTGGGCGCGGAGATGCGGTTTGCCCCGAAGTGTGTCGACACGGCGGAAAAGGCCATCGAGGAGATCGCGCATACGAACTACTCGTTGGTGATCCTCGATTACAAACTGCCCGGTGCCGACGGGCTGAGCGTGCTGGCGCACATTCGCAGCCTGCCGATCCCGCGGCAGCCGGCGGTCATCATGCTGACGGGGATGGGAAACGAGTCGGTGGCCGTCGAAGCCATGAAACGCGGGGCCAAGGATTACCTGCCGAAAGACAGTCTGGATGTTCCGTCGCTCCTGCGGGCGATCAGCAGCGCCCTCGAACGCAAGCAACTGGAGCTGCAAGTCGCCCGGTTCACGGAAGAGTTGCGCGAGAAGAATGCCCAGGTCGAAGCCGACCTGAACATGGCGCGGGAAATCCAGGAGGCATTTTTGCCGGAACGGTATCCGACCTTTCCGAATGACGCCCTGGCGAAGGAAAGCGCGCTGCATTTTTATCATCGGTACCTTCCCACAGGGGCGGTGGGCGGGGATTTCTTTGATGTGCTGCGGATTTCCGACACGCAGGCCGGCGTGTTCATTTGCGACGTGATGGGGCATGGCGTGCGGGCGGCGCTGGTGACCGCAATGGTGCGCGCGTTGGCCGAGGAGTTGGTTTCGGCGGCAGCGGAACCGGACAAATTTCTGGTGGAGATCAACCGCCGGCTGCTCGGGATTTTGACGCAGACGCGGATGCCGATGTTTGCGTCGGCATTTTACCTGGTGGTGGACCTGGCGCGTGGAGAATTGCGGTATTCGAGCGCGGGACATCCGAGCCCCTTGCTGGTGCGGCGAAGCGCGGGGACGGTCGAGGCGCTGCGATTTGCCGGGAGCCGGCCCGGCCCGGCGCTGGGCGTGTTCGAAGAGTCTGTGTACCCGATGAGCCGGTGTCCGGTGGCGGCGCAAGATTTGGCCGTGCTGTTTACGGACGGCTTGTACGAGGTGGAGGGCGCGGAGGGCGACGAATACGGCCAGGAACGATTGCTGGCGGCGGTGATCAAGCGGAGCCAGTTGCCAGCGGGGCAATTGTTTGATGAGTTACTGGCGGACGTTCAAAAGCACGCCGGCAACCGCGGGTTCGCAGACGACGTCTGCATCGTGGGCGTGGAAGTCGCCCGCGTGGGGTTGATTGGGGGGGATCGCGCCGGGACGTGACGCGCGTTCTCATGGGCTGGTGACCAATCCCTGGATACTGGTGGACGGGTACAGCGTGTTGCACGCGTGGCCGCGGTTTACGACGCGCAAGTCGCGGCAATGGTCGCTGCAACAAAAACGCGAGGCGTTGGTGATGTTGCTGCGGCAGTACGCGGACCACAGTCATCGCCGTGTGACGGTGGTGTTTGATGGGTACGCGGCGAAACACAAGCCCGAGGTGGCGGAGCCGACGCATGGGGTCGAGGTGCTGTTTTCGGACAAGGGCAAGACGGCGGATGACTTGATCGAGAGACTGGTTGGGCAGTCGGAGCATCGGGCGACCATCATGGTGGTGACGTCGGACAACATGGAGCGGCGGACGGTGGAGTCGTTGGGGGCGCAGAGCCTGTCGGGGGAGATTTTTGAGGAGGAAGTGGATGCGGCGTTGCGGGAATTGGCGGGGGAGGTGCGCTCGCATAGTCGGCGGCGGAATATCGGGCACGGGCAGGGGGATTGGGGGGCGTAGACGGGTCGTCGAAGGCAGAGTTGACACGGGCACGGATATTTGGCTAGGATGCGGGCAGACTTTCCGGAGAATCTCTGGACGGAGGAAGCCGCGTTATGAATAGACTTGGTAAAATTGCCCCCATCATTGTCGTCATCATCAGTCTCGGATCGTTGTATCTGGCGTTTAGGCTGGATGGCATGAAAAAGGCCCATCTGGCCAAGATCGCGTCCCTGAGCGCTGACTTGACCACGACCAAGGCCGACCTCACCAAGACCAAGGGGACGTTGAAGCAGACCCAGGCGGACTTGACGACGACGAAGAGCAATTTGGTGCAAACCACGGCGACCCTCGCGACGACCAAGACGGCGCTCGACCAGAAGACGCAGGAGGCTAACTCGCTGCAGACGCAATTAACGGACGCGACGAATCAGTTGGCGCAGACCAAGGCGGATTTGGGCACGGCCCAGAGCACAATCAAGAACATTCAGGACGGGTTGAAGGAAGTGGGGATTACGAACATCAACAACATCGCGGAGCTCCGCGACCGGATCGTGTCCATGGGAGAGGAGAACGGAGTTCTTGGCAAGCAACTCACGCTGTTGCACGCGGAGAACGAGCGGCTGAACGAGAAGATCGTGGAATTGAGCACCACGCCCGTCGGATTACGCGGCCATATTTCCGTCGTGCAGGGCAAATGGGGTTTTATTGTAATGGATCTTGGCCATTCGCAACGCGTCCAGCCGAACTCGGAGTTTTTAGTGTACCGTGACTCCAAATTCGTGGGTAAAGTACAGGTTGTCTCCGTCGCCGCGAACAATTGTATCGCCCAGATTCTGCCGGATTATCTGAAGCATCCGCCCCTCCCGGGTGACCTTGTGGTCCATTAGCCCGGACCGGCGATCGAATTGATGAAGGCGTTCCGTACCATTCTGCTTCTTGCGACAACGGCAGCAGGCCTTGCGCTGGTCAGTGGATGCGCCACAACCAACGACGACAACAACGTTAGCTCCATCCCGTGGGATCGGCCCCAGCAATGGGAGGGCAGCGGTGCGTTGGGCGGGTTTCAAGGACCCGGCGGCATGGGCCATTGAAGCGCCAGGGCGTAATCCGTCGCGGCTAGGCCAACAATTCGGCGATCTGCACCGCGTTCAACGCGGCACCCTTCAACAACTGATCCCCGCTGACGAACAGATCGATCCCGCGCCCGTCATCCCGCGATACATCCTGTCGAATCCGGCCCACCAAACAGTCATACATCCCGGACGCATTGATCGGCATCGGGTACTTCTTGTTAGCGGGGTCGTCCACGACCTGAACACCGGGCGCTTTGGATAGAATCGTGCGCGCCTCGGCGGCGGTGATGGGGCGCTCAAACTCGATGTTCACCGCCTCGCTGTGGGCGCGGTACACGGGCACACGGACGCAGGTGGCGCTGATCTTCAGCGTCGGATGGTGCATGATCTTGCGCGATTCGTTGACGAATTTCATCTCTTCCTTGGTGTAGCCGTTGTCGAGGAAGACATCCACATGCGGGAAAAGATTGAACGCAATGCGTTGCGGGAGCGCTTCCGCTTTCACATCACTTTTGCCATGCAATATCAAATGGGTTTGTTCCTCGAGTTCCGCCATCGCTTTCGCGCCCGCGCCGCTGGCGGCCTGGTAAGTGGAAACGATAATGCGCTTCACGGGGTTCGCCTTGTGCAACGGGTAGACGGCGACCAACATGATTGCGGTCGAACAGTTCGGATTGGCAATGATGCCTTTGTGTTTCTTCGCGTCCTCGGGGTTCACTTCCGGGACCACAAGCGGCACATCGGGCTCCATGCGGAACGCCGATGAGTTGTCGATCACCACCGCGCCCTGTTTGGCCGCGCCGTGGGCAAATTCCTTCGACCGCGATGCGCCCGCGCTGAACAGGGCAAAATCGATGCCCTTGAACACATCGGCTTTGAGCAGCTCGACGCTCACGTCCGCACCTTTGAACTTGAGCTTCTTGCCCACGCTCCGCTCGGACGCGAACAAACGCAAATTCTTCACGGGAAACCCGCGTTTTTCCAAAGTTTCGATCATCTCGACGCCGACCGCACCGGTCGCGCCGACGACTGCTACGCTATATCCTTGTGCCATGATGTGTTCCTCTATCCCATTCGGGGCGGTGAAGTATACTCATGTTGAGCCCAAGCGCAAGCACGCCTTGGGGCCGAAAGTCAGCAAGAAACGGGTCGCCGGCCGGCAATCGCCAGGGTAGTGTCCTGCCAGTTATGGAAGCCGTGTCGCCAGAAGCCACCATCCGGAGCGGCGCCGAGCCGTTTTCGCAAGCGGCGATGGACTACGCGCGGATCGAACGCGCCCTGCGCTTTCTCAATGCGCACTATCTCCGTCGGCCGACGCTCGACGAGATCGCGGCGCACATTCACCTCAGCCCGTTTCATTTCGAGCGATTGTTTCAGCGATGGGCCGGGACCAGCCCGAAGCGGTTTCTTCAGCATCTCACCAAGGAACACGCCAAGGCGATTCTTCAAGATTCAAGAAGTCTTCTGGATGCCGCGTTCGAATCGGGTCTTTCCGGCACGGGACGGTTGCACGATCTATTCGTTACCTGCGAGGCGGTGACGCCCGGCGAGTACAAACGCCGTGGAGAGGGTTTGGCGATCGAGTATGGATTTCATCCGACACCGTTTGGCGAATGCCTGTTGGCCAGGACAGCGCGCGGCATTTACGCCCTTCGGTTTATGTCCACACCATCACGGCCGTCGGCGCTTCAGGAGTTGCGCGCCGAATGGCCCGCCGCCAAGTTCGTAGAGAACGACAGCAAAACCGGAAAGATTTGCGGGCGGATTTTCAGCGGTGCCGCGAATGATGCTGTCACGCCGTTCCATCTGCATCTGCGCGGGACCAATTTCCAGTTGAAGGTGTGGCAGGCGCTGTTGACGATTCCCTGTGGCAGACTGGCAAATTACGGCGATCTGGCTGTGAAGATTGGCGCGCCCACAGCAAGTCGAGCCGTTGGTTCAGCCGTGGGCCGCAACCCCATCGCCTACCTGATTCCCTGCCACCGCGTCATCCGCAGCCTCGGCGTCATCGGAGACTACCGCTGGGGCCGCGAGCGAAAGCAGGCAATAATTGGATGGGAAGCGGGCCGGGTGACACCACAATAGGGCCGAGTCAATTAGTCTTCTCTGGCTGATCAGTCTTGGTGAAGAGTTTACGAATTATTCCACGAGCCAGCTTGTCGATGGAAAGATAATACGGCGCTGCGTGTTCTTCCGCGAGCGCGACTTGAAATAAGCCTTGTGTCGGCAGAAAATCAGCGAGACGGACAATTCTGAAGTGTCTTGGCCAATTGCATATTGACCAGTTTCTCAATCTTGGCTTTTACGTTGTTATCGTCGTTACTCATCGCACGGACCTCGTGTTGCGTGTGATCGAATGCCGATTGGTTGGCACTCTCTAACGGGCGTTACCCGACGCCCGATGCCCGATGCCTCAAGCTATCGATGCTTTGCCAGTCGGAATGCCCCGGAAATCGGCATTCCCAGTATTTCCAGCCATTGACGCTCGTATGCGTGATCTCGCAGGCCGGCTTGCTGACCGAGCTAAACCCTTTGCCGTTCTGAGCAAGACAACCATCGGACACCCTGGCTGTGAACCACTGACCCTTGTGCCTCATTCGGAATTCGGTGCCGTGAGGAAACTCAACCCCTTCCGCGATGAAGCTCTTGCCGGAGGTGAGACCGTTCGGTGATGGAGCGGCTTCGATTTGCTGAAGTTCCAGGATCCGTCGCAACACGTCGTTGTAGGTTGTGTTCTCGCTCTCCCGCATCGCTGTGAGCGCTTTAAACACTTCGAAGTCGATGTCAATTTGCATGGCAAACCCCTACCTATAGACTTTATAGTCTATAGACTACAGATGCGTCAGGCAGTATGAGTAATTCGAGCTGGAAATGTCTCACAACAACCTAAACAGCAAGCCCTTACATTGTAGATGTTTTTGGCGCTGGTAAGCTCGGCACGGTCTGACAAGCTGGCGAAAGGACGAGTAAACGAAGAAAGGTCACCGGGAAGCGCTGTGATCCGTTCTGTTTAGCCCTTCGACTGGCTCCCTTGGGAGGCTGCCCTTCTTTACACCGCTGCTGCGACCAAATCGCCGACTTCCTTTGTGCCGTAGCCCATTTTGCCGGCGGCGAGGGATTTTAACTTCTCGCGCACGGTCTTGACGACGGCGGTTTCGATGGCCTGCGCGGCTTTGGTTTCGCCCAAGAAATCGAGCATCAGACCGCCGGCGCAGATCGCGGCGAGCGGGTTGATGACGTTCTTACCGGTGTACTTCGGCGCGCTGCCGCCGATCGGTTCGAACATGCTGGTGCCTTGGGGATTGATGTTGCCGCCGGCGGCGATGCCCATGCCGCCCTGGATCATCGCGCCGAGGTCGGTGATGATGTCGCCGAACATGTTGTCGGTCACGATCACATCGAACCACTCGGGGTTTTTCACGAACCACATGGTCGTGGCGTCAACGTGGGCGTAATCGCGCTTGATATCGGGATAATCCTTTTCGCCGATTTCATGGAATGCGCGTTCCCAGAGGTCGAACGCGTAGGTGAGGACGTTGGTCTTGCCGCACAACATGAGTTGCGCCTTCTTGCCGGCTTTGACATCTTCGGGTTTCAGGCCCTTCCATGGCTTGCCGCCGCGGCGCTTCCGGGCCAGCTCGAACGCATACCGCAGACAGCGTTCCACACCGCGACGGGTGTTGATGCTTTCCTGCACGGCAATCTCATGCGGCGTACCCTTGAACACAAACCCGCCGCTGCCCGTGTACAGACCTTCGTTGTTTTCGCGAATCACGACAAAATCGATGTCGTTCGGTCCCTTGTCTTTCAACGGACAGAAGCGCTCGTCGTACAGCTTTACGGGACGAAGGTTGATGTATTGTTCCATCTCGAAGCGCAGCCGCAGCAGGATGCCTTTCTCGAGGATGCCGGGCTTCACATCGGGATGGCCGATGGCGCCGAGGAGGACAACGGGAAACTTGCGCAATTCGCTGACGGCGCTTTCGGGCAGCACTTCCTTGGTGCGCAGGTAGCGGTCGCCACCAAAATCGTAGTCCGTATAGTTGAGCTTGATGCCGAATTTCTTCGACGCGACGTCGAGCACCTTGATCGCTTCGCGAACGACCTCGGGACCCGTGCCGTCGCCGCCGATAACTGCCACGTTGTAAGATTTCATCGGAATTCCTTTCGCCAAAAACACGCCCTTTGTGGGCGGGAGTGGGGATTCTAAGCCCTGCGGGGAGGGTTGCAACCGAATTTTCTCTTCGCCACGCGACCCGCGGGCCATTACGATTCACTGAGACTTCTGAATGCGTCAGTTTGCGATGAAACCGGAGGAATCGAAGTTTAGGACGTGCTGGCGGGCGGCGTTGCTGTTTGTGGCGGCGCTGGCTGTTTACGGCAACAACTGGCACGCCGCTTTTATCCTCGATGACGTTCCCCGGATTCTCAAGAACCAGAACATCCATGCTCTCTGGCCACCCTGGAAGCCGCTCCTGAACACGTCACGCCCGGCTGTGCAATGGAGCCTGGCCCTGAATTATGCGATGGGCGGTCTGGATGTGGTTGGATATCACCTCGTCAACAACCTGATCCACGCATTGACCGCGCTTGTTTTATTTGGCGTGGTGCGACGCACGTTGCGGACGGAAAGACTCGGACGGACTTTTGGTGATGCGGCGGACGGGGTGGGGTTCGCCGTGGCCCTGCTCTGGGCGTTGCATCCGCTCGATACGGAAAGCGTGACCTATGTGATCCAGCGCTCGGAAAGCATAGCGGGACTGTTCGCCGTGCTTACCCTGTACTGTGTCATCCGTGGGGCGATGGGGGAACGGGCAATCGCGTGGAATTTTCGGGCCATTCTCTCCTGCGCACTGGCCGTGGGGTCGAAACCGTCGGCGATGGTCGTTCCCCTATTGGTCCTGGCGTACGATTGGACATTCCTCGCGGCGACGTGGTCGAAGCTGTGGCACAGACGCTGGCGACTGTACGTCGGACTGATGGCCAGTTGGTTGTTGGTCGCCGTCTTCCTCTCCGCCGGCAAGCGAGAATGGATGGGGAGCGCGGGCGTGGTATCCGGCAGTCGCGCGATCCCATGGCTCGATTATGCGAAGTTGCAGCCCGGAGTCATTCTCCATTATTTGCGCCTGAGCGTGTGGCCTGACCGCTTGTGCCTGCTGTATAGCCGTCCACAACCGCCGACGGGCGTACTGTTGTGGATCCAGTGCGGCGTGATGGCCGTTTTGCTGATCGTCACGGCGTGGTTGCTCGTTCGAAAGAGCGCGGTGGGATTTCTTGGCGCGTGGTTTTTTGTCGCGTTGGCGCCGACGTCGTCTGTGATTCCGTTGCTGCATCCCGTGTTCGAGCACCGAATGTATCTCCCGCTCATGGCGGTGGTGGCAGTGATCGTGTGCGCCGTGTATTCGGCTTTCAACAAGCTTGGAGGAGCGGGTAAGGCCAGGGCGTGGCTGTGTGTGGGAACGCTGGCGCTGGCTGGACTAGCGTTGGGAGCAACCACGATGCGACGCAACATGGATTATGGAACCGAGGTTTCCATCTGGCGAGACACGGCAGAAAAGGCGCCGGCAAATCCCGACGCGCAATATGGCCTCGGGTTGGCGTTGGCCACTGCGGGACAACTCGAGGAGGCGGGCGCGGCGTATTCAGAGGCATTACGGTTGAAGCCGGATTTTGCGCAGGTGCAATACGATTGGGGGCTGGCGTTGATGAAGGCGGGGTGGGAGACGGAGGCGCTCGCGCATTTCACCGCGGCCCTTGGGATGGATCCACGATATGCGGAGGCCGCGGACGGGATCGGCGTTGTTCTCTATCACCAGGGTAAGCTGGAGGACGCAATTCAGCGCTTTTTCGAGGCCACACGTCTCGACCCGGATGACGCCCAGGCCCAACACAACCTGGCCATGGCATTGCACGAGCAGCGGCAGCGGTCAGGGAACCAGAACTGATCGCGGCTGAAGCCGGCTTTTCCGGGTGTAGAGCGCAACGGCAAGGGCGAAGCCAGCCAGAGAGATGATGGATATCCACGTTCCCACCCGGAACCCGATCGGCGAGTATTCGATTCGGATGCGATGGTGGCCTTGTGAGAGCGGGATGGCCCGTAAAACATAATTTGCCGGCAAGACATCGTAGGTGTGCTGCGCGCTGCCGTCCAGCGGACGGGCCCGCCAGCCGTCGCTGTAGGCGTCCGTGATCAACAAAATGGCTGGATGCGGGAGGTCGGCCTCGACAGTCAGTTGGTTTGCGGATGAATCGATGAGTGTGACCGTCCTTTTCTCCGTGGAGAGTTGCGGCGCGGGATTGGGCTCGGTTTCGAGGATGACTTGTTGCCGCGGGTCGAACGACGGGGAGTCCATCGCCTGCAGGACTTCGTCGCGACCTGATATCACGCGATATTCCTGTATTAGTTGAAGTTGCGGCATGACGGCGTTCCCTGTCAGGACGCGGTCTCCATCCTTGTTGGCGAGAAAGGCGTAGCGCCAGCGCAACATCGAGTACAACGGATGGAATCGCGAGAATTCAATATGTTGGTTGGCTCCTTCCGGGGGTTGTCCTTGCGTGAACGCCATGAATTCCGTGTAGCGTTTGAGCGTGAGCGGTGCGTACCCCCAGACGTCTTCTTTGCCGAGGCCCATGGCGACATTGGGGATTCGTTGGTCGAAAATGCGATAATCTCCCGGGCGTTGGTCGAGAAACGCCTTTAATTTTGGCGCCTCCGTGTACGCCAGATCAAACGTGGCCAGTGATGTTCTGCCGAAGACGAAGACCTCGGCAATTGCCATGAGCGCCGCCGCGTAAGCAACCCATCGGGAAATTCCGGCCAGCAGTACCAATCCGCCCAGGATTAGCAACTCCGCCGCCGCAACCAGCAGACACCGTGAGGCGAATACCCCGGCCTGCCTTACGAACAGCGGGTCCGCATAGGTCGCCGCCGGCAAATACGATTCCTGTGTGACGCCAACCGCGCGCATCGATCGGGACCACCAGTTTGCTGGCTCCGGCGTGAGCGCCGCTGACCGAAGTCCCAATCCCGCACACACAACAATAATGCCCGCGACGAACAAGCCCAAAGCCAATCCATTGTTTCCTTTTGGAGTCGTGAGCAAACGATCCAGACCGGCTCCCGCCAACATGATCATGAAGAGCGATGCCTCGATGATGAATTTGGCGTTGGCCCGAAACCGATCAAACCCCGGCGCCCAGTGGTAGAGAAGCTTGAACAACGGAGTATTCGCACCCAATGCCAGCACCAACATGATCGCCAGCAGTGGAAGCAGTCCACGCCGAAGCTCGCGTTTTCCACGAACGGCGCCATAAACCCCCAGCGCCAAACCGCTGACGCCGATGAACAGACACATCTCCCACCAATACCAGCGTCCCCAGTAAGGCAGGCTGATCTCATTGCCGAAGAATCCCGGCGCCAGCAGCGTGAGCAGGTTCTCGGGAGCGAACGAAACCATGGAGGCGAAATTGTAAGTGACGCCACCGCTACGGATGCTTTCGGAGGCGGCTTGAAAGCTGGTCAGGAGTTGGACGGCACCCAATGCGGCGGCCCCGGCATACATCCCCACAAAACCCAGAAGAACCGTTGTCCGGTGCCAGGAACCGATCCATCCAACGAGCATCAGCAGCCCCGCCGCCAGGGCCGTATAGAAACAGGCCTGAAAATCGCCGGCGAATATCTGCATGGTGATGGCCGCCATGCCCGACAACACCCAACCCAGTGTCCGCGTCCGAATCCACTCCTCGACCGAAACGAACACAAGGGGCGTCCACGCAATGGCGTACAGCAAGGACAGATGCCCGGCGTAGACGTGAAGAAAGTACGAGCCGGAAAATATGAACAACGCGCTGGCCACGACCGCGGCAACAGGATGCAGTCCACGGCGTTGCGCCCACAGGCAGGTAAACAATCCGGCGAGAAAGACATGGAGCGCAATGCCGAGGTTAATCGACAGTGGAAGCGGCAACACCAAGTCGAGCCAGTTGGTCGGGTACAGTACTGCGGTCTGGGCCCAGCCCAGATGCGGCATGCCGCAGAAGACGTGAGGATTCCAGAGCGGCAGATGGCCATGGCGGAGCTGGTCGGCCGTGAACGCCCGCCAGTAGATGAATTGAGAGGCGAGGTCGTTTCCGCTATCCGACAACACGACGGGACGGCTCGTGAACAAGACGTCGCCAAACATACCGAGGGTCAGCCCCAGCAAAACGGCGATGCCGATCCAACGAGAATGGATCGAGCGGCTCGTTTGTTCTGTCGTGGTTGGGCCCAAACCGACGAAGAGGATACTCTGCGGCGGTGTGCGGGGGAAGTCTCGGATGGCGGCGCCAAAACCGGTTCTTGCGGTTCTCGAACGGGGGCCGTAAACAGGATGCCATGAAATCCACGCCAGAGCGGACGGCATCACCGCGCGAGCGGCTGGTCGATTTTCTCGGTTTGCGCCGGAGCATCGTCGGAATGCTGTGCATGGTCGTGCTCGTGGAGATGGGCGAACACATGGCCGGGCGGTTCCTGCCGCTCTACCTCCAAAAACTGGCGGCGGGCGCGACCGCGATTATCGCAATCGGTGTGCTCGCGTTCCTCGACGATTTCCTGTCGGCGCTCTATTCATTTCCCGGCGGCTACCTGTCCGACCACCTCGGCCACAAGCGGGCGTTGCTGGTTTTCAACTTCGTGTCCGTGGTCGGTTACCTGATCGTGATATTTGTTCATACCTGGTGGGCGGTGCTGGTCGGCGCGGCGTTCTTCATTTCGTGGTCGGCGTTGTCGTTGCCGGCGACGATGGAAGTGATCGCGCAGGTTGTCCCGAAGAACAAACGGACGATGAGCGTGTCGCTGCAATCACTGGTGCGACGAGTCCCGAAAATGATCGGGCCGGTGATCGGGGGAACGTTCATCGCGGTGTGGGGCGTGGAACGTGGCGTGCGGTACGCGTTCGTCGCGGCGCTGGCCCTGGCGCTGGTGGCCATGGTGTTTCAACAGATGCTGATCGCCGATGGTGGACGGCGGGCGGAGGCGGCGGAGAAGAATCCACTGCGCCTGTGGGGCGAGATGAGCGATGACCTGCGGAACCTGCTGGTGGGCGACATCCTGATCCGGTTTTGTGAACGAATCCCCGATTCGTTCGTGGTGTTGTGGTGCTGTCGGAACGTGATCGCGCGGCCGGTGACGGAGTTTCAATTCGGCTGGTTGTCGGCGATCGAGCAACTGACGGCGGTGTTATGTTATATCCCGGTGGCCCACTATGCGGACCGGCTGGGCAAGAAGCCGTTCGTGCTGGCGACGTTCGTGTTCTTCACGCTGTTTCCGCTGACGCTGTTGTTTTCCCAATCGCTCTGGCCACTGGTCGGGGCGTTTGTGGTGCGCGGGTTGAAGGAATTCGGTGAACCAACGCGAAAGGCGTTGATCATGGACCTCGCGCCGGAGAATCGGAAAGCCGCGATGTTCGGACTGTATTACCTTGTGCGCGATGTGGTGGTGTCTTTCGCGGCGCTGAGCGGGGCATTCCTCTGGCAGGCCAACCCGCGATGGAATCTGCTCTCGGCGTTCGCATTTGGCGTGCTCGGTACGATTTGGTTCGCGCTGCGCGGGCGTGATCTGGGGCGCTCCGCGTAGCAACGCGTCGAGGCCCGTGGTTCACAATTCATGTCGGTGTGGTGTTGAATCTTGACCGATCCACCCATGTAATGTGGAAACGCAGTCTGGATTTCCCTTAAGGCCGGTCGCGATTGGTGGGATATTTGCATCAGCAACGGCGGTCGCGTCATTGGTACGAGGACAAATCGCATCGCCTTTTCCTTAATGGGGTCGCTCTATGCAAGGATCGTCAGATTTGAATCGGCACGTCGAGGCGCCGGCACGCCAGGCCGCGGATTTCCGGCTGGGCTTGATTTCCGTGCTGGCCGGCGGCATCGGCGTTGGGGGGGGGCTGATCGCGTATCTGTTGCTCAAGCTGATCGGCCTGTTTACCAACCTGTTTTTCTTTGGCAGGCTCTCGACCGCGTTCACGAGCCCGGCCGGGAACCATCTCGGCCCGTGGGTGATTTTGTTACCGGCGGCCGGCGGGATTGTCGTGGGGCTCATGGCCAGGTACGGCACGTCGAAGATCAAGGGCCACGGCATTCCCGAAGCGATGGAAGCGGTGCTGACGAACCGCAGTCGGATTCACCCGAAGGTTGCGATCCTCAAGCCGCTGTCGGTGGCGGTGGCCATCGGCACAGGCGGACCGTTCGGCGCCGAAGGCCCGATCATTCAGACCGGCGGGGCGGTCGGGTCACTGGTCGGACAACTGGTCAAAATGACGGCGGTCGAGCGCAAGGTGTTGCTGGCGTGCGGCGCCGGGGCGGGAATGTCAGCGACCTTCAACACGCCGATTGCCGGAGTCATTCTGGCGATTGAGCTGTTGCTGTTCGAATTTCGACCGCGTTCGTTCATTCCCCTTGTGGTCGCGAGCACACTGGCAACGGCGACGCGGTTTGTGGTGATGGGGCGTCAGGCGATGTTCGAGATGGGCGGCGTGGATTTCGGCATCCCGTCCAATCTATTGTACTACATCCTGCTCGGCGTGGTGTGCGGCTTTGCTGCCGTGGGATTCAGCCGGGCATTGTATTGGGTCGAAGACCAGTTCGAGCATCTCCCGGTTGACGAACTGTGGTGGCCCGCGATTGGCGGACTGGGGCTGGGGGTCATCGGTGTTTTCCTGCCGCGCGTATTGGGCGTGGGCTACGACACGATTTCCGATATTTTGAACGAGCGGCTCGCGCTGAATTTGTTGCTCGGCATCATGATATTCAAGGCGTTGGCGTTGCTGATCTCGCTCGGCTCCGGAACATCGGGTGGATTGCTGGCGCCGATGTTCATGTGCAGCGCGGCCACGGGGGCCGCGTTTGCCATGGGAATGAACCGTCTGATTCCGGGCGCGCACCTGTTGCCGGGGGCGTTTGCGCTGGTGGCCATGGGGGCGGTGTTTGGCGCGGCAGCCAACGCGACATTCACGTTCATCATTTTTGCCTTCGAGATCACCCGCGACTACAACGCGGTGCTGCCGTTAATGTTGGTGTGCGTCGTCGCCAGCGGTATCGCGCGACGGTACATGCGGGCATCGATCATGACCGAAAAGCTGGCGCGTCGCGGGTTGCGGGTCGATCAAGAATTTGAGACGGATGTGTTTCAGCAGGTAACGGTCGGTGAAATCATGGATAAGCAGCCGCCGACGGTGTCCTCCGAGATGACGGTGGCGGAGTTGGCGGACCGCATTGTGCAGAGCAAGTCACAATCCCATCGGCGGCAGGCAGCGCTGGTTCTCGACAGCACGAATCGGCTGGTCGGAATCATCACGCGGGGGGATGTGCTCCGATTGTTGAAGGATGATCCGGCGGGTGCTGCCACCGTGGGAGAGGCGTGCTCCACCATCCTGATTGTGACGTATCCCGACGAGAGCGTGCATGAGGCGATGACGAAACTGTTGGTCAACAATATCGGGCGGTTGCCGGTGGTCCGCCGGGAGGTACCGCACTTTGTTGTCGGCTACCTGGGCCGGGCCGAAGTGATGGCGGCGCGTACGCGGCGGCACGAGGAAGAACACGTGCGCGAGCCGGGCTGGCTGAGCCGCACCGCCTAAGAGCGTCGGCAATGCAGGACCGAACCGCCTCCATTTGAAAACTGGTATTTACTGGATGGCCCGATTCAGGTCGGCGACCAGCGCGTCGATGTCCTGACAACCGCGGGCGCGGGCGGTCTGTTCGATGGAGTGCGCCCCACCGCAACAGAAGTCCACTTTGTGATTGCCGAACACCGCGACTGTTTGCGGCCAACGGTCGGCGACTTCGCGCACGATCATGTCCTTGGTGATCGTCGTCGCGGCTTCGGCAGGCGGTTCACGATGACCGCAACCACAACCGCCTTCACGATGGGCGGCGAACTTCTCTTTGATCGATTGGATAAGACTCATGTTGGTTTCTCCTTTGGATTTCTTCGTTTAGAAGTTGGATGAGCGGTTGCGGGTCGATCCCGTGCCGACGCGCCGCGAACTCGATGGTGACGAAGCGGGGCGGGTTATGCTGCATCGCCGCCAGACCGCCCAAACCGCCATGGATGAGCACCGGCCGAATCTCAGGATGGATTTCCAGCAGATCGGTTATGCGCGTCGTCAACTTGACGATGGAATCGCGGGTGAGTTTTTCGGCCCGTGTGCGCAACGTCATCGCGATGTTCACCGCGAACATCACCAGCGCGGTGAATACGAGAAAGCCTGCGATGCCCGACCAAACGTAGCTCCACGTGGTTTCGAAGACGCGGTTCAAGGCCATCGAGAAGGCCAGCGTGCTGCCGGCGGCGAGGCACCAGAACGATGCGCGCATCAAGCGATTGCTCCAGAGATTCACGCCGTTGAAGATCGGCAACACGCGGTAGCTCACGCCGAAAATCAGCGGGGTGATGAACCCGATGGCCATCGTGTGCCGGGCGGATGCGCTGAGGCGGAACACGTCGGCATGAAACGGGGTCACGGCGGCGATAAGCAGCCACGCGTAGCCGAGTTTGACAAACCATGCGAAGGAGTTGTCCACACCCTGGATTTCGATTTTCGTGCGGCGGGGGGCAAACACGCCGAGGGCCCACACGAAGAGCACGATGGCCACGGCTTCCAGGACGGAAGCGATCCACGCGAGTTGTTCCACCGGATAACGGAAGAAGATGGCGGCGTTCCACGACACAAACGCCACGTTTGCCGCCCATGTTTTCGAGTCGCGCAATCCGAGAAAGTGCGGCAACACGCGGAGCGAGAAGCCAAAGATCATGTTGGCGATGAACCCAAAGAAGGCGACGTGAATCCACAAGGCGTCCGCCAGGGCGGGAATGCCCACCGACCGTTTCAGGGACATCTGCAGGACGATCCAGAAATTCCACACGCCGAGCACGGCGAACCAAGCGACACTTGCCCAAATGAATTTCTCGTGGAACTCATGTTTCTGTTGCGAGCGCGCCATCGACCCGCCGAGCAACCATACAAACAACCCAATGGCCGCCAACTCCATGGCCCCGGAGATCAGCAGCGCCGTCGCACCGACCGAGTGCCACGCCAGCGGCTGCGCGATGACGCGGACGAGCACGCCGACCAGCATCAACACGAAGCACCATTTGGCCGCGCCCACGGGCCGCAGGGGTTGCATTCTTATCCGCGGCACCGCGTGAAATGCCACTCCCATGATGAACAACCCAACCCAGCCGAAGATTTGGGCGTGACCGTGAATCTGTTTCAGCACGCCGCTGATTTCGTAATAGGACCGGGCCAGCGAAATCCGAGTGAGATTGACGACGCCGAGGCCGAATCCAGCCGTCAGGGCCACGAACAACGCGCCGAAGACAAACCGTTTGTACAGATTCTCGCTCACCAACTCGGTCGCGCCCGTCGCAGTAGGTCTTGCGCTCTCGTCCTTCCATTCCCCGCGCAAGGCACGGTTCAGTTCGTCCACGAATTCACGCAACGGCACGCGGTGGGCCGCGGCAAAGATGAACAGTGGTTCCGGAGGACCATACTCGCCGCCGCACCCGGCGATTCCGTACTTCTCAAACACGGGCCGGCACTGCGGATACTGCCGGCTGATGTCCGAGACCAGCATCGAGTGATGGATCGGTTCGGCGGGTGTTGATGAGGTCGGTGTTATGGGGACCGTGTTGTTCATGGATGCACCAGGCAGCCTTTGCAGCGGACGGGGTCTTTGTCGGAGTGATAGATTTCGCATTGCGGATGGCCGGCGACCTCGAGGTAGCCGACCGCGCCCTGCTCGACGCGGAAGATGGCGTGGTCGACGAGTGTGTAGGTGCCGGGCACCTTCGTGTCGAACTCGACCACGGTCGCGCCACCGGCGGGAACCAGAGTCGTCTGGATACCGTGCGATGGGGGGTCGATGAGACCGCCCTCGCGGTACACTTTATCGAAGATCTCTCCGATGACATGGAAGGAGGAGATGAGGTTTGGCCCCGCGTCGCCGAAGTAGATGCGCACGCGTTGGCCGACGGTGGCGTGGAGCGAGTTTTTCCCCATCAGTGAACCGACGCGGCCGTTGAAGATCACGAAGGTTGGGCGCTCCTCCAGGCCCTTTTCGTGCGAGTACTCAAGAAACTCCGCGTCCTCGGGTGCGTCCTTCGTGTAAATCTCGCTTTGCATGACGTAAAACTCGCGGTCGACCTTCGGCAGACCGCTCTTTGGCTCCACGAGGATCAGGCCGTACATTCCGTTGGCGATGTGGTCCATCACGGGCGGGGCGGCGCAATGATACAGAAACAGGCCGGGTTGCAGCAGCTTGAACCACGAGACGGCCACCTCGCCTTTCACGGTCGTCGTGACTGGCGCGCCGCCGCCGGGGCCGGTCACGGCGTGCAAATCGCAGTTGTGCGGCTTGCCGCTGGGGTCGGTGTTGTCGACGTGGAGTTCGAGTGTGTCGCCGACGCGGGCGCGGATGAACGGGCCGGGCGTGTGCCCGTTGAAACACCAGAAGGCATACTTTACGTCGCCTTTGAGCTGGTTCGTGAAAACACCACTGGTCAAGTGGACTTCCACGATCGCGGGCGGTCGGCGGCCAATCGGCGGCGGCACTTCGGGCGCGTAGGTGAGTTGCGCCTTCACGCGCAAAGGGGCGGCGGCGAGGGAAAGCTGGGTGGCGACGAGCGACGCGACAGCGACGGCCACGATTCGCTGGGTAGTGAATCTCTGTTTCATGCTCCCAACCTACAGTCGATGCCGTCGGGGCGTGTTGACGCAGGTCAACAAAGGCGCGTGTTTGCTTGAGAGGCGGCCCTAGATCTTCTCGTCGCCGCGGGCGATGGCTTCGAGGCGTTTGCGATTCTGGACGCGGATGAGGCGACCGCGATAAGTGAGGATACGGTGCTGGGCCAGGCGGGCGAGGAGGCGCGAGAAGGTCTCCTTCGTGGTGCCAAGCATTTGTGCGATGGTCGTCTTGCTGATGGTCACCTTGATGGGGTTGCCTGGTGCCACCGGGAGGCTGAGCACGTAGCTGGCGAAGCGCGCGGGGACTTCCTTGAGCGTGAGATCGGTCAGTGCATTACGCATCTGCGAGAGCGATTTGACGAGCGTCCCCATGATTTTGAAACTCAGGTGCGGGTCGTGCAGGAGGAGTTGTTTGAAGCCGTTTTTCTCGACAGACACAATCGTACTCGGAGCGAGGGTCTCGGCGGTGGCCGGGTAGGCGTCCATGAACATGGCTGCCTCGGCAAACGACTCACCGGTTTCGACGACATGCAGCACCCGCTCACGCCCATCAGGGCCGACGCGGAAAATCTTCACGGCACCACTGGCGACGAGGAAAAAACCTCGCGAGGGGTCGCCCTCGGTGAAGACAATCTGACCTTTCCGGTACTCCTTACGGAGCGCCAACTGCTGAAGGGCGTGCAACTCGTGCTCGTCGAGGTCGGAGAACAAATGACAACTGCGGAGTAAATAGGTCAGATCCATCGCCCGGTTGGCCAGTGTCTATCACGCGGCAGACACGCTTGTCGAGCCATCGTGTGAAGGGCGGCCCAAGGATGCGCCGCCCCGATGGAAGGGGGGTGCATGACACGTTCGGGCGAGGATTATTCGAGCCCGGTGACCTCGGCGTCGAACAGGGTCAGCGGCTTTCCGCTCTCGACCTCGATCTTTGAAGCGGTGAACTTGATGCCCTGGGCGTGGTAGATTTTCATCGGGGACTTCGCCGAGATGGTCACGTTCGAGAGGGTGACGTTGGAGATGGGAGCTTCGGGCAACCCGCGAATGATGCCCGCCGTGGCACAGGCGGTTGCGGTCACGTTGCGGATGACGATGTTTTTGTTGATGGGGGTGCGGTCGGTGACGGGTTGAGCTTTCTCCGTCGAGGGATCCTTGGGCGCATCGCGTTCCGGATACCAGTCGATGATATAGATCGGGTTTTTCACCGCGGTCATGGTGAGGTTTTCGTAGGTGAGGTTTTGCAACAGGCCGCCGCGTCCGCGCGACGTCTTGATGCGAATCCCGGCATCGGTCGAATCGAACGTGCAATTACTCACCCGCAGGTCCTCGATGCCGTTGTCCGTACCCGAGCCGATGGACATGCCATGACCGTGGCGGAACGTGCAATTCGTGATTGTAAAGTTTTTGTCGCCGGGCGAGCGGGAGTTGCCGCCGGGTTTCACCGCGATGTTGTCGTCGCCGTCGTCGATCGTGCAGTTGGTGATGAGATAATTCCACCCCGACGGATCGATCCCGTCGGTATTGGGGGCATTGGCCGGCGACTGGATGGTGATCCCCTGGATGGTCACATCCGTACAATTCTGGGGGACCAGATGAAACATCGGTGAATTCGTGAGGGTGACCCCATGGACGTAGACGCGGCTGCATTTGTTGAATTTGATCATGTACGGGCGGTGGGTCATGGCTTTATCGGCGCGAAATGCCTCCCACCAGGCCTTGCCCTGGCCGTCGATGGCGCCCTCCCCGCTGATTTCGACGTCGTGCGCGCCGACGACGGAGATGCAATCCTGGTATCGTTCGTCCACGCTCGGATAATTCTTAATGTCGTCGGTGATAAGGATTGTTGCCCCCTTGGCGAGCTGGAGATTGATCTGGCTGGCGAGCGTGAACGGGCCGGTCAGGAAGTTGCCTTCGGGGACGAGGACGATGCCGCCGCCGGCGGCGCTGGCGGCATCGATGGTCTTCTGGATGGCCGTGGTATTCATGGTCTTGCCATCGCCGACGGCGCCGAATTTGGTCACCAGAAACGTGTTGGTGGGGATGACCGGCAGGGGCGGGTTTTGAGCGTGGGCCCGTCCGTTGAATGCGACGCAGAAGATGGCAAACAAGAGAGCGGAGACGTTGATGTGTTTCATGGGGCGATTCCTTTGATTTCCAGTCGGTGCGCCATACTGGCGACGGCGCGTGAGCGCGGTCAAAGGGATTTCACGCGCAGAGACAATCGCCGGGGTTGGAGCTACTTCCGGGATTTCTCCGACTGGTAGACGACGCCGATGGCCGCACGCCAGCGGTCGAGGGCTTTCATGTTGCCCAGCGAATCGTCCCAGGTCATGGAGGGCGACTGGCGTTTCTCGATGTAGGCGGCGACGTGGTCGGCTTCGACGGCGTAGATGGGCTGGGGCGATTCGATGACAATTTCTTCTGGTGATTTTCCCTTGCGCTCCAACTGGATGGTGGCTTTGCCGCCTTCACGGGCGGGTCCCCACGGCTGCGAGACGAAGATGCTGCCTTCGGAGCCAAAGATGCGCAGGGCGTTCTCCTGTTGCACCTGGGTGCTGGTGGCGAGCGCGGCGAGGATATTACCGGGGAATTTCATCGAGGCGATGGCCCAGAGGTCGACACGCGTGGTGGCGAGGTGGGCGCAGCCGTTGACCTCGGTCGGCTCGGCGAACGGTTTACCCGTGGCAACGCCGGCGATGAGGCGCGACATGGAAACGGTGTAACAACCGACGTCGAGGATGCCGCCGCCGCCGAGTTCGTTGCTGAAGAGACGTTGGTTGGGATCGAACTCCCGATGAAAGCCGAAGGACGCCTGGATGATGCGCACCTCGCCGATGGATTTCTCCCGAATGAGTTCGACGAGCTTGAGCGTTTGCGGGTGGCACCGATACATGAACGCTTCGAGAAGAAACACGTTGTGCCGGCGCGCCGCGTCGATGACGGTCAGGGCCTCGGCGTGATTGAGCGTGAGCGGTTTTTCGCAGAGGATGTGCTTGCCGTCTTTGGCGGCCTTGATGCACCACTCGGCGTGCATGGGGTGCGGGGTGGCGATGTAGACGGCTTGGACGGTCGGATCGGCGAGCACCGCCTCGTAGGAGCCGTGACATCGCGGCACGCCGAACTCGGCGCCAAATCGGTCCGCGCTGAGTTGGGTGCGGCTGCCGACGGCGGCGAGTTTGCCGGTTTTGGATTGGGGAAGGTTCCTGGCGAAAACGCCCGCGATACGGCCGGTGCCAAGGATGCCCCAGGAAAGTGAGTTCATATCGGGAAAGTCGTAGGGTGGATTGTCGCGAGCGGCAAGGAAAAAGCGACGGGGAGGACGGGCAGAAGTCAGGAGACAGAAGGCGTAGAGCGGGCCTACTTCGCTGAAGCTTGGCGTTTCCGCTTCGAGGGCCAAGCTGTTCGCCAGCGGATCGGTGACTGGTGAGGCCAGGTGACCATCGGACTTAGATCGTATGTAAACACCAGGCGTGGTCCCTCATACGGTGCGGCGACTACTCGTAGCGCAAGGATTCGATCGGGTCGAGGTTCGCCGCTTTCCAGGCGGGATACGTGCCGAAGACGATCCCCACCATCGAGCAGATCACAAGGCCCAGGACTGCCCAGTCGAACGGAATCACCGTTGGAACTTTCAAGAAATGGGCCGCGAGGTTGCCGCCGCCGATGCCCAGCAGGACGCCCATCACGCCGCCGACTTCGCAGAGCACAACCGCCTCCATGATGAATTGCATCATAATGTTCCGTTTCTTGGCGCCGACGGCCCGGCGGATGCCGATTTCACGAGTGCGCTCGGTGACCGACACGAGCATGACATTCATGATGCCGATTCCCGCCGCGATCAGCGCAATGGAACTCACGACGGCCACGCCGATGCGCACCTTCCTCGTGAACGAATTGAACTGGGTGATGATCGAGTCATTTGAGAAGATCTCGAAGTCGTCTTCCGCGCCGGGCGGGACTTTGCGGGCGACCCGCAGGATCCCGCGCACCTGCTCGACCGTGTCGTCGTAGCTCTCTGAGTCGCGGGCCTGAACGAGGATCGTCAGGCTCCACGACCAGCGCCCAAAGCGGTTCAACCCGGTGGTGATCGGCACGACGGCGAAGTTGTCCTGCTCGCCGCTGAGGGCGCCCCCTTTGGGCGCGAGCACGCCGATGACGGTGTAATTGATCCCGTTGATCTTGAGGCGGTCGCCGACGGCCGATCCGAAGGGAAAAACGGTTTGCGCCAGCCCGCTGCCCAGCAAGCAAACGTCGCGGGCGTTGTCCACATCCATTTCCGTCAAGGCGCGGCCTTCGGCAACCATCCAGTTGCGGGCCGGAAAACTTCCCGGCGTTTCCCCCATCAATTGCACCGTCGGCGGCGTTTTCTTGTAGCGGGTTTCGACCTGGCCGCCCCAGAAATTCTTTTCGATGCCGACGCTGGCAGCGAGGGTGGCCTTATCCTGCACCTGCCGTCCGTGGGCGAGGCTGATGTTTTTCCGCCGCCAGTATCGTTCCCAATCGCCGGCGCCGAACTGGACGGCCGGCCATTTGCTGATTGCAAACGTCTGGCCGCCGAGCCGCCTGATCTCGTTTTCAATATTGTTCTTCAGCGCGCGCATCGCGGTGGTCACGGCGATGATGGAGAACACGCCGATCAGCACGCCCAGCAACGTGAGCGCCGAGCGCAGTTTGTGCGACGTCAGCGCGTTCATGGCCATCGAGAAGCTTTCTCCGGCTTCGGAACGCAGCCGCGTTGGGTTGTGCCGTTTCATTCACTCCTCAGCGCGTCCACCGGATCCATTCGTGCCGCGCGCCACGCCGGGACGAAGCCGGAAACCAGTCCCGTCACCAGCGACACGAGCAACGCGATGCCCACGATGGTCGGCGACATCGTCGCGGGCATGACCCACTGACGCACGGCCAAGGTCAGGGGCCACGCGATGCCGAGGGCGATGACACCGCCGAGCAGGCAGAGGCAGGCGGCCTCGGTGAGGAATTGCAGCAGGATCGTCCGCCGTTTGGCGCCGATGGCTTTGCGGATGCCGATTTCGTGCGTCCGCTCGGTCACGGAGACGAACATGATGTTCATGATGCCGATGCCGCCGACGAACAGGGACAGTCCGGTGACGAACAAGCCGACGACCGCGATGGTGCCCGCCACGTGGTGAAACATCTGGACAAATTGGTCCTGCTGGTTGATCGCGAAATCGTCGGGATCGTTCGGCGCGAGCCGGCGGACCCGGCGCATCACCTGACGGAGTTCCTCCCGCGCCTCGTTCAGATCCACGAGTTGCTTCGCCTTGACCTCGATGTCGATGCTGGGGTCGCTCCAGATGAAACTGATGAACTGTTTCAGCGGAATGATCACGCGATTGTCGAGACTGAACATCCCCAGGAACCCGCCCTGTTTTTCCAACACCCCGATGACTTCGAACGACCGGTTCTGGATTTTGACCCGCTGGCCGATGGGCGGCTCGTTGCGAAACAAATTCGTCGCCACCTCCGAGCCGAGGACGCACACCGGCCGGCCACCCGCAGCGTCGGCGGTGGAAATGAAGCGACCTTGTTCGACGCCGACGCCGCTGGTGAGCAGGTAGTCCTCGGTCGTGCCGAGGATTGTCACCGCGCTGGCGCTACGGTTCTTGAATTTCACGGATCCCTCGTCGTCCGCGGTGGGCGCAACGGCCGCGGCCAGCGTCAACTGCCGTGCCAGCGCCTCAACTTCCGGCATCAGAATCTTGCGCCGCTTCTGCTCCTTGAGCCAGTCCTCCCAGGTATTGGTCATCCAGTTGCCGCGTTGGACATAGAACACGTCCGCGCCGAGCGATGAGATGCTTTTGAGGAAGGCGGTATTCAATCCCTCGATCGCGGTGCCCATGAGCGTGACGGTGACGACGCCGATCACGATGCCGAGGGTGGTGAGCACCGAACGCAGTTTGTTGGCGCGGATGGCGTCCCAGGAGATGCCGAGGCCTTCCCGAATCTCAGCGAGCAGGTTCATCGCGCTCCGGGCGTGATTCATCGCGGGTCTGGCCGTCGGCTGGGCACTCGTCGCTGGCGATCAGGCCGTCGCGTATCCGGATGACGCGGCGGGCGAGCTTCGCGATGTCTTCCTCGTGGGTGACAACGACAATGGTGTTGCCCGTCTGTGACAATTCATCGAACAGCGCCATGATCTCGGCGCCGGTTTTGGAGTCGAGGTTGCCGGTCGGTTCATCGGCCAGAAGAATGGACGGTCGATTGACGAGGGCGCGGGCGACGGCGATGCGCTGGCGTTCGCCGCCGGAAAGTTCGTTGGGCTTGTGATGCATGCGATCGGCGAGGCCGACCTGCCGGATCGCTTCGAGCGCGATCTTCTGACGCTGCGCGGCCGGCACGCCGGCGTAGATGAGCGGCAGCTCGATGTTGTGGAGCGCGTTGGAGCGGGGCAGGAGGTTGAACGTTTGGAATACGAATCCGATCTCGCGGTTGCGGACCTCGGCGAGTTGATTGTCGTCCATGTCGCTGACGTTGATGCCGTTGAGCTCGTAACGGCCCGAACTGGGCGTGTCGAGGCAGCCGACGACGTTCATGAGGGTGGATTTGCCGGAGCCGGAGGGGCCCATGACGGCGACGTATTCGCCGCGCTGAATTTCGAGCGAGACGTCGCGCAGGGCGTGGACCGTCTCCGCGCCCATCTGGTAACGCCGCGAGATGTTTTGAAGGTGGATCAGCCCCACCGTTACGTCTTTGGCTCCTTGTCGGTGGCCGCGCCTTTGCGGATTTTTTTGCCGTCTTGCAGGTCGCGGCTGATGGCTTTGTAACCGCCCGAGACAACCTCCTGTCCCTCGGCAAGTCCGTCGGTGATCTCCCAATAATCGTCGTCGCAGATGCCGATTTTCACCGGCACCATTTTCACGCGGTTGCCGTCCACGACGAACACGACTTCCGACAGCTTGGGTGCGTCCTTGGATTTTTTGTCCAGCGGAACGGCGTTGGTGGAATCGGCAGACGCGATCCCGTTGGTCGCGTCGGATTTGGTCACAGATTTTTTGGGAGCCTTGTCTTTGTCCGTCGGTTTCGGCGGCCGGGTGGTGACGCTGGCCAACGGCACGGTGATGGCATTCGTGCGGTAGCGGGTCTCGATTTCGGCGCTGACGGACATGCCGGGGCGGAACGCTTCGGTTTCGCTAATGCGAATGCGGACCTCGAACTTGGTGGCCTCCTGCGATTGGCTGGAACTACTGGAGAGCGAGCCGGTGTTTTTCGACGAGTTCGCGATATCCGTGACCACGCCCGTGAACTTGCGGTCTTTAAACGCGTCCACATCCAGCCGCGTTTTCTGGCCGGGACGGATCAGGACGACGTCGATCTCGCCGACGTCGACGCGCGCCTCCATTTGATTCAGATCGGAAATGGTCATGATTTCGGTGCCGACATTTTCGACCGTGCCGAGCACGCGTTCGCCGACCTGTGAATTCAACTTGCTGATGGTGCCGTTGAGTGGCGAGACGATGGTCGCTTTGATGAGCTGCTTTACCGCGTAGTCCAGCGTGGCGCGGGCGACTTCGACCTGGCGTTGGGCGCCGGTCAGTTGCGTTTGGGCCACTTCGTAAACGGCTTGGAACTGGTCAAAATCGGCCTGCGAAATGAGCCTGGCCGCGAGCAGTTTTTGGTTGCGAGTGAAGTCGGCCCCCGCTTTCTTCAGATTCGCCTCGGCGGTGGCCTGGGCGGCGAGAACGGACTTGTAACTGGCGTCGGCCTGGTCGCGGTTGGCGATGTAATCGTCGGGTCGGATTTTCACGATCAAGTCGCCTTTGTTGACCTGCTGACCTTCCTTGACCGGCAATTCGATGATTTCGCCGCTGACTTCGGGGCTGATCTTGACCTGGAGCACCGGCTGGATTTTTCCGTTGGCCACGACCAGTTCGGTCAGATTGCGTCGTTTGACTGTTTCGGTCTGGACCGTGATGACGGGTTCTTTCTTCCGGAAGAACACCGCCCATACCAGGCCGGCCACGATCAACACAGCGATCGAGAGGAGTAGGAGTCTTCGACGCTTCTTAGAGATTGCCATTGGCTGACTGAGAGCTGTTGGTTGGCGATCTTGGGGACACAGTTCCAACCGTTGTTATGTTTGGCATTCTGGCGGACGAACCGTCACACCAAAACCCTGGTCATGTCTTTCGCCGGAACGAGCTTGACCAGACAAACCGGGAGACTACCGGAAGTCCTGGCGATTGTCCAGACGGGAGTGCCTTCGTTTGGCGCATGCGCGAGTCGGGCAAGATGAGGGGCAGAGGGCAGGAGGCGGGGAGACGCACAGGATCACCCTCACCCGAACCCTTTGCGCCCGGGGCACGACGAGGTCGTGTCTCGCGGACTCGGCTCCCCCTCCAGGGAGAGGCGACGGCGGCGGGGGCCGGGGGCCGAGGCGAAGACGAAGAGGGATGAGGGATGACGCGGCGGGAACAACTTGACACTCAATGTCCGGCGACAACGTGGGGCGAGGTGAGGGAAAACAACAATACATTGTAGTGCAATGTATCATCGACAGCGGAGGACACTGATGACACCCAGTAGTACCAGGCATCAGGCGTTGCGGAGGATGTAGCGGCAGCGGGGATACTTCGTGCAGCCCCAGAAGCGGTTGCGCCGATTGAAGCCCCTTTCGGCGGTGCGCACGACCAGTTCGCTGCCCGGCCCGATCGAGTCCCGTTTGCCGAATATGACTCATAGTCTGTGGAGTTTTAGGGCGGGGAGTTCGGCGGCGGTTGCGGATGGGGAAAGCGACGAGGTGCCAAATTTTTAGCATACCATGGATGACGAGTCGAGGCGGTGAGCCCGTCGTCGGGAGGGAAATGATACCTTCCAGTGGAAGGTATCGTGCGTGACGAGGGAGAATGATGATACCTGGTAGTACTAGGCATCATGCGTGGTCAGGAGGCGGGAGGACCGGGGGTCGTCAACGATCGGGAGGCGGCGAGGCCGTCTACGAAGTCGGAGCTGGGAATTGTAAGGCGGTGAGCCCGTCGACCACTCAGTGTGTCAATAGTCAATGACTGACCCCCTATCCCCCCCCCATCCTTCTTACGCTGGGAGATGCACAACCTTTGATGGATGTGAAACAGCACCAATTGGAATGGAGACCTGCTTCCAGGTTCCTTTGCCCTTATTCGATGGTATGTGAGGCGCAATCCCCTTTGTGGAAACAGTGACCTTGCAGGGTCGCCAGAAGGTCCCGAATATCATCTGCATCTGGAAGATCGTCGAGGTCTTGCCAAAGTGTCGTAAGGCTGATTGATTTGTCATTCAGCGCCCTCTCCATTTGCTGGATTTTCGAATCAAGGCGGCGATTTACCGAATCATCAATGGTGCCCGAGGAGTAGACGATCTCAACGTGTGTTTCAATGCCGCGAGGCAGGGAACCGCGAACCGAAGAATGCGTCAGGCAAGGAGATGCTAGATGGCGCCGACTTTATGGGCCGGGGCTTACAATCCCGGTCTAGCCCAAGAGTGCGTGCGCTTGCTAGCTTGGGGGTGCAGTGAGGGTTGCAGGTGAGGGCCGCGTGAGGCTCCGCCAACGCGGGCTGCGCCGGGAGGGGCGGGTCGCGGCGGATTAGATGGGGGTGGGTGCGGAGGTGCTGGCGTTGGCGTCGAGCGGAGTGGCTTTGTCGGGATAGAGGCTGGCGGCGCGGTGAGGTTTTGCTGGTGTGCGGGGCCAGGAAGCAGTGGTTGCGGGTCGGCGAAGGGCGCGTTCGATGGTGCTGACGACCTCGGGGATGTTGAAAGGCTTTGATACGTAGGCAAATGCACCGAGGCGGAGGGCTTCCTCGGGGGTGCAGCGTTCGGAATAGCCTGTCATGACGACGATGGGGATGTCGGGGAACACGCTTTTTGCGGCGGTCATGAATTGCACGCCGTCGATGCCCGGCATGGCCAGGTCGGTGATGATGAGGTCGAATCGCTTGCGGGAGTTTGTGACGTAATCCATTGCGGCTTGGGAGTTTGAGGCGCCAGCGACGATGTATCCGAAAACGTTCAGTAACTTCGATAGGGCGGCCAGAACCACGATATCGTCATCGACAACCAAGATGGTGGAATTTGCCATCGGTGCTCAGGGTATGACGCTAGTATTGATGCATAGCAGCAGACGTGCCGGAAATGTGAATTGTCGTTTCAAGTGCTTGGATGGTGGCGGGATAAGCGTTTTACCGCCTATAAATGAAGTTTGACTAAACGGTAGGGCCATCACCCTCAGCGGGGTGTTCGCTGTCTTGCCAAAATGGGGTCAAATGGCGAACTAAAACTGCGATGTTTTCCCATTGTCTAGGAAGAATGGGACTACCAAGACGTGCCGTATCCAGGTCAACGTTCAACAATGAACGTGGCTTCTCGGAGCCAGGCGCCATCATCCCCGTTGGCGTTGTTCTGGCAAACGCTATGGACTACATAGCCGTTTGAGAGCCGGGTGTAGCGCAAAGGGCGGCCATTGAAAGGGTCGGCCGGTACCGTCCCGATCCCAGACGATTCGAGTTCTCCCAGTGTCGGCGGCAGTTGGTTATACACCAGACGATAGCGCTCGACGGCGATAGCGACCCGGGCCTCGCGCAGTCTGGCGGCGAGGGCCGCATCTTTCAGAATGACACGCGGGCCGTTCATTCCGCGGAGCCATGCGCGTGATAGCGCGTGCCACTTGGTTTCCCGGTCGAGCGCTTGGCGTAGCGTTTGCGTGGCGCCAATCCGTTCGGGAAAAGCCATTTGAGCCGTCTGGATGCAGCGATCCATGAAGTGCAAGTAGTTCAGTTCATCCCACCGGAGCAATCCACACAAGTCATACAGATAGCCGGGCGAACTGAAGAAGACGCCGAGATTGATCAGGAATCTCTGGCCCAGCGGATACGCACGTCCCACAGGCAGTGCCGTCAGGTCCATGACATTTTGCATCATGTCGAAACCATAGATGCCAATGCACCGTTGGCCGATGAACGCCCGAGCCAGCCCGCGTTGATCCTCGGCTTTCTCCAAGGCATCCCCAAGCGCATCAAGCTGTTTGTCCGTCAGGCTGGTCCCGTTCAACAAGTTCTGCAGGCTGTTGACGGCAATCTGTTGGCACTCCAGACGCGCCAGATGAGATCGCACCAGCGGCTCTTTCGCAAGCGAGTGAGACAGGGCGAACAAGGATTGGACGGAGGCGATGGCTAATTGGGGGTCGGCGCAGACCGTATGGTTGGCGGCGTCGGTTTCCAGTAGATGAGCGCTGCGAATGAGATTCCCCAAATGCGAGTAGGGCATGATGGAGAGGGTTCCCAGGTCGATTGGAAACCGGCACCGGGGAGTATTCGATGCCTGTTGGAGCAGGGCCAGCATGTCGTCATTCTGCTCGGTGAAATCTGTCGTGCTTTGCGCCGGCGGCTTCGGGGACAAACCAGGCTGCGAAGAGTTAAGCGCACGTTCGCCCTGGAGCTTGTCGGCCCAACCGGATTGGTGGGGGAATCTGGCAAACGCCTTGTCGAACAGGACGGCGCCGTTTTCCAAGGGAGCGACACGGGGATACCATCGATTCAACTCAACAAGCGTCACCGGATAGCTTTTCTCACGGATGTCGGCAATCTGGCCGGCGACGAATCCGTTGAGGGCCAGTCGCCAAATGCCGAGGGATGCGGCCAGACCCAATATAGCCAGCGTGGCCCGACGGACCCATCGTTTCCAGCGCGAAACTGGTTGCTGCACTCCAACGCTCACACGTTGATTCTAGCACCACTTAGCGCCAAACGAAAGCGTCGTCATCGGGGACGGCAGGGGACACAGTTACCCCGTGGGCATTTTTTTCGGCGTCCGTCACCAGCGCCTTTTGGGGCGGTTTTGCTGCCTCGTTTCCGCCATCATGGGGCTGCGCAGAAGCAGCCGTCGGGGGTTTTGGACTGCCAGCCGGCGGCCTCAAACGCGTGGTGTCGGTGCCCAGAACCAGCACGGCATCCGTGCCGTTGAAATGGAACTGTACCGCCAGGATGTCCAGCAACCGACGGGTCGGTCCGCTCGGGTTGCGACGTTGGTGCTCCAGGTATTTAACCTGTTTGATGGTCACACCAAGCCACTGGGCAAATTTGGCCTGGGTCATACCGGCATGCTTGCGCAAAGCCAGAATACGGCTAGCTCCCCATTCCATCGTTCCTTATGAGGGAACTGCGTTCCCCCACCTCCTTGTGACGAATGGGTAACAAAGTTCAGGTCAGGATGCAACTCCGAAATTCAGAAAATCAAAGTTCTCTCAGGCGGCGATTCCTGCCATCAGCCGCAGGAGCAATTCCTGTGTGGCCTGCGAGCGCGGGACATCACTGACAATTCGGCCTTCGCGCAGGACCAGAATTCGCGTAGAGAGGTTGATGACTTCGGGAAGCTCGCTGGAAATCAGCAATACGCCGTTGCCTTTGTGGGCCAGTTCGTCGATGAGGCTGTGGATCTCGGCTTTCGCGCCGACGTCCACGCCCCGTGTCGGTTCATCGACGATCAGCACGCGACAATCCGCCGCGAGCCATTTACCAAGGACAACCTTTTGCTGGTTGCCGCCCGATAGCCCCGCAACCACCGACTCGGTACTGGGGGCTTTGATACGGAGACGGTCGAAATACGTCTGGGCGGCTCGCCGCTCTGCGGCAGGGCGGACCCATCCGCGGCGCGCGAATCGTTCCAGCGTCGGGAGCGAGATGTTTTCCCTCGCATTCATCATCAGCACCAGACCGTGCCGTTTGCGATCTTCGGGGACCATTCCCAACCGGTGACTCATACTGTCGGATGGATGGCGCAACGGCATGGGCTGTCCGTTCACAAAGACGCGACCCGTGGCCAGTCGATCCAACCCAAACAACGCCTCGGCTATCTCGGTGCGTCCGGCTCCCACCAAGCCCGCGAAACCAAGGACTTCCCCCGCCCGCAACGCGAATGAGATATCCGTGAACTTACCGGGACTGGAGAGATTTTCGACGCGTAGCAACTCTTCGCCGGGGTCGGCGTTCAGGTGACCCGGGAAATACGCATCCAACGTGCGGCCGATCATCATTTGGACCAACCCGCCCTGGTCGAGGTCTTTGACGGGCTTCGTCCCTACGTGTTGGCCGTCACGTAACACGGTGATCGTGTCGCACAATCGGTAAATCTCTTCGAGGCGGTGCGACACGTAGATGGCCGTCACGCCCTGCTTCTGCAGCCGCTGGATCAACTCGAAGAGGTGCTCGGCTTCGGGTTGCGACAGGCTGCTGGTCGGCTCGTCGAAAATCAGGATGCGCGCGCCGTGCGACACCGCCGCCGCGATTTGGACGAGTTGTTGCTGGCTGACGGGCAGTTCGCCGACCAACCGGGTCGGATCAATCTTCGACTGGATGGCGCCAAGATATTCCCCGGCCCGACGCAACATTTCGCGGCGGGACACGAATGTCGCGCGCGCGGGCAATTGACCGAGGCAGAGATTCTCGGCGACCGTGAGGTTCTCGCAGAACGCGAGTTCCTGGTGCACGATGCCGATACCCGCCGCCATCGCGTCACTCGGGTTCGCGAACTGGACGGGCTGGCCGTCGACAACCAGTCCGCCGTCGTCGGGCGCGTAAATGCCGGCCAGAATTTTGCCGAGGGTGCTCTTGCCGGCGCCGTTCTCCCCACAGAGCGCGTGACAGGAACCTCGCGCCACATCAAAGCTCACGTCCCGCAGCGCTTGCACGCCGGGAAAACGCTTGCTGATGCCCTTGAATCGAATGAGGGGAGTGCTCACTGCGTCACCGGCCGGTCACGGACAACCTCCGCATTTTCCGGACCGCTTGCTCCGATAAACGCCGAAAAGACGTGTTTCGTGCGAGACCGGAGGAAGACCTTCTGGGACGATGGGGCAGTATAGCGGAAAGTCTTCCGTATCGCCCTGGGCGAACTCTGCTTCTGCATCCAGCACCGCATACGGATATACTCGGTTTGCGGGCTTCCGCTCTATGTCCATGGGGGAATACGAGTAATACCGAAGATTGATCCCTTTGATGGCTAGTCGCTGGATTTTCCCGGGCTCGACCACTCCCGAGTCGCTGCAGCCGCCCAGGGATATCACACGCGCCCTGCCTTCCTTGATCCATGCGATAATCTGGTCGCCGGTAGCCATAGGATATCGCTTCTCAACCTGAACCCTGGGCCAGCTCAACTCCAGTCGCCAGACTCGCTCGTGGGCTCCAAACTCAATCCAAAACGCCGGCAGATCGCAATCGATATGGTCGAGTTGTCGCCCAAATTCCGCACGCATCGTGTCCCGATGACGTTCCCAAGGAGTACCGAAAGTCCCCGCAGCAAATGTAATGTGCGGCTGTTGATCCTCACGAACCGGCACCTCGCCGATGGGAATTTCCAGTTCCTTGAGAATATTCGTGGTCAACTCATACGCTCTGGCCTCGTCGGGGACTTTTTCAAAATCAAACGGAGCGTGGAGATCGTCAGGCGCCTGGACCGCTATGACCCCATAAAACGGCACGAAAATTAGATTGGTTTTCTGATCCTGGCTTTGAAAGTAGACACTGCGGGGCGGAGGTTCCATCCCGGCCGGCGGTCGAATGCGATCTAATGATGTGGCCCATGCCAGCCTCATCACGTTGGAGATGACCGTGGGTGAAAACCACGTTGGCACCACCTTGAAGACCGCGACTGTAGCCGGCAGCGAATTCGTGGCCGCTTCCCATTCAACCTGCAGGTTCTCGGCGTAAAACGGTTGCCACGGCGGGTCCGTCAGGATCCCCTCCGCCAACGTCTCGCCAGCTAGAATCAACTGGAGAATGGCAATCGTGGCTGCGAGTTTTATCATCAAATGGTCACGGCAGCTTCAGGTATTCGTCGGGCACATCGGGGAATCCCCAGTCCTTGAGCTGGCGCGCCCACGTGCCGAGGTTCTCCTTCGAGACGCGGACAAGCTCCATCTTCGTAATGACCGGGACATCTTTCTTGAGATAAATCTTGTCGATCACTTTCTCGACGGACACGTAGCCCCACTTGTACGTCGGCTGGGCCAACAATACCGGCGCGATGCCCTTGGCGATATAGGGTAGTTCCGCGGGAAGCGCGTCGATGGCGACGACCTTCACCTTGTTGGGATCCAGGTCGGTCAACAGCGATTTGGTGAACAACGGCCATGCGCCAATCATCGCCCAGCCATCGATGTCCGGGTACGCGTTCATGACCCGCATGACTTCCGCGGCGCCGTCTTGCGGAGTCTCGATGTGATAGAACGTGCCGATGATCTTGATGTCGGGATGGTTCGCCGCTTCCTTGACCACGCCCTCGGCGCGCATGCGGAGATTGGGCGCGTTCTGGTTGCCGGCGAGAATGGCGACCTTGCCTTTGCCGCCGAGTTGCTTCGCCAGTTCCGACATGACTTGTTCGCCGCTGGCGACATTGTCCACGCCGTAAAACGCAAACCGCTTCGACTGCGGCGCATCGCTGTCGAACGTCATCACCGGCACACCGCGCGCCACCGCGTCGTCGATGGCGCCCGTGACCTTCCCGGCGTCGGAACAGGAGAGAATGATCGCGTCATCGCCCTCGTTGACAGCCTGCGCAATGCGTTGGGCCTGCACCTGGCCGTCTTCGGTCGGCGGCGTGCGCCAGTCGATCGCGATATCGATGCCGTACTTGGCCGACAATTCTTTCGCCGCCGCTTCCGCGCCGGTTCGGGCGGAGAGAAACACGGGATTTGTCGAACTCTTCGCGATCAGGGCGATCTTGATGGACTTCTTCGCCTGCGCGAAGCCGGCGGCCATCGCCACCAGCGTTACGCATCCGAGGATGAGAAGCACTTTACCCGTTTTATTCATGATGTTCTCCGAGGTTTACCCGCCGGGGCGGATTTATGCTGTTCCTTTCACAAGCCGTTTGGCTGTCAGCCGCGCGTTGAGCTGGTCGAGCACGACCGCGATCACGATCGCGCAGCCGATGATGATCCATTCGTAATTCTGGTCGAAATGCAGTTGGCGGATCGCTTGGCGGATCAACACGATCAAGATCGCGCCGAGCATGGCGTTGATCGCGCTGCCTTTGCCGCCGCTCAGGCTCGCGCCGCCGACCACCGCCGACGCGATCACGTACAATTCGTAGCCCGTCGCATCGCCGCATGTCGCCGAGCCGTAATAGCTGATGCCGACGAATGCCGCGATGCCGGCGGTCAATCCCGACAACGCGTACACGCCGATCAGGATTCGCCCGAGTCGCAGGCCCGAGTAGCGGCTGGCCTCGACGTTCCCGCCGATGGCGTAGATGTGACGGCCCATCACCGTCCGCGACAGGTACACCGCGCCGAGCGCCGTGACGGCGATCATCACCAGCATCGGCACGGGGTAGAGCGCCGCGTTCGAGCCGAACGATGCCTTGGCAAAGCTCGTCAACGCGTCGGGCACGAGAATGCTCTCGGCCTTGCTCGTCACGAATGCGACGCCGCGAAACACCCACATCGTGCCGAGCGTGATGATGAACGGATGCACCCGCAACCCAACCACCATGACGCCGTTGGCCAGTCCGCAGAGCAGTCCGATCCCGAGACACAGCGTCATGCCCACGAGCACGGTTTCCAACGGGCTGGAAAAACTCCAAGCCCGCAACGCCAGCGCCATGGTCGTTCCCGCAAGCGCGTACACTGACCCGACGGACAAATCGATGCCGCCCGAGATGATCACCATCGTCGCGCCGACCGCCATGATGGCGAAGAAACTCGCGTCGGTGGCCGTCTGGGTGAGCGTGTAGAAATTGAGGAAATTGTTGACCGAGTGGCCCGTCGAGCGGTCCACGTGCGTACCGGCGAAGATGGTGAGGATGGCCCCCAGAAGCAGGATGACCAGAATCAAACCGGACTGCTGGGCGTTGAAGAGTCGACGGATTGTCGGATGCATGGCGAATCCGCCGCCAGAGTACCCGCCACAGGCCAAATTGCAAGCATTGTGCCGACAGACGGCACTTGTGAACGGCACTCGGTACGAGTAAGATACAAGGGCTACGTTCCGTCGTGGCCGCTTCCTGCTGTCGCGTCGCCTGTCCCGGGCGAAACGCCGTGTCGTGGTTGTGGCCACAACGCTTGCCCGCCTCAGGCGCGACTCCACGCTCCACACCTTCTGTCTCGCGCGGGCTTTTCACTGAGGCACCTGGGTACTCATGCACTTCGGCACCATCCCCCCTCAATCCCCCATGTCAAACAACAATTGCTTCCTATCGCAGAACCGATATCACACCCAGATACCGCAGTCAACAGAGAACTCGCCCAACGATTCCAGTCATCCAACAAAGGTCAGCCACCCCTCGCGCTGCCGTCTGTAGGCCGCGCGCCCTCACGCGGCGTGGTCGATGTCTTTTAACGTCCAAGAGCCGCTTCCACCGCCCGCCGCGCCAATCCCCCTCCGAATTGGGCGAGCGTCTCGCTTCCTGACTACGTTTCCCACCGCAAACGGATGGTTCATGAAGTCCTTGCGGGACTTCGGGCAAAAGATCCAGACCATATTGCGTCGATGGAAACGGAATTCGCGAACGCATAGCTAACCAACATTTTCACTACAGCCTCACCGCCCCACCAGTCACCAGTCGGAATGATAATGATATTGACACATCATCCGCCGTGCGACAAAGGAGGAGGGTGAAACAAAGTTTCCCCCGTGGTGTTGAAGGCTAGAATCAATTGAATTATCGCTGCTTGCCATTCCGGTCCAAGGTTTTACAAATAGCTCTTATCGCGCTCTGCACCGCGGCGACTAGGGCTGGCGCAACGACCCAAGACCAGTCGTCGGTCGGGTCGTCCTTGCCATCCTCGCCGACGCTCACCCCGGACGATCGCATCATCATCTTCGCGCCGCACCCGGACGACGAGACGCTCGGCTGTGGTGGCATCATCCAGCAGGCGGTCGCCATGAAACTGCCCGTGCGGATCGTCTGGCTCACCTATGGCGATAACAACGAATGGTCATTCATGTTGTATCGCAAGCATATCGTCGTCATGCCGGAAGCCGTCCGACTGATGGGCGAAGTCCGCCATCAGGAGGCCGTGGCTGCCGCCAAAGTTCTCGGCGTCGATACAAATCAGCTCGCCTTCCTCGGCTATCCGGATTTCGGCACGCTGACCATCTGGTACCGGCACTGGGCGGACCGCCCGCCCTTCGAGGGCATGCTCACCAAGGCCACCAAAGTGCCCTATGCCGACGCCTATCGTCCCGGTGCTCCGTACAAGGGGGAGGAAATCCTCCACGACATCGAGGCCAACCTGCAGGAATTCAAACCCACCAAGGTCTTCGTCTCGCATCCCTCCGACCATAACGTCGACCACCAGGCATTATACGTCTTCACCCGCGTGGCGTTGTGGGACCTCGAAAGCCAGATGCATCCCGACGTCTATCCGTACCTCGTCCATTTCGCGCACTGGCCAGCGCCGCGCGGCTTGCAGCCGTTGCGCCCCATGCTGCCTCCCGCCCCATTGGTCGCCCCGATCCGTTGGAACATCCTGCCGCTGTCCCTCGGCCAGATCCGGGTGAAGGAAACCGCCCTGCTCGCCCATCGCAGTCAGGTGGACGCGAGCGGGAAGTACCTGCTCTCTTTTGTCCGGGCTAACGAGTTGTTTGGCGATTTCCCGCCCGTCGTCGTGCCCATCGTTCCAGTTGAAAACCAGTTTCTTGCGGGCCGCCTCCAACGCTCCCCGGAACTCCAGGAGCAGCAATTGACCGAGGAGGAGAAAGCCAGCTTTGTGGGCATCGAACAGGTCCACACCTGGCGCGAAGCGGACAACCTCGTCGTGACCGTCCGCCTGTCAAAACCCCTGGCGGAAGCCGTCTCCGCGTCCATCTTTGCCTTCGGCTATCGCGACAACTGGCCCTTCGAGCAGATGCCCAAACTCCGCGTCAATATCGGCGAACTCAAGCATGACGTCCTCAATCAGACCCGCAGGTTGCCCGAAAACACCGTCCAAATCCAGCGTCACGAACGCGAATTGAGCCTCCGCATCCCATTGAAGGCCATGGGCGATCCCCAACGCGTGCTCGCCTGCGTCCACACCTACCTCGGCGAAGACCCGCTCGACTGGGCCGAGTGGCGCATCCTCGAAATCGGCCCCGCCACCGTCAATGCCGCGTCAACCGGATCATCGCGTAACCCCTGACAGGTCGCCGAAACACGACGGCAGCACCATTTCCCGGCAGCAGTCACACCCAGCCTACGGTGTTTACCCCATTGTGGTTATTGACGGGCAGGGCTACTCTTGCACTGTTGCGGACTTTTCGCTGACCACTCGAAAGCTGCCTCACGAAGGCGGACTGGACTACCAAGCCCGCAACGATTCGTTAACTGTTCAAACCACGCCATGAGTTGGGGGCGGCCGATCAGGCGGCCCAAACGCTCGTGGCAGAAAGTAAAACAATGCCTGAGATGGAACCGGTTTCCGCTGCAGTCAAAGTCCCTTTACGGATCAAGGTAAATTATCTGGAGCCGGCGCTGTTGCGCATTCCCGGCCCCGAGCTGCTGATCAACGTGGTCAGAAGGCGTGTCCGCCAACTTATCCAGGGGCATCGCCCCCTCACGCAGACCGATGCGCGGATGGATTTCGCCGATATCGCCCTGAAGGAAATCGGCGAGGGCAAGCTCTCCTACGAACTCGACGGCGAAGTCGAGGCCGTGCCCGAGGTCACCCAACAGCACGACGGAGTCACGCCGGCGCGCTTTTGATTTTCCCACTCTTTCGCAGGCAACCTGCGCACGGCCGGCAGCCGTTGCTCACGGTCCTACCGTTGCAACGGCTGGCCCAGGCGCGACTGGCCACACCGACTTGTCCCAGCCGTTTCTTCTGCGGCGGTCTATGACCGTCGGTCGTTGGTGAGGATGGCCGTGGTTCCGCCGTGAGTCATGGGCGCTCAAGCGTCATAGCTGGCCAGGATGGCTTGTTTCAGGACCTTGAGTTCGCGCCGTGAGAAGGCCGATTCGGCATCGTCACCGTTCGATTTCCCGGTTGTGTGAACCAGTTTGAGCGGACTGCTGATAACAAAACTGAGGGCTTTGGCGGCCAGTTCCGTGTACAGGAATGGCTTGGTAACGTAGTCGCTGCCTCCCCGCAGGACCGATTCGGTACGGAACTCGTGGTCCTTGTGCACACTCAGGAAAATAATGGGAGTGTCCCGGCAGGCGGGCATGGTGCGGAATCGTGAACACAGATCGAATCCACTGGCGTCAGGCATCTCAATATCCAGGATGATCAAATCAAAGCGCGCCCCGGTACGCCGCTTCAAGGCGTTCACAGGATTATCCGCACAGATTGCCTTCAGATTGACACGGGCCAGAGCCTGACTGACTGCCTGCCTCACGAACTCGTCATCATCAACGACAAGGATCTGGGCTACAGAGGAATTACAGGCTGACACGCCGCATGGATATGCGAAGAGCAGCTGTAGCGTATCGATGGCTTGGGCAATCGTGAGCAAAACGGACGGACTCAATCGTTCCGGCTTGTCGCACAGTTCCTTCAGGAGCGCTTCCAACGCGGCGGACATCTGTGTGATCCTGTCCAATCCGGCGATCGCCGCCTTCGCCGTGAGAGGGCGGACAACCCGGAATAATTCGCGGAAGCACGCGCGACTGTCCCCTCGGCGGCCCTGCTTGGCCAGCTGTTTCAGGGGTCGCCAGAGCGCGGCGAGCGTTTTTGAAGACGATTCCAGGAGATGCTTCCGCACCGCGGGATCAAACTCCATGCGGGTCGCCGTTCGCGCCAACGGCACCGCGGACGGCGGCGGATTCGCCAGCGCGTTCTTGATCATCGCGACGACCAGACTGCATTTGATGCCCGCCTTGGGGATGACCTGGTTGGCGCCCGCCTCCCATGCCTGTTGCACAATTCCGCCCAGATAGGCATTGGTGAATACCAGCACGGGAAGCTCGGACGGACCGAACTCCGAGCGTATCTGCTGGAGCAACTCCACACCGTTGACTTCCGGCAGCAGGAGATCGAGTAAAACAAGATCCACTCGTCGGTCGTGGAATATTTTCAGCGCGGCGCGGCCGTCGACGGCGACGTCCACGTCAAAACCCTCGGCGCGAAGCTTCTGGGTATAGACATCGGTAATGATCGAATCGTCTTCCACGATCAGAATGCGCTTCATGCGGTTACACTCTCCCTTGTCCCTTGAGGTTTGGTTGCGGTTTCCAGATACGTATCGAGGAATTGTTCCGTCCGGGTAAATTCTTCTTGAACCGCGGCGAAGGCGCGCGGGGCCTCGGCCAACCGACCGGTGTCCCCCATTCGCTCCAACTCGCGCAAGAGTTCCACCATGGGGTTCATACCGCACGTCGCGCTCGAACCGGCGGCGCTATGGGCAATGCGTTTGACATCGGTTGCCGTGCCCGTGGCGATTGCGTCCCGGAGTTTGACAAGCTGTTCCGTTGTCTGGCGAAGATAATGCGCCGCCAACTCCTGTAGCCGTTGCCGGTTGTTGCCGGCCAATTCCAGGAAGAGGTCCATGTCCACGGGCGGGGGTGGGGAGTCGACTTCGGGGGGGGCGACCGCTCCACCACCTGCCCCGGCTGGATCTGGTGGCGAATTGGACAAGGGAATGGAGGCGTCGATTGCCCCGATCGACGTCGATCCTGTTAACCATTTGGCAAGCACGGCTTCCAAATGGGCCACGCGCACCGGCTTGCTCAAAAAATCATCCATGCCCGCCGCCAGGCATTTGTCGCGATCTTCCTTCATGACATGCGCGGTCATGGCAATGATCGGCACGTGTTTCCGGCCGTCTTCCCACCGGCGGATTTCGGCGGCGCATTTGTAGCCGTCCATCTCCGGCATCTGGCAATCCATCAACACCAGGTCATAGGATATCCGGCTGAGCGCTTCCAGGGCCTCGGTGCCATCGGCCACGGCGTCGGCGCCCAGACCCATCTCCCGCACCTGACGCAGCACCACCTTCTGATTGAAGATATTGTCCTCGGCGATCAGCACGCGCGTGCGCCTGCGAACGGCCTCGGGAATGTGCGACGCGGCGGAATTCACGGACAGGTGCGCGCCTTCCGTCAAAATCTCCACGAGGGGTGTCACCCCGCCCGGTTTTTCAAATCGCACCGTGAACCAGAAAGTTGAGCCCTGACCGGGGGTACTGCGGCAGCCAATCTGGCCGCCCATCAGATTGACCAGTTGTTTGCAGATTGCCAAACCCAGGCCCGTGCCGCCGTATCTTCGGGTGGTCGAGGCGTCCACCTGCGAAAACGCCTGGAACAAACACGCGCGGGCCTCTTCGGGAATGCCCACCCCGGCATCCGTAACTTCAAACCGCAGGACCACATCCGTGTCGCGCTCCGCGTCTCTGGTGGCGCGAACTTTGATCTCGCCCTCTTGGGTGAACTTGATGGCGTTGCTGATGAGGTTGGTCAACACCTGCCGCAACCGGCCCGGATCTCCGCAGACCATGTCCGGCACCTCCGGCTCAATGAACGCGGACAACTGCAGGTTTTTGACACGCGCCTGATCCAGCAGCATCATGATAACGTCGTCGACGGCCGTGCGTGGTTCAAAGTCCAGCATTTCAAACTTGAGTTTGCCGGCCTCGATCTTGGAAAAGTCGAGGATGTCATTGATGATCGTGAGCAGCGATTCCCCGCTCATGCGAACGATCTCGACAAACTCCCGTTGCTCGGGCGTCAACTCGGTGTGCAGCAGGATATCCGTCATCCCGATGACGCTGTTCATCGGGGTGCGGATTTCATGGCTCATATTGGCTAGGAATTGCGATTTCAAGCGGGCGGATTCCAGGGCGGCATCGCGCGCCCGGGCGGTCTCCATCTCGCGCTTGCGCTCGGTCATGTCCATCATCGAACTGATCATCCGGATGGCGTGCGCGTCGTGGTCACGCAGGATATATCCCCGGTCGAAAATGTCGGCGTACGAACCGTTCGCGCGGCGAAAACGATATTCGCCGGACCAAAAATCCTCATGGCTCTGGATGCGCGCCTGCAAACTGGTTAGGACGCGCTCCCGGTCGTCGGAGTGTACGTTTTGGATCCACCAATCGTTTGACAGGCCGACCCCCTCCCCATCGTATCCAAAGAGCGTCTGGACGTTGCCGTTCCACCACACGGATCCGGCGTCAATGTTCCAATCCCGCACGGCTTCGTTCGTGGCGCGCGTGAGAATGCGGAACCGCAACTCGCTCTCCTCCAGCAATTGTTCAAGACGTCCCTTTTCATCCATGGCGGATGCCGTGAGGTGGACCCGCCTTCGGAGAAGCACGGCGAGTCCGACCGCCACGGCAACCAGCACGAAGAACCCCGGCAGTAACAACAGTGTGTGCATTCCCATCGCAAGATCTTCAGGATCGAATCAACGGTTCACCAGACTCCGAAAGCCGATTGGCGCGCTCCAACGTATTTTGAATACAGGCGATAAGCTGGTCGGATCGGACGGGTTTGGCCATGTACTCATGATGGCCGATGACGACACGGCCACTCTTCCCGACTTCACTTGGCGTCACGATGCATGTCAGAAACACGATCGGAACGTCCGCCAGAAACGGGGTGCCGTGGATCTTCTCGGCAAGCTCGCTTCCCTCCACGCCGGGCATGCACACATCCAGCAGGATGAGGTCGGGCCTGAATTCCTGAGCGACGTCGAGCGCCTGCGTCGGATCGTTGAGCCCCCGGGCCTCGTAGCGTCCCGATCTCTCAATAATCAGTTTCGCGACGCGCGTGGCATTGGCGTCGTCGTCGATGACAAGAATGCGATGTTTCCTCATACGCATTACCTCTCGGCCGGGAGCTGGTCTCCGCAACGCGCTTGTTCGAGGCCTTTCTCAATGCAGGTAATCAATCGCGCCAATCGCACGGGCTTGGCGACAAAATGGAATCCTCCCCCGGCTGTGCCGTCGCCCACGGCTTCCTGCTCCGAGACAAGCGACGTCAGAAACACGACGGGAGTGCCCTGAAATTCCTCATCGGCGCGAATCAGGAAGGCAACCTCAACGCCCTCCGCGCAGGGCATGCAAATATCCAGGAGAATCAAATCGGGCTTGAACTTGCGAGCCGCTTCGAGCACCCGGGTGGAGTCGTTGACCTCTCGAACCTGGTAGCGGCCGGTCCTCTCCAGGGTCCATTTGATCATCCGCGTCGCCTGAATGTCATCGTCAACTGCCAGAATGCACGCGGTCTTCATGTGGATTTCCTTTCCATGGGGCGCAGATCATTGGGTTCTCCGGTCCCGATATGCTTCTCGATGCAGGCGATCACGCGCTCCAGACGCGCGGGTTTGGCCAGAAAGTGGAACGCACCACGCACGGCGGTGCCGTCCTGGGCTTCGCGTTCGGAAACAATCGAGGTAAGAAAAACGATGGGGATATGGCGGAGCTGTGGATCGTTTCGCAATGTGAAGGCCACGTCGCCACCGTCCCCGTCGATCATGCAGACATCCAGCAGGATCAAATCGGGCTCAAACTCCCGCGCCGCCGATACCGCCTGCGTGGCTCGCGCCTCGGCGCGGACCTCGTAGCCGCCGGTTCTTTCGAGGCCGACCTTTAGCACCCGGGTGCATACCAGGTCGTCGTCAACAACAAGGATTCGTCCTTTACGCATGAGATGGCTCTTTCTTGAAGTATTCCGTGTCGAGTTTGTGGGCGCACTCCCGGCAGACGCCGTGGCTGAAATCGGCGTCGGTCTGCTTGTAGACGTGCGCGTATTTGGCTGTGATTCACTCATACCGGCAACAACACCGCCCTTCCGACCGCTTCGCGCAGGCTGGCGCGGCTGAAAGGCTTGGTTAACATGCGATTCGCCCGCCGGCATTTGTGATCGTCCCCCAATGTGTCTGCAAAACCTGTCACGAGTATGACGGGCATGTCCGGGTCCACCTCCTTGATCGCTTCGGTTAATTGGTCTCCGTTGACTTGGGGCATGGCCCGGTCAGTCAGTACCAGATCAAATTTGCCTGCGCGGAATTTGCTCAGTCCTTCGCAACCGTCGTCGGCGGTCTCCACTGCGTGCCCGTCTGAGATCAGATACTCGGCCTCGATGTTGCGCACCATCGGGTCGTCTTCAACCACCAGGATACGAAGCCGATCATTCTTCGAAAGGACCGGCTCCTTCGCCACGGGGAGCTCGGCTGGCTGGCCCGGAGGGGCGGGCAGGCGAATGGTAAAGGTCGATCCCTTGCCGACCTCGCTGCGAATCCCGATTTCGCCGCCATGTCGCTGGATGATCCCATACACACTGGCCAACCCCAAGCCGGTGCCGGCATCACCTTTCGTGGAAAAGAACGGTTCGAAACAACGCTTTTGGACCTCGTCGGTCATACCCTCACCGGCATCGCTGATCTCCAGAATCACGCCCTCCGTCTGGGTGCTGGTCCGAATGGTAATGACACCCCCTTGGGGCATGGCGTCGACCGCGTTGAATACAAGATTGGTGACCACCTCGCGCAGTTCGGCTTTGTCGGCGAAGACCGACACATTCGGCTGCAGTTCCGTCCGAATCCGGATCGTGATGCCATTCGCCTGGGCTTCCCCCTTCCACTTCGGTTCCGTCAGCGAAACACTTTGCTCGATGAGGGCGTTGAGATTGAAGACCTTGAACATCTCGGTGTCACGGCGTGGTCGGTAGAACTCGCGCAGGCGGCGCACGACCTGGGCGGCATCCAGGACGGCAGTCTTGATCATCTGCAGATGCCCGCGCACCGCCTCGGCGTCTCGAAGCTTGTCGGGGGAGGTCAGCAGCAGTTCGGTGAATCCGAGCACCTTGGAGAGAGCGTTGTTAAAATCGTGGGCCACGCCGCTGGCCATTTGACCCAGGGCGCGCAGTCTTTCCTGCTCCACGATCTGTTGCTGTGTTTCGCGCAACTCCGTCAAGCTCTGTTCCAGGCTGCGGTTGGCGTCCCGCAGGGCCACCTCCGCATCTTTGCGCTCGGTGATGTCCTGAAATGTCAGCACCGCCCCCACAATCCTGTTTCCCTCCTGCATCGGGACGCAGGTGTAGTCAATCGGCACCGTCGAGCCGTCCTTGCACCAGAACACCTCGTCATCCATCCAATGCGCCAACCCATCGCGCAACGTGGCGCAAAGGGAGCAGTCGCCTTTCGGGAACGGTGTCCGGTCCGCGCGGCTGTGATGAAGGGTTTCGTGCAGCGATTTGCCGATCAATTCCCCGGCCTCCCATCCGACAAGTTTCGCCCCGCGCGGGTTGATGAAGTCGATCCTGCCGTTGGCGTCCAACCCGCAGATTCCTTCACCGGCGGCCTCGAGTATGGACTCCATGCGTGAACGGTATTGCTCCAGGGCCTGCTCCGTCAGCCCGCGCTGCCGACGGGACTCCGCCTCACGCAACTCGCGCTCGATGGCGGGGACCAGCCGCGTGAGATTGTCCTTCATAATGTAGTCGTGGGCGCCGGCCTTCATGGCGGCCACGGCCAACTCCTCGCCGATGCTGCCCGACACGACAATGAACGGGATATTGGCATCGTGCTCCCGGCACAGCTTGAGCGCGGCCAGCGAGCTGAACTGTGGCATGCGGTGATCCGAAATGACGATGTCCCACAGTGGTCCATGCGCGAGAGCGGCACGCATGGCTTCCGCGGTCTCGACGCGTTCGTACGTGACCTCGTAGCCTCCTCGTGCCAGAACGCCTTTCAACAGCAGGCAGTCGTCCTCGCTGTCCTCCACAATCATTGCTCGCAGCGGTTTGGTCATGTCAGCTCCGTGGGCACGGCGGGGGTTCGTTCAACACCAGCCAATACAATCCAAGCTGGCGCACCGCCTCGGTGAACTGCGCAAAGTCCACAGGTTTGCGGATGTAACTGTTGGCTCCCAATTGGTATCCGTTGATGAGGTCCTGTTCTTCCTTCGAGGTCGTCAGGATGACCACGGGCAACAACCGCGTCCGCGGATCGGCACGCACGCGCCGCAAGACCTCCAAGCCGTCCATGCGGGGCAGCTTCAGGTCCAGCAACACGATCGCCGGCGGCGGATGGCCGTTGTCCAGAAGGATTTCCACGGCCTCGACCCCGTCGTGCGCGACAACGACCTGGTTGGAGATGTTGTTCTTCTTGAGCGCCCGTAGTGTAAGCGCCTCGTCGTCGGGATTGTCCTCCACCAGCAGGATGGCTTTGTTGTTCATGGCTTGTCTCTTTCAATCGGCACAGGATTCGACGAGCGTCAGTTCGTCTGGCTGCTGGGCACGCTCGGAGACGGGGGCTTCCACGTCAATCGAGTACAGCGCTCCGGTAAGCTTGCGCAGGGCGTCGTACAGGCCTTCAAACAGGTCGGGACGGGCCGCGGTTGGCGCTTGCATGAGGGCTACGAGCATGAGCTCGAGCGTGTGGCCAGGGGATTGCACCTGATGTGCGTTGGCGGCGCTGGCGGCCCGTCCCAAAACACGGATCCGACGCAAGGCCTGCTCGCGGGCCGCGAAGAATGCCCGTTCGTCGAGCGCCTCCTCCAATTCCATCAGGTCGGCCCACAGGGACCGTACCTCGAGTTGGGCCTTGCGTTTGAACTCCGACAACAACGAAGATCGAAACCGGTCGTATGTGTTCATGGTGTCACCTCGTCACGACAGCGTGAAATGGAACGTCGCCCCTTTGCTGACCTCGGCTTGTACCCAGACACGTCCGCCGTGACGCTGGATGATGCGCTGGACGGTGGCCAGCCCGACGCCCGTGCCGGGAAACTCGGTCGTCCCATGCAGCCGCTGAAACGGCGCGAATAGTTTGTCGGCATACTGCATATCGAAGCCCACACCGTCGTCGCGCACGAAGAACGATGAATCCCCATTGATCTGGTTGCGGCCAAATTCGATCGTGGCCCGGGGTTGCTTGGAGGTGTATTTCCAGGCGTTGCCGAGAAGGTTTTCGAGCACCACACGCAGTAGTTGTGGGTCGCCTTCGGCCCTCAAGTCTTCGGCGATTTGCAATGCGACGTGGCGTTGCGGATCGCGCTCGCGCAACTCCCCGGCCACATCGCCGGCGAGTGCGCTGAGATTCACCGGCTCGCGGTGCAGTTCGCTCCGCGACACGCGCGACAGGTTCAACAGACCGTCAATGAGTTGACCCATGCGCTGGCTGCCGGCGCGGATGCGCTGCAGCAGGTTCTTGCCTTCCTCACCGAGCTTGTCCCGGTAATCTTCGAGAAGGGCCTGGCTGAATCCGTCCAGCCCGCGCAACGGGGCGCGCAAGTCGTGCGAGACGGAATAGCAAAAGGCCTCCAGTTCCTTGTTGGCCGTCGCCAATTCGGCGGTGCGCGCGGCCACGCGTTGTTCCAGTTCCGTGTTCAGCTTGTGGACCTCCTCTTCCGCCTGCTTGCGCTGGGTGATGTCGGCGCGGATGGCCACATATTGGCGTGGTTTGCCCTGCTCGTTAAGGAACGGCACGATCGTGGCGTCCACCCAGTAAAAGGAACCGTCCTTGGCCTTGTTCTTGATCTCACCATGCCAGACGCGGCCTTGCGCAATCGTTGTCCAAAGGTTGCGGAAAAACTCCTTGGGGTGATGGCCGGAGTTGATGATGCGGTGATCCTGTCCCATCAACTCGTCGCGTGAATACTTCGAAATCGTGCAAAACTTGTCGTTGACGTAAGTGATCTTGCCTCGGGAATCGGTGATGGCGACGATGGCGTGTTCGTCAAGCGCGGCCTTCAGGTCGCTAATTTCTTTGAAAGACTTCTTCAGTTGTTCTTCGGCCCGCTTGTTCTCGGTAATGTCGCGGGCCACTTTCGACGCGCCGACGATCCGGCCCGTCGAATCCTTGATGGGCGAGACGGTGACCGATACATTGAGGAGCCGTCCATCCTTGGCTCGCCGCACGGTCTCCAAATGCCGCACGCTTTCGCCACATCGGATCTTTTCCAGGATTTGATCCTCCTCGTTCAGTAGTTCCGGAGGAATCAACCGCCGAATCGAGGTGCCGACCATTTCCCCTTCGGAATACCCGAAGATCTTTTCCGCCCCGGCGTTCCAGCTGGTGATCATGCCGTCCAAATCCTTCCCGATGATGGCGTCGTCTGAGGACTTCACAATGGCTGCGAGGTGGGCGGAAGCTATTTCCTCACCGGCGGCGATCTCGGCTTCCAAATTCCCAGTCGGTTGCCGAAGGCCCGCTGTGCGTTTTTTGTTTTCGAGAGTCCACTTCATAGCGCGACCATGAGGGGCTTTTCAGCAGTCACCAAGCCGTGAGGGGTGGAACGCCGCAGAATCAAGGAAAGACAGGAGGCCACCCCAAGTAACCCGTAAGGGAGTTCCCTGAGGAGACGGCGAACGGGGCAGGGACGCTACTGGCTCCGCATCGCCCGCCGGATCTCCAGAAAGGGAGTCGCTCTTGCGTTCGTGCCGGAAGGCAGTTGGGTGGTCAGGGGATGGTGATACTCACGGAACCGGAGAAATTGATAAATCGATCAGTCTCAAAATCGCATCTGAGAGGACAACGGAAAGCCCGGCCTTCGGTGAGCGCCGAACTCACGAAAGTTCTTGAGGCGTTGATGAAGCGCGATCCGCGTCACGCAAGTAATTCTCAATCTGTGAAAGCACGATGGAAAGCCGATGCTGTTCGGAATCCGAAAGTTGCGCCGTCCGTAACCAGTGCCCCATGAACGCCGCCTGCAAACCAAGGATGACGTCGATGAATTTTTGCATCTTGTCCAATTTGCGTTGCATCTGCTTAACGGCCGTGTCATCGGGGGACAGTTTCATAAAACATCTCCTGTTATTCCGGATACTTACGAAGTCTTGCCATGATGGTGCTGGTGCCTGCCGCACCCATCGGATCCTGCTACTTCCAGCGTTTTTGCGCAACGCACATACCTCCGGTTACGGTTGGATGAGGCCGTCTCGCATGGCGTAGCGCACCAACTCGGCGGTATGCTTCAACCCGAGCTTGCGCATGACGTTGGCGCGATGGCTCTCAACCGTTTTGCCGCTGATGCCAAGCGTTGCCGCGATTTGCTTGTTGCTATGGCCTTCGGCGACCAACACGACCACCTCGCGTTCGCGTTTGGTCAAAGCGCCCTCGCCGGCAACCAGATCGGGCTGCGACCTGTCCGGCGGGTGCGTCAACCCGCGCCCGATGGGTTGCAAAGCTTTCAGGCCGTAGAACGGTTCGTGCCGCGCCAGAGCGGCAACGGCGGCCACCAGATGGCGTGCCGCTTCCGACTTCACCACGAGCCCGCGCGCTCCGGCTTCCGTGGCCGCCTGCACGACTGTCAGACCCTCATCAATCGTGAAAATGAGAACCTCGGTCCTGGGACTGACAGTCAAGATCTCTCGGGTTGCTTGCAAGCCATCCATGCCCGGCGCGCCGTCCGCGCCCGACATGTGGATGTCGAGGATAACGACGTGGGGTTGGAGCTCTCGTGCCAGGTCAATGGCGTCACGGCAGGTCGTCGCCTCCCCGCAAATCGTCCAGCCCGGCTGCGCTTCGAGCATGGATCGCAGCCCATGGCGCACCACCTCGTGATCGTCAGCCACAAGAATTCGCAACGCGTTCGTGCCGATCGACTGTACCCCTTCGGTGGTTACGTTCATGGCCTACCTCCTTGTTCGGCTTTGAGTACCCGCGATCGTTCCGACGGTAACTGTAAGCCATCCGTGCGCGACCTGCCAATACCGTGGATTGGGGATGCCACTACTGGTAAACCCTGTGTGCGCGAAAGCGCGCAACGTCCGCCGCGTTAGGGCGTGATGATTTTGTGACGGATGGCGTAGTGCACAAGCTCGGCGACAGAATGCACCCCCAGCTTGTGCATGATATTGGCGCGGTGAGTGTCCACCGTCAGCACGCTGATCTCCAACGCGGAAGCCACTTCCTTGTTGATTTTGCCTTCGGCGAGCAATTGCAACACTTCACGCTCGCGCGAGGTCAACACATTTCCGGGCGGCGGCGCGGCGGCGCCGGTGGGCTTCCGGTCCCGGTAAGCGCGCAGCGCAATCTGGGCGACGTGCGAGGTAAAGTACGTCTCATGATTGCGCAACGCCTGCATCGCCGCTGCCAACTCGCGACCCGTGTCGGATTTCAGCACGTAGCCGTGGGCGCCAATATCGAGAATCTCCCGCACCAGGTCTTCGGTTTCGTGCATGCTGAGAATGAGCACTTGCACATCGGGAACGGCCTTCAGGATTTGGCGCGCGGCTTCCAGCCCATTCAGCTCCGGCATGGAGATGTCCAGGATCGCGATATCCGGCCGGAGTTGTCGCGCCAGAGCCACGACCTCGGCGCCGGTGCCGGCCTCCCCGCAAATCTCGCAGTCCGGTTGGCTCTCCAACAGCGAGCGGATCCCGGCCCGCACCACCTCGTGATCGTCGGCGATCAGGATCCGGAGCGCGCTCATGACGCCACCTTGGTCAGGGGCAGGGTGACGGAGACCGTCGTGCCGTCCGGGCTGCTTTTCATCTTCAAATGTCCGCCCAATTGTTGTACGCGTTCGCGCATCCCCGTGATGCCCACGCCCAAGTCAGTCACAGAACCATTACCCGGCGGTTTCGGCAATCCCCTTCCGGCGTCCCGCACCTCCAGTTGCACATGGGACTGATCCACGATCAGCCGAATCGTAGCTGTGGAACTTCCGGAGTGGCGATGGATATTGCTGAGACCCTCCTGCACGATCCGAAACAGCGCCATTTCAATCTCCTGGGGAAGCCGCGGCAGCTCCGTCGGCACCTCGATCGTGACCTGGATTCCACTGCGACGGGTAAAACCGTCCGCGAACCAGCGCACGGCCGCCGCCAGACCGCGTTCATCCAGCAGTGGTGGATGCAGCAGGTAGGACAACGTGCGGATATCACTCGAGGATCGGTCCAGAAGCGCCAAACTCTCAGCCAGCGCCTGGTGCGCCCGGGCGTCGAGTGTCTCCGCTGATTTGCTGACAAGGGCGAGGTTCATCGCCACGGCAGCCAGTTTTTGGCCCGTCGAATCGTGCAATTCCCGCGCAATCCGCCGGCGTTCCTCGTCCTGCGCCTGCATCAGCTTGACCAAAAGTCGCCGCAACTCCTGTTCTGTCTGTTTGCGCTCGGTGACGTCGCGCACCACGGCGATGACCATCACGCCGCGCTTCCCTGTCAGTGGACTAAGCATGATGTCCACGGGAAACTCACTGCCGTCCTTGCGCTGACCGTAAAGTTGCAGCCCCGTTCCCATCGGGCGCAACTGCGGTGAGCCAACGTAGCCGGCTCGATGCAGCTTGTGACGGCCGCGGAACTGTTCGGACATCAACATCTCCACCGTTTGGCCAATCAGTTCGCTCCGTTGATAGCCAAACATCACCTCGGTCTGGCGGTTGACTCGCTCGATCCGTCCTTCCGCATCCGACACGACGATGGGATCAGGCGCCGATTCAAATAGCGCGCGTTGTCCCTCTTCATTTTCGCGCAGAGCCTCCTCCGCCCGCTGGCGGCTGGCGATTTCCTTCCGCAGATCGGCAACCACTCCCGCCAACTCGGCCGTTCGTTCCCGCACCCGGTCTTCCAATTCGTTAAGCGCCTGACGCAGCGTTTCCTCCGCCCGCCCGCGCGCACTGATGTCGATGATGGCCGTTCGATACATCGTGGCCTGGATTAGGGGATCTCGGATTGGAACACTGTGCAATAGCACCGGAAGCGGATTACGGTCGCGCGCCACCAGGGTCAATTCCGTCGTCACCGGGCCGGTGCCTTGCTGGCATTTCCGCAAATGACCGTGGAACACCCTGAGATCGCCCTTGGCGACCGACACGCTGAACAACGTCCCCAACAATCGCGACCGCTCCCGCCCCAGGATCGTTGCGCCGGTCAGGTTGATCTCGCGGATGTGTCCCGTCCCATCGAGTGTGATGTAACTGATGGGGGCAAAATCATAGAGGTCCGCGTAGCGGTCGCGGGCGGCCTCCAAGAGTTGCTGGGTTTCCCGTAGTTCCTCGTTCTGCGCTTCCAGTTGTTCCTGGTGAACCTGGAGTTCGTGCACGACACGCCGGAACTCGATCTCGCTCTGAACCGTCACCGACGGATTTGGTCCGGCTTGTGCCGGCAAGCCCAGCGGTCTCAGCGATCGCTTCGCCCTGGAGCGCGCGTCTGGTTCAGGCTTTTTCATGCAGTCGACGCTCCGGATCGCGCAGGGTCTCCGCGATGGCAGTGGCGCAGTCGTGGGCCGGCTCGATCAACGCGGCGCTGCGCTTGGCGTCGTCAGGATCCATAACCTTGAGCACCGCGCCGTCGATTTTGTCGTCCACCATCCTGTCCGGTCGGATGCGCAACCAATGCCAACGCCCTTGCCGGTCCTGCACCTCGCGTTCGCACGTACCGAACGTATCGATCACAGCCGGAATTGTATGTCGTCAGCAATAGTCGGGCAAGCTGAAACCAGGGCGATTGCATTTTGATTGTTGAGGGGGGGTGCGGAAGGGATTCTTTGTAAGTGGGCCGGTGGAGCCGGTTTGCGACGACAAGTTTTTGCTTCCGGTTTCGTTGGATTTGTGGTGGAAGATGGGGATGCAAAATCACACCCGTTCTCCACGATCCTTGCAAGCCCACTTCGAAGAATTCCCCGACCCACGCATCGGCCCGGCTAAGCGCCACGAGTTGCTCGATATTCTAATGATTGCCGTCTGCGCCATGCTCTGCGGTGCGGAGGGCTTCACCGAGATCGCCCAGTGCGGTCGGTGCAAAGCCGAGTGGTTCAAACGCTGGCTGGCGTTGCCGCACGGCATCCCCTCGCACGACACGTTCAACCGCGTGTTCGGGCTCATTGATGCGGCGAAGTTCAGGGACTGTTTCCTGGCGTGGACGCAGAGCCTGCGCCACGTCGTCGCTGGTGAATTGGTGGCGCTGGATGGCAAGACGCTGCGGCGCAGTCGGGCGCGCGGGCACGGGCCGATCCACTTGGTGCTGGGACAACTGAAGGTCGACGACAAGAGCAATGAGATCACCGCGCTGCCCACGCTGTTGCGGGCGCTGGAACTGGCCGGCTGTGTGGTGACGGTGGACGCGATGGGCTGCCAAAAGACCGTGGCCAGAGAGATTCACGAGGCCGACGCCGACTACGTGCTGGCACTCAAAGCCAACCAAGGCACGCTGCATGCCGAGGTCCAAGCGTTCTTGGACGATGCCCACGCCCGCCGGTTTGCTGACGTGGCGCACCAGTTTACCGAGACGGTGGAGAAGGATCACGGGCGCATCGAGACCCGCCGCTACTGGGTGAGCGAACAGATTGCGTGGTTGGCCGACAAGCCCCAGTGGGAGGCACTCCGCAGCGTCGGGCTGGTCGAAGCGGTGCGGGAGGTGGCGGGGGTCCTCACCACCCAGCGGCGCTACTATCTCAGTAGCCTGCCGGCACAGGTCGAGCGGTTTGCGGCGGCGGTGCGCGGTCATTGGGAGATTGAGAACTGTGTGCACTGGGTGCTCGATGTGCAGATGGGCGAAGACCGTTGCACCGTGCGCCAGCACAACGCCGCCCAGAACCTGGCGGCCCTACGGGCGTTATGCCTGAACCAACTGCGCCGCGACCAGCAAGTCAAACTCGGCATCCGCGGCAAACAAAAGGCCGCCGGCTGGGACCACCAATACCTCGCCTCCCTGCTCAACTTCTAAATGCAATCGCCCTGATGTAGGGTCGCGTCCTGTGCGCAGGATATTGTCACGGGCTGTTACTACATCGTTCGGGCGGATGGGTGGCGGCTCTGGCGGCTGCCGATGCGCCCCAACTCATGCGCTTGGCCAGTTCGGGGTCGGTCGTCTTGAGGCCGCGCTTGACTTGCCCCACATCGCGTTGGAAAATCACAAGGTAAACGTCGGTGCGGCTCGAACAGCGGGGACAGTCACCAAGAGGAACGAGCGTTGGATGCGTGCGAGTCGTCCGGGCGGCGGTCACGACAACAACGGCAGAAACAGTACAACACAATCGCTTTGCGCGGAGAATTCTTATATAACCCAATCAACTAACGGTCTGCGCCTGTAGCTCAGTTGGATAGAGCATCGGATTTCTAATTCCCGCCGTGGTTTTTAGCCCGTCTTTACTCACGTTTGCTGAAGTACACAAAACGCAATAGCCATAAGGGTTTCATCACCGTTCGACGTTTGCCGTCGTTTGCCTGAAACCACTCAAAGACAGCCACGACATTGCAACAAAGCATTGCAACACGCCGCTGCGATTTTAATGGTTCGCGATAGTTAGGATGTGCATGCGTGCCGCACTGGACTCCGCAGGCTGGAAACAAGCGGGGTGAAGGCAAGAGCACAGCCGCCGATGAATTCACCGAGCCGTGAACGAGGCAGTGGTTGATTGTTATGACACTGACTCTGACGGCTGTGCTCCCGAATGCCTAGAATTGCACGTGAATCCGATAAAACCGCTGGGTCTGGCTTGCCACGCCAGGGTCCGTATACGTCAGGGTTCCGCCGGTGCCCGTTAGGTTGCTGGCAATCGTGCTCCAGGAACCGTTGACGAGATCGTTGTCGGCCTGAACATCGTAGAGGACATTGTTCTCGGACGAGAAATTGAGGACCACATTGGGTTGGCTGATTTGCAGGTTGTAAGCTGTCGGTAGGGTTGGAGCCACCCGGAAGGTCAGCGTGCCGTTGGCATCGAACTCGAAGTACCCGAGGTAGACACCGGCTCCGGTATTGGGTTTCAACTCATAGAAATCCGAGCGCGTGGCGCCGCTGGTAAACGGGCTGGGCGTCTGGTTCTCAATATCGCCCTGTTGGAACGTGCCGGCCAAATCGCCCGCTGATCCCGCGATCGACACGTAGGAACTGGAATCCCCGTCGGGGATGATGACGACGTTGGCCGTGTTGGAAATGGCGTTGGCCGGCGTTCCGCTGCTCCACGGGATGGCGCCCTCGGATGACAGGTAACCGGCCACCGTCGAGATGATGCTGCCGATTGACCCTTGCTGGAAGGTGGTCAGGCTGGTGTAAGGACTGGTCAGCGCCGAGAGGCTGAACCGTGGGTTTGTGAGGAACAACGTGTTCGCCGGCAGGCCATACACCGACGCGCCACGAACGTCGCTGATGACCGCCCAATTCACGGACGCGAGACTTGGAAAGGCCGCGTTCAGTTGGGTCAGGCTAAACTGGTTCGCGCCGGACCCGGTGAAAGTGATGATGGAGCCCGGGGTCGCGCCGATAAACTGCGAGACGGGGCCGATGTCGACCTCGAGGTTGGGTTGACCGGCTTGCCAGAACACCACCAGGACATCGCCGTTGTTATAGTTGAACGGTGCCGCCCAAAGCGGTTGTGCGCCCAGTAGCAGCGCTCCGGCCACGATGGCGGACGAGAATAGAATGTGAGGTTTCATGTCTTGTGTTTTTCTCCTGTTGTTATGGTTCAGACTTGTGAAATGAGTGGTGCCCACGGCGCAGAAGCAGCCAGCGGGCACCGGTGCAGCCGGCGGCCTGACGGGACCTTCGATGGGAGGTGAGTTCCCACGACGGAGGCTGCCGGGATGAGAGATACAGCTCGGGCAGTAAATGACGTGCGGAGGGGACAGGGAAGACCGACAACAACGCCCTCGCCGCTCCGACTTGTTTGTAACGACTGGTCATGTTCCTTTCCGCAACCCGCAAAGGAACTTCCGGTTGACCGGTCAGCCCAAACAACCTTCCCTGTTCAAAGGTCAACCTCCAGTCAGCGCTGGTAGGTACTGTGCACGGCAACTTCGCAGTTCACGAACGACTCTTTCACCGTTTCTTCGTTTTCTACTCGCCAGCCCTCGGGGCCTCACACATGCGAGGTGGTCTTCACTTGGCGGCCCCTCCAAACCAGGAACGGATGAAATTTTCCAGGGACACGCCTGATTCGCGCTCCACCCAATGGCTGCACATACTGCATGGCTCCTGATTGCTGTCAGCCGTCAGGACCACGGTCGCCGCGCCGTCATGTCTGAGGATCAGCACGATTGTCCCGACTGCTGGTTGGACGTAGTGCCCCAGAAGCTGTCTGCGCAACGTGGCCACAACCACGCGTTCTCCATGTTCCGCTTTCGCCCAAAACTCCTTTGTTTGCGGATCGAACGTCACCCCCGGCAATGCAAACACAAACGACTCTTCCTCCACGGGCTCATCCTGGTTGGCATACAGATAGTTGCTGAACCGTACATAGGCACTGAGAGCCTGAGTTTTGCTGTTCCAAACAAGCGAATGCTGAACTGCCTCGGCGTCGGAGTACGTCTTCGCGCGATCCGGACTGGCGATCTTCACTGTGGCAGCCCTCGCGGGAACGACAGCGAAGAACAGCAATAGATATGACCAAGAGTTCTTCATTCCACGGAACACCTATGTGCCAACAAGCTCAAGTCAACGCTCCTCATCATAATTATCCGGCCATTTGCGGACGAAGGTTTCACTCCAGCCGCATCCGTTCGGTCCGCTCAATCCGTGTCACCTGCCCATCGTGCACGATGATCTGTACGACGCCGAAACGCAATGACTCGACCTGCTTCCGCACAATTTCCAGCCACTCCGGTTTCTTGTCTTCATCGTGACGTTTCTCGTTGTCCACTGCATCGATCCCGTCTGGTTGCGGTCACGGTTTGTAGATCTGGTCGAACACGCCGCTATCGGCAAAGTGGATTTTTTGCGCTTTCTGCCAACCGCCGAAGGCCTCGTCCACGGTAAACAAATCCAATTTTGTGAACTGACTGGCATACTTGTCGGCTACGGACTGGAGCCGCGGGCGGTAATAGTGCCTGGCTACAATCTCCTGGCCTTTCTCGGAATACAGATACTCTAGGTACGCCTTGGCGACCTCAAAAGTCCCGTGGTGCAGGGCCACTCGGTCCACAACGCTCACAGACGGTTCCGCAAGAATGCTCACCGAAGGCACGACAATCTCGAACTTGTCCTTGCCGATGCCATTGGCAACCAGCAACGCCTCGTTTTCCCAACCGACGAGAACATCACCGATGCCACGCTCCACGAACGTCGTCGTCGCGCCACGAGCGCCGGTGTCCAGCACCGGCACATTCTTGTAGAACCGGGCAACGAAGTCCTTCGTCTTCTCCAGGTCTCCACCGGTCTTTTTCCAGGCGTAGCCCCACGCCGCAAGATAATTCCAACGCGCCCCACCCGACGTCTTGGGGTTTGGCGTCACCACTGAAATTCCCGGCTTCACGAGGTCGTCCCAGTCCTTGATGCCCTTCGGATTGCCCTTGCGCACGAGGAAGACAATCGTTGACGTGTACGGCGCACTGTTGTTGGGGAGGCGCTTCTGCCAGTCCTTCGGCAATAGTTGCGCCTTTTGATAGATCGAATCCACATCGTAGGCCAGCGCCAAGGTCACGACATCGGCCCCCAGGCCGTCGATCACGCTGCGGGCCTGTTTCCCTGAGCCCCCGTGCGATTGGTTGATGGTGACCCCCCGCCCCGTCTTGTCCTTCCAATACTTCGCGAAGGCGGTGTTGTAATCCTGATACAACTCGCGCGTCGGGTCGTACGACACGTTCAGCAGCGTCACGTCCTTGGCGGCGTGTGCCGAGAGTGTGAACCCCAGGCCGACGGCCAGGCTGGTCAAACGGAGAATCAATTTCTTCATGAATTTGTGCTCTTCATCTGGTTGTTATTGTACCGTCTTAACCCCGGTTCCTCAGAACTTGAGAGTGTTATCTAGTTGCAACCGCACCGCATAATCACCCGAAGGCGAGATCGGATGGGACTGCAGTGGTGGGCGAGCCACGGGATTGAACGGGCTGATTCGCTCCGCAATAAACCCGTTGAACGAAATTTGCCACCAGTCGAACACACTGTAGGTGAGGTTGACGACGTGGCCCTTGATGTCGGTGCCGGCACCGGGAACCGCGTTGCGACTGCCGTAGCCAACGCTGAAATTGTCGTCGACGATCGCATCCCACGTTGAATTGGCCCCCAGGTACTTGTACTCATACCCCAGCGACCATTGTCCCTTGCTCTTGGCCTGGCCGTAAACAGCCTGAAGGGCCCAAGCCGTGGTGTAGTCGCCTCCCGGCGCGTTCTCATACGTCGGCGAGAGGTTTTTCAAGTATTCACCGCCGAGGGTGAGCACGTTGGGAGTTTTCAGGACCGGTTGCGGGCTGATGGTCCACGCAACTTCGCCCAGCCCCTGGATCACGTCGAAGTCCGACAGATAATCGCCGATATACGGGGAATTCGCGTTGACGTTGACGCTGTTGCCCTGGCTTGTCGTGCTGTCACCCGGGACCACATGCTCCAGGTTCTTGGTGACAAAGGAGTCCAAACCCAGGGTAACCCTCAGAGGCACGGGATCGAGGTTCGCTTCGAGACCCACCTCGGAGTCGAACAGGTATGAATCCGCATTTTCACCCTCGGGAATCGGCCCGCTGGTCCCCGCCTGGGGTGTGAAGCTCCCGCCCACCTCGGCGATCACGTACTGGCCGAAATTGCCGAATACCTTGTATTGTTGGTAATCCCCAAATTTGTAAGACAATAATTCCGTGGCGCCCTGGGGTGTGATCTCGGACTTGTAGACCGTTGGGGAGAGAGTCACGGGATGCCAGATTGGCTGGGGTATGATGCCGGCCTCAACCGTGAGCCAGTCCCAGAATGGGGGATGAATCGCCGCATACGCCAGATCGACGACCGCCGCCTTTTTCCGGAAAGAACTACCGAAGGTCGCGTTTTCGCTCTGACCACTGTACGTGCTGCCCGATACGCTGTCCCCCGTGGCGAAGCGCGCGTCGATGTTCGCCCAGTCTTGCACTTTGAGATCCACCCCCAAACGCAGCCGAACACGATAGCGGAGACGGTCGGGTTGGTTGGCTTGAACAGGAGCATCCGGCGACTTTTTCCAATCCTGCGGATTCTCGAAGTCTTCCGCGCGCAACCGCAAGTCACCGTACCACTTCATTTCATTGATCCAACTGCTGGACGTGGTCTTGAGACTCGGAAGGACGGGCGCATTGGCTTTCGCCTCCTTATCCACTTCCCGCTGGCGTTCGAGGATGAGGACCTTCTGTTTGAGTTCTTCCAGTTGCTGGTCCGATGCGCCGGGAGCCGGAGCCGCGGGAGTGGCGGGTGCAGGAGCAAGCTGACGCGCCTTTTCGGCCTGCTCATGGGTAATGATCCCGGCGCGCTCCAGCACGTCGAGTGTCTGATTCAGATCATCGCCATACGACCGCGCGCTGAAGCACAAGGCGCCGCCGACAAGGGTCAGAAGGGTTAACGAGCGTCTCAGCGTTAGTAGTTTCATTTCGTCTTTCCGTTAAGTGCTATGTTCTATTGGAGACCGCCTGCTGCTTCATGGGCACGCGGGCGGGCCCCTTTCGCCCGCCCGCCTGGTGTCCCGTGCCTAATTTGACGCTGGCCAGCCCCCGCCCGGGATGATCACCGTGCCGTCACCCAATCGGTTCACCTGCATGTGGGTCAACGCCACAAATGAGTTGGTGTAGACGGCGTTGCTGGTCTGGAAAACCTCGTTCGTGAGTTGGGCGACCAGGTTGGTGAACAACTCTTCCTGCAGTGAGTTGAGCGCGTTGGTGCCGCTCCGGATCGTGTAGGCGTGGTCGTAGGACCAGATCGGGTAATACCCCAACGCCACGTTGGTCGGCGACGGGTAGTAACCTTCGACGGTAAGAATGAAGTCGTCCGCGTTGGGACTGGGACCGGCAAGGAAGTCGGCGATACCCGCCGTTCCAAGGGTCGCCGGGGTCGAGGCGATCGCCGACACCAGGGACGACGCGGTGGTATAGCCGCTTGTGGGCGTGTACTGGCCACCGACAAAACCGTAGATTTGCGGCGAGCCGACATACGCGAGGTCGATCTCGGGAACAATGCGGGCACCCGCCGTGTTCGAGCGACCAAAATAATAGATGGTCTTGCTCGGACTGCCGTTGGTGGTGAAGAAGTTTTCGGTGAGTTCACCCGAGAACTCGTAGAAGCTGATCGCCTGTTCGCGTGTCAGGTTCGAGAACACCAGATCGCTGTGTCCGACGAACGCAAACGGGACGACCCCGATCACCTGCTCGTGGAACAACGCCACGTTTTGCGGCGGCACCACGCTCCCGGGAAAGATGTCCGAGAAGGACACATTGGCAATGTTGGAGATCAGCGCCGTGCCGCCCCCTTCCGCCAGCGTCCGGGCGAACCCGACCTGATTGGCTTGCGCCAGATCCAGGATGCCCTGCTCCGTGCTGGTGAACCCCAACCGCACGATCACGTTCGTCGTGTTGCCCCCCAGGACTCCGGCGGCCGTGCCTTCCAATGAGATGTGATTGGAATCCGCCACGTTGCTCGAGGTGCTGGCCGCACCGCCATCAAAAATCTGGTAGGCCCGATTGATGACCGCGCTCTTGAACGTCTGCCCGCCCGTAATGTCCAACTCGAGGGCCGTCTGAGCGTGGCTCACGGTCGAAGCCAATCCGCCGATGAGAGCGGCCAGTAGTATTCCCTTTATCTTCATGTTCATTTCTCCTGCTGCATGTGTTTGGTTTATTGTTTCGTTGTTCGTTACTGGCCGGTTCTCGGTCGGCCTATTGTTTCGCTGGCTTGACAATCACGTTAACGAGGGCGTTGGAAACCACCGTGTCGTTCAACTCCGCGACGTAGCGGAACTCGCTATTAGTGGTTTCGTTGAACGTTACATCGAACACCACGGACAGTTTCTCCTTCTTCTTGAGCGTCACGGGCAGCGGCTTCTGCGGCCGTCCGCTGACCAGCGCCACCTCGGCGTTGGGGACGCCGGTTGTCAGCGACTCCACCGCCAGCGTGACCAGGTTCGAGAGGCTGGTGATGGTGTAGATATTCGTGCCGACGTTGGCGATTTCAACCGTGGCCGACTTCGTCACGCTCGGCTTTTTCGCCGTCAACGTGATGGCCTTGGGCCCGGTGACCTTGACGATCGACAGGTCGGGAAACTCGATCACCGGACTGACATTGGTCACTGTCACCGAGGCGGTGGCAGTAATGTTGCTGGCCGCGCCCGCATAGGTCACTGAGGCCGTGTTGGAAATCAGCCCGGTAGACACGGTGCTGACGACGATGGTGGCGCTGGCACCGGCGCTATTGGCGAGATTGCCGACGCTCCAGGTGACCACCCCGCCCGCTTGTGCCGTGGTCCCTTGGTTGGCCAGTGCGGACACGTAACTGACACCGGCAGGCAACGCGTCGGTCAGCACCACGTTGGTGGCCGCCGCCGGCCCGTTGTTCTGCACGCTGAGGGTGTAGGTGACATTGCTGCCCAGCGTGTACGAAGCTGCGTCGGCCACCTTGACGATCGACAGGTCGGGAAACTCGATCACCGGACTGACATTGGTCACTGTCACCGAGGCGGAGGCGGTGCTGTTGCTGGCCGCGCCCGCATAGGTCACTGAGGCCGTGTTGGAAATCAGCCCGGTGGACACGGTGCTGACAACGATGGTGGCGCTGGCACCGGCGCTATTGGCGAGATTGCCGACGCTCCAGGTGACCACCCCGCCCGCTTGTGCCGTGGTCCCTTGGTTGGCCAGTGCGGACACGTAACTGACACCGGCAGGCAACGCGTCGGTCAGCACCACGTTGGTGGCCGCCGCCGGCCCGTTGTTCTGCACGCTGAGGGTGTAGGTGACATTGCTGCCCACGGTCACGGACGTGGGGCTGGCCACCTTGCTCACCGCAATGTCCGAGCTGGCACTGGCACCGCCAGCAGCAGTGAAGCTCACCGTTCCATCGGGATCGAACTCGAAATAGCCGAGATACGTGCCGGGGGAAGACCCGGGCTCCAGTTCATATAAATCCGAGCGCGTCGACCCGCTGGTAAACGGGCTGGGGGTCAGGTTCTCAATATCACCCTGATTGAAATTGCCGCCCAAATCGCCCGCGTCTCCTGCAATCGACGTGTACGAACTGGAGTCCGACTCGGGGATGATGACCACGTTTGGCGTGTTGGAAATGGCGTTGGCCGGCGTTCCGCTGCTCCATACGACCGCGCCCTCCGTGGAGCCAAATCCGGCGATCGTCGCGATGAGGCTGCCCACCGACGCCTGCTGGAAGGTGCTTTGTTCGTTGTAGGGAGTTGTCTGCGTGGTCGCGTTCGTGCGCGGATTTGTGAGAAACAACGTGTTGACCGGCAGGCTGTACACCGACGCCCCGCGAATCGTGCTGATGGCCGCCCAATTCAGCGCCGCCACGCTGGAATACGCCGCTTGCAACTGGGCCGAGCTGAAGTTGGAGATGGTGGTCTGGGAACCGGGACTGGCGTTGATGAACTGGGAGACCGGCCCGAGGTTCACCTCTAGGTTCGGCTGCCCGGGCTGGCGAAACACCAACAGCACGTCGCCGTTGTTGTAGGTAAATATGTTCGCATGCAGGGCCGATTGGCCGAGGAACAGCGCCGCGGCCACGAATAGGATGGATCGGATCTGGGATTTCATTGGGTAACGTCTTCTCCTGTCATTCTTGGTTGTTCAGGTTGGTGAAATTGCACGCGAAGCTTGAAGGGCAGAACGAACCCGCGCGCGTAGGCGTGCATGAGGGAAACATCCTTGGCCGCAGGACGGGCGTACTCCACGACAAAAGCGTGCTTTGTCTCGATCCTTTGGGTTCGCAGCAACATGGAAAGGTCAAACCGACGCGACGGTGTCGCACTAGTATGGCCCGAGAGCCAGGGAATGGCCCCCGGCAACCCATCGACTTCCCCCACTCGCTTGTAACGACTGTTCATAGTTCCTTCTAGCAACCTGCAAAGGAACTTCCGGTTGACCGGTCAGCCCAAACGGCTCTTCCGCGTTTATGTAGTCAACCTCCAGTCGGTACTGGTGGGTCTCGAACTTCTAGGCGGCTGTGTCCAGCCGCCGCTTTTCCGTCTTCTCGATCTGCGTCACGCGACCGTCGTGGATGGTGATGTGCACCACGCCGTAGCGCAACGACTCTACGGTTTCTCTTACGAGATCGAGCCATCCATGGCTCTTGTCCGTCGCGTGTTTCGAATCTTTCTCCATAGCCATTCTTAATCCCTATCTAACTAGTAGGCAAACACAGCAGCGTTTTTCAGGGTTCTAGTTCAGAATCGCTTCGAATTGCCCGTGTACAGCTTTACTCCAGCTTTGCCGTCGTCAATTGCCCGGCAGCAATGACAACCTCAACTCTCACGATGCCGTGGCTCGCAGATCTGGCCAACACGGTGTATGTCCCCGCCGGTAGCTCAACCACGGTTGGGTCCTCATCATGGATGCTGTTGCGGTTGGCCACTTTCTTTACAATCTTTCCGTCTTCCGAGTAAATGGTGTACCCCGTGTGCGGGAAGTAGTGCGTATTCCCATCATCGATGTCTCTTGTCGCCGTGTAAACCTTGAGTCGACCCGTTGAACCTGCTTCAACTTGCGCTGACGTATCCGGGCCCACGGGAGCGAGCACAACCGGGCTCCCGGAACTCGCGCAGGAGGTCATCATCATTGGCAACAGCCCCACCACCAGCCAGGCAATCATGTGATTCTTCAAGATTTGTTCTCCTTTACGCGGCTGTATCCAGTCGCCGCTTTTCCGTCTTCTCGATCTGCGTCACGCGTCCATCGTGCACGGTGATTTGCACCACCCCGTAGCGCAACGACTCCACCGTCTGTCTCACGAGCACCAGCCATTGATCGCCCTTGCCCGTCTCGTGCCTTGAATTGTTCTCCATAGCCATCTCATAATGTCTATTGGTTGAGTAGACAATCTAGAGTCTAGTGAAGTGGTAGACAAATGCAACAACTTTTTTCAAAAATCTTTCAAACCCCGAAATTGTCACGCCGGACGCCTGTTTGTGGGGCTGGCCCCGGGTATTGGCTCGGGAACACCGACGGAAGCCACACCCTCCCCACCCACCCCAAGGAATAAAGACCGAACTGTTAGCGGAGCCTCCGTTGACGGCTAGGAAATTTTCCGTGACGTGCCAGGCGTTCACGGCGAGACAGATTCCTGGTCGACGCGGCGTGTAACGGCTCGGGGCTTTGCAGAGGGCCGACCACACAGCACAAAAACCGGAAAATTACACTTGCAAACATCTACTGATATAGTAGAGTCTTATATGTCTACTATATTCATAGACAATATGCCGCAGGAGGAAATACATGATCGCGACCGCGCAAGAACTTCCCGTGTCCCTGGTTGAACAACGACGTCCGCCGCGCCGGTCGGTGGCGGCGGTGCTCGCACCCCTGCAAGGACTGGCGCAAACGTCGCCGTATTGTCTGACCAACAGTTTGGGGGATTTTCGCCACGGGGACAGGTCCTATTCGCTGGCGCGGTTCATATTCGACGGACCGCCCGGCGGGGGCGATCCGATTCGGTTGGGTATCTTCGCGGGGGTGCATGGTGACGAGCCTGCCGGAACGCTCGCAGTCGTGCGGTTTCTGCGGGATCTGGCGCAAACGCCGGAACTGGCGGCCGGTTACCGCATCTACGCCTACCCGATCTGCAACCCGACCGGGTTTGAGGACAACACCCGCCACTCGCGTCGTGGCAAGGACCTGAACCGCGAGTTTTGGCAGGCCTCCGAGGAGCCGGAAGTTTATCTTCTCGAGCAGGAACTCTGGACGCACGCGTTCCATGGCATCGTCTCGTTGCACAGTGACGATACCAGCGAAGGGTTGTACGGGTTCGTCAACGGGCCCAATCTCAGCAAGGAGTTGCTCGAGCCGGCCCTGTGGGCTGCCGAAAGGTTTCTCCATCGGAACACGCGTCTCGTGATCGACGGATTTCGCGCGCGGCGTGGGCTGATTGATGGCGGCTATTCGGGCATTCTCGCGGCGCCACCTGAAGTGAAGCCGGCGCCGTTTCAGTTGACGTTCGAGACCCCCGCACACGCCCCATTGCACCTACAGGTGGAAGCGAACGTGGCCGCCTTGCGCTGCATTCTGGCTGAGTACCGGACGGTCATGGCCATCGCACCTAACATTTGACCGATGTAACAAGGACGTTGGCTGCATTCGACAGCGACAGTCCGAGACGAATGAAATGAGGAGAATAGTATGAATCGATTCTTTAGTGACAACTCGCTATCGATTGGGGGCACACCGCTGGTGAAATTGAATCGCATCACCGATGGTGCGAAGGCCACCGTGCTGGCAAAGGTTGAAGGACGTAATCCGTCGTACTCGGTGAAATGTCGAATCGGGGCGGCGATGATTTGGGACGCCGAGAAGCGCGGGGTGCTCCAGCCGGGCGCGACCATTGTCGAACCGACGAGCGGCAACACGGGCATCGCGCTCGCCTTTGTCGGCGCGGCGCGCGGGTACAAAGTGGTCCTCACGATGCCCGAAACCATGAGCCTCGAACGCCGGCGCGTCCTCGCTGCTTTCGGAGCGGAGATCATACTCACCGAAGGATCGAAAGGCATGCCGGGCGCCATTGCGAAGGCACAGAGCATCGTCGACTCTGATCCGGGCCGGTATTTCATTCCCCAGCAATTCAAGAATCCGGCCAATCCTCGCGTTCACGAACAGACGACTGGTCCAGAGCTTTGGGAGCAGACGGGCGGAGCGATTGATGTATTGGTTTCCGGCGTCGGCACCGGGGGGACGATTACGGGCGTGTCCCGGTACATCAAGCACACAAAGGGAAAGAAGATCATCTCCGTCGCGGTGGAACCGAAAGAAAGCCCCGTGATTACGCAAAAACTGGCAGGACAGGAACTCAGGCCATCCCCTCACAAGATTCAGGGAATCGGTGCCGGGTTCATACCTGACACGTTGGATCTGTCGATCGTGGATCGCGTCGAACAAGTCGACAGCGCGGAGGCGGTGCAGTTTTCTCGTCGGTTGGCGCGGGAGGAGGGGATTCTGCCAGGCATTTCCTGCGGCGCGGCTGCGGCGGCAGCAGTGCGATTGGCCAAACTGCCGGAGTTCGAGGGCAAAACGATTGTCGCGATATTGCCCGATGCAGGCGAGCGTTATCTTTCGACTGTGCTCTTCCAGGATTGGGTCTAACAACGACCCGATTCACGTGAGTCAGTTTGCCTGCTTTCAACCAACATTCTTGCCCTGAAATAGCGTAAGTGCCTGCAAATCAATCCCAGAAATTGACGTACGTGCCTCCAAATCAACGTGTGTTTTTCTCCATGCTGAAACCTACCGGATTGCTGACCACCATGGTTCCCATACTACCATAGTCCTACCGTATTTTTACACGATCGATCATCGAAAACCCCAGTGAATTGCAGCTTTTGCAAACGTGGGCCGAAAACTACCATTCTCCGTTTTAGACCCACTTTCTGCACAGCAGTAGGCGACTGTCGCTGTGTGGATCTAGATGCGAGTACGCGCGGCATCCCCTGCCCCGAGAGGATGCAAGTGGTTGCAACAACGTTGTCGAGACTTCGGAGATCTGTGAAAATCGCAGGTTGGCTCGTCGGTTTTTGTGGGGGTGCGAGGTGACGGCGATTTTTGTCGGGTACGAAGGGGCCTGCTGTGCTAACACTCCCCTGAGGCCTAACCCGCTTATTGCATGAGCGCAGAAAAGTCGGAGTTGGAAGGTCATGAGTTGTCGAACTGTGGTCGGCGTGGGGTATCGCCGACCGGTTTGGCAGACGGTCGAGACGCCACCCCCAACCCCCGTTGTTTTCTGTGCCGGGGACAGCACCGGTAGAGGCTACCCGCTAGCCAGCCGCGCCACCACTGTCGCAAACAGTTCTTGGTGCGGGTAACTGGCCGCCAACAGAAACCGCACTCGCCGCGTGTCGCGCACCAGCACCGCGCCGATTTTCAGCAACTTCAGGCGGATCGTGCCGCATTGCGCCCGCGCCAGTTCGGTGCCAGCCAAGCCAAGGCGCCGCAGTGCTTCCATCAGGGTGTAGGCCAGGCTACTGAGTAACAGCCGCCACTGGTTGGCCCACCAGCCATGACAACTCGTGCGATCCGCAAACAACCCCAACTGTTGTTCCTTGATCCGATTCTTTATCTCGCCGCGCGCGCAGTACAACTCATCGTAGAGCGTCTGGGCATCCCCGCGGAGATTGGTCACGACAAAGCGCGGATTGCGCCCTTGGTCGGTGTGCTCCGCCTTCACAATCACCCGCCGTGCCCGATCCCACGTGTGCGCCGCGTACGCCACCTCACCGAACACGCGCTGCTTCTGCTGGGTCTGTGCGTGCTGTGTCGCCGCTTGCGCGATCAGTGGCTGCGCCAACGCCAGGAGCCGGTCGTTCTTGGCCAACCCCACGATGTAGTGAATGTCGTGCCGATCGCACCACCGCAACAGCCGCCAGCGGCAGAACCCGCTATCGCCCCGCACCACGATCTTGACCTGCGGCCACGCCTGCCGCAGCCGTTTCGCCAAGAAGGCCACAATCGCCCACGCGTGCCGGGCCACGTCGATGTTGCTCGGTCGCAGATACGCCACCAACAACCGCTCCCCGCAGAACACGTACAGCGGCAGAAAACAATACTGTCCGTCGTACCCGTGGAAGAACGCGCCTTCCTGTTTCCCGTGCAACGGATCGTCGGTGGCATCCAGGTCCAGCACCAACTCCGCTGGCGGCGTCGTGTGACTGGCGATGAACTGCTCGACCCACCACTGATGCACCTGCCAGGCGGCGTGCCGATCCGCACCGTTTTCCCAGCGGCACAACGTCGAGGCGCTGGCCAAATCGTCGTCCTGCTCGACCGCCGTCTGCAATGCCACGTCGGTGCGCAGGCGGTCGTGGTCATTGAGATCCTCGTAGCCCTGAGACAATCCGTAGATGCGCTGGCGCAACAACGTCACCAACGGATGAATGACTTTGGTCGGGTCGCGCGGATCCACGAATCTGTCAATGCCGCCTTCTTGCCTGCGACACAGCCCTGGCTGCTGAGGGCGAACTTGTTCAGTTGTCGTACGGCTAAAGGGTGTTGATGTCAGCAATGCGGGGACCGCCAGCATCTCTTGGGTGGGCAACGGGCGGACTCGGCGTGTCGCTTTCACTGGACTGCATGGTCCTCTTGGACGTGCGGGAATTGTCCACGTTGCGTATTCGGTGTGCCTTCGGATTGCTGGTGGAGTGTTGCTGCACGGTTTTGGCGGACGCCTTGCGTGGTCGGCACGACCGAGGCGTCAACCCCAACACCTCCCGGCAAAACCGCGTCACGGTGTCGTGCGACACTACCACGTTGGTATCTCGCAGGATGTTGGTGATGGTTTCGTAAGACGCGCCCTTGCGCCGCAGTTCCGCGATGCCGTCTTTGAACGGTAGCAGCTTCTGAAACTTCGCCGACAATTTCGGCGTGAAGTTTCTGACAGCGGTTGCGAATTGGTTCTGCGCCAGTTCGGCATCACCGGGGGCATCTTTCATACGTAAGTATTCCGTTGTTCATTGCGTGCCCAGCTTCTAGCGGGCGCAAGGGGTCGGGCGTACGATCTTTCCATGCGCTAGAGTAAAGCGCATTTCCGACAGTAAATTGTTCCCGTTTGGGAACACAATTTCACACGAAATGCGGTATGCCTTTCCCATGCCGTCGCGGAATGTGCAATGCACACTGACAGGCATGAATGAGTATTTCGAGGAACAGCATCACGGAGACGAACAAGATGGAATTTCGACTTGCGCTTACGCGCTACGAAACGGCCAAAGCGCTGGGCATTACGCCGATCTCGGTCGATCGACTTGTCGCCCGCGGGTTACTGCGGCCTTGCCGTGCGTTGCGCCGGCCGCTGTTTGCTCGCGCCGAGATCGAGCGATTCCTGAAAGAAACGACCGCTGAGTAAACCGAAAATGAGAATCCTACTCTACGCCTTCGCAGTCATTGGCACGACGTTGGCAGGTTCGGCAGTGGATGCGCCCCAGTTCATACGCTTGGCCATTGCTGCGCTATGTTCGTTGCGGAGATGGCCATACGTGCGGGCTACCAGGACACCACCGTCTTTGTGGCCCAGCCAACTCGCGATGACCTTGAAGTCAATCCCAGCCTCAATGGCATTGGAACAAAAGAAGTGTCGGCAGGTGTGGTGTCCGTATTGCGGCAGCCCGAGCTTCTTGCAGGCGCTCTCGATGGCTTTCTTGGCGGAGTCTATCGGGATAATGCGTTCGTCCGGTTTCAGCGGCGCTGGTCGGCGTGACTGTAGCTCCCGCAAGAAATTCTCCATCGCGGGGAAGAGCGGCACGGTGCGAGGCTCGTGGTTCTTGGACCGTGTGACGGTGAACACCTTGAATTCGAAGTCCACATCTCGCCAGAACATTGGCGGCTTGGAGTATTTGGAATCGCCGACGATCTCCCCTTTGCGGCAACCGGAGTACGCAAGCATTTCGGCGAGGTCCGCCGAAGCTTTCCCGCCATTGGCGCGCATGGCGTCAAGCATCTTGCGGAATTGCTCTTTCGTCGGGATGGTGACGGGTTTCTTATGAGGCTTGCACCGTTTGATCTTCCGGGCGGGGTTCTCCATGAGGATGCCATGTTCCGCGCCGTAGTCCAGGATGCGCCGCAAGGTTTCGAGTTCGTAGTTGAACGTGCGGGCGGAGCAGGTGTCCCGGCGCGAAGTTGCCCACTGCTCCAACGTGTGCAAGGTGACGTTGCGAACGGTCAATCCGCTGAAATGTTGATTGAGGTTTTTGATCACCCCGAGCATTCGGTCGCGGCTGCTCGCTTCCATCGTGCCGCCGGCAATGTCAATCCATCGCTTCGCCAGCCCACCAATCAATTCCTTGGTCTTGGCATCGTATTCGGCAAACGGCAGGTTTTTGCCGCTGTCGCTGTTCAGCCGCTCGACTTTTTGACGATGGATCTCCCGCCGGCGCTTGGCCAGTTCGGGATCGGTCGTCTTGAGGCTGCGCTTGACTTGCTTACCGTCGCGTTGGAAAATCGCGTAGTAAACGTCGGTGCGGCTTGAACGATAGAGGCAGTCACCAACATGAATGAGCTTTTGATGCTTGCGGGTCTCTGGGGTGGCTTTCATGGCGAAAACATCCTAGACATTACAACAAAACATTGCAACACAAAAATCAAGCAAGAACAAACACCATACAAGCCAATAAAATAAAGGTCTGCGCCTGTAGCTCAGTTGGATAGAGCATCGGATTTCTAATCCGGCGGTCGCGTGTTCGAATCACGCCAGGCGCGCCAGTTTCGGGAGCAAGAGCATGAACATTCGGATAAGTCGACAATTTGTATCACCGGCAGTCAAACGCGCGATGATGGCGGGCCTGGTTGCGGCGCTTCTGTCGGGTTGTTTGGGAGGCGGCGCGACCGCCCCCGCCGGAACGCCCGCCGCTCCCGCCGGCTCCCGCCTTGAACCGTCGGCGCCGGAAACGGGGGGGGCCAGGGTCGCCTCGGTGAATACAGAACTCGGTTTTGCGGTGGTCGATTTCGCGGCGCGGCCGATGCCGCCCGTGGGAACACGGGTCAATATCTACCGCGGCGACAAACGGGTCGGCACGGTGCGGATCACCGAACCGGTCCACGCGCCGCTGGCGACCGCCGATGTCGTGGATGGCGAAGTGCGCGTCGGCGATGAAGCCCGTTAGGTGGAGGAAATGTGCTGACAGTCGCTGAAGCGAAAGACTTCATCCTGGCGGCGGTCCGTCCGCTTCCCGATATCGCCGCGCCGCTGGCGGAGTCGCTGGATTGCGTGCTGGCGCGGGACGTGGCGTCCCCGGTCAATCTGCCCCCGTGGGACAACAGTTCGGTGGACGGCTATGCCGTGCGCGCCTCGGATGTGGCGGATGCCAATGAAAGCAACCCGATTCATCTCCGTGTGGTGACGGAGGTCCCCGCCGGGACAACAGCGAAGGCAACCATCGAGCCCCGATCTTGCGGGCGGATTTTTACGGGAGCGCCGATTCCCGAAGGCGCGGATGCGGTTGTCATGCAGGAGGACACGCATCCCCATCACGAAGGCTATATTGCGGTGACCGAATCCGTCGAGCCGGGGGAGAACATCCGGCGTGCCGGCGATGATGTGACGAAGGACACGATCGTGTTGCGCGCGGGCGCGCGGCTGGGGCCATCACAACTGGGGCTGGCGGCGGCGTTGGGAATGGTGCAACTGGTGGTTCATCCCCGTCCGCGTGTGGGCGTGCTGGTGACCGGTGGGGAAATCGTCGAGCCGGGGCGACCCTTGCGCAACGGCCAGATTCATGACGCGAACAGTTATGCCCTGTGCGCGTTCGTGAAACAGGCGGGATGCGAGCCCGTGGAGCTGGGCATTGCCGATGATACGCGCGAGGATTTGCACGAGAAGATCGATTACGGGCTGAGCGAATGCGACGCCGTGATCACCGTCGGCGGCGTGTCCGTGGGTGAATATGATTTGGTCAAGGACGTGCTGACGGAACTTGGTTGCGAGCAGAAGTTCTGGAAAATCGCGATGCGCCCGGGCAAACCGTTCGTGTTCGCCAAGCGCGAGGCGAAACCGGTGTTCGGACTGCCGGGAAACCCCGTGAGCGCGGCGGTGACGTTCCTGATATTGGTGCGTCCGGCACTGCAAAAAATGCGAGGTCTGGCCGGGATCGATTTACCGACCGTGACGGCGGAAGCGGCGGAGGATTTTGTGAACAGCGGGGATCGCCCCCATTATATGAGGGCGAGTCTGCAACGGCATGGCGAGAAGTGGCTGGCGAAGCCTATGCCAAACCAGGGTGCCCACGCCATCTCGTCGTTCGCCAACGCGGAGTGCCTCGTGGACGTCGCCGAGGCAACGACAATTCCGAGCGGGCATTTGGTGAAGGCGATTCGACTTTTCGGAAGCGACTGACGGGCGGTGCATCGGCCACCGTCCAGGCTTGAATAATCGACCCCGGTATTTACACTGGTCGTCGCCATGCCCGAAACAGTCCATGTCCTGAACCATCCGCTGGCCCGGAGTTTCCTGACCGACATTCGCGACAAGGAATCCGACCGCGCAATTGTCCGCAGCCGCATTCGCGGGCTCTCGGTGCTGCTGTTTTATGAGGCCACGCGTGACCTGCCGCAGGAATCCATGACCGTCACGACGCCGCTGGCGCAAACGCAAGGCGCGCACGTCGGGGCGAGTGTCGGACTGGTGCCGATCCTGCGGGCGGGCCTCGGGATGGTGGACGGGATTCTCGAGTTTCTACCGGAAGCGCGGGTGTATCACCTCGGATTGTTCCGCGACGAGAAGACGCTGGAGCCGGTCGAGTACTACAGCAAGTTTTCGGGGCACAAGCCCGTGGACATCGCGTTCGTGCTCGACCCCATGCTGGCCACCGGCGGCTCCGCGTGCGTCGCCGTCGCTCGCCTGAAAAAATGGGGCGTCAAGAGCATCAAGTACCTCGGCTTGTTCGCCGCGCCGGAAGGGATCAAAAAACTTTCGGAAGCGCATCCCGATGTCGAAATCCATCTCGGCACGATCGATTCCCGCCTCAACCAGCGCGGCTACATCGTCCCCGGCATGGGCGATGCCGGCGACCGCCAGTTCAGCGGGGAGTGATTCTCGCCACGAAAACGAAGGAGCCGGACCGGGGTGTGGGACTTGACTGGACCCTTAAAAGGCCGTATATAGTCTCTATGAAGACTCTAACCATCACCGACGCGAAGAAGAATCTCGGGCAGTGGCTGGCGGCCGCGGCGCGCGGGGAGGACATCGGGATTGTTTCCGGGGCGGACATCATCGCGCTGCGAAAGGTCGAGGTGGAGTCCACGGACTATGCGCAGCGCGAGTATGGTGTGACACCGGAACAACTGGAGCATTTTGAACGGGCGGTGGAGAGGCGTTATCGTCAACTCAAGCGATCTGGCAAGCTGGTGCCCGTTTCGAGGGCAGACTTGAGGAAGCTCCTTGAGTAAGGCTCTCTCGTTGACCCCCGATCACGCCCCGAATTTATCGAGTCGTTTGGCGTTGGCTTGCATGTGGCGAATGAGGTACTTCGCCTCGAACCGGCCCAGGGAACCGAGATTGGCAGTGCGCTCCGTGAAGCGGTCCTGACCGTCCCAGCCGGCGATCTCACCGCAAATCATCACGGGTTGCGGGTGCCAACTGTGGCCTTTCACGGGCACAGGCGTGGAATGGTCGCCGGTCACCGCCAGGACATCGACATGGGGCAGCAACTGACCGAGCGCGGCATCGGCTTCCTCGATGGCTTTCACCTTCGCGTCGAAATTCCCGTCTTCGCCGGCCATGTCGGTCCCCTTCACGTGCACGAAAACGAAATCGTAGGCTTTGAGGGCGTCAACAGCGGCCTCAAACTCCTGGTACACAGTGTTGGGGCCTTCCACCTTTTTCATGCCGACGAGTTGGGCAAGGCCCTTGTACATCGGATAGATGGCGATCGCAGCGGCCTTGAGTCCGTAGCGGTCTTCGAAGAGCGGGATCTTTGGCTGGTGCGCGATGCCGCGGAGTAGGAAACCGTTGGCGGGCTTGCAGTTCTTCAGCAACGGCAGCGCCTGCTTGTAGAATGTCGCAATGACTTTGGCCGTTTTGGCGGCCTTGGCGGATCTGGTGAGCGGCTTGACCGCGGCGATAGGCAGGCCTTCGCGATGCGGGTCGCTGTCGCCGAGCGGACCTTCGAGTCCCTTGCCGCGAAACACGACGACAAAACGATGACCTTTGCCGGGCTTGATGATGACTTCAACGTCGCCGATCTTCTTGATCTTGGCGGCGAGCAGCGCGCATTGCGCCTCACAGACTTTTGTGTCGATGCGCCCGGCGCGGCGGTCGGCCACAATGCCTTTCGCGTCGATTGAACAAAAATTGGCGCGGGCGGCCACGTCGCCGTGCTTGAGGTCGATGCCCAACCCGAGCGCCTCGATAACGCCGCGTCCGACTTCAAACTCGAGCGGATCATAGCCGAACAGCCCGAGGTGACCGGGGCCGCTCCCGGGCGTGATACCGGGCGCGACGGGAATCATGCGGCCGAGCGCGGAGCGTTTGGCCAGCATGTCGAGATTCGGAGTGCGGGCGACTTCCAGCGGCGTGCGAAAGCCGGTCGATTCAGTGGCGATGTCGCCGAGACCATCCAGGACGACAAGGGCAAGCTTGGAATCATTCGGAATCAACAATTTATTGTAAACGTGATCGGCATCCATGAAAACTCTCTCTGTTTTTGGCTTGAAAACACCTGTGTTTGGAGCCACGTTGGCACACGAGCGCGGGTCCTGTCAAAGACGAAAACCACTGTAATCGCGACGTAGTTGCACAATGACGCAACTGAAAAACTGAGTGAAAAATTCCTTCCTCGACAGATTGATTGGTCGGATGGATCGGGTTGATCCCCAAAGCCTGCAGAGCGTGGTGCTCAAGCTGGCGCGGGAGAGAGGGTTTTTGGAAACGCTCTTCAACACGATCCAGGAAGGCGTGATTGTGACCGACGCGGATGGGCGCATCACCTATCTGAACGCCGCCGCGGGCCAACTTCTCGGCATCAATCCCGAACGGGCGGTCGGTGAGCCGCTGTCGCACTATCTCCGCGACCTCGACTGGCAGAAAATTTGGTCCGCAGACAAAGACGAGTGGCAGAAAGTGTTCACACACGAACTGGAAGTGTTCTATCCGCAACAAAGGTTCCTTGGGTTTTATATCGTGCCCGTAGCCGACGAGCAAAACTCGATGGTCACGGGCATGGCCGTTATTTTGCGCGACGTCACGGAGACGCGCCAGCGAGCGGCTACCACTCTGGAATCGGAGAAACTGTCGGCGATGACCCTGCTCGCGGCGGGCGTCGCCCATGAAATTGGCAACCCATTGAATTCATTGAACATCCATCTCCAACTCATGGAGCGCGAGTTGAAGAAGTTGCCCACAGCGCAAGGGGAGCGGCTCCGCGAAGACTTGCGCGTGGCCCGCGACGAAATCGCGCGCCTCGACCAGATTATCAATCAGTTTTTGCATGCGATTCGACCCACGCAACCAGAGTTGCAACCGACCAACGTGAACGAGGTGGTGGCCGAGACGCTGACGTTGATGGAGCGGGAGGTTGTCGACCGCGACATCCTGGTGGAGCGGGAGCTGGCGGAGGGGTTGCCGCGTATTTTGCTGGATCGCGCCCAACTCAAGCAGGCGTTCTACAACATTATCAAGAACGCACTTCAGGCGATGCGGTCGGGCGGCATCCTGCGCATTCGCACGGAAGCCGACGATACGCACGTCACCATTTCGTTTATCGACAGCGGGCACGGCATCGCCCCCGAACAGATCGGGCAGTTGTTCGAGCCGTATTTCACCACCAAGCAGAACGGCACGGGTCTCGGGCTGATGATCGTGCAGCGGATCGTGCGGGAGCACGGTGGCACCATCGAAGTGGAAAGCGACAGGGACCGCGGCACGACGTTCCGCATCAAACTGCCCATTCACGAGAAGCGGACGCGGCTGCTGGAAGCGTCGCGTGACGAGAACCTCACGAGATGACAACGAAACGACCGGCCATTTTGATCGTGGACGACGAGCGCAACACCCGCGAGGGACTGCAGCGCGCCCTCCAGGACCGCTACGACGTCTCGCTGGCCGAAGACTCGCAGAAAGCGATGCAAACGCTCGAATCCACGCCGGTCGACGTGATGCTCACCGATCTGCGGATGCCCGGGGTGGATGGCATGGGCCTGTTGCGCCGCGCCATGTCCCTGACCAACCCGCCCGTGTGCATCATGATGACAGCCTACGGCTCGATCGAAAACGCCGTGCAGGCGATGCAGGCCGGCGCGTATCACTACGTGACCAAGCCGGTGAACCTCGACGAATTGGAATTGGTGATCCAGCGGGCACTCAACAGCCGCCGCATCGAGTCCGAGAACGTCAACCTGCGCGAACAGATCGAGCAGAAGTTTGGACTGGAGAACATCATCGGTGAATCGGCGGTGATGCGCCAGGTGTTCGAGACGGTGCAGCAGGTGGCGCCGAGCCGGGTGACGGTCCTGATCACGGGGGAGACGGGGACCGGCAAAGAACTGATTGCCAAGGCCATTCACAATCTCAGCCCGCGCAAGAACGGGGCGTTTGTGGCGGTGCACGCCGCGGCGCTCCCGAGTTCCTTGCTGGAAAGCGAATTGTTTGGACACGAGAAGGGCGCATTTACGGGAGCGGTGGAACGGCGGATCGGGCGGTTCGAGCTGGCGGATGGGGGAACTCTGTTCCTCGATGAGATTGGGGAGTTGGAGCCGGCGATGCAGGTCAAGTTGTTGCGGGTGCTGGAAGAGCGGGCGTTCGAGCGCGTCGGGGGGGCGAAAACGTTGCAGGTGGATGTCCGGTTGGTCGCCGCCACCAATCGGGATTTAAAAAAGCTGGTCAGTGAAGGCAAGTTCCGCGATGATTTGTTTTATCGGCTCAGCGTTGTGACCGTTGACCTGCCACCGCTGCGGCAGCGGCGGGATGATATCCCGCTGTTGGTGAAGGCGTTTCTGGATGAGTTCGGCCGGGAAAACCACAAGCCGGTTCGCGAGCTGACGTCGGATGCGTTGAACCTGCTTCTGGCGTACGACTGGCCGGGCAACGTGCGGGAATTGCGCAACGCCATCGAGCAGATGGTGGTTCTGGCGCGTGCGGAACGGTTGACCGTGCGCGACGTGCCGGCGGCCATTCGAGGAGCGGCGGACCTGGGCAAGATCAACGTGGTCCGCGCCGGGATGACCGTCGTAGACGCCGAGCAGCAATTGATCGTGCAGGCATTGAAGGAGACGGACGGGAACCGCACGAAAGCGGCGCAGAAGCTCGGCATCAGCCGGCGGACATTGCATCGGAAACTGAAGAAGTACGGGCTCGAGAATTTGCAGGACGAAGCAAGAATCGGAGAACAGGAGCAGAGAACATGGCGCGATCCGTAGCACCGGAAACGACGATCCAGACGGCGGTTTTTCAAATTGAGATTGGGCGGGGCAGGAGAATCATGCAGTGGCTGTTGTTGATCCTGCTGGCGGCGGCATTGAGTCTCGTGTATACGGCGGGACAATTTCGCGGGCTCAACAAACGGGAATCAATGGATATGGCCCAACTGGCGCGCAACCTTGCGCACGGCCAAGGCTTCACCACGTATGTCATCCGTCCGCTCAGCCTCTGGCAACTCGAACAAAACGGTTGGAACATTCAAGACAAAGCCACACGGGCAAGGTTGATCATGAACCACCCCGATATTTGCAATCCGCCGTTGTATCCGATGGTGTTGGCGGGATTGTTCAAGATCCTTCCCGGCAAGGCGTTCACGTACGACTCGGCCGAACACGTCTACTACCCCGAGCGTTGGGTGATCCTGCCGTTCGACCAGCTGTGCCTGTTTGCGTGTCTGCTCCTCACCTATGCATGGGCCAAGCGACTCTTTGACCGGCGCGTGGCCATCATGGCGACCTGGCTGATGTTCTTCTCCGACACGTTGTGGTCGTATGGCGTGTCCGGATTGCCGACGAACTTCCTGATGCTGCTGTTCCTGCTGGCGACGTACTGTTTGTTTGTCGCCGACGGCAAACTCAATCCGGCCGAGCGGATCGAGGGGGCGCCCGCTGGCCCCACCCCGGCCCCAGCGACCGGCCAGGCCGTGCTCTGGGTGCTTGCCAGCGCGGTGCTGGTGGGGCTGTGCTTTTTGACCCGGTATTTGGCGGCGTTTTTGCTGCTGCCGATGGTGATTTATGTGATGCGCATCTTTCGGGGGTGGGTGGCGGCCATGTGGGCGGCTGTCTATGTGGCGGTGTTTGCCGCGGTCATTACGCCGTGGTTGGTCCGTAACCATCGCGTCTCGGGCAGCGCGCTGGGTATCGCGCAATACGAGTTGGTGGATCGATCCGGGACATTTCACGGAGAAGCGCTGCCACGCTCTTACAAACCTGACTTTCGCGACGCCTACTCGATGCATGCGCTCTCGACAAAATTCCTGACCAACGCGCGCATCGTGTTGCTGGACAATCTGCGCCTTGTTGGCACCGATTTTCTGGCGTTGTTCTTCGGAGCCGGGATCTTGTACGGCTTTCGTCGGCGGGATGTGTCGCGGTTGCGAGGCTTGGTGCTGGGGGTGATCGTAATGGCCATTCTTGCCATGTCGCTGATCGGGTCGGACCCGGAACGCAGCGGCCCGGATGTGGGCGGAGGGAACCTGCTGGTCTTGCTGTTGCCAATCATCGCGATTTACGGGACCGCCTTCTTCTATTTGCTCCTGGATCGGGTGCCCTTTCGCATCAAACTGACCCGCGGCATGGCGATCGGCGGCTTCGTGTTGTTGAACGTGTCGCCGATGATCTTCACCATGTTGCCGCCGCGGCAGGGGATGTTTCCCTATCCGCCTTACGTCTCCCCCGTCGTGCGCAGCGTCTCGGCCCAATTCGAACCCGACTCGCTGGCGTGCAGTGATATGCCGTGGACCGTCGCTTGGAACGGGGAACGGCGAGCCATCTGGATCCCCCTGACCCTGGACGATTTCTACGAGATCCATGATTTCGTCGCGCCGAAGGGCGTCCAGTATTTGTTTCTCACACCGTATATCATTGACGCACGACCGCAGTCAGAGGTTGCCAAGGGCGAGTACAAGGGATGGGAATTGTTTCTGCGCGGCCAGCTACCCGCGAGTTTCCCCCTCAAGGCCTACAGCCCGTTGCCACCGGACAACGAGCAGGTGCTCCTGGCCGACCGTGCCCGCTGGGCGAACCAGAAAAATGCTGCCACCGAACTGGAAAGCAATCCGTTTACCATACCCGGTCTGACCAATCGTCCGCCCGCGTCCCCGGGAACGAAGACCCCAGCGCCAGCGACACACTAACCAACAGGACCCGGCCACGGATGGCGACGGAACGCAACCCATGCGCGCCGCAACCGACGCGAACGCGTGTAAACGTCGCCAACCGGGCATCAAAACCCACAACCAAAGCCAGCTTTTAGCGAAACGAAGCCAGTTTTGGAAAGCCGAGGTGCGAGGGTAGCGCCAAGCCGAGTCCTCGAGACGCAACCACGTCGTGCCTAGGTTGCAAACGCGCTGCATACCTGCAGGCAGCGCAAACCGCCCATGTCGTGCCTGGGTCGCAAAGCCGCGTCCCCGGCCCCATTCCTTCCGACCCATTGACCATCTTTCCCTATCCCCTATGTCAAAGCCAAGCCGCTGGGGGCGGCGCGACGCAACGCCGAAGGCGGCCCGTCAGGGCGAGCCGAGCGGGCGCGAGCGGAGCCGAAAGCGGCACTAGCCGCTGAGACGCGACCACGTCGTGCCCCGGTCGCAATGCAAAACAACTCCAAACCACCCCGACTATACACAATCACATATAGCCTGTCTAGTCTTTTTCAATGATGGGTGCCGCGGCCCGGCAATCCGCCGCCGCAGGCCGACTCACCAAAGCTCAAGCGAGCGGGCGATGATTTCGTCCAGTTCGCCCTTGGAGTCGCCGCTGCCGTAGGTGAAGGTGCTGGTCAGGTGTCGCCAGTCGTCGATGTCCAAACCGTACACTTCTTTCGCGATGACGACTTCAAGTTTGGCCCGTTCTTTCACGTCGTGAGGCGAGGCCAACAGCTTTTCCGCCGCCGCTGCCAGACGGGCGCGCAACTTGCTTGCCAGCTTGGGGATGGGAAGTTCGTAAAGCTGGAACACACTCACTCCGGTCGAAACCTTATTGCGGACGTAGTAGTTAGAACCGTGCATCAAATGTGTGGTCTGGTGAGGGAGCATCGCCCTTGACGACTTTGAAGTAGCCAAACTTGAACTGTGGGTGAACGTTCGGGAAAATCTTAAGACGCTCCCCGATCCGTGTGGGGATGCGCCGGCGGCTTCATTCCCGTGCGTGATACAGCCGATAAGAGTCGCGTCTCACCCCAACTCGATCACCAGCGCGGGGGTGTTGTCACGGACGTCTTTGTCCAGTGACTCCCCGACCGGGCGGCGGGTGGCGGCCGACCCCGACAATTGTTTTGACTGCATCAGACAATCTGGTGCAGATTACGTGGGCATGCTCTTCACCCCGGGAGTGTTGTTAGGAGCGCTGTATAAAGGGCCATCTCCAACCGCGCGGTGCCACTGAGACCTATGTCGGTTCGGTCATCCTGGTGATTTTGGCAATTGTCGCCGCCGGGGTCTTCGTCAAACAATTCCATTACGACCGGGCCGTATTTCTCGGGGCCGCCCCATCCGGGACCGCGGTGAAACCATCGGCGCTGTTGTCTCCAGCAGTCAATGCGTTCGTTGAACTGCCCGGCGAGTTGACGCCGTTGAGCGCTCCCGAAACGTTCAATCCCGACAATCTCTACGACAAGATCGACGGCAAGGCTGAACTGTATCTCTCGGCCGGAGTTCTCGGCCTGCGTTGCCAGCGGTTCGCCCTGAAGAACGATCCCAACACGTGGATGGAGTTCTTTGTGTACGACATGGACAACTTGCGGCAGTCGTTCGCCGTCTTCAGCATGCAGCAACGGGCTGACGCGCAATTGCTGGATCTGGCGACGTACGCCTACCAGACAAAGAACGCGTTGTTCTTTTGCAACGGGCGTTACTACATCGAAGCCGTCACCGCGTCGCCCGCCCCGGAGATGATGGCCGCCATGGTGTTGGTGTCCCGACAATTTATCGCCAACAACCCGCCGCAGCAGACCCGCTTGGCGGAGTTGGATTTGTTTCCGTCAGAACACCGGGTGCCCAACAGTTACATGCTTCAGCCCGCGGACGCTTTCGGCTTCGATCAATTCAAGAATGTTTTCAGCGCCAGGTACACGGTGAACGGCGCGGAAGTAATGGCGTTTCTGACCATCCGCCCCACGGCGGAAGATGCGACTGCGTTGAGCGCGGCCTATCAACAATTCCTTCTGACCAACGGCGGACGAAACCTTCCGGGCACCGGCAAGGTGCCTGCCGCCAGTCTGGCGGAACTGCTCGGCAGCGTGGAGCTTGTTTTCAGTCGCGGCAAGGTTGTGGGCGGCATCCACGCGGCGCCAAACGCCGAGGCAGCGGAACAAATGGCGGCGCTCCTTTACAAGAAAATCTCCGAGGCGACGCCATGACCAATCCGCAGGATGCCCAGGGGATCAGCCGCCGGGATTTTCTGGCGCGCGCCGCGAAGGCCGGTGCCGCCATCGCGGCCACCGGGGTTGTCGGCTATTGGCTGCACGACCGGGTCGGCCCAAAAGCGCAGACCGTGACCGACCTCGTGTCGCTGCCTGATTTTTCCCTGCCCGGGGTGGGGCCGAAGATGAGCATCATCACCGGCACGGAGCGGGTGAAAACAATCGGCCGCGCCTTCGCGGCATTGGGCGGCATCGAGCAGTTCATCAAGAAGGGCGATCGCGTGCTGTTGAAGGTCAACGCGGCTTTTGCCTCGCCGCCGGCGCTGGGCGCCACCGCCCATCCCCAACTGGTCGCCGAGGTCATCCGGTTGTGCTACCTGGCCGGCGCAGCCGCGGTGGCCGTGTCCGACAACCCGATCAACGATCCGCAGAGCTGTTTCCGCCTGACGGGCATCGCCGAGGCGGCGCAAACCGCCGGCGCGCGCTTGGTGTTGCCGCAGGAAGATTACTTCAAGCCGACAACGGTTCGCGACGGGACATTGATCAAGAACTGGCCGGTGTTGTACGAGCCGTTCCGGGGCGTGAACAAACTCATCGGCATCGCGCCTGTCAAGGACCACCATCGCAGCGGCGCCTCGATGTCGATGAAGAACTGGTACGGGCTGATGGGCGGACGGCGCAACATGTTTCACCAGGACATTCACAACATCATCAAGGAACTGGCGATGCTGGTCAGCCCGACCCTGGTGATTCTCGACGGCACGACCACGATGATGTCCAACGGACCGACGGGCGGCTCGTTCGACGACCTCAAACAGACCAACACGATGATCGTCAGCACCGATCAGGTGGCCGCCGACGCGTTCGGCGCAACACTGCTGGGCAAGACCGCCGCCAATCTTCCGTTCATTGCCAAGGCCGCGTCGGCAGGTCGGGGCACGGCAGATTACGGATCTTTGAAACCGGTGCGAGACCATGTGGATTGAAGACGGGCGGAACACGCCATGAACATCATCACCGTCCGACGCATCAGCCAAATCTTCTTCTTCGTCCTGTTCCTCTGGTTCTGCCTCGTCTCTTCCTTTGGCGAAAAATGGTGGCAGTTGCGCGGCTGGCCGGTGAATTGGTTCCTGCAACTCGATCCGTTGGTCGCGCTCGGCGCCATCCTGACGACCCGAACGCTTTACGCGGGGCTGGCCTGGGCGCTCCTGACGATGGTGTTGACGGTTCTGCTCGGCCGGTTTTTCTGCGGCTGGCTTTGTCCGTTCGGGACGATTCATCAGTTCTTCGGCTGGATCGGGCGACGGAAACAGAAGTTCGCCGAGCGCGTCGCCGCCAATCAGTACCGACCGGCGCAGGTCATCAAGTACTACCTGCTCATCGGATTACTCACAGCAGCGGCCGGCAACGTATTCGCCGGTTTTTTCCATGTGGCGCGGCAATGGCCCATGATACCGGGGTTGGTGTTGGCCATCGGCCTGGCGGCGCTTTCGTTTCTCGCAATCCGCAAGATCGTGCCCAACCTCAAGACGGCAGTCGGGGTACTGCTGACTCTCGTGGGAGCCTGGCTGGCGGTGGGAATGTTTCTTCACCCCGAGACATTGTTCGCCGTGTCATTGCAAATTGGCTGGCTCGATCCGATTCCGCTGATCCACCGGTCGGTGAATCTTGTGCTGTTGCCCATCGTGCACGCGGCGCTGGGGACGCTTTCCACCAGCCCGCGTTTCTACGTCGGCGCCTGGACGATCGGCGCGGTGTTTCTGGTTGCGGTGCTGCTAAACTTTCTGGTGCCGCGGTTTTACTGCCGATTTATCTGTCCGCTCGGCGCGTTGTTCGCCGTGCTCGGCGGCCCGGCGTTATGGCGGGTCGGGAAACGGGAGGGCCAATGCACCAACTGCGAGCTTTGCGAAAACAACTGCGAAGGCGCTTGTGAACCATTCGAGAAAATTCGTTCCAGCGAATGTCTCCTGTGCATGAATTGCCTCGACGCCTGCCAGCAGGCGCAAATGACGTACAGCACAGCGCGGTCCGCGGCGGGCGAACTGCCGGGGCCGAACATCTCGCGGCGCGGGTTCATCATTTCCGCCGTGACCGGGGTGACGGCGGTGCCGATGATGCGGCTGAGCGGGCTGCTCGGCGCAAACTGGCAACCCCGCGTGGTGCGCCCGCCGGGTGCCCTGGCCGAAGAACAGTTTCTGGAACGGTGTCTCAAGTGCGGCCAGTGCATGCGTGTTTGTCCGACCAACGTCATTCAGCCCGCGATGGCGGAAGCCGGGCTGGAAGGCGTGTGGACGCCGGTGCTGAACTTCCGCGTTGGCACCAGCGGTTGCCAACTCAATTGCGTCGCCTGCGGCCAAATCTGTCCGACAGCGGCCATCCGTCCGCTGATCCTGGACGAGAAACTCGGTCGCAACGAATTCGCCTCGGCCGGCCCGGTTCGAATGGGGCTGGCTTTCGTGGATCGGAGCCGTTGTCTGCCGTGGGCGATGGAGAAGCCGTGTATCGTCTGCCAGGAGAATTGTCCGGTCAGCCCGAAGGCGATCTACGTTCAGGAGCAATTCAGCACGGTACGAGATGGCGTGTTGACGGTGAAGAACGCGACGCCGACCAGTGTCGAATTGGGCGGCGCGGCATTGGCACCGGGGCAGTTTGCCACGGGCGATTATTTCTGCAAGCCGGCGAGCGGCGGGGACGAGGACCGGCGGCCGATCGTTGAGTGTACGGCCAATGCCGTGACGATTGCGGCCGCCAAACCCTGGAGTGTCGCGCCGGCTCCGGGCAGCCGCGTTGAGATTCAGGTGCACTTGCAGCAACCGATCGTGGATCCACGAGCCTGCACCGGTTGCGGTATTTGCGAACACGAATGCCCGGTCAACGGGCTGCGGGCCATTCGCGTGACGGCGGAAAACGAAACTCGAAATCGAAAACACTCCCTGTTGTTGTGAGCGGAGGGGCCAGAGATGGCAAGAAAGGAAGAATCAAATGAATGAGCGCCAGGTGTCACGACGGGATTTTGTGAAGACAGTTGGAGTCGTTGGTGTTGGTTCCCTGATGGGCGGGGCGGGCGTTCTGGCGCAAGTCGCCTCGCCACCGGCCACGCCGACGAAGCCGGGCGCCGCCAAGTTGTCGACGAGGACTCTCGGCAGGACGGGTGTGAAAGTCTCCTCTCTCGCGTTGGGAGGCATGTTCGATATCACGTCCAACCAACTCCAATTGAAACAAGCCCTGGACTGGGGCGTCACGTACTGGGACACAGCGTCGGGATATAACGGCGGCAATAGCGAAACGGGTATCGGCATGTATTTCGACAGAAACCCGCATGCTCGCCAGTCGGTGTTTTTGGTGACGAAAGCCAGCGGCGCTCACAGCGTGGACCAGCTGGGCCAGTCTCTGGAACAGTCGCTCGAACGGTTGAAGACCGACTACGTGGACGTGTTGTTCCTGCACGGGATCAGCGGCACCGACGCCCTGACGCCAGAAGTGAAGGCGTGGGCCGAGAAGACGAAGGCCGCAAAGAAGATCCGGTTCTTCGGCTTCAGTACACACAGCAATATGGAACAGTGCCTGACGGAAGCGGCCAGCCTCGGGTGGATCGACGTGGTCATGCTGGCGTACAGCTACCGACTCCTGAACACCGATGCAATGAAGGCTGCCGTGGATGCCGCCACAAAGGCCGGCATTGGCCTGACGGCGATGAAGACGCAAGGCAAGCGGCAACAGAGCGAATCGACCGAGGCCGAGGCCAGCCTGCTGGGGCATTTTATCGGACGCGGGTTCACGCGTGAGCAGGCGTGCCTCAAGGTGGTCTGGGACGATCAACGGATCGCCACCATTTGCTCGCAAATGCCCAATCTTAGTATCCTGTCGTCCAACGTTGCCGCGGCTCTGGACAAGACCAGCCTGACCTCCGCAGACAAGGCGGCGCTGGAGCAGCACGCTCACGCCACCCGCTCGTTTTATTGCGCGGGATGTACAAACCTCTGCGAGGCCGCCCTCGCCGGTCGCGCCCCGGTCGGCGACGTCATGCGCAGCCTGATGTACCACCATGGCTACGGTGATCGTGATCTTGCCCGTTCCGTCTTTACGGGTCTTCCGGAAACGATGCGGCAACGGCTGGGTGAGATGGACTATTCGGCGGCAGAGCGGGTCTGTCCGCGTGGACTCCCGATCGCCGCGTTGATGAAAGAAGCCACCGAACTGCTGACGTAAATCGCCGTCGGTGGTTGCGAACCGTTTCAGGAGGAGACAATGGGCTTGGATTTCTTTGAGGTCATCGATCGCAGGTTCTCAGTGCGATCCTTTCAAAGCGCGCCGGTCGAGAACAGACAACTCCAGGCGATTCTGGGCGCCGCCAACAGCGCGCCATCGGCCGGCAACTTGCAGGCCTTCGAGGTCGTCGTCATCCGCGACCCGGGGCGGAAGCGGCAATTGGCAAAGGCGTCCCTCGATCAATCCTTCATCGCACAGGCGCCCTTGGCACTTGTGTTCCTCGCGAATCCCGACCGCAACCGTGCGAAATACGGTTCGCGTGGAGCCGAACTTTACTCGGTGCAAGACACGACGATTGCCTGCACCTATGCCCAACTGGCGGCGACCGCGACCGGGTTGGGAACTTGCTGGGTCGGGGCGTTCGACGAGGACAAGGTGCGGGAGATTGTCGGCGCGCCTGCCTCGTGGCGGCCGGTTGCGATCCTGCCGCTGGGCGTTCCGGCGGAGGTGGCGGGGGGACGTGAGCGGCGCGCCCTCGGGGATCTCGTGCACGAGGAACAGGCGCGGAGGTGAAGCAAATGAACAAGCAACCGATCAGACTCTTCGATTTCTGGCAGGAGACCATGGACGCGTTGACCCGCGAGGGCTTGCTGCTGTGCAGTGTGGATTCAGGCGGGAAACCGAATGTGATGACCATCGGCTGGTTGACGGGCGGTGCCGTATGGAGCAAGCCGATCCTGACGGTGCTGGTTCGCCCCAGCCGGTTCACCCACAGCCGTCTGGAGCAAGTCAACGAGTTCACCGTCAATGTGCTGCCCGCTGCGTTTGCCGGGGCGATCCAGCATTGCGGCACCGCCTCGGGCCGCGACGATGACAAATTCGCCCACACCGGGTTGACGCCCGTGGCCGCCCGGAAAGTCCGCGTGCCCATCATCGAGCAGGCCGCGGTGCACTACGAGTGCCGGGTCGTGCATACCAACGAGGTGATCCCGGCAAATCTGGCGGCGGATATCAAGGCATCCGCCTATGTCGACGGCGACTTCCACCGCGTCTACTTCGGGGAGGTCCTGGCGGCTTACGCCGCGCCCGACGCCGGGGAAAAGTTGCGGCGCCCGTTGCTTTAGGTTCCTACCGGCTCGATGGTGCCGGGCGCATCGGCCCTCGATCTCTGTGTGGCGCCCGCCTGGTTCACTCCTTGATCTGCGGCACTTGACTGCCCGGCCGGGTTGGCACAGATACGGAGCGACTCGGCGTGTTCAAGAACAGTTGCCTACGCCCGGCGATCGAAGAACGGGTTCTTGCCGGTTACGCTCAGCGGAATTCCCAACGCCTGTTTGACCTTTGGCCCGAGCAGGCCCAGGTCCAGACACGCGCGACCGATGGAATACATAATCCGGTTGTCCACGTGGAACCGGCCGGCCACTTCCGCTGCCGAGGCTGTGGCGATGCCGAGGTCAATCGAGTTGAAAGAGCAGATGCCGTCGGCCTCCTCCAACGCTTCGCAGGATGGCTTGCCGCAGAACCCGCAATTCAATCCGGCCGTATTGGCTTCCACGCCGATGACGACCACTGCCGGTGCGTTCTCAATGTTGCCGGCGTCACGCGCGACGGTGGGCCGATCCTCCTTCGCGGCGATTTCACGCATCTTGGCGACGAGCGTTCGTCTCGTCGGTTCGTCGTCAATCGCCAGGGTCCTGATGTTGTCAATGCCGCGCGTCTTGGGCGCTGTCCGCGCCGCCGCAACCATCAGCGTGGCCACCTGCAGTGCCGCCGATTGTTCCAGTTCGATGGAAGTTTTCATTGCACCTGAAAAGATACGCGCCCCGGCTGTCGGAAACAAATCGAAACCGCGACGATTGCGGGTGATTGCCAGCCGCGCCTGTGTTTACGCGGCGGCGCCACGAACAAACCCGCTCACAACCACCGTGGGCTGCTGGCGCCGTCTTCTGGAGCGCCTCGGCCCCGCCACCAGCGTCCGCCTCGTTAGTCCCGCGTGTGGCCGACGGGCTCTGACCGGCCGAGATCTCCAGACGCCGAGCCGGCGACACCCCTGGTCTCGCGGGCGATCATCAGTTCCTCTTGCGTGTGGATGACGAGGATCCGGACAGGAGAATCGTTCGTCGCAATATCGGCGTCGGGACGGCCGGATGTGTTGCGCTGGTGGTCAAGCCGCACGCCGAGGCACTCCAGGCCATCACACGCGGCGGCGCGCAACGCGGGCGAGTTCTCGCCGATGCGGTCGGTGAACACCAAAGCGTCCACGCCCCCCATCGTCACCGCGAGCGCGCCAATGGCCGAACGGACACGGTCGGCGAACATCTCGAAGGCGAGCTGCGCGCGTTGGTGGCCCCGGCTCGCGGCAGCCTCGATCTGCGCGAGGTCCGAAGACACGCCGGACACTCCGAACAGTCCTGACCGATGCGTCAGCGCATCATCGAGATCGTTGACCGTCAATCCGCGATGGCGCAGGAGGTGGATCAACACGCCAGGATCCACCGAACCCGAGCGCGTCCCCATCATCAGTCCGTCGAGCGGCGTGAATCCCATGGTTGTGGTCACCGGTTCACCGCCGCGCACCGCCGTGGCCGAACAACCGCCGCCAAGATGGCAGATGACCAGACGCGACTCCGAGGGGTCCCGGCCCAGCAATTCCATGGCACGGCCGGCGCAGTAGCTGAGGCTGATTCCGTGAAACCCGATCCGTCGCACCCCGAATTTCTCGTACCACTCGTACGGCTGAGCGTACAGGTAGGCCCGTGCCGGCAGCCGCGCGAAAAACGCGGTGTCGAACACGGCCACCTGTGGCACGCGGGGCAGTACGCACCGGACCGCCCGGATCGCGGCGAGGGCCGGCGGGTTGTGCAACGGCGCCAGGGCCGCCAGACCCGCGATCGTCGCCTCGACTTGGTCGTCGATCAATGTGCTGTTGCGGAATTCCGTTCCGCCGTGGACCACCCGGTGGCCGACCACGGTGATGCCGCCCTCGGCCGTCAGCGCGCGAACGGCGCATGTCGCCGCAGCGGAGTCGTCGGCAACGGCGACCTCCGAGCGCTCCTCACGCGAACCGCGACGCAGAAGAAAGCGCGCCCGCTGGCGGTTGCCATCCGCCCAGTCGATGGAGCCCGACACCAATGACTCGCGCGCGTCGGCGTCGAACAGACCGAACTTCAGGCTTGTTGAACCTGCGTTGATGACCAGGATGCTCACGGGAGCTGCGTGAGAGTTTATACCTTTTGATGGTTTCGGCAAAAAGATTCCGCACAAATTCCCCTCGCGTGCACTGCCCCGGCTTCGAACCGCGCAATCTTGCAAAAGGTCAGATCAGGAACCCGTCGCAGTAGGGAGAGAAAAACAAATTGCCATTGGCCATCCGTAACCTGGCATACAGGTTCATGGCAAACGCGGTATTGCCGTCGACAACTTCCCGTGTGTCGGGTGCTGACACATCTGGGACTGCGGGGAGAGGAGTTTCGGGCGGCGTAACAGCCATGGGGTTTCCGTTCGCCACGGCGGTGGTTGCTGCAAGAACCACGCAGATCGAGATGGCACGGGCCAAAAGCAGCCCAACTGAGGTCTCCAATGCCCGTCGCATGTTCGCTCTTCTTATCCTGCGCTTGCTGTACGGCAACACGATCAGGAGGGAAAGGCAGTTTTTTTCATAGCGCCGGATGGCAGTACAGAGGAAGAGCAGCTGGGGGATGGTGGCGCCTGCTGAAGTGATTGGCAACGTCGTCGGAGAAGACGCCGGGGACGTTGCACCAGATGGTTGAGGGGGACCTACATCACGTCGTTTGAATCGCGGAGTTCCACTTCTTCCCCATCAGGTCCTAACAGGTAGGCGATCTTCGATGCCCCCTCCACTGGCGGGACGAACGGCGCGGGATGGGAAGGATGGAAGCGCGCTCCCTTGGCGAGAGCCTCACTTAGAAACGCGTCGAGATTGGGAACGAGAAAGGCCATGTGCGCGGGGCCGGAAGCGAAATCATTCCATTGTTGCAACGACTCGCCCTCCCGCTTGCTGAAAAGTTCGATCTTAACTACGCCGACCCGGAGCCAGGCCATCTCGCGGCGCTTGAACTTACCCCGCATGATCATGTCGGCCCCGAGGATGCGCAAATAAAAGTCCAGAGCGGCGTCGAGATCAGATGTTTGGACAGCCACATGGTCAATGGCAATGATTTTCATGGTATGGCGATTGGCACGCTTCACCCGGTTTGACGTGCTGGACTTGGATGGTCCTGTGACCTTCGGCGGTAAGGCGTAAGCCTGCTGCCGCACAAACGGAAACGGCAATTCCCAAAAAGGAACCACCTCTTTCGCTCAACATCGGTCACGCGCTACTTCACCAACTCGGCTTTCGACGCATCCACAAACAACTTACCGTCTTTCTCTGTCACCTTGCCCGTGACTTGAAGAATTCCATCCTTGTGGCGGGCCTCCATCAGTTCCTTGCTGGCCTTCGTCAGGGTGTAGATCTTCCCGTCGTCGGTTTTGAGGCTCACACCGCACTCTTTGCTCACACCATACGAGCAACTGGCACAACCGATCTTGCCTTTTAGCGTCACTTCATCCGGCTTCTTGGCGTCATCGGCGTTAACGATCCAAACGGCGGACAGAACCAGTGCGGCGACGACCGCGATCACTTTCTTCATGGGATCTCCATTGTTGGGTTTATGGTTGTTGGACAGAAGCGACATCTGTTTCGTTCAGTGGCGGCTCGGGGGCTCATCGCTTTGAGGTCGAATCGGGCCAATCGAGCTGGCAACTCAAATTCCACGTCAGGGGAGTAACGGAAATGTGGTGTCTGTGACAAAAGCAGGCGATGTCGCTGTCTTCCTCCAATGTGGCCGTGTCAGTCTTGACTTCCACGCGCAGCCTGTACGGCTCGGCAAAGATTCGTTTGCTGGGGCGAGCAAGAACAAAGTGGTTTTGACGACTTTGGCGAGTGACTTCGAATGGCGTGGAGGGAGTTGCGTCATGGGGCAGGTTGATATTAAGCACTGCGAAGGGTGGCGGCGGGCGCTTGGCGAGCAGCTCAGCTGCAAACTTTGAAATGAAGTGTTTCGACGCGGCCCAATCCAGGGCGCTGAATTCCGATGAATGATGCTGTGAGATGGGAGCTTCCCTGGAAACGGCAATCGCAGGGATATCGTAAGAATCAGCCTCGAACGCGGCTCCAATGGTCCCGCTTGTAAAAACCGAAAGCCCCAGGTTCTCCCCGTAATTGATTCCGCTAATACACAATGCGGGCTTTCGATCACAGAGCTCCAGGACGGCGTGGGAAACTGCCAGGGCGGGTGAACCATGAACTCCGTATGCCGGAACCAGGGCGTCCCCAATCCGAAACGACTGAGCACTGATGATTCCGTTACGCGGATCCTTCGGGAAGGCGCGACTCATACTGGTTTGCTGCGTTTGAGGAGCTACGCAAATCACATCGCCCAGTTCAATTACCGCTTCCGCGGCGGCCCTCAGACCGGGGGAATCGATGCCGTCATCATTCGTCACGAGAATCAGATTCTTCATAGACCTCCTGCGAGCATACTGTCGGGGCTTCGCGAAAGTCAAACCCTCGACCCGCATGCTCTGCAACCGGGACCACGGGACGCCTCCGCAGGCATGAGATCCAGGTGTTTACGGGACATCGGGATCCTGGCAACAACTGGCAGAACCCGGCTTTGGGGCGGTTCGCGGCGGCGGCGGAAGTGGCGGCGGCTCCGCGGGGGTGCGAGCGGTGCAGACCATGGAACCCCCCTGACGCCGAGCCAACGGGTGGCTCGCAACCAAGGGGCCCAAGTATTGCGAGTTCTCCCGGATCTGTTGCGCGTTGGGGGGCATTTTCAATTTGGTCGGGGCGAAAGCTGGCAACACATCGGGTCTGAAAGTGTTGCTAGATCCCGAGCGTCAAGGTTTCGTCAATGTTGTTTACATACCTGACCGGATCGGTCACTGTCCCACCATCTGCGGAGGAACCGATCATTCCGCCGGTCAAATAACCCGCAGACGAAAGGCAGATCGATTATGGGCGATAAATCCCCGAAAGCCGTCCACAAGCAGTCGTCGCAGAAGCAGGCCAAAACCGACAAATTGAGAGAGCAGAAGCAGCAGGCCGTGTTTGCGAAACAATCAGCCAATAAGAAGTAGTGATGTCCGATACAGTCGGCAGACGACCCCGCTCTATTCTGCAAAGCATCGCCCGGCGGGTGATGCTTGAAAGAGGACTGGTCCCGGAGTTTCCGCCCCCGGCGCTCGCGGAGCTCGCTGAAATCCACGGGCCGGCGACGCGAACCGGGGAATCGACGCGTGATCTCAGGAATCTCCTCTGGTGCTCCATCGACAACGATGATTCGCGTGATCTGGATCAGCTTACCGCTGCCGAAGCCATGCCCAACGGGGCCACCAAGGCGCTTGTCGCCATTGCCGACGTGGACGCTCTCGTCAAAAAGGGATCAGCACTTGACGATCATGCGCGCCAAAACACCACCTCGGTCTACACGGTTGCCGAGACGTTTCCGATGCTGCCCGAGAAACTCTCCACGGATCTGACCTCTCTCAACTATGAATCAGACCGCCTGGCCATCGTCATTGAAATGGTTCTCGCCGGGGACGGTTCGCTTCAGAGTTCAGACATCTATCGAGCGACGGTGCGCAATCGTGCAAAACTGGCCTACAACAGCGTTGCCGCCTGGCTGGAGGGGAACGGGCCGATGCCCCCAGGGATCGGCACGGTCGGCGGTCTCGACGAGAACCTTCGGCTTCAGGACCACGTGGCCCAGCAACTGAAAGCGCTTCGGCGCCAGCACGGAGCGCTTGATCTCGAAACAATCAAAGCCAGTCCGGTCTTTGATGGCGATGAGCTCAGGGACCTGGAAGTCGACAAAAACAACAGGGCCAAGGACATTATTGAGGACTTCATGATCGCTGCCAACGGCGTTACCGCACGATACCTGGCGTCGAAAAAGTTTCCGTCCCTGCGGCGGGTCGTCCGCACACCCAAACGCTGGGACCGGATCGTCGAGCTTGCCGCAGAGCGGGGCGCAACGTTGCCCAAGGAACCGGACGCAAAGGCATTGGAGCAGTTCCTGGTATCGGCGAAAGCTGCCGATCCTCTTCGCTTCCCCGATCTCTCTCTCTGCGTCATCAAGCTCCTGGGCCGGGGGGAATACGTCGTCGAGCTTCCGGGAGACAGTGTCGCCGGGCACTTCGGTCTTGCGGTCGAGGATTACGAGCACTCCACCGCCCCGAACCGCCGCTACCCCGATGTGATTACACAGCGGTTGCTGAAGGCAGCAGTGGATGGACAGTCCGTGCCTTACGAGAACGATGAATTGGAAGCGCTCGCAACACACTGCACCGAAGAGGAAGACGCCGCGAAAAAAGTTGAGCGGCAGGTCACAAAATCCGCAGCCGCGTTGCTGCTGGGATCAAGGATCGGAGAGCAGTTCGACGCCATCGTCACCGGCGCATCTAACAAGGGCACGTGGGTCCGCATTCTGCGTCCGCCCGTTGAAGGTCGATTGGATAGTGGTTTTGAGAACATGCGTGTCGGAGACCGTCTCCGCGTGCAACTGGTCAGTACGGATGTGGAACGCGGGTTTATCGACTTTAAGAAAGTGGTGTGAGAAGAACCGGCTTCCACCCGCCACGAATACTGCCATCGTCCGATCTCGCCTTACCGGTTCGCATCAGAACCGATGAAGCCTTGCGTTTTTCAGGCTGTTTTCGATTTGCCAGAGGCGGTTTTTGGCAATCGTTCCTGCCCCAAAACGCACGGGTTTTCCAATCGATGGAAAACGGATCACGATACACCCGGTCTGCTTTCGCACCGCCTGCTACCCGTATACCCCTTGTGACCGAAATCCGGTCTGACCAAGGCGGCGCCTGGATCTGTGTGGTCCAAGGAATATGGTCGCGCAGGCGCTTGTTGGGTCGCCGACCGCACAACTTGTGCAGTCGTCACGCCCCGTCAAGTGTCCCGGCGTACGTCGATTTCCCTGCTCGACACCAGCCAGCCATCCCTGCCGTGGAACGTGACCCGACTGACGCTGATCTCCCTGTCCAGGAGCGAGCCGTCCTTCCGGCGATGCCTCCAGACGCCGGCATTGGCGGTATGCCACCGGCGGAGTTGCGAGAGATGGCGTAGAAGTTTGCGGATCTCCTCGGCCGGGCGGATGTCGGTGATGACCATCCCGAGGAACTCCTCACGGGAATAGCCATAGAGGCTGATGGCGGCTTCGTTGACCGCCAGGAACCGCAGGGTCTTGTTGTCGAACACCCACATGGGGGTTGGGGCATTGTCGAACAACAGGCGGTACTGTTCCTCGGTGCCGGACAGCGCCTGTTGCAGATCTTGAGGATTGTTGCTCATCCCGAACTCCTTCCAGGGACTTGCGCGGCGAGACGCCTTCGTCAACCGAGCGACCCGGTCGGCTGACGCAAATCACTATACGCCTGTGGAGGGGAAAACTCAAATGAGTCGCCAACTCGCAACAGAAGTGGTGCCTGTTTGTTCCCGGTTTGCTCTCGTACCGCCTGCTACCCGTATGCCCCTTGTGACCGAATTCCGGTCTGACCGGGGTTCCCCCAGCCTAAACCACATGGCGTCTTGTCGTGAAGTCCTGAAAGACATGCGGCGGGAGTCCAGCAGTCCCCGCCATCCTTGCCACCCTTAAAAACATTGACTTCCGGTCGCATGGCTGGTAGTAGGTGAATCCGCTCCAAGCCAGTTGGCGGCGACCGTCTGGCGTCGGCCCCTTCCTCTCAATTGAGTTGCTGGCCCCTATTCTGTCAGCATACCCACGGTTTTCATTATGGCGGAGCTGTCGGTTCGAGAACGGATTATGAGGTCATGAGAACTTGGCGTTGACAAGAACGGAGGGGGGGGGAAATCATGAAGATATTTCGCATTCCATTGGTCATTGTCCTGATTGTTGTGGCGGGTCGGGTGTTCAATGCCAATGCACAGACGGAGACAAATCTTTACTCCTTTGGCAGCTACGCCAACGATGGGCAAATTCCACGAGCCGGGCTCGTGCAGGGCAGCGATGGCAATTTCTACGGGACGACCATTGAAGGTGGGGCGAACGGCAACGTTGGCACGGTGTTTCGGATCAGCGCAAGCGGCAGCTATACAAATCTGTGCTCTTTCAGCTACAGCGATGGGGCTTATCCACGGGCCGTGCTCGTGCAGGGAAGTGACGGAAATTTCTACGGAACGACCGATGGGGGTGGGGCGAACGGCGGCGGTACCGTGTTTCGGGTCAGTCCCAGCGGCAATTACACGAATCTGTACTCTTTTGGCAGCCACCCCAACGATGGAATCTATCCAGATGCCGGACTAGCGCAGGGAAGCGACGGAAATTTCTACGGGACGACCGCCGTTGGCGGGACGTACGACTCAGGAACCGTGTTTCGGGTCAGTCCCAGCGGCACCTACTCGAATCTTCACTCATTTGCTGGTTATCCTACCGATGGTTGGCTTCCACAAGCTGCGCTCGTGCAGAGCAGCGATAGCAATCTCTACGGGACGACCGATTTTGGCGGGGCCGACAACGACGGCACCGTGTTTCGGATCAGTCCCAGCGGTAGCGAAACGATTCTTCATTCGTTTGGTGTCAACCCCAACGATGGAGACCTTCCATGGGCCGGGCTAGTACAGGGCAGCGACGGAAACTTCTACGGGACGACCTACGGAGGCGGGACGAACAGTTGCAGTTGCGGCACCGTCTTCAGGATCAGTCCTAGCGGCACAGAGACGACTCTTTATTCCTTTGTCGGCTCCCCCAGCGATGGGGCCACTCTACCGGACGGGCTTGTCCAAGGCAGCGACGGAAATTTTTATGGGACAACCGAATACGGCGGGACGACCAACGCTGGCACGGTGTTCAAACTTTCCGTCCCCCTCAGTTCTCCCGCCAATCAGATCAGTAGTGTCCAGAAATCTGCCAGCAACGTCATCTTCAACATCTCGTCCATAGCAGGCGAGACCTATCAATTGCAGTACCGCAGTTCCATGACCTCCGGTATCTGGTCGAACATCCCCGGAGTATCGGTCACCAACAGCATTGGGGCGTTGCTGACGCTGACCAACTTTGCCGGGGCCACGGGGCCGCAAGGGTTCTATCGGTTCGCTATTACGCCTTGAGGCTTCTCTGCGAATCATGATTTCAGGGGCTCAGCCATCAGCGGATGAAACGTGAACCAGAACCAAAGCCTATTCACGACTCGGTGAATGTCCCGCTCGGCTGGGCTCCTGTTTTTTGAAATCCGAGGCGTAGCGGCCAATCAGCGGCCCCCGAGTTTGGCGGCTTGAGCCAAATCCGCATCCGATCCCGCCTGATCCCCCTTGGCCTTCTTGACACTGCCACGGCTGATGTAGGCGATGGCGTCTTGCGGGTTGCGTTCAATGGCTTTCGAGAAGTCAGCGATGGCACCATCCAGATCGCCCTTGGCCCTCTTGGCGTTGCCTCGGTCGTTGTAGGCGGCAGCGTCTTGCGGGTTGAGTTGAATGGTTTTCGAGAAGTCGGTAATGGAACCGTCCAGATCACCCTTGTGTCTTTTGGCAAGGCCACGGTCAAGGTAAGCGTCGGCGAGTTTCGGGTCGAGTTCAATGGCTTTCGAGAAGTCGGCGATGGCGCCATCCCAATCGCCCTTGCCCATCCTGGCCCCACCACGGTCGATGTAGGCACCGGTGGCCTTTGGGTTGAGTTGAATGGCTTTCGAGAAGTCGGTGATGGCGCCATCCAGATCGCCTTTGATCTCCTTAACACCGCCATGGCCCTCGTAGGCGGCGGCGTCTTGCGGGTTGAGTTGAATGGCTTTCGTGAAATCGGCCATGGCGCCATCCAAATCCCGCTTGGCCATCTTGGCAAGGCCATGGTTGACAAAATCCTCTGTGGTCGGTTTGCGGATTGTAGAACACGACAGCGTCAGAGCAGACAGGAGGGCAAACAGAATCGAGAAGATTGGACGGTACTTGGCTGACATAAAATTCCTTTCGCTGGTCACCGATATGATCCACCCCGGCAGACATTCTGACGTTGGGCGGATTTTACCCGCACGAGAAATGGGGACAAGGAGAAACAACTGCTTTTCGAAGCCGCGGAGTTGACGAGCCCCAAACCGAAGTAGAAACCAGCCGACATCAACTCCGTTGCCCTGGCCGACGGCTTCTCCATCCGCCTGTGCCTGAGAGCATTAGGCCTGTCTGTCTGGTGCGCTCCTGCCTATACTGCGGGCCGTCGTCCCGTTTGCATAGTCGGAATTGGAGTCCAAGAACACAAACAGGGCTTTCGGGGGGATGTGCGGGCTAAGTCCCTTCAACTGATCACTTCGCCCGAGAAAAGTGCAGGATCGTCGCGGAGGCGGGTACCACCTGAACCGTCAGGTTACCGGAATTACCGCCTTCGATCCCTTTCCATTGGCCTAGCCAGATTCCCTGCGGGTCGATGGCCGCACCGCCCAGCATGACGTCTGTTTTGGCGGCGACGTCCTGATCTTTCTGGATCAGGTCCATCCGTTGCCATGCTCCCGAACCCGTGCCTGGGGGCAACTGGAGGGAAACCGACGCCGGTTGCGCTTTGTCGCCATAGCTTTTGTTGATCAGGGTCAGATAAACGGAACCGTTGCGATCCCTATAAGCGTAGGCATTGAAATCAAACGTGGGCGCTGCTTGTATCTTCACTTCGAGTGGTCGTCCATGCGCGCCCTGGCTAAAAGCCAGGTAGGCATAGGCTTGAGGCCGCATGGAAAATCCATGGCCATCCGCCTGATGCACAAACGCGGCGTAATTCGCGGCGCCAAACCCTCCGTCCCGCCCCACCGATTCCCCCGTGTGATAATTCACGCCGAGGATGTGGTGCGCCGCCCACCAATGGGTACAATCCAGCGTCCATAAGGTGGACGCGTAGGTATCGCTCGAATCTTTGGCGCCTCCATTGTAGCAGCTATTCAACTCATCGATCCGGTAAGGCACCCCCTGGGCGGTCAGCACCGCGCCGAGGTGGGCATAGTCTTTTTCGTAATCGCCATGGATACTATTGGAAAGAAAGCGGGACCGGGTCGCGGGCGGATCCTTTTCGCCCGCCCGGCCCGAGCCCAGGAAATAATAGTGGTCGCTCGCCATCACCAGGTGTCCGCCAGCAAACAGGGCGTTGGCCAGGTCCAGGGCATAGTCATTTTTTGTAGCTACGCTCGGCCCGTCAAACTTCGCGTTGGGCGCGGCTTTCAGAATGGCGTCGTAGTGGAGTTTCCATTGTGCAAAAAAGGCCTCGAACGTCGGGAGATAAAAACTGGGCTCATTGCCGATGGAAAAACAATCGAGCGCATCCGTATCGTGAGCCGCAATGTAGCTGGCCAGGCGCGCCGAATCGGCCGGGTCTCCATTTTTCAAGCGGAACGAATAAATCACTTTCACTCCGGCGGCCCGGGAGAAGTTAAAAAACACATCAATATCCTTTTCCTGCGGAATCGGGATGCGCGGATCGTCCACCGCATTGGCGCCGACGCGTAGATTCTTGATGCCGAGGGTCTGGAAGGTGTTGATCAGTGCCTGATCGTGGGGATCAAAATAGTATCGCCCTTCCCTGGGCAGAAGCATTGATATCTCGTAGCTCAGACCCAAAAAGAGAGGCGGAAGATCCGTGCCGCTGCCGTCGGTCGCCACCGTGACGGTCACGGGCTGAGTCTGAGCGGTGGCGAATGGGGAAATCAGCAGTATCAGGGCCAAAAACCAGAGCGGGAAAAGGGATTCCCCCATCCACGTCGAGCAAGAACGGTAGTTCATACGCGCACGCTTCGCGACTATCGCAAGCCCGTCAGCTGCATTGACCAGCAGGGTGTCCTCTTCGCAGTGCCAAACACGTCGGGAAGCGGTCGGATTCAACCTCACTTCCCAGTTTTTGGCGGAAGCCCGCTCCCTTGATCCTTCTTCTCGTCGTCATCGGAACTGAAAACGACAACGACCAACGCCGTCAGTGCGATGATCAGCATAAGCAGCACGAGCGCGCCGCCATGTCTGCCGAAATGTCCAAACGCCAGCAGTACCGGTATTCTCATAGCATGACTCCTTTTCTCTGACCGACCATTCTCTTTCGAGCCAAAAGTGTGTTGTCCTTAGGTTCGAACTTCGCCCTGCCTCCCGGCCAGCAAGAGTGGAATGATTAGCAGCGTCAAGGCGGTTGAGGTCAGTATGCCAAAAATCACCACAGTCGCAAACGGCCTTTGCAATTCGGCGCCCTGACTGGTCGAAATCGCCATCGGGACGAAACCGACGCTGGCCACCAAGGCGGTCATGAGCACCGGTCGCAACCGGGTTGTCGCGCTACGTAACGCCGCCTGCGCCGGCTCCACTCCCTGGGCGCGGAGATCGTTGAAATACGTCATCAGTACCATTCCGTTGAGAATACTTAAGCCTCCTAGGGTGACGAAACCTATGGCGGCGGGCATCGTCAGCGGCAGGCCGCGCAACCATAGACCGTAAACACCGCCGACCAAGGCGAACGGAAGGCCAAATGCCACCAGGGCGGTTTGCCTCCAGTTCTTGAGCGCGGCATACACCAGGGCCAGACTGAGAAGAATGAACACTCCGCCGGAGGCCAACAGACGCCGGCTGCCGGACTGCCAGTTCTTGTATGCGCCGCTGAATTCGAGGCGGTAGCCTTCCGGAAGTTTAACCTGATTGTAAATCGCCTCACGCGCCCGGTCAACGAACCCGACTATGTCGGCGCTTTCAACCGTGACCATGATGGCCTCGCGGCGTCCGGCCTGCTCGCGAGTAATGGCGCCCACCGCCTGCCTGTGTTCCCAAGTCCCCAAGCTGCCCAACCCGACCAGCAGCGAACCGGTGCCGACGCGTACAGGAAGAACATTCAGCGTTGCGGGATTGGTGCGGCACGATTCGGGGGTGCGCACGACCAGTGGATAGAAGATGTCGCCTTCGTCAATGCGCCCCACCTCGCGCCCGGCAAGGCCGATCGATACCGCGCTGTTCACCTGATCGCCGATTGCCAGGTACTTGCGCATCAGGTTGGGATCAGGGATGAACTCCATCATGTCGGTGCGCCCGGGCTGGTCAATAACGACCTCCCCTACGCCTTGGACTTGTTTGACGACCTCAGCAACCTTGCCCGCCAGCAAGTCCAACTTATCGTAGTCTGGTCCGAACAACTTGATTGCCAGGTCGGTCCGCACGCCTTCGAGTAGTTCGTCGAACCGCACCGCGATGGGTTGGTTAAGCTGCAGCCCCTGGCCGGGCACGCTGCGTTCGATCACCGACTTGATGATCAGCCCTAAGTCGGATTTCGAGATTCTCCGCCCGTTGGCTCGGCGCCACCCTGCTGGCGGACGTAAGCTGATGTAAATGTCATTTTGATTGGCGCCCTGCGGATCGGTCGCAATCTCCGACATGCCGATGCGTGAAAAGAGGTTGTTCACTTCGGGCACCGCCGCGCGGATGGCGTGTTCGGTTTGTAGTTCCATTTCCAGGGATTTCGCCAGGCTGATTCGCGGATCGCGTTGCACTTCGACGACCAGCCAGCCTTCGTCCAGGTACGGGAGGAAATTGGCACCCAGCCGCGTTGACAGATAACACGCCCCTCCAGCCAGCATCACGGCAAGGGCCAGAAACAGCCACCGAAAGCGGCGGCAAGTCTGGAACAGTCGCTCATAACCCGAACGCAGGTGAAGTAGGAACCGTGGCTCCTTGATCGTGCAACCTGATCCCAGTCCAATGGCGCACAGTGCCGGAACGAGCGTGAGCGTGAGCAGCAGAGAACTTAGCAACAGCAAGATCACAGATTGGGCCAGAGGCCGGAACATTCGTCCTTCTACTCCGCCCAGGGTGAGGATCGGCACATAGGCGCCGATGATCACCAGCATGCCGACCAGCATGGGTTTGCGCACCTGGCAGCAGGCCTCAATGATGGTGGCCAAACGCGATTGTCTGATTTCCGCCGTGTCACGGCCAGAGATTGTGGCCAATTTTCGGGCGACGTTCTCCACCATGACGATGGCATCGTCCACCACCACGCCGAAATCAATCGCCCCGAGTGTCAGCAGGCTGCCCATGATGCCGAAAGTAACCATGCCGCCAAGACCCAGGGCAAATGACAGGACCAACAAACAGGTGACGACCAGTGCCGCCCGCCAACTGCGAAGGAAAAGGAGCAACACGGCCAGCACCAATCCGCCGGCCATGGCGAGATTGCGTCCCACGGTGTCAATGACAACATCAACAAGTTCGGCCCGATCGTAGAGCGGCAGAAGCTCCATGTCCGGCGGCAGCCGGCTCTGGGCTTCGGCCAGGGCAAGGCGGAAGGATCGCGCGACCGTGCGCGCGTTTTCCCCCGACAACATCATCGCCGTGCCCAGCACGGCCTCCCCGCCGTTGAGCGTGGCGGCGCCGAGTCGAATATTCGAGCCGAGGCCGACCGTGGCCACGCTGCTCAACGGAGGGCCCAACAGCGTCCACGTGAGCTTGATACAAAGGTTGTTCAATTCCGCAATGGTCTGCGCCCGCGACCGGGAGCGAATAATGAACTGCTGTCCATCCCGTTCGACCAGTGCGCCGCCCCCAATGGCCACGTTCCGTTCCACAATGTTTGCGATATCGCTAAGGTCCAAGCCAAGCTGAGCCGAGTCAGGCGGAGTCAGGGTGGCCGGGTCCACTTCGACAAGCATTTGTTGGTCGTAGCCACCCGTCGTGTTCACCTCCGCAACACCCTTGACAGATTTCAGACAAGGCTTGACCACGAATTCCTGAACCAGTTTCAATCGCCGCAGCCTTGCCTCCACCGAGTTGGTGGACGGAGCGCTGTTGGGCTTGAAAGCCAGCGCATACGTAAACACTTCGCCGAGGCCCGAGCTTGGCGGGGCCAGCTTCGGTGAGAGTCCGCGGGGGAGTTTATCGACCGCATGGGCCAGTCGCTCGGTCACCATTTGCCTCGCTTGATAGAGATCGGTGCCATCGGAAAAAATCAGGCGGACCTGAGAAATGCCAAAACGCGTGAGGGAGCGAACTTGCTCCAAGCCGGGAAGCCCGAACATCTCCAGTTCAATTGGGCGGGTCACGGACGATTCGATTTCCGTGGGCGATAGATTGGGAACAGGAGTAAGCACCTGCACCTGTACGTTGCTAATGTCGGGCGTGACATCCAGGGAGAGACGAGAGGCGGACCAGATTCCCCAAACAACAATCACCGCCGCAATCAAGACGGCGGCAAAGCGATGTTTCACCGACCGTTCTATGATCGCCCGCAGGAGACGCTCAAAATCTCCCGGTGGCACCGAACGATTGGCTTCTGATGACTCTGCCATAATAGCGGAGGGGCGGTTGTGTTCGGTCCACACCGTGTCCGGTATGGACCCTTCTGACATCTTCAATTAACTTACGGCGATGTGATGATGTAGAAACGGTTGGTATAATTGGTCGCGTCGGTGTCGGTGAAGACGACGTTTGTGCTGCCGAATGTGCCGCTGCCGATAACCGTCCACTCCGACACTGGCACGGTCATATCGTCAGAGGCCAGCACTTCATAGGTCTGGCCCACCGAGCCAGAGAATGTCAACTGGAAGCCGCTCCCGCCAGGCATCATCTGTCCGCCCACGATGTTCGGGGTTTGATAGATGACCGTCAACGTGGCGGGGGCGCTGTTGGTGCTGCCGCCGGTGCTGGTCACGTCGACATAATAACTCCCCACATTCGTCGGGCCGATCGAGGCAAGGCACAACGTGCTGTTGGTTCCACCGGCGACAACATTCGTCCCGAAATACCACTGGTAACTTAACGGGGCGCAGGCCGTTGCGTCGACGCTGAAGCATACGTTCGTTCCCGCATTGTTTGTCAGGCTCGCAGGCTGGCCGACAATCACCGGCGCACACTCCGCCTGGAACAGGTCGCTCAAGTCATAGATGGTGGCACTTCTTCCGTCGACATAGTCGTAGCCCGCGTTTAGAGCATTCGTCTCAACGGTGGGAATCGCATTGGTCTGGTAAGCCAGCCCGAAAATTTCATCCATCATTTTGAGATCCGAAGAATGGCTGTAGGGCAAGGTGCTGGCGTAGGCGTTGCCCTTGGCCAGCGGCGAAATGATGATATACGGAAGCGTGGTGTTCGTGTCATCGGTGCTTTCGGTTTCGTCGGTCCAGATGATGATGACGCCGTCGTCCTGATACGCAGCCGAAGCCATGATTTTCGGAATGATGATGGACAGGCAGTTGTCCCCTTCGGCGATGGCAGCCTGATCGCCAGAGTATTGGACACCATGATAGGTAAAGCTGGTCAAATAGCTGTGCATCTCGTTGTACAAGTCTGGCGTAATCCAGTTGTAACGGCCAATCGCATTGTTGGTGAGGTCCGTCCAAAACTGCGTCATCGTATAGACGTTCTTATTCGTCGTGTCGGTAAAGAACTCCATCGGATTGTGCTTCACGGCATACGCATATAGTTTTGAGCCGTTGTAGATATTGGTGCCACTCGAACGCGTTCCCGACTCGCTGACGGTCGCCTTCGAGGTGTATTCCAGGTCTTCCTGGTAACTTTTCCAGGCAATGCCCGCCGCGGTCAACTGGCCGCAGAGATGCTGACAGGTATACAGGTTGCCCGAACCCGTGCTCGGATCGTTGTCCGTATGAACCCCGAAGTCCGTCCCGGCTTCCGACCAGATGTAATTCGGTTCGGATGGATGCTCGCCTGTTATATTGACGCTGTAATACTTCGTGGCGTAGGAAACCTGCACCGCGTTCGAGTTGCCGGGCGCGATCAGGCTGTTGATGTAAGGCGCGGCGGGATTGCCAAGAAGTTGCTGCGGACTGCACGTCGGGCATCCCTGCACCCAATCGTGGTTTTCCAGCGGAATCACAAAGACGGTCTTGATCTGTTGCCAGATTTGTGCAGATACCGCTGAACTCAAGATGAAAAGGAAGACCAGCCCGGCAACAATCGAACGGGCAACAGTCTCCTTTGTTCGGCTTACCTTCACACATTTCTCCCATCCTGCGACTGAAACCGACCATCGGAGAGTGCACCCCCCTCTCGCCACAATGAGTCTTGTACCACAGCCGCCTTCCACAAGGCAAGCAGAATTCAGAACTTCCCCAGTGGTTTTAACGCGCGCCAGGTCCCCGGTGACCGGACCACTCTCTTTCGAGCCAAGAGTTGTGTTCTCCAAGGCTGTTCTCAATCTTGCAACAGGGTCTTTTGGTTTGTCCAACTCCGCGGGCTCGGGGCACGGATGACTTCGTCGAGTGAACCGTGTGGAGCCTCGGCTGGCGTCCTGCGGCAGTGGATCCTGCCGGTAAATGAGACCCCGCCTCGTGCACACGCGTGCACAAGAGACAACGCAGGTGACCAGAATGCCGGCACCACTGCCTCGGCGACTGACGTTCGGCTGAAGCGGTCATAAAAACGTGCCGATGTGCTATCCGACCAACGGCCGGTGAATGTGATTGTGTGCACGCCGGGCGACCGTTAACATGCCCGAAGATTGCGTTCGACTTCTGAGGAGATGACAATATCCTTCCCGACACTGCTCAACATGCGACTGCAATTCTTGGGTTCCATCGGCCACGAATAGCCAATGTGCGCGTTGGCCTGTCCTTGTACCTGTCATCAGAAAATCCAACAGGAGGTGGATGATGCGTTACCGTCAGGTCGTGTCGTTGATTCTTGCAGTCCTTCTCGCAGGGCTCGCCACGCGTCCGGCCGCAGGGCGGGAACTGACGTTCGGATTCACCCCCGTCCTGAGCGAATCCGACATGCGGGTTGAGTTCGAACCCCTGATGACCTACCTTTCCGGCTGCATTGGGCAGAAGGTCGTCTTGTACGTCGCCAAGGACTACGGGGATCTCCGCACCCAGATGGAGAGTGGGGCGGTGGACATCGGCACTTTCTCACCGTTCGCCTATGTGGATGCGGTCCGCGGCGGGAAGATCCGGATTATCGCCCAGTCCGTCATAAACGGCACGGCCACGTATCGCGGGGTTATCGTGGTCCGCAGGGACAGCGGGCTGAAATCGCTGACGGACCTGCGGGGGAAACGCTTTGCCTTTGTGGATCCCAAGTCGGCTTCCGGCTTTGTTTATCCACGCGCGTTGCTCATCGAAAAGGGCGTCACTCCCGAGAGCACCTTCAAGGAAACCATCTTCGCCGGCAGCCACGACAAGGTGATCGCCGCCGTTCTGGAGGGCAAGGCGGACGCGGGGGCCGTTTACGGGGATGCCGTCGCGATCGCAAAGTCCAAGGGGGTGCCGACGGAGAATCTGGTGACCCTGGCCAGCACCGCGCCCATCCCCCACGACGCCATCGCGGTCCGTGTCGGACTGGATGAGGCCCTGGCGAAAAAGATCCGGGCCGCCCTGGTGGATTTGGACAAGTCCGAGGCTGGCCGCCGGGTCATTGCCAACAGCACGCCGAAGGAGTTGACGGGCTACATGATCGCCGAAGACAGTTTATACGACATGGTCCGTCGTACCGCAAAGATCGCCGGCATGTAAGGACGCTAATGGTCGTGTGAGCGGCCTCGCAAGTTCGTCAGCGGCTTCTCACGCGTCGACGCCGTTCGGGACAATAACCAGGAATATCTGTCTTGCGCTCCAGCAATTGGCAGGTGTATTTGTCGCGCACCTGATGGTTGTATCCGCTTGGGAGGTTTGGCCGCTTTGCCACCCCCGCAATTTGGCTTCGTTTTTGGCTTCGTTTCCCTCACTTTTCCACGCCGGCTTGGTCAAAATTGGGTTCGTTTTGCAATTTTTACTTTTTTTGTGGCCTCTCCATCACCCCCACCGGTAGTGGTGCCCCTTCCCCTTCGTTGTCAAAGAACGCTGCCAACGTCAGCCCCCCCACTATATCCGAATCAGATATTTGGTCAATCATAATACGATGAACCCGACGAAGCGCGGGCCCTCGCCCCCTTCCGCCTCTCCGATCGTAGGGCGACCGGCCCGTTCGCCGTCTTCCGCTTGTAGCAAGCGCTCCGCTTGCCGCCGTACTCCGTCCGGTTTGCCCTAAGCCGCCACTCGTGCCCTTCGTGTTCCTCCACCCCCGCTTGCCCGCCATCTCGTCCGCCGTAGCCTTTGCGAAGGAGGAAGCTTCGGCGGCGGCGGGTCCCGCGAACCCCCGCGGATACGCGACCCCAAGCCGAGCGGCCATGGTGGCCACAAGCCGAGTCCGACGACACGCGCCATAGACGTGCTGGTCGCACAAACGGCGTCGTGTCGTTTCGACGCCCGCAGGGCAGTGTGATCGGGAGGGAACGCTGCCAGATCGACCACACATGCGGACAGTGTTACCCGCCAACAATGCGATTTCAAGCGGAGAGGACACGTTTACGTCTTGATTTGGCCCACTGACGGCGCGACAATATCAAGAAGGCCGTGACACTTAGGCATCGGAAACGACCGTAGAGAACGCCCCGGGCTCAGATCCATTTATCACGCAATCGCCGACGCGCCCACCGCCTCACAATTCCCGGACCAGACGTTCCCACGCGTGGCCCCCTCCCCCCGCCGCCGTTTTGCCTCTCCGTGTTTGCTCTCTTCGGGACATCCAACCCTCGTTGGCTGGCGATGCAGGCAAAACAGTCGATCCTCGTATCCGGTGAAAGTCGGGCGGCGAGTCGAGGCACAACCCTCGATTTCGGACCTTCGACCCATTTCCAAGGGCGGGTTTTTCTCCCTCAGTTTACGTCGATTTGATGGTCGGACCCGCTTTATGAAAGTATTCGCGGACTTTCGCCGCGACCTGGCGATCCGTCATCTTGTCGACCGTTTCCATGGCGATGATGTGTCCCCCGAGCTTGGCGTGATCGAGACGCTTCTTGAGTTCACCCTTGGCCTCTCCAGGGCCAAAGATCAGGATGGATTCGGCATCACGAATTGCCGCAATCACCTCCGCGTAATACTGGTTGAGATGGCCTGTAAACTCCCTCTCGTGAGTATCATCCGCTTGAACCTGTTGTGCTTCGTAGGGAGTCGTCGAACGGACACCCACAAAACGTCCCGGCTGTCGTTCCACGTTCGATCGGATCTCCAGTGTCTCTTCCCCTTCAGCCGAGACGATCGCGATCACTGCCTTCCGATGATCAATCCACAAACCTACAGTCGTTTTCATGCCATATCCTTCGAGCATCATCGATAATTATCTGCCGAACGGGCCTGTCCCGCTTTGCTTTCTTACAGTGATGTTAATGAGGCCGAGATCGGGGTCGGCCAGTTTCGCGAAGGCGGCCCGACTCAGGTCGATCTTGAGCCCCTCCCCGAGCAGGCGTTTCGCTGGCCCGCGATCCGTGATTGTTACGATCACGCTTCGGTTCTCGTGCGTCACAACGACCTTCGTGCCGAGATCGTAAAACCACGAGGCCGCCGTGAGCTTGTCGGGATCGAACCGTTGACCATTGGCCATCAGTAACCCGCGATGCTTTTCGCCGTACCATGATGCCAGGTCGGC